>Ga0315280_10000228_pt1 | contig 109638 bp, 68 predicted proteins | sample YL17G06_40_MG_FD_203697 | JGI IMG/M metagenome (GOLD analysis project Ga0315280, IMG submission 203697) | Sediment microbial communities from Yellowstone Lake, YNP, Wyoming, USA - YL17G06_40 | ecosystem: Environmental > Aquatic > Freshwater > Lake > Sediment | place: USA: Wyoming | collected... | reverse complement strand
TGGACCCTGTTTTCTGACGATTTGGGATCACATGTTGTTCTGGATAGGCTGGAGATAACGCGTTAGCCAAACGTTCACGGACCGAAATATGGGATTTCTTGTCAAAATCGCGGTTCTACCCTTCCAAGATGTGTAGAACAACGAGGCATCTTGCCCATGGGTCGCAGGGTCATCCCCCGCCTTCGCGGGGGCAGGCTTTGACCCTGCACTTCCTCGTTTTCCCACGGGTTCAACAGGCCCGGGGGAGCCACGGGCAGGATGCCCGTGCCACTTTTCAGATACCCTCTCAGGAAGTCAACGACCGTTGACCAGCAGCAGGGCCAGCTCCGCTCCGCGCGAGGCCCCAATCAATGCCTAGTCATTGGGCACAGTTCCTTTCTGTGCCGCCACGCCTGTGACCTGGCCTGAAGCACGCTTGACGCCGTGACCCGATCCTCTATGCTATGTCGCAATGGACTCGATGTCCATCGTTGTGCCGGCTACCACCACGGCAGGAAAGAAAGAATGGTCGAGCAACGATATCCGGAACCGACGGTCGGAGCGCTCGTCTTCAATCGCGCGGGCCAGCTCTTTCTGATGAGTTCGCACAAATGGAAGGGCAAGTGGGTCGTTCCGGGCGGGCATATCGAGCTGGGCGAGCGCATGGAAGACGCCCTGCGCCGCGAGGTCAAGGAAGAGACCAATCTGGATATCCACGACATCGAGTTCATCTGCTTCCAGGAGTTCATCTATGACGACCGCTTCTGGAAACGGAGCCATTTCATCTTCTTCGATTACGCTTGTCAGACCGATTCCACGGACGTGAGGCTCAACGAGGAAGCGGAGGAGTACACCTGGGTCGCTCTCGGCGAGACCCTGACTCTACCGGTCGAGCACTACACGGCCATCGCGATTCGCGAGTATCGCAAGATGAAAAGACAATCCGGCTTTGGTGCCGCACTGCGCAAGTCCCACGACTACAGGGGAGAGATTGCCGCGCTTCGCTCGCAATGACATACAAGGCTTGTTCATGTCATGGCGCGGAGCACAGCGAGCCTGCCCCCGCGCAGGCGGGGGAAGCAATCTCCTCGCACGCGATTGCGGAACTTGCGTAGTGCGATCCTGATTGAAGTCCGTATCTGCCGTCAGTGAGTTCCGGCCAACTCCGGCGTCAGGCCGGCGCGTTGCTTCATCTGGTCGATGTTCGCGTCGCGGATATAGTTGACGACGTTCTGATAGCCGTGGTTGAAGCGAAAGCCCCCCTGGGTCATCTCGGCGATGGCCTCGTCCTTGGTCCAGCCCTGGAGGGCGATGCGGTAGACCGCGCACATCAGGCCGGTGCGGTCGGCTCCACGCCGGCAATGGACGAAGATCGGAGCGTGGCGCGGATCGCCCGCGATTTGCAGGAACCGCACGACGTCGTCATCCTTCACATGAAAGGCCGTCATCGGGATACGCTCGTAGGTCAAGCCCAACTCGGTCATCATGGCCTGGTTGCCGGCGGACTCCCGCAGGTCGATCACGGTGCGAACGCCGAGCTTTTTCAGTCCCTGGAGTCCTTCTGTCGTGGGTTGCGCGCCGCGATACAAGTTGTCCGACACCTTGTACAAGTTCGGCAAGCCTTGTACCTGCATCGGCTCGGCCCACTGGACGGAGGCCAGATTGTCGGCCTTCCGCGTGGCGTTCGTCGAGCCCAAGAGGAGCACATTGGGCGCCTGCCGGCACGCGGAGCCGGCGACCGACAGGAAGAGGACGCACATCAGCAGGCCACGAGTCAGCCAAGAGCCTGCGAGTGGGTGATTATTCCCTACGATCATTCCTGCCTCATATTCTCTGTGTCGAAAAATCATCGCACCGGCGTTCAATTTTATGACTTACTGCTCACGCCGGGCACTTGTTCAGTATCACTCCTGGCCCGACTGTCCTTTTCCCGGTTTAAGCGCGCGGGCGAGCAGCACGATCTGCCGGGTAATGCTCTGGCAGACCCGTCCTAGGGAGAACTTCACCGGCGTCAGTTCGGCCAGTTCAAAATCGGGGCAGGGCGCCGCCGGCAGGGCCGCGCCGACGACCTCGATTTGGTCCAGGTCCGAGCAACCATAGCCGATTCGGCGGGCGGCCCGGATGATCGGCAGTCGCTCCGGCCCGATGCCGATCAGCCGGCAGCAGACCGTTTCACACGCCATCGGGTCCGTGCCGCCGATGAGCCAGCCGAGGGCCTTGCTCGGGCCCCGGATCGGTCCTTGCCCCTGCATGGCGACAATCCCGTCGATGATCGTCAGAACGGGCTTGAGATACTGGCAGACCCCGACGAGCAGTCCAGCGAACTCGTCGGGGGTGTTGCCCTTGCGAAAGTGCCAGAGGGGTTTGAACTTGCCGCTGACGCAGCCGAACATATTTTTGACCGCGAAAGTGGCGACCATTTGCTGGTGGGTCTTGAATTTTGGCAGGTTGATGATCGCGTCGGCATCGAGCGCCAGAGAACTGATCCCGACCCGCGGCTGGCCGGGCCCGAGCCTGCATTTTCTCGGGGCCTTCAACTGCCGCAGCGGAACGCCCAGCATACGCAGCGGCTCCGTCAGGCCCAGCACGCGGGCACAGACCGTGGCATTGGTCCAGGCGGGCGAGTCGGCGACAAACGGCTTGGCGCCATAATCCTTGAGCAGTCTTGCCACTTCGAGGATCACCGCCGGATGGGTTTGGGCAGCGCTATGGTGGTGCGAACGGGGCGCGATGAAGTTGGGTTTGAGCAGGACCGTGTCGCCTCGTTTGAGGAAGGTCCCCAGGCCGCCCAGCAACTCGAATTGCCGCTTAACGGCGTCGCCTACCCGGGCAGGCTCGTAATCCTCACATCGAACGAGGGCGACTTTGACACCTGGCATACATCCACCGGTAGGGAGACATCCAATTCAAGATTTACTATTTACGAGTTACAGTTTGCCGCTGTACAGCGATCCAGGCTCCACCGAAGTGCCAAATCGTAAATAGTAAATCGTAAAATGTAAATGGTCTAGCCCCTGACCTGGGTGCACACCAGGATGTAGACACGGACCGCCAGCCTACGCTCCGGCGGCTTCTGCTTGCTGGCATTGAAGAACAGCGACTCCTGCGGGTTGTTGAAGAACAGGCCACCGAGCGTGGCGCGCTCGCCCGTGTATTTCTCCGGGCCGAGGACCAGGAGATCGCCCGGCCGCATTTGACAGGCAAAGGCCGCCGAGGAAAAATAGAATTCGTGCTGCTGGGCCCGGGCTTGGAGTTCGGGGATGGTCCCGGCCACCGGCAGCGTGTGCACCGGGTAACCGATGATCTTGCGGGCACCGCGGACCCAGGGATTGGGCTCAGCCACGAGCCGCAGCGCCAGAATGCCCGGCCCGACATTGGCCGTTTGTTTCGTGAGGTCGTTGCCGATGAAGGCAATTGGGCGTGCGACCGGTACCTCGGAAATCGGCAGGTCGGTCTTGTCGTTCTCGCCCAGGGTCAGGGTGACGGTCGTGACCGGTTGCGCATCCGCCTGCGCCAACAACTCCTGAATCTTCCCCCATATCTCGATCCGGCCGAACAGGAGGCGAAAGGAGTTCTCCGAGAAGGCATTGTAGCTGCTCAGCCGGATGGGCGCCGCGGACAAGGTCTGCCAAATAGCCTCAAGCTTATCGACATTATCGGCCGGAAGCTCCAGGACATAGACATCGAGGGCGGCGGTCACGAGGAACTGAGGGGCTGGGGGCCTGTCCTTCGGCGGTGGGGCAAGCTCCCCGATCTTCTCTCCTCCCCAGGTCGAGTCCGGCGGCTGGGACGGAGTCTTGCGGTCCCCCACGCGAGGCTTCGCGCTGGGGCCCTCAGTCGCGGGATCGTGCGATTGGGGCCCCGTCCCCTTGCAGCCCATCGCGCCGAAGACCAGACCGAGGACTAAAGTCACAATTAAGGGAAAGCGAACCATAGAGGACAAGGTAACGAGGACGCCGCCCCTTGTCAACGCGAGCCCACTCGTGTCCCGAGGCGGTGAAATATCGCCTTGAGGCAATCCGAGAGAGAATTACGATTGAAGATTTTCCCTTGAAGACTTAAGATTTAGCCTTGAGGTTTCAGACTGCTCTTAGGCCCTGAATCTTAGATCTTCAATCGGAACTCTTATGGATGTACTGCTGATCGGCAGCGGGGGGCGTGAACATGCGATGGCGTGGAAGCTGAGGCAATCCCAGCAGCTCGGCAAGCTCTACATCGCGCCCGGCAACGCCGGCACGGCCCGGTGCGGCGAGAACGTTGAGATCAAGGACAACGATATCCCCGCCCTGGTGGCTTTCGCCAAGGACAAGAGGGTCGGCCTGGTCATCGTCGGGCCGGAAGAGCCGCTGGCTCACGGCGTGGTCGATGCCCTGGAAGCGGCCCGGATCAAGGCGTTCGGTCCCAACGCCGCCGCGGCTCAGCTCGAGGCGGACAAGGCCTTCTCCAAGCAGTTGATGCGATCCGGGGCGATCTCGACCGCCGAGGGGCGGGTTTTCGACCGGTACATTGATGCCAAGGCGTACATCGCCAGCCGGGATGAGCCGGTGGTCATCAAGGCGGCGGGGCTGGCCAAGGGCAAGGGGGTGATCGTCTGCGACGATCCGGCCCAGGGCATTCTGGCCGCCGAGAGGATCATGGTCGATCGGATCTTCGGGGCCGCCGGCGCCAGGGTGGTCGTGGAAGACAAGCTGTTGGGCGAGGAGGCCTCGATCCTGGCCTTTGTCGATGGCTACACCATCTACGTGATGGAGTCCGCCCAGGACCACAAGCCCATCGGTGACGGTGACACGGGTCCCAATACGGGCGGCATGGGCGCCTACAGCCCCGCCCCGATCATCACCGACACCATGATGACCCGCATCACCCGCGAGATCCTCGTGCCCACGGTCGATGCGATGAACCGCAACGGCACCCCCTTCCGGGGCGTTCTGTATGCGGGCCTGATGATTACCAGCGGCGGCCCGCGCGTGCTGGAATTCAACGTTCGCTTTGGCGACCCGGAGACGCAGCCGATCCTGATGCGGTTGCAGAGTGACCTGTTGGAGGTCTTTTTAGCGGTCTGTGACGGCCGGCTGGAGGAAGTCTTCCTCAAGTGGGACCCGCGCCCGGCGGTTTGTGTCGTGATGGCCTCCGGTGGATATCCGGACGATTATGAGAAGGGCAGAGTTATCACCGGCCTCCCAGAAGCCGAAGAATTGAGCGACGTGGTCGTCTTCCACGCCGGCACCAAGCAGCACGAGGGCAACGTTGTCACCAACGGCGGCCGCGTGCTGGGCGTCACGGCGCTGGGGACGGATATTGCCGCGGCCAAGGCTCGGGCCTACGAGGCGGTCGATCGGATTCACTTCGACGGCGCCTACTGCCGCCGGGATATTGCGGATAAAGCGATTCAGAGAAAAGGCAACAGAATTTAAGATTTACCATTTACGATTTAAGACTTGGGAAGCAGCTTAACGACTCTTCGATCCAAAATCATAAATCTTAAATCGCAAATCTCCCTATGGCACGCTCTACGACTCTGGACATGACAGCGGGTGCCGGCCGGAAGCGGCGCCGGCACCGGATTCTTGTTTTCGCGTTGGTCGTCGTGGCGGTCCTCGCGGTACTGGCGATCGGTGCGGTGGCGTGGCTGCGTCAGGCCCTGCCGCGGATTGCGGCCGCCGAGATCGGCCGGTTGATGAACGCTCACGTCGAGACGGGAGCGTTCGATCTGGGCCTGAATGGATCGGTCTCGGTCGGGGGTCTGACGATCCGCCCGGCGCGGGAAGAACCACCCTACGATAATACCATTCTGATCGCGGAAAACGTCTATGCGAAATTAAGTCGGCGCAGTTTGCTGTCTCTCTCGCCGCAGGTGACCGACATCAGCGTCGAAGGCTTCATCCTGGATGTGCAACTGAACCTCAACACGGGGCGCTGGAACATCGGGACGCTGCGGTTCAATACTCCCGGCGGCGGAGGCGGCGCTCTCCCCGGCATCAGCCTGAAGGGGGGCAAGCTGCGGTACTGCAGGATCTCCGGCATCGAGCGGGAAGTGGTCATGTCCATCCCCATCGAGGCGCACTTCGGACCCGATCCGGAGGGCAATCCGGGCTATTCCTTTGAGGTCAAGACGGCCAAGCTCTCGGGCGGCTACGGGGAAAGTCATCTGAGCGGCCGCTGGCGGCCGGTCTACGGCCCGCTGCTGCCCGGGGAGTTGACGCTGGCCGGCGGGCTGTCGTCCACGGACATCCCCTCGCTCGAACGGGCGTGGGCCATCGACGTCCTGGCCGGCGCGATCCAGTACGACCGCAGCGGCAAGTACTCGCTGGAGCTCCGGCTGAATGACTTGCACGGCAAGCATGCGCCGGAGGTGAATATGCTGCCGTTCCTCACCCCGGCCAGTGTGCAGGGGGCGGGGCCTCTGGCGAGCCTGCAGAAATTCTTCGCCGAATATCAGCCGACCGGTACCGTGGGGTCGATCACGATCAAGGCCGACGGCAACCTCAAACGCTGGCAGGAAAGCGAGATCGAGGGCAAGCTCGTCTGCAAAGACATCTCCGTTTGTGACAGTGAGTTTCCCTACCGGCTCGACCATCTGACGGGCGAGCTGGAGTTCACGCAATCCACCATGCGGGCCAATCAACTGGTGGGCAAGCACGGGCCGGTCGAAGTACACATCGATGGCTGGACGAAAGGGGCCGGCGGCGACCGTCAGTACCAGTATCGAGTAACCAGCCGCAACATGGTCTTGGACAAGGCCCTCTACACGGCCCTCGATCCGGACCAGAAGCGTCTTTGGGACGCCTTCCAGCCCACCGGCACCGTCTCGGTGGACTACCGGCAAGCACGAATGTCTCCGACGAACAAACGCTTGTTTCTCGCCGTGGACCTCAATGACGTGACGGCGGCCTTTCAAGGCTTTCCCTATCCCCTCACGGGGTTGACCGGCAACCTGTTCTTCGATCGCGAGAGCATCGCGATCTCGGACGTCGTCTCCAAGACGGGCGGCCGGCAGATCCGGGTGAATGGCAAAGTGACGGAGCATTCCGCCGGCAAACCCGTGTACTACATTACCGTTGATGCCAAGAATATCCCGCTCGATGCGACGCTGCGAGACGCTCTGCCGGTGCGACATCGTGATCTGTTCAGCCGGTTCGATGTCAACGGGTTGGCCGACATCCGGGCCCGGATCTTCAGTGCAAGCGACGCCAACGGGCTCGCCCAGGCGCGTCCCGGCGTGAGTGTTCTGGGGTCCCTCCCGCCCAATGCTGCCTCGACCGTCTTGCCCTTGTCTGCTCGACCCGGCACCGCGCCGGCGACCGGGCTGGGCGTGGCGCCGACCGCGCCGGGGCTACTAGGTGTTCCCATCTCGAGCCCGCGCGCCGCGGCGGCCGATCCGAATCGCGAGGTCGCGCGCTTGGTGAGCCGGTCCCAGGCTTCCGCTACGCGCGCAGTGGCGGGCCCCAACAATATCGGTCCCACTGGTCCGGAGGCGGCTCGACGCGTCACGTTTCTCGCGGACGTGTCTTGCCGGAAGGGTTCTCTGAAGCTGACCCAGAGCTATCCGGAATCCCCTCGTCGAGAGACCGCTGAGCCGGCCGGGCCGGCGACGGCTTCCGTGGAATCGAAGTCACCCGCCGGGAGCGGGCGGCCGCTAGTCCTCTCGGACATCACGGCGGAGGCGACGATCACGCCGGAATCCCTGAGCATTCGAAAACTGACCGGCCGGCACGGCCGCAGCCCTGTGTCGATCACCGGGGGTGCCCGCTTCGGGCCGGACGGCCGGCTCAAGCAGAGCCACATGAAGATCACGGCCCAGCAGGTGCCCCTCGACGAGGCGACCTTGAGCCTGCTGCCGCCTTCGATCATGCATCAGGCCGTGGCCTTTCACCCTGAAGGGGACATCAACGTTGTCGTGGAGGCGCAGAAGGCCGATAGCAATGAGCCGGCAGGGTATGAGGTCGTCGTGGACTGCCTGGGAGACAAGATCAACCATGAGCGCTTTGCGTATCCTCTGCAAGACATCCGTGGCACGATCTCGTTCACCAAGAATCGCGTCGCTCTGAAGGACATCGCCGCCAAGCCGCTGGACGCGGCGCAGACGACAGAGGACAGAGGACAGAGGACGGAATCCGAAAATGCGAAATATGAAGTCCGGAATTCGAAGTCGGAGTCTGTCCTCCGGATCGATGGCTCGGCGACGGTAGCGCGGGGCACGCTCGACCAGGGGTCTTTCACGGTCAAGGCGACGGATATGCTCTTTACGGAGGCTCTCGGCCGGGCGCTGCCGAAGACGTGGGCGGGGCTGTATCGTGAACTGGCACTGCAAGGGCCGTTCGATCTGGACTTGACGGCGCTGAAGGTCTCCCGGACGGCGGCGGACGAGGCCCTCGTGGAGTTCGGCGGCAAGGTCAGTCTCAAGACCTGTAACCTGAAGGCGTCCGGTACGGCCATGGAAGTGTCCGGGGCCCTGGAGGCGGCGGGCTCCTATAGCACCAAGCACGGGCTCTCCCGCGGTCGGGCCCAACTGGCCGCGGATCGGTTCGTGGTCAAAGGAAGAGCGGCTACTCGCGCGAGCCTGGAGGCGATCTACGATCCCAACGCCCGGAGATGGACGGCCGAGAATTTCGTCGGCGACTGCTACGGGGGCAAGCTGCTGGGCCGGTTGGAAGTCGGCATGCCGGAGGACAGAGGACAGAAGGCCGAGGGCGGAGGACAGAAGACGGAGGACGGAAAGCGGCTGTCCCCTGGTCTGGAGTACCAGCTCCAGGTAGCGTTGGACGATGTGGACCTGCAGCAATTTCTTATCGCCGGTCGAAAGGCCGAGGAGGGAGAACAGCAAACCGGAGACAGAGGGCCGTCCTCCGTCCCTGGTCCTCCGTCCTCTGGGTTGCCTTCAGCCTCCAGCGGCACGATGGATGCCTCACTGAGTCTCTGTGCCCGCCTCGGCGAACCCGCGGGCGGTGAGTCGCGCTCCGGAACCTCCGGCGCGGGCTCTTCCCGACGCGGCGCCTGCCGCATCGACATCGCGAACATGCAGGTGGGGAAGGTCTCGCCCGTGCGCAATGTGCTATCGGTGCTGCGTCTGAGCGAGCCGGCGGACTACACGTTCGAGCGCATGTCGATCGATTCCTACATTCGTGCGGATAAGTTGCTGATTCCCAAGCTCGACCTGTCCGGCAAGAGCGCCGCGTTCACCGGCTCCGGCACGATGGACCTGCCCACGGAGGAGGTCAACCTGACGTTGACCGCGCGCGGCCAGCGCGTGTCGGCGGCGGAGCCCTCCGTGCTCCAGTCTCTCACGGAGGGTCTCGGCGGGGCGGTCGTCCGCATGGAAGTCACCGGCAAGGCCAGCAACCCCCACGTCCAAACCAAGACCCTGCCTCTTTTGGAGGATTCCCTCCGTATTCTCGGCACGCCGGAAGAAAACAAGAAGAAGAAGTGAGAAGAGTCTGAAGGGGGAGAAAGGTCGCAATGATGAGCGCTAGGGGCACGTTGGGTCGCCGAGCGTTCTTACAGGTGGCAGCAGGTTCGGCGGCGGTTCTGATTGCCGACGCAGGCCGTGCTGCCGATCCGCAATCCGAAATCGGCAAGCCGCAATCGATTCGGCCTAACTTCCTCTGGATCAGCACGGAGGATATCAATCCCGACTTGGGCTGCTACGGGGACAAGTACGCCGTGACGCCGAATATCGACCGGCTGGCCACGCAGAGCGTGCGGTACAACAACGTCTTCTCTCATTCGGGCGTCTGCGCCCCGACGCGGTCGGGGATTATCACCGGGATGTATCCAACGACCATTGGCACCCACCACATGCGGTGCCAGGGCGTCCCGCCGGCCTACGTCAAATGCTTCCCGGAGTACCTGCGGGCGGCCGGTTACTATTGCACGAACAATGCCAAGACCGATTACCAGTTCGATCCGCCGCTGACGGCCTGGGACGAGTGCGGCAACAAGGCCCACTGGCGCAACCGGCCGAAGGACAAGCCCTTCTTCGCGGTCTTCAATATCTTGACGACCCACGAGGGCCAAATCCGCGACCGCAGTCAGGCGATGCGAAAGCGGCTGAACAGTCTGGGCCCCGAGGAGCGGCATGACCCGGCCAAAGCTGTCTTGCCGCCGTATTACCCCGACACGCCCAAGGTCCGGCAGGATTGGGCCCAATACTACGACCTGATCACGCTCATGGATAAGCAGGTCCAGGGCCTCCTGGACCTGCTGGCGGCCGACGGCTTGGCCGAGGACACCATTGTCTGGTTCTGGGGCGACAACGGCCGGGGCCTGCCGCGCGCCAAACGCTGGCTCTACGATTCCGGCACGCGGGTTCCGCTGGTTGTCCGCGTCCCTGAGAAATGGCGCAAGCTCGTCATGCCGGACAACCCCGATGCGTTTCAGCCGGGGACGGTGAACGACGATCTCATCGCCTTCATCGACTTCGCTCCCACGATGCTGTCGTTGGCCGGGATCGAGATCCCCAAGCACATCCAAGGCCAGGCGTTTCTGGGCGGCCAGAAGGCGGCCGCTCGCGAATATGTCTTCGGGGCCCGCGACCGGATGGATGAGGCGTACGATCTGATCCGCTGCGTGCGTGACAAGCGGTTCAAGTACATCCGCAACTACATGCGGCACGTCTCGCGCGGGCAGGACATCAACTACATGAACCAGATGCCCGCGATGCAGGAGATGCGCCGCCTGCACGCTGAGGGTCAGCTCGCGGGGCCGCAGAACCAGTATTTCGAGCCGGTCAAGCCCGTGGAGGAACTCTACGATATCGTCGCCGACCCGCACGAAGTGAACAATCTGGCGGGCGACCCCAAGTACAAAGATGTACTGGAGCGGATGCGCCTCGCCCATAAGCAGTGGCACCATGACACGATGGATATCGGCCTGATCCCAGAGCCGATATTCGACGAGATGAAGCGGCCGGGCGGCCGATACGACCAGACCGCCGAGCCGGTTCTTGTCAAATCGATGGAGGACGGAGGACAGAAGACAGAGGACGGCGGGGCGGTGGCAGTTGCCTGCTCCACGCCAGGAGCTTCGATTGCCTGGCGAATCGGCGGTGACCCCAAGGGCGACACGGGCTGGGAACTCTATGTCAGACCGGTGCGGATCAAGCCGCAGGATGTCTTGTATGCCAAAGCGTGCCGGATCGGATTTCGGGACAGTGATGTCGCCACATTCAAAGTGGGCGACCCCATCAAGGACCGGCCCGCGCCGACCCATACGAGACACTGGCGCCAGGAGATCAAAGCAGGGAACCTGTGCGAGCGGCTCGCGAAGCTCAAGGAGTCCGACTACCTGGGACCGAAGGCCACGCCGACCCACTTGGCTTGCCTGAAGGATGCCGAGCCTGCCGTTCGGTACTGGGCGGTTGTCGGCCTGCACGCCTGCACGGACAATCCGGCCTTGTCCGAGCCTGCCGTGGCGGCGATGCTGCAAGACCCGTCGGTCGTGGTGCGGATCGCGGCGGCCCACGCCCTGTGCGACTGGGGCGAAGAGAAAGCGGCTCTGCCGGTCCTGGTCGAGGCCTTGAAGCATCCGACCGACAAAGCGCGGCTGTTCGCGGTGATTGCCCTGGACAAGATCGGCGAGAAAGCCCGCCCGGCTCTCGCCCAGATCCAGGCCCTCACCCAAGACCGCGACGAATACGTGAAACGCGTGGCCACGACCGTATGGGAGCGATTGAAGGTGAAGTAGTGCCTTGAAGGTGCTTGAGAAATTGGAGCGACCGTGTTGCGGTGGACTGAAGGGTGGCAGCGTCAAGGCCGAAGGCCTTGGCGATGGCTCGTTCGAAGGGGCACAAGACCATCGCCAAGCTTCGCTTGACGCTGCCACCCGGAGGTTTCGCTCCTTCTGAGACACCTTGTTCCATCCAGATCGTTTGCGTGACTTATCCCACCGGTAGGGGAGAAACCGAATGAAACAGGTCCAAGAGGAGAACTTGGCGGGGTGTTGCGGTATCTACTGTGGGCTGTGTCCCTGGTTTCAGTCTACGGCACCGAGCCGCTGCCTGGGGTGCAGGATCCGGTCACAGTCGGTCTCCTGCAAGCGCTACAACTGCTGCGTAAAGAAGAACGGTTTTGGCACCTGCGCGGATTGCAGTGCATTCCCCTGCGAGAAATATGAGAAGTTCTTTGACTGGGACAGTTTTGTGTCGCACGGACCGTGCCTGTCCAATCTGGAGGCGATCAGGAAGCAGGGCCTCAAGCCGTGGCTGAACGAGCAGGGTGCCCGACGCAAGCTGCTGGAACAGTTGCTCGCCCACTACAACGAGGGTCGCTCGGCGAGCTTTTATTGCACCGCTACTACGTTGCTGTCGCCCGACGTGATCGCGGGTGCACTTGAGGAGGCCCAGCGGCGGATGGGCGCGACCCGGACCGCCGACCTGGATATCAAAGCCAAAGCCAAGATCGTCCGAACGGCGATTCAAGAGCGTGCCACGGTGGCAGGGATTGACCTAAAACTCCGACATGAGGAAAAGCAGACATGATGTGGCAGCGAAAGGCAGTGAGATCGTTGTGGCTCTTCGCCATTCTGGTGGTGGCACCGTCCAGCATGGGACAAACACAGGCCCAGGAGCTGCTGGTCAATGCGCGGTTTGAGACCGGAAGCGGGCGGGTGCTTCCGGAGGGCTGGTCGGTGTGGAAACCGCAGTGGGAGCAGGCAGCTTGCTCGGTACGCGGGGCGGACGGGGGGCTGCTGGTGGAATCAGGCGGCGACTCCTATGCCGTGGGCGGTGTGACGCAGAGGATTCGCGGAATCCAGGCCGGTACGGCCTACCGGATTCAGGCGGTCTGTGAATTGCGCGGGATCGAGTCGCCTTTTCGGTCGGTGATTGTCCGGATCGGCTGGCTCACCGGAGACAAGCCCTATCATCCCGGCGGCCTGCTCGTGCGCGGGCCGACGCTGGACGGGGGGACCGCACGGTTTTCCGATGTGTTCGTGGCGTCGAAGGGGGTGGATGCGGCGCAGTTGTCTCTTGAGGTGAAGTGGCCGGGGAAGGGGTCGGTGCTGTGGAAGCAGGTGAGTATGCAGGCGGCGGCCGAGCCGGGGCCGCGCAAGGTCAAGATCGGAACCGTGTACTTCCGGCCCAGGCAGAGTACGCCACAGAAGAACCTCAAGCTCTGGTGCGAGCAGATCGACGCGGCGGGCAAACTGGGGCTGGACATCGTGTGCCTGGGCGAAACCATCACCCGCGTCGGCACAGACGCCACTCTACAGGATGTCGCTGAGCCGATCCCGGGACCGGCGACCGAGGAGCTTGGAGAGGCTGCCCAGCGCAACAAGATTTGGGTCGTGGCTGGGTTGACGGAGCGCGTGGGGGACGTCGTCTACAATACCGCCGTGTTGCTCGACCGCCAGGGGCGCGTCGCGGGCACGTACCGCAAGACCCATCTGCCGCGCGAGGAGTGGAAAGAGGGCGTGCGACCGGGGCGCCAGTACCCTGTCTTCGACACCGATTTCGGCCGGATCGCCATTCAGATCTGCTATGACTGGTTCTTCCCGGAGTCGGCGGCGATCTTCGCGCTGAAGGGGGCCGAGATCATCCTGGCCCCAACCTGGGGCGACACGCTGCCCGATGCGCAAGGCAAGGTCAACGGTGAGACGACGTTTCGCGTTCGTGCCCGTGACAACGGGGTTTACATGGTGCCGTCGGTCTACGACGGCAGCAGTCTCGTGATCGATCCGATGGGCCGGATTCTGGCCTCGAACGCCGGCCGGCCGGGCATCTTCTGGGCCGAAGTGGACCTGAACGAGCGCGAGTGTCTCGATTGGGTCGGATACTGGCGGTCCATCGGCCCACGCGACCGCATGCCGGAGACGTACGACCCCCTCGTTGGGACTCGCTCGAACCCGGAAGACGGAGAACGGAAGACGGAGGACAGATGACCCGAAATCGCTGGGACTGAGGCACGTCATTGCGAGCGTAGCGAAGCAATCTCCCATCGCGGGGATTGAGATTGCTTCGTCGCTGCGCTCCTCGCAATGACATTGTTCCCACTTCAGATTTCCGTAGGCTCTATGCTTTCTTCCGGAACGCGGCGGTGTAGATCGGGCGGCTCTGCTTGACGTACTTGCGCTCGTAATTGGTGCCGGTCAATTCTCCCTCGCGGGCGCTCGCCGGACGCTCGAATTCGATTTCCTCCAGCTTCTCGGCGTAAGCTGCCGTCACTTCGCGGATTTGTTCGAAATAGTCAGCGTGGTCGGTGGCGATACGAATCTCCCCGTCCGGTTTGAGGCAGCGGAGCAGGACCTCCAGATTGGAGCTTTGGAGGAAACGCCTCTTGTGGTGACGTTTCTTGGGCCAGGGGTCGGGGAAGTAGATGTGAAAGCAGTCCACCGAGCCTTCCGGCACCAAATCACGGAGGAAGGTCGCGGCGTCGGCGCGCAAGATGCGGACGTTGCGCAAACTCCATCTCCCGATTCGATCCACGGCGTGACGATAGAACTTGCGGGCCCACTCGATGCCGAGGAAGTCTACCTCAGGCTGTGCCTTGGCCTGCGCCACGAGGAAGGTCGCCTTGCCTGAGCCGATCTCGATGTGAACCGGGCCAGAGCGTCCGAAAATGCGGGCGAAATCGATCCTATCGCCCAAGTCTTCCACTTGGAGCGCGACATCCGTGTACACTTTCAACTCTCGTCTCATCGTCCCGATCCCCTGAAAGACGGCAGGCCGAACGGCGGATGGCCGGACTCTCAGAGGCTATTGTACGAGAAGCCCCCAATTCCCGGAAGTCTTCCAAAAAATTCCCGACCGCGCGTTGCTAAAGTTGCTTTATATGGCACACGATTTATGAGGAGGGTGTGATGGCTCCCAAAGGCGATACGTCGCCTTGGGAACGGGCCGCCCCGCGCGAAGCGTCGCGACGGGGGAGCCCGAGCCGAACCCGTTGGATGGGTCACGCGTATCCTCAATGGATGGATCGCTGACGCCCGGAAAGGTAGGCATGGGGATGATGCAGATGGTCAGGGCGAAGCGGAGACAGGTTCTGGTCGATGTCAACACGCAGCGGGATTTCTTCCTGGCGGACGGCGCCGTGTGCATTCGCAACCACCGGCGGGTGCTGGCGCACATTCGGCGCCTGATGGCGTGGGCCCGGATACGGGACATTCCCATCATTTCCACCTGTGAGGTTTATCCGGATCATAACGGTCATGACGCCGAGTCCCGCTACTGCGTCGACGGCACGCCGGGACAGATGAAGATCGCCTACACCCTGATGAACAACCGGATCAGCTTCGCGGCGGACGGCAATACCGACCTGCCCCGGGACATGCTCCGGCGGTATCAGCAGGTGATCCTTCACAAGCGGTGTACAGACCCCTTCGATGAGCCGCGGATCGACCGTGTCTTGAGCGAGGTCTGTGCGGCGGAGTTCCTCGTGATCGGGGCCTGTGCCGAGGGCGCGGTCAAGGCGGCCGCCCTGGGCCTCTTGCAGCGCGACAAGAAAGTCAGCGTCGTCATCGACGCGGTCGGCTACCATGACAATCACGAGGCGAAGATGGCCTTCCGCAAGATGGAGGCCAAAGGGGCCAAGCTGATCGAGACCCGCCGGCTCGCGGGCATTTCGCACCTGCGCTTAGTCGGCATCTGCGATTGCGAGACCTGCCAACGGCTGTATCTGAAGGCGACCGTCGGCGCCCCGGACGACGAGTGATCCGGCCCAGTCCCTTCCGCGGTTTGTAGTGTGCCCGTCAGGGCATCGAGAGAGACGCCTCGTGGTGCCGCCACACCGGAGATCCAGCCGGCCCGCCCAGCATCCGTTGCCGCACGCATCGTCTTTGTTTCTTTGATTTGACGGAGCGCGGCGGCGAATGCTACAATGACCCCCTGAGCCTTACGGAGGACTGAAGCACCGGCCAGGGAGGGATTAGTGGTTGGGCCGAACTGGGCCTGCATGCGGATGCGTGGGTCGCCCGGAGGAACGCGCGCAGGGCGGACATACCTCCCCACGGACAAGGAGAGATGCCATGTTTGCCACAGGGCCTCAATATCGTATCCGGACGTTGATCGTCGTGAGCATTCTGGCGGTCAATGTTCCGTGGGTCTTCCCCTTCCCGGCGGCCCGCGCCACGGAAAACAAGAACAGCCAGTGGAAGATCGAGAAGAGCTCCGTCACGAAGTGGGCCCAGGCGGGCGGGACGGTCACCTACGTAATAACGGTGACCCGGCTGGGGGGCCCGGTCACGGGAGCCAAGGTAGCGGATGTCCGGGATGGCAACTATACCAGCGGTTATGGAACGCCCAGCGATCCGAACTCGGCGACCGCAGGTAATGGGAGCGATCATCTCGAGTGGGAGCTGCCGCCAATGAACACCGGGGATACGTGGACGGTCACCTATAGCGTCCAGGTCCGGCCGGGTGTGCCGGCGGGAGCGAAGATCTGCAACTATCTTATGGTGCAGGACGGTACCCATTTGTCCGGGGACCAGACGGTGACGGTGGGGCAGACCTCCGCGAATCTCACCGCCGGGGCAAACCCCGGGGCCCAGAGCACAGAAGAGCCGATCAACGCCGGTACCGGGGAGTACTACACCGGTCCCATCCAGGATCTCCGCCTGGGCGGGCCTCTGCCCCTGACGTTCCGCCGCTATTACGCCGCGGGCCTCTGGGAGGAGGGCGCGGTGGCCAGCCTTCTGGGGGCCAACTGGATGCACAACTTCGACGTGCGGGTGCGGAGCCCCGGCGCGTGGGAGCGGACGGTCGTCTTTGAGCGCGGCAAGCTGATCCGGTTTCAGTACCTCTGGGGCGGTCTGCCCGGTGTGAATTGGGGGCTTAATTTCCACCAGGAAACGACCCCCTTCCAGCTTCGGGGTGACGAGACCGGCCCCCTCTGGCTCCTGGATCCCGTCCGGGAACTCGTATATTTCTTCGGTGGGGACGGCCTATTGCAGGCGATTCTGGACCGGAACGAAAATCGGTTGACCGTGACGCGCGTTCCCGGCACGGCCGGCGTCGCCCAGGTCACGGACGGGCTCGGCCGTACCCTCTCCTTCAGCTACACGGCCGGTCTGCTGACCGGGGTTTCCGACGGGTCGCGCCAGGTGCTTTTTGAGTATGACACTCGCGGTTATCTCGGCACCGTTACCGATCCGTTGGGGCGACAGACGCTCTACACCTACCACATCGATACGACCCACGGGCCTCTGATGACTACGACTACGCGGCCCAACGGCAACAAGCCCGCCACGCAGACGTTCAATGCCAGCGGCCAGGTGACCCGGCAGGTCGACGCCCTCGGGAACGCGACCGCGATCGCCTACGACACACCCCTCCCAGGCCAGACCGGTGTGACCCATCCGGACGGCGGCACAGTCATGTTCACACACGAGGACCGCCGGCTCGGAACCGAAGTGCGGGATCAGACCGGTCATTTCATTAACATGGAGTTCGACGATCGGGAACGGGTGACGGCCTGGCACGACCGGCTGGGGGACATCACCTCCCTCGCGTATCACGATGAATCGGGAAAAATCGCCGCCTATACGGACGCCGCGGGGAATACCACCGCCTTCACATATGAAGCACAACCGCAGAGCTTCACAGACCCAGCGACGGGCCGGACGGTCACCTTCACCTTCTACAATCTCGTGGAGGTTGCCTATGCCGATGGCCGCCGAGAGCGGTTCACCTACGACGCCAGGGGCAACGTGCTCACTCGTACCGATCAGAAGGGCCAGAAATGGTCCTTCACCTACAACGGGCGGGGACAACTGCTGACCCGGACCAATCCCACCGGCGGCGTGACCACCCATACCTACAATTCCGATGCCACGTTGGCCTCCGGCCAGGATTCCGAGACGGGCGTTACCCGCTATGACTACGACGACTTCAAACGGCTGCGGCAGATCACGCGTCCTGACGGCCGGACGGTCTCGTTCGCCTACGATCTGGCCGACCGGCTGCTCTCCTACACCGACGAACGGGGCAAGACGATCGGGCTGGCCTATGACAAGAACGGCAACCTGACTTCCCGCACCAATCCCCTGAAGCAGACAACCACCTATGGGCATGATCTGATGGATCGAGTGACGAGTTGGACCGACGCGCTCGGCCACGCGGCCAAATCCTCTTACGATGCGTCGGGCCGGGTCAGGACGGTGACAGACCGCAACGGGAACACAACCACCTATGGTTACGACCTTCGTGGATGGCCGACCGGCGTGACCGATCGGGCGGGCCACACGTGGACCACGACCTACGATGATGAGGGCGTGCCCACACGCGTCACCTCGCCCACCGGCCTGTCCCTGGCTTTCCAGACCGACAAGCTGGGGCGGGCCACCCGGATCACGGACGCGGCGGGCGCGACCGCCACGTTCGCCTACGACCAGCGGGGCCGCCTGACCGCGGCCACCGACCGGCTGGGCCGGGCCACGACCTACGCCTACGATGCCGCCGGTGGACTGACGAGCGTCACCCAACCGCTGATCGGGACCGCGACCTATACGCGAAACGCTCTGGGCCGGCTGACCCGCATCCGCGACCTGCGGGGCCAGTCCTGGGACTTCGGCTACTCGGCGATGGGCCGGCGCACCTCGGGTACCGATCCCCTCGGCAATCGGTGGACCTATGCCTACGACACCCGGGGCCGGCTCCAGAAGACCACGTACCCCGGCGGCACCACGGCGACGCTCACCTACGACGCGGCCGGGCACGTCACGCGCATCGCCTACTCCGGCGGCCCGACGCTCGACTTCACCTACGATGACGCCGGGCGGTTGCTGACGGCCGGCGACCTGAAGCTCACTTACGACGCCCGTGGCGATATCACCAAGAGCCAGGATGGGACCGCGTCGTTCGGTGCAACCTATGACAACGGCCGGCGGCTGGCGACCGCCACGTATGACGGCCAGACCACGGTCACTTACGCCTATGACTCTCGCAACCTGCTGACGCGGGTGAGTGACAGCCTCTCCGGTGCCTGGATGGAGTTCCGGTATGATGCCGACGGCCGGCTGGTAGAGGCCCGCCGGTCGAACAACGTGACCACAACCTACACGTACAACAACGTGGGACGATTGACCCGCCTCCAGGATGGGATGCACGGTGACCAACAGTACACGCTCAATGCCGAAGGCGAAGTGAAGCAGGCAGCGATGAATGTCCCTCTGGGGCCGGCCACGGTCGGGTACGCCTACGATGCCGCGGGCCGGCTGACGGGCGCGGACTACGGCGGCGGGAACCGCCTGAGCTACGCTTACGATCCCGCCGGCAATCTCACGAACGTGACCGGAAAGACGCCCCTGGAATCCACCGCCAGAGCGAATAGCCTCAGCTATGACAACGCCGCGCAGGTCAGCAGCTCGGGGTACAAGTCTGACAGCCGGGGCCGCCTGACGACGGCGCCGGGCCGGACTTTTGCTTATGACGGCGCCGGCCGCCTGACCTCGATCACGGGGGGTGGCAGCACGGCGACCCTGGCCTACAACGGTCTGGGCGATCTGCGGACCCGCGCGACCGGCGGTGTGACCACCACCTACTATCACAACTACGCCCTGGGTCTGTCTCCCATCGTGGCCCAGAAGCAGGGGGCCTCCTACCAGCGGTTCTACGTCTACACGCCCGGTGGGCACTTGCTGTACTCGGTGGACGCGGGTACGAAGGCGGTGCGTTTCTACCACTTCGACCGCCTCGGCACCACGCTGTTCCTGACCGACGGCCTGGGCGCTGTGACGGATAGCTACGCTCACGACCCTTATGGCGTCCTGCTGGGCCATACGGGGATGAGCGACCAGCCGTTCACCTTCGCAGGGTGCTACGGCGTGCGCTGGGAGCCGGCGGCAAACCTCTACCACATGCGCGCCCGCTACTACGATGCGACAACTGCCAGGTTCCTCACCCGCGACCCGCTCCGGCCGACGCTGCGCAGGCCCCAGAGCTTGAACCCTTGCCAATATGCTGCACAGAACCCGTTGCGATACGTGGACCCGCGCGGGACGGATCCACACCAGGCGATTGTAGATCAAGGCTGGGCTTACCTGCTTCTGGGGCCCGAGTTCTGGGCGTGGACTGAGGGTCAGGGGCCAACGCACTTCGGCGCTGTCGTGGGGCCCTTCGTGTTCTTCGTTGCCACGGGCCCGGACCCCCTTGCGGATGCGCGGCCCACCGTCTTCACAACAGTCGAGGGGGGATGTATTATGGAGCCCGCTGGTGCTCCGGGCACGGAGAATTGGACCGCAGGGGACCCCTGGGACCCCAATATGCCTCATGGCGAGACGGTCTGGACGTCTGTCGAGGGAGGGTACATCGTGGAGGCGGCCGGGGCTCCTGGTACTGAGAACTGGTACGCCGGCGCCCCGTTTACCTGCACCCTGCCTCCTGCCGAGTCGGTCTTTATGATGTGTCCCGAGGGGGGATACATCGCGGAGCCCGCCGGCACCCCCGGCACGGAAGGTTGGATCAGCAACCTCCCTCCCGCCGAGGCGGCCCTGGAAGCTGCCGAGCGTACGGAGCAGCATCGCATCAACGCCGCCCGGGCTGCTGCCGAAAGAGCCGAGGAGGAACTGCGCCACGAGTTGTACCGGCAGTCGCACCGGCGGACGCCTGCTAACAAGCAACAGCCCTGATCCGTGATCGACGAACCGTAGTTGTGGATGCCGGTGACCGGGAACGTTTCGTCGTGTTCTTTGACGGGCGTGGGGAGTCCTCCGAGGTCCGGCGGCGATCATCTTGCCTGATGGGCGGAGCAGGGATGGGTCCGGTACCCGCTGTCGCGCCCCACGGCTGGTTTCCGAAGCTCGATCTGCGCCGCCAGGGTCGTCCTCCCGCGATTTGACAGACCCTTGCGCCGAATGGTACAATCATGCCTGTGAGCCGTACGGAGGACTGACGCACCGGCCAAGGAGGGATCAGTGATTGGGCCAAACTGGGCCTGCATGCGGGTGCATGGGTCGCCCTGAGGAACGCGCGCACGGTGGACATGCCTCCCCCCAGACAAGGAGAAATGTCATGAACGCCAGGAATTGCCGTTGCCGTAAGTCTCACCCCCTTTCTGGCCGGATGATCGTCGCGGGCGTGCTGGTCTTTGCCGCCCTTACGCGTGCGGGACAGGAGGACGGCTCCGGCGGTCGTTTTGTCGCGTTGGGCGAGGGTGACGGCGCGTGGGGCGACGTGACGGCGGGCGGCGCGCCAAATGCAGGGCAGGCGAATGACCCCGTTTCCACGTCCATCGGGGAGTACCGCTTCACCAAGCCCCTGATGAGCCTGGGCGGGCCGTTGCCTCTGGAGTTCTCTCTCTACTACGCGTCGAGAATCGAAAAGTGGATGGGCGGTTACAGCGATCCCTTCGGAGAGGACGGCTTCACGCACGACTACCACGTGGCATTGCGCGGAGACCCCAACGCCGTTCAGGTTCTCTATGCGCGAGGCAACATGATCGCATTCAACAAGCAGGGCAACGCCTGGCGCATAGCCGGGGAGGAGATCATCTACCAATTGAAGGAGACGAATGGGTATTACTATCTCCTGGATCCGATTCAGGGGAGGATCTACACGTTCAAGAAGGCAACAGCCATGGGCGGCCAGGTTGGGGCCCTGGTGCGAATCGAGGATCGCAACGGCAACGCCCTGAAGTTCACGAACACCCAAGACAACGCGTATTATATCCACCCGGCTCGGATCGAAGACGGGCTGGGCCGGTCCCTGGAGTTCACGTACCAGGATCCGGCGGCGAACTGGAAGTACCCCCATCTGAGCAAGGTGACGGACCAGAATGGCCGGACGATCCAATTCGCGTATGACGTGTTCACGGGCCAGGACTCCGGCATGCGCCTCAAGAGCGTGACCGACGCCGCGGGTCACAAGACCACGTTCTCTTACGTCGGATCGCTGCGCAACCGCGCGTTGTCCAGCCAGACCCTGCCTCGGGGCAACAGGCCCTACACGCAGACGTACGGGCACGAGACCATGCCGGGGGGGAATGCGGCTGATTGGCCCTGGCGCGTCACAGCGCAAACGGACGCCTACGGCAATACGGCCCGATTGGCCTTTGACGATGCCAACGCCGTGACCACCATCACCGACCCGCTGGGGCAGAAGTACCGCCATGCACATGAATACCGGCGCTTGCTCGCGAACCTGACGGATGAGACGGGCCGAAGCATCAACCTACGCTATGACGCGCTCGGCCGCTGCACCACCGTCATCGACCGGTTGGGAGGCGCGACGCGAGTAGCATATCATCCGGAGACGGGCAAGATTGCCGAGCACACGGACGCCGAGGGAAACACCACGGTCTTTACGTACCAAGCGCAGCAGCAGACGTTCACCAATCCCCTCGTGAACGAGAAGGTCACGTTTACGTTCTACAATCTGGTGAAGGTTGCCGGTGCCGACGGCAGTCGGGTGCAGTTCACGTACGATGCCAAGGGCAACGTCCTCACCCACACGGACCCCAGTGGCGAGAAGTCGTCGTTTACCTACAATGGCCGAGGGCAGCCTGTGACCATTAGCAATCCCGCCGGCGGCGCAGTCAGTCTCACGTACAATCCAGACGGCACGGTGGCCTCCGTCGTCGATCCGGAAGCGGGCACGACTCTGTGCGGCTACGACAGCTACCAGCGCTTGCGCCAGATCACGCGTCCCGACGGGCGCACGGTCCGCTTCGCCTATGGCCTCGACGACCGCCTGCTCTCCTGCACGAACGAACAGGGCAAGATCCTGGACCTTGCCTATGACGACAACGGCAATCTCACCTCCGGCACCGACTTGATGCGCCAGACCACGACCCAGACGTACGATCTGATGGATCAGCCCATCCGCCAAGCCGACCCGCTCGGTCATGCCACCCAATACTCCTACGATGCGCTGGGCCGGCTCAAGACGGCGACGGATCGCAGCGGCAACATGACTACCTGCAGCTATGATCCTCGTGGGTGGCTGACCGGAATCACCGATCCCGCAGGCAATACGTGGACCATTGCCTACGACGACGAGGGCGTACCCAAGGCCACGACGACACCCACCGGCATCTCTACTACCCTCCAGGCGGACAAACTGGGCCGAACCACCGAGATCACGGACTCGTGGGGCGGTACAACCAAGTTTGCCTATGATGGACGCGGCCGTCTGACCTCCACCACCGACCGGGAGGGCCGGGCCGCAACGTACGTCTACGATGCCTGCGGCAGGCTGGTGAGCGCTACCAAGCCCCTGCTCGGCACAGCGACCTATACGCGTGGTGCTCTGGGCGGGCTGACCCGCATCACTGACCTGCGGGGTCAGTTCTGGGACTTCAGCTATTCGCCGATGGGCCGGCTCACGTCGGCCACCGACCCGCTTGGCAACCGCTGGACCTACGCCTATGACGCCCGGGGCCAACTCTTACAGACCAGCTACCCCGGTGGCGGCGCGGCAACGCTCACCCGCGATCCGGTCGGCCGCATCACGCGCGCCGCCTACCCCGGCGGCCCGGCGCTCGATTTCACCTACGACAACGCGGGACGACTACTGATGGCCAACGATCTGAAGCTTAGCCGTGATGCGCGCGGCGACATCGTCAACAGCCAGGATGGGACCGCGTCGTTCGGAGCGACCTACGACGCCGGTCGACGGATTTCGGCGGTCACCTACGATGGACGGGCCACGGTCGCCTACACCTACGATGCCCGCAACCTGCTGACGCGGGTGAGCGACAGTCTCGCTGGCGCCTGGATGGAGTTCGCCTACAACGCCGATGGCAGGCTGGTTCAGGTTTTGCGCTCCAACGACGTGCCCACCACCTACACCTACGACCAGGCAGGGCGATTGATTCGCATCCAGGATGACACACGCGGCAATCAGCAGTACGTCCTCAATGCCGAGGGCGAGCCGACACAGGCGGTGATGAATATCCCTCTCGGTGCTGGAACCATCGGATACGCCTATGATGAGGTGGACCGGCTGACCGGAGCGGACTACAGCAATGGGAATCGTCTGAGCTACACGTACGATTCCGGCGGCAACCTCACGCGCATGACGGGAAGAACGCCCCTGGAGCCTGCCCCAAGGACGGACAGCTTCAGTTATGACAATGCCTCACGGATCAATAGCCCTGAGTATGGCTCCGATGGCCGGGGCCGCCTGACCGCCGCGCCAGGGCGGTCTTTTGCCTATGACGGCGCGGGCCGCTTGGTCTCGATCGCGGCAGGTGGTGCCACCGCGACCCTCACCTACAACGGGCTGGGCGACCTGCGGACCCGCAGGGCAGGCAGCGCGACCACCACCTACTACCACAACTATGCCCTGGGGCTTTCTCCCGTCATGGCGGAGAAAGAAGGGACTTCGTACCGGCGCTTCTATGTCTATGCCCCCAGTGGCCGGCTGCTATATTTGGTTGATCCGGTCGCCAAGGCCGTGCGCTTCTATCACTTCGACCGCCTCGGTTCCACCTTGTTCTTGACCGATGGCGCTGGCGCTGTGAGCGACGGGTACGCCTACGATCCCTACGGCAAGCTGGTCGCACACAGCGGCTCGAGCGACCAGCCGTTCACGTTTGTGGGCCGGCACGGTGTGCGCTGGGAACCGGTGGGAAATCTCTACCACATGCGCGCCCGCTATTATGATCCGGCCACGGCTCGCTTCCTCAGCCGCGACCCGGTCTGGCCGGTCCCGGCCGATCCGCAGAGTCTGAATCCCTACCAGTACGTCGCCCAAAACCCCTTGCACTATGTTGACCATCTGGGAACGGACGGGTGGGACCCCACGGTGCCGCACATCCAGACAGGGCTGAATGCGTATGTCGCGCCGGGGCAACAGACGCCCACTCAGCCCTCTCAACCGGCGAAACCAAGTACGTACGCGCCACCCACGGCACAGTCGCTCCAGGACCAGATGTTGCAGGATGCCATCAATCAGGCCAGCATATCAGCAGCATCAACAAACGTGGGACCGATAACGCCGGTCGCCGTCGCGGTCACCGGTCCGTGGGGTGAAGCGACGGCGTATGGGACGGTCATCACGGACACTCCTCTTGGTGAAGGGAACCTGACGGCGATTGCGGACATCACCACCACGGGAGGCCAACTTACGCAGAGCTTTCAGGTGGGCGATACCGGGATAGCCACGTCCTTCGGCAACAGTGGGACAACCGTGGGTGGCGGCGCCCTGGCGACAGGTCCAGGGGACAGCTCCGCGATGACTCTGGTGGCAGTCAACCCTACGGTCGCTGGGACTTACGTGCAAACGCAGTTCAATCTCCCTTTGCAGACGGGGGCAGGGGCGCTCTTTGATTTTCGTCCCATTACCCACGGCAACTTGCAGGCAGGTGGTAATCTGACAATCGCCGGCGAGCAGCTCGGCCTCACCTTCGGCTTTGAGGGTTTCAAGCCAACCGTGAGCCTTACTCTCCCATTTCTCGGAACCATTCTCGGCAGCAACGGAGGATGTTCCGGTTCTCGCTGAAAAGCGGTTGAAGGAGATCATGCGGTCCGGCCGCACCTGGCTGACGATCAACCACAGGCACATTGGCGCTGATTGACGCGGCGTGAATGAGGCGATATAGTCCGTGCGCGTGTACGCGAAGTCACGCAACCAAAGGATTTCCATCTGCCCATTGGAGGGACGCGACATGGACCATTCGCTTTCGCGTCGCGTTTTGACGACGACAGCTATTCTCGGATGCCTGACCCTATCCGGCCCATGTCTTGGTGCTGCTCGCAGCCCCTCCGTGAGTGGGGCGGGGCGGCCGGTCATGGTCGATGCCAACTATCCCGGCGGTAACATCGTTGTTGAGCGGATTGAGGGGGACACGGTCTACCTCCGGCCGGACTTGCGGGACACCGAGGGCTGGTGGTTCTACTGGAGTTTTCGCGTCCGAGGCGCCGAGGGAAGGACGGTGACCCTCTGCTTCTCGGGTCCCAATCCCCTCGGCGTGCGCGGGCCGGCCGTCAGCGTCGATCACGGGCGGACGTGGTCTTGGCTTGGAGCCGAGGCGGTGCAGAATGCCTCGTTCAAGTACACCTTCCCTGCCAACGCCGACGAAGTGCGGTTCAGCTTTGGGATTCCCTACCAGGAGCAGAACCTGAAGGAGTTCCTGGCCAAGTATAAAGGCAATTCCCACGTGGCCGTACAGGAGTTGAGCAAAAGCGAGCACGGGCGGAGCGTCGAGCGTCTGCACGTGGGCAGGTTGGACGGTGACGTGCAATACCGAGTCCTGGTGACGGCCCGGCACCATGCCTGCGAGGCAATGGCGGACTACGTGTTGGAGGGTCTGCTGGAGAGCGTCCTGGCGGATAACGACGATGGGTACTGGTTCCGCCGCAACGTCGAGGTTCTCGCGATTCCGTTCATGGACACGGATGGCGTGGAGGAGGGCGACCAGGGCAAGAATCGCAGGCCGCGCGACCACAACCGGGACTACGCCGGCCCGAGCGTGCACCCCTCGGTGGCCGCCCTGCGGACCTTCGTGCCAAACTGGTCGAACGGCAAGCTGAAGGCGGCCTTCGATCTGCACTGTCCCCACATTCGCGGGCTGCACAACGAGGTGATCTATATCGTGGGCAGCGCGGACGAGCGGATGTGGCAGCAGCAGCGGGAATTTGGTCGGCTCCTTGAAACGCTCCAGGGCGGGCCGCTCGTGTACCGAGCCTCCGATAACCTGCCCTTCGGACAGGCGTGGAACACGGACGACAATACGGGCGGGAACAAGAGCTTCGGGCAGTGGGCCGGCGGCTTGGAGGGGATTCGGCTGGAAGCCTCATTCGAGTTCCCCTATGCCAATGTCGGTGGGCAGACGGTGACGGTCGACGGTGCCCGGGCGTTCGGCCGGAGCCTGGCCAAAGCCCTTCGCGCTTATCTGGAGGAGATCGGGAAAGAAAAAGAAGAGGATACCGGGAAAGCGAGTTCAGTGCCGGGGCCCGTCAATGGCGTGTCTCCGAAGCTGACGATCATGGCAAAGGGGTTGGGTAGCAACTCGGAGGCGGGAATCGGGGCCTTGATCCCCTGGGCACAGAAGCTGTGGGCCGTGGGTTACGTGGCGCACATCAACGGCCAAGGCCTGGGCTTGTACGAGATCAGTGATGACATGACGATGCGGCGGCATCCGGCCTCTGTGACCGGGACCTTCGCCAATCGGATGCCACACTGGCCGAGTGGTCAGGCCTTCATCGGGCCTTACGCGATCGATGCCGATGGCACCGTGCGAGTCATTGAGGACCTCAAGCGGGTTCGCCTGGCGGCCACGTGTGAGCATCTGACCGATCCGGCGAATAGGGTGTACTTCCTCGGCATGGAAGGGCGGTTCTGGGAGGTCGATGTCCGCACGCTCAAGGCCCAGGAACTTTTCGACCTTGTCAAAGAGCTCGAAATCACCAACGCTGCACCGCATTTCAAGAGTGCCTTCACCGCCCAAGGCCGCGTGGTCGTCGCGAACAACTCCTACGACGAGAAGGAATTCCTCGGGCAGCGAGATGCGGGCCGCCTGGCCCAGTGGGATGGTAAGAAGTGGACGATCGTTGATCGCAATCCTTTCGTTGAAGTCCACGCTTGTGCGGGCGACAGTTCCTACGGCGGCAATACGCTCTACGCGATCGGTTGGACGAAATCCAGCGTGGTTCTGCGGGCACTGGTCAGGGGCAAATGGCAGCGGTATCTGCTGCCGGAGGCGAGCCACACCTGGGACCACGCCTGGAACACGGAGTGGACGCGGATTCGCCACGCGGTCACGGAACGGCTCCTGATGGATGCTCACGGCTTGTTCTATGAGCTACCCGCGTTCTCGTACGGCGGCCATATCTGGGGGATTCGGCCGATCTGCTCGCATTTGCGGGTGGTGCCGGACTTCTGCTATTGGCGCGGGATGTTCGTGATGGCCTCGGACCAGATCGACCACGACCAAGGCCAGCCGCAATCGGGTCTGTGGTTTGGGAATATCGACGATCTGTGGCGGATGGGCAAGCCCGCCGGCTGGGGCGGCCCGTGGTGGAATACGCCGGTCAAGGCGGGCGAGGTGTCCGATCCGTTCTTGATGACCGGCTTCGACAAGAAGGTCGTGCACCTCACCCACGAGGCCCGCGAGCCGGTCACGTTTGTTCTCGAAGTCGATTTCCTGGGCGATGGCAGTTGGCGGTCGTACCAGTCCTTCACGGTCCAACCCGAACAGAATTATGTCCATCACGAGTTTCCGGACGGGTTTTCCGCGCATTGGGTCCGCGTGAAGGTAGACAAAGACTGCATTGCCACAGTATATTTCACCTACCAGTAGCATGGGCATCTTGCCCATGTGTACCACGGGCGTCCCGCCCGTGAAGGCAGGGCCAAGATGGCCCTGCGACTCATGGGCGGGACGCCCATGCTACTGTAAGCGGCTTTTCGTACGAACGTGTTCCAGCATGCGAATAAGGAGTTGCACTATGGCGGGTACAGTTGCGAGACGCATCGGTCCGGTGTTGGTCTTGTTTGTCTTGCTGGTCATGGCACCTGCTGCGATGAGCCAGGACTTGGCAAGCTTTGAGAAGCGTCTGACGAAGTTCACGTTGGACAACGGCCTGACATTCCTGGCGCTGGAGCGGCACGAGGCCCCGGTCGTTTCCTTCCACACCTATGCCGACGTGGGCGCCGTTGATGAGGTCAAGGGTATCACCGGCGTGGCGCACTTGTTCGAGCACATGGCGTTCAAGGGCACGCAGACGGTCGGCACGCAGGATTATCAGGCCGAAGCCGCCGTGATGGCGCGGATGGATGACCTGTTCGTCGCCATCAAGAAGGAGAAACGCAAGGGTGACCAGGCGAACCCGGAGACTCTCAAGAAGCTCCAGGAGCAGTTCGACCAGGCCGGCCAGGAAGCGCAGAAGTACATCGTCCACGACGAGTATGAGGAGGCGCTCACGCAACAGGGGGCCGATGGGTTCAACGCCTACACCAGCGAGGACGCGACTCAGTACATTGTCAGTCTGCCCTCCAACAAGCTGGAGCTGTGGATGATGCTGGAAGGGAACCGGTTCGCCCATGCAGTGCTGCGGGAGTTCTATAAGGAGAAGGACGTCGTAATGGAGGAGCGGCGGATGATGGAGAATTCGCCGACGGGACGTCTCTACGAAGAATTCCAGGGCATCGCCTACCTCGCGCATCCGTATGGTGAGGGCGTGATCGGTCATATGAGCGACTTGCAGACCCTGACGCGGCCGGAGGCCGAAGCCTTCTTCAAGGCCCACTACGGTCCGAGCAACCTGACGATTGCCATCGTCGGCGACGTCGATCCGGCGCACGTGAAGCGTCTGGCCCAGGAGTACTTCGCGAGCATCCCCAGCGGCCCGAAGCCCGAGCCGGTCGAGACGGTAGAGCCGCCGCAGCGCGGGGAACGCCGGGTGACAGTGGAGGACGCCGCCCAGCCGATCGTTCTCATCGGTTACCACCAGCCCAACGTCAACCACCCCGACGAGGCAGCCCTGGAGGTCGTCTCCGAGATCGTGGGCGTCGGGCGGACCTCGCGGCTGTACAAGGACCTGGTCAAAGAGAAGAAGATCGCCGTCTCCGCGAATGCGGGCGCGAACCCGAGCAAGTATCCGAGCCTGTTCATGTTCTACGTAGTGCCGGCCAAGGGCCACACGACGCAGGAGTGCGAACAAGCCGTTTACGCGCAGATCGAGAAGCTCAAAACCGAGCCGGTGTCGCCGCAAGAACTGGCCAAGGCCAAGACGCGCAGCCGGGCCGGCCTGATCCGGCAGCTCGATTCCAACTCCGGACTCGCGGCCCAACTGACCTTCTGCGAGGTGGTCATGGGGGATTGGCGCAATCTCTTCAAGATGCTGGACAAGATCGAGCAAGTGACCGCCGCGGATGTTCAGCGGGTGGCCCAGACCTATTTCACGACGAAAAATCGCACGGTCGGCGTCATCGAGACCGCCGCCGGCGCGAGCCGATAACAGGAGCCGAACTATGAAAAACGTGTTGACGATGCGAATTGCCCTGGTGCTGATGTGTGTGGCCCTGCCGTTGTGGCGAGGGCGTCCCGCCCTTGCGTCGCGAGGCCATCTTGGCCTTGCCTATCCAAGCGATGGCTCGGCCGTTGCGCCGGAAGTGCAAGGGCAGGATGCCCTCGCCACGAAAGAACGACAAGGGCAGGATGCCCTCGCCACGTTGAGCGGTGCGGGAGGGACCGCCGTGGCCCAGGAGCCGGCGCGGGCGTATAAGCAGTTGAAGTACCCCAAACTGCGCGACATCAAGGTTCCCGATGTGCAGCGTCTGACCCTGCCGAACGGAATGCAGTTGTTCGTGCTGGAAGATCACGAGCTGCCCCTGATCCACGTCTCGGCCATGATTCGGACCGGCTCGGTCTATGAGCCGGCCGACAAGATCGGCCTGGCCGGTCTCACGGGCACGGTGATGCGTACGGGCGGCACGACGAGCCGGACCGGGGACCAGATTGACGAGCAACTGGAACAGATCGCCGCCTCGGTCGAGACGGGCATCGGCGACAGCTTCGGCCGGGCCTCGATGTCGGTGCTGAAAGACGACATCGATACGGGTCTGGCCATTCTGGCGGATGTGCTGATGAATCCGGCGTTTCGCCAGGACAAGATCGACCTGGCCAAGATTTCGGCCCGCAGTGCCATCGCCCGCCGGAACGACAATCCCGGCGGCATCGCCGCGCGGGAGTACGCCAAGCTGATCTACGGTGCGGACAGCGTTTACGCCCGCCAGACGGAGTATGCCACGATCGACAAGATCGCGCGGGACGACCTGGTGGCGTTCCATCGCAAGTTCTTTCATCCGAACAACACGATGCTGGCCGTCTGGGGCGACTTCCAGGCCCAGCAGATGATCGCGAAGATCAAGGAAGCGTTCAAGGATTGGCCCAAGGCCGAGGTCAAGCTGCCGGCCGTTCCAGAAGTGAAGTACGAATTCCGCCCGACGGTGAACGCTATCCGCAAGGACGACATGAACCAGGGCATCATCCGCCTGGGCCACCTGGGCGGCCTGATGAGCGATCCCGACTACCACGCCCTGATGGTGATGAACGAGATTCTCGGCGGCGGCTTCACCAGCCGGCTGTTCAAGAACGTCCGCTCCCGGCAGGGTCTCGCCTATTCGGTCGACGGCGCCTACCGGGGCGATTACGACCATCCGGGCCTGTTCTCCCTGAGCTGCCAGACGAAGCTCAAGAGTACCGTTCACGCCACGGAGGCCATCATCGCCGAAGTGAAGAAGATGACGCAGGAGGAGGTTACGGACGAGGAGCTGGCCCTGGCGAAGGACAGCTATCTGAACTCCTTCGTCTTCAACTTCGACAGCAAGGGCCAGATCATCAACCGCCTGATGACCTACGCCTACTACGGCTATCCGGCCGACTTCCTGCAGAAGACCAAGGCGAACGTCGAGAAGGTGACGAAGGCCGACGTCCTGCGCGTGGCCAAGACGCACCTGCGTCCCGACAAGCTCCAGATCCTGATCGTAGGCCGTCCGGACGATTGTGACAAGCCCCTGTCCACGCTGGGAAACGTGAAAACCATCGACATCACCATCCCGGCCCCAAAGAAGTGAGCCTTGGAGGCGCTGTCGCCAAACCTCTGGCCTTTTTCGCTTTGGGCCAGTAGCTTGGCAGGAAAGCACGGGGACACACGTTCGTAGTGACGCCGTCAGGCGTTTTCGAGACCCCAGACGCGATTCTTCGCGTTTGGGGTCTCTTTTCATAGGTCGTGCGTCCGCGCCCCACGTCTTTATGAGAATTGAGCATGGCGTCCTCAGTATTCTCCTACGTTCGTGGTCGACTACAGTCTCTCCCAAAGCATCCCGCGAACGGCTACAGAAACTAAAACCGTAACAGAACGGTAACAATCAATCTGTATACTCTCTCCCGTTAAGAGCCGTCAGCGCGGTATGGCGTCGCCGGGCAGAAGCTCTGATAAGCGGGTTACGGGATACATTACCTATGGGAGGCTATCATGAAGAGGACGAATTCGTCGAGGGCTGTGATAGCGAGTTGTATGTTTCTCATGAGCACTGGCTGGGCATTCGCGCAGGATTGGCCCGGCTGGCGCGGCGACGGCCGGGGCATCTCATCCGAGAAGAATCTGCCTGTGAAATGGAGTGAGAACGAAGGCATTAAGTGGAAAACACCCATCCCCGGTGCCGGCCATTCCTCCCCCATTGTCTGGGGTAACCGCGTCTTCCTCAGCACGGCCGCCGCCAAAGACCCCAACGTCGAGACGTTTCAAGGCGGCATAACGTTTATGGCCGGCAACACTTCCAAGCCCGATGAGTCGGAGTACGCCTATTGCGTGATCTGCCTCGACGCCGAGCGTGGAAACATCCTGTGGACGAAGGCGGTTGCGCGACAAGCCCCGAAGACACGCCGCCACACCAAGAATACCTATGCCTCCGAAACGCCGGTGACGGACGGCAAGTACATCTTCGTCTCATTCGGACCAACGGGTCTGTATGCCGTCGACTTCGAGGGCAATGTGGCTTGGCAGCGTGACCTGGGACCTATGCCTCGACAAAGAGGCTGGGGCACCGGGTCTTCTCCGATCCTGTTTCGCAGCACCGTCATCGTCAACTGCGACGGCGATGGCAACGGCAACTCCTACCTCGCCGCGTTCGACAAGGTCACAGGGAATCCGGTCTGGCGCACGGAGCGGAAGGAAGGCGCCTCCTGGGGGACACCCTTTCTCTTCGAGGCCGAGGGACGCACCACCATTGTGACGAATGCTTCGCGCCGTATGCGCGGCTACGAGGCCACGACGGGCAAACTCTTGTGGGAGTGCGCGGGCGGGTCGGTGATCACGGTCCCCTCCCCGGTTGCCACCCAGGGGCTGGTGTTTCTCTCCTCGGGACACGACATGCTTCCGCCGCGGCCGATCATTGCCGTTCGCCCCGAAGCCTCGGGTGACATCAGTCCGCCCGCCGGTCAATCCCAGAGCCAGGGTGTCGCCTGGTCACAGCGCTCGGGGGGCTCGTATGTGACTTCCCCACTCGCTCTCGACGAGTATCTCTACGTGCCTCAGGACAAGGGATCGTTGACATGCTATGAGGCCCGCACGGGCAAGGCCGTATACGAGGAGCAGAAACTCGGCGGACGCAACACCATCACCGCCTCACCGATAGCCGGCGACGGTAAGATCTACGTGCAGGCCGAGAATGGTGAGTGTTACGTCATCAAGCCCGGACCCCAGTTCGAGATCCTCGCGGTCAACAAGCTCGACGAGGTATTCTGCGCTTCCCCTGCGGTATCCGCCGGCAAGATCTATCTCCGAGGCCGCAAACACCTGTACTGCATTGAGAGATGACGCGCGGCTAGGTTGGGCCGCCAGGAAGGGAAGGGGCCGCGTGTGTCGCTCCCGCCGTGCTGTCAGGGCAATTGCATGTGGGCATTGTACCGACGTGGCATGGGCTTCCAGCCCATGAATCATCGGCAGGATGCCGATGCCACAAAGTGTGCCCAACGCCCACGTGCGATTGCCCTGGCCGTGCTGTAGGTTCGTTTGACCGCACGTGGTTCAATGCAGTATAAACGGTCGTATGGTGTCGCTGGTGCAACCCCGTTCTCTTGATTGGCATAGTTCGCTGAAGGAGAAGTGACGATGAGCCGACTGACGATGCTATTCGCTGGTCCGATTTGTATTGTATTCGCAGCAAGCCCGGCCGCGTGGTCTCAGGATGGCTCGATGCCGCTGCCGCTCAAGGTGGTGGGGACGCAGATTCTCAACTGCAAGAACGAGCCCGTGCTCCTGCGCGGCGTCAACTGCGCCAGCATGGAATGGACGAGCGACGGCCAGGGGCACATCGTCCAGTCGGTGAAGACCGCGATTGACGACTGGCACGTAAACCACATCCGCCTCCCACTGGCCCAGGACCGCTGGTTTGGCAGAGCACCCGAGCAGAAGGATGAAGGCAAAGCATACCGCGCCCTCGTCAAGGAGGTCGTGGATCTGTGCGCCTCGAAGGGCTGCTACATCATGCTCGATCTGCACTGGTCGGACGTGGGCGAATGGGGGCAGAACATCGGCCAGCATTCGATGCCCGATGAAAACAGCCTGGCGTTCTGGAAGGAGATCGCCCCGGTCTACGCGAACCATCCGGCCGTCATTTACGATCTGTACAACGAACCGCACGATGTCTCCTGGGACATCTGGCTCAATGGCGGGACGGTCACTGATCGACCCAACAGAAGGGGGACCGCTCCGAAGACCTACCAGGCGGTTGGCATGCAGAAACTGCTGGACGCCGTGCGGGCCGCGGGCGCCAAGAACGTCGTCATCGTGGGCGGCCTCAATTGGGCCTATGATTTCGACGGCATCCTTGAAGGTCAGCAACTCAAAGACCCCGATGGCAATGGCGTGATTTATGCCAATCATGCCTACAACAACAAGGGCCATCCGGTAGAGGTCTGGATCGCCCGCATGGAGAAGGCCACGGCCAAGCTGCCGGTGATCGTCAGCGAGTTCGGCGGTTCCGGCGGGCCGAATCGCAGAACCGGCCGCTTCGGCGGCGGTCCCGCGAACCCCTCCGGCGACGACTGGCTCCTGCACGTCATGCAGGCCCTCCAGAATCACCAGTGGTCCTGGACGGCGTGGGATTTCCATCCCAGTGCCGGCCCGACTCTGATCTCCGACTGGAACTACACCCCCACGCCGGACTTCGGCGTCTTTGTGAAGCAAATGCTCGCCGGCACGCTGCCGCGTTACACGCCGCCAGCAGTCCCTGCGATTCCGCCAACGGCAGCCCCGAAACCGTAGGGCTGGCCTGCCGCATCTATTGACTCTCAGGTGGTCAAACCCATGGGGAACGTCTCAGGTCCTTGAGATTTGCCTGACGTTGGCTGGGTGGCAGCGTCAAGGCCGAAGGCCTTGGCGATGGCTCTTTTCCCCACCGAATGGACCCATCGCCAAGCTGCGCTTGACGCTGCCACCCGGACGAGAAGCCTGAATCAACTCGGCCTCAAGGGCTTGGGACGTTTCCGACGAGTCGGGCCGTGCCGCCCGGAATCGCGCGCACATGGTCTGAGTATCTCGGAGTCAATAGCTCCGGCTCCTGGGGCTCGCCCCAGAATTCGGCCAGCGTGGGGCCGTCCCTGCCGCACCGGTCCTGCAAGAGGAAGTTCCGTATCTCGTACGGCCAGACCCGCCGGCCGATCCGATGGTACCAGCGCATGGCGTCACGGATCGGCCGGTCGGGATGCGCAAGAACACGCCATAGCGCTCGCGGTCGCAATTGCATGACCGCTTCGATGAGCTTCACCCATAGCAGGACGCGCCACGGCCGCATATGCCGGGTGGCGAGCACCTGGTGCTTGTAGTCCCACTTGGAGAGGTCCGGCTGGATGACGTGCCTATCGGAGGCCATATGGAAGTAGGGCGTCCAGCGGTGCGGTGTGACGTACAGCATCTGGATCTGGTCCGGGTCATAGGCGAGTAGTTGCCTCAGGCTGCGCCAGTAGTCGCGATCGGTCTCCTCTTCAAACCCGACGACGTAGGTCGCCATCGAGAGGATGCCATGCGCGCGCAGCAGCCGAATCGCTTCGCGGTCTTGGGCGGTGGTTCCGCCTTTGCGGATCTTGCGCAGCGTCTCTTCGTCATAATCCTCGATCCCGAGAAGGAACCGAGCCGTCCCGGCCTTCTTATACAGGGGCAAGATATCCGCATCGCGGACGATGTCATCCGCCCGGGTGGAGCCCACCAGCGTCAGAGGGACATTCTCGGCAATGAGAGCCTCCAGGAGGCTGCGCCAAGCCGATCTGGAGGCGGTGGGATTCTCGTCCGCGAAGTCGATCACTTCGACTCCCTGGGTCCGGCAGAGCCAGGCGAGCTCCGCGGCGAATTTTTGCGGATCGCGGTGCCGCCAACGGCGCCAGAAAGGTTGCTGGCCGCAGTAGCTGCATTGATGTGGGCAACCACGAGAGAACTGGACGACGACGGCCCGACGATCGCCCCAGTAGGTATACCGGCGAAAATCGATGAGCTCCCAGCCGACTCGAAACGCATCGAGATCCTCGATGATCCGGGCCGGCTCGGTCGCGCGAGGGACACCTGCATCCCGGAAGGCGATGCCGGGCACGCTGTCGAGGGGAATATCTGTCTCTACGGCGTCGATTATCCGCACAATCGTTTCTTCGCCTTCGCCGCGCACGATGACATCGATCTGCGGCTCCTGCGTCAGGATCTCGCGCCAATGAAACGTGGGGAACACGCCGCCGTAGACGATCCAGGCCGCGGGCAGCGCTTCGTGCAAAGCCCAAGTGACTTGGACGACGGTGGGGGTGGCCGGAGGTTGAGCCAGAGTGACCCACGAGAATGGCTTGCGGCGCGAATGTCACGGCATGCGTTACGATCTCCTGCGACGACAGGGGACCGAATTCCGCATCCAGGAGCCGTACTTCGTGTCCCGCATCGATCAGGGGCCCGCCAATCGACAAGAGGCCCAGCGGCGGCAAATGCTCGTGCGGAATGCGACTGCCGATGGAGGGATGAGGCGGGTTGATTAGCAAGATACGCATGAAGGCCATCCTTTCATCATGCTTGACGCAAGACTTGGAACACCACACCTTCACGTCTCCCATTTTTACGTCGCGACCTTCCGCTATGTTCGTGATTCTCCTTCTGGGGAACGGCCGTTGAAACGGATGGCACGGCCAGACTCGTTCGACCGTGCTCGTTTGGATGCAGTCCAAGGCGGGAGATAGCATAGACGCGATGGGGCGACGCTGTACAATGGGCGAGGGCGGTGCGGAGTCGCCGTCCCCGAAATAAACCTCCGCCGGGGTCCGGTGGTCCAGGGCCTGGTGTGGCCGTTCCTGACTGCAAAGGCCAAAGTACTCGCGGAGATTCCGCCGGGCTTCCTCCACATTCTCGTAGCTCTTCGGGTACACCTCTTCGTACTTGACCGACCGCCACCCGCGCCTTGAGCGCACCGCCATGGTGGTTCCGCTGTGCCATGACAACCTCCTCTCGGATGCCGCCATACCACAGCCATACTCCCTTACCTACTGGTCCCAAAAACCGGGAGTACTATACCGTGCGGTCGGAAACGGCGGTTTCAGTACTGAGAAGAGGCATCCGTGCGCTGCGGCAGGGGGGCCTCTGGGTGCTCGTGTCGACCGGCTCTGCTTGCGATTTCTCCGCATCTTCACCTTCCGGGGGGCCAAAACTTAAGCGTAAACGGCATGGAACCGATAAACACTGAGAATGCACTGTTTACGATTACCTATTTACGACCCGAGCGGCATGCGCAAAGCGATTGTATTGCTTTTGCTCGCCGCCCTGAGCGCGGGCCTGGCCGGATGCAGCGCCAAGACCCTGGACCCTAGCCAGATCGGCCGGTTCCGACCCACGCCGGCAGTCAATGTGATTCTGAATTCCCTGGGCGTGGCCGAGGAGACGCCCGTGGCGTGGGAGAGTGCCCAGGAGCCGCAGCCGGGCGATATCGTGGCCGTCAAGGCGGACTACGCCCTGCGGCCGGGCGATGTGGTGCGCGTCGCTATCTTCGAGTTGTTCCAGGAAGGCGTGCCGGTTGTGAACGACTACATCGTTTCCGAAACCGGCAGGATCTCCATCCCTGACGTCGGCGTCATTCAGGCGGCGGGGCGGACCGAGCGGCAACTGGAAGAAGAGATCAAGCGCATCCTGTCGCCCAATGTCCTGCGCGAGCCGTCCGTGGCGGCGACCTTGCTGGATTCGCAGCAGCGGACCTTCTCGATTCTGGGCAACGCGGTGGCGCGTCCCAGCCGGTATCTGATCCCGCGGTATGACTTCCGGCTGACCGATGCCCTGGCCACGGCCGGCGCCCAGATGCAGTTCAACGTCAGCAATATTTACGTGTCGCGAAAAGGGGAGGCCGGCGCGGAGTCGGTGGGCGTGGCAACGGAGAAACGCCCGCCTGCACCGAACGCCGCCACGCCAGGGCCGCAATCTCGGACCCAAGCCAAGCCCTCTAATCCGCAATCCGCAATCCACAATCCGCAATCGAGAAGGGATATCCCGGAGCCGTCCGAGCCGGCCCAGAAGTACGAGTCAGAACGCGAGATGCTCGACCTGATCGCGCCGCAGGCGCAGAGTGCCTGGCCGCAAAGCCGGAAGATGGCGGGCGTCGCGCCGAACGGCGCTGGAGCGAGCGAGGTCTCGGCCTCGGTCGTGCCGGAAGGTTTTCGCGTGCTGGTGGGACGCGAGCGTCTTGCCCTTTCGTCGCGGGGCCCCGGGTCAAGGGCGCTGTCTGAAGGGCGAGGGTACGATGCCCTCGCCTCCGCAGTCGATCCGTCGAAGACAGCGCCCCAAGATACTGTGCTGTCGCCCATCGAGTTCGGTGATACCCGGCCGCCGGAACCGGCTCGCACCGAGACCAAGCCCAAGGAGCGGACCGAATGGATCTTCCGGGACGGCAAGTGGGTCCCGGTCATCGTCACGGAGAACGGCAGCCGCGTGCCGAGTACGCCGGCGCCGAGCGGCAAACCAGCGCCGGCGGAGGCTGGAGCGGGAGGAGGCGTCGAGTGGGTTCTGCGGGACGGCCGCTGGGTCCCCGTGCCCAAGGGCGAGCCACCAGGGGCCAAACCGGCGACCACGCCGGAGGTCGCCGGACCGTCGCGGCCGGCGGGCAATGAGGTACTCCCGATGGAGGCCGAGTGGGAGCAGGCGATCCAGAGCCGTCTGATCCGGATTCCCGCCGACAAACTGCTGGCCGGCGACCCGCGCTACAATATCATCATCAAGGCGGGCGATACGATTCACGTGCCCGTTGATATTATCGGTGAGTTCGCTATTATGGGCAACGTCAACCGAAGTGGGTACATTGACATCACGGGTCGGCCGATGACGCTGAAGATGGCGATCGCGGCGGCCGGCGGTCTGGGTCCGCTGGCGAGTCCGAAGAACGTCGATGTAACCCGGCGGATCGGCACGGCCCGCGAAGAGATCGTCACGGTCAATCTGGACAAGATCGCCAGCGGCGAGCAGCCCGACTTCTTCATCAAGCCGAACGATCTGATCAACGTAGGGACCGATGTGACGGCGCGGTGGCGGGCGGTCCTGAGAAATGCTTTCCGGGCCACCTACGGCTTCGGTTTCGTGTACGACCGGAATTTTGCCGACGTGGACTATGGCACAGGGTTCCTCCACTGGTTTTAAGGGCGAGGCTGGGATCGTCTCGCCACGGTGGGGCGAACTCGGGGTGCGCGGCTTCGCCAAGATCATCCTTCTGGGGGGATTGCTCGGGTTTCTCTTTCGCGGCGAGATCGGGAGCCTCGTGCATCTGTGGGTGACGGACCCGAACTGGTCGCACGGATTTTTGATTCCGCTGTTTAGCCTCTACTTCGTGCAGCAAAAGAAGCGGGAGATCCTGAGCCTGGAATATACGCCTGATCCCTTGCGAGAGTTGGTGCGGGGCCGCCGGCCGGAGCCTTTGCAGCCGGGCCAGACGCGGGCGAACTATCTGGGCCTATTCCTGTTGCTGCTGGTATTGGCCTTCTATGTCTTCAATGTGGTCAGTCCGGCAGGCTACGCCTACCTGAGACCGGTCTCCATGATCGTCGCGGTAGGGGCGGTGGTTCTGTTTCTCGGGGGCTGGCGCTTAGTCCGCTACACTTGGTTGCCCATTGCCTTTCTTCTTTTCGCGATTCCTTTGCCGCGACGTTACTACGTGGGACTGACGCTGCCCATGCGGCACCTGTCGGCGGTGGTGGCGACGACCATCCTCAACCTGATTCCCAATCTCGAGGCGACGACCAGCGGGGCAGTCATCGAGATCGTGTACCATGGTCGGCGTTTGGAACCGGCCCTGAACGTCGCCGAGGCGTGTAGCGGGATGCGGCTGTTGATGGCGTTCCTCGCCCTGGGCGTGGCGATGGCTTATCTGCACGACCGGCCCCGCTGGCAGCGGACTGTCCTGCTGCTGAGCACCGTGCCGATCGCGATTCTCTGCAACATCGTCCGGGTGACGGTGACCGGGCTGCTGTACGTCCTGGTCGATCCGACGTACACGCAGGGCGTTTACCACGATCTGCTCGGTTTGGCGATGCTGCCCCTGGCATTCGGCCTCTACGGGGTGCTGGCGTGGTTCATGGCGAACCTGTTCGTCGATGAGGACGAGAAAGCCGCCCATGACGTGGTGGTGCGGAGGCGTTCCAGCCATGGATGAGCGGCGTCCCAACACGTCAGCCTATCTACAGCCGGCGTTCCTGATCTGCACGGCGGTGCTGGCTCTGGCCGCGGTCGGAATGTCCCTTTTGACCCAGCGGCTGGGCTTGTATCTGAAGAAAGAGCCGCTGCCTTTGAAGAAGCCGTTGGATGCTTTAGCGGAGGCAAAGCTCGCCCCGTATCAAGTCACAGCGCGGCTCCCCATCAAGAATCCGGACATCCGCACAGCGCTCGGGACGGAGGACTACATCCAATGGCTCCTGGAAGACCCGCGCGAGCCGGCATTGAGTCCGGTGCGTAAGCTGATCCTGTTCATTACTTACTACCGCCAGCCCGACCGCGTGCCGCACGTGCCCGAAGAGTGCTATACCGGCGGGGGCTATCAGCGGTTGGCGACCAACGCGGTTGCATTTCGGATCGGTCCGACCGAGCATCCGCGCGAGATTCCGGGCCGCTACCTGCTCTTCGACAAAACGGCCCAGGATATCTCCCTGGCCGTGCCGCAATTTCCGGTCCTCTATCTGTTTCGCGTCAACGGCGAGTACGCCGGCAGCCGGGACGAGGCCCGCCTGGCCCTTAACAAGAACATGTTCAGCAAGTGGTCCTATTTCTGCAAAATCGAGCTGGTCTTCAATCAAGCGGTCACGGCTCCCGCGCGGGAAGCGGCCGGGGCGGCCAGCGAAAGGCTCCTGGCCGTGCTTTTGCCGTTACTGGAGCAGGAACATTGGCCCGATCTGGAATGACGAGGAATCCTAATGGCGAGAAGAAGGCGTCTGAATAAGAAGGTCGCATTGATCGGCACGACAGTGCTTCTGGTTTTCGCGCTGGCGGCTGTGCTGGTCATCCTGCGCCTGACCCGTAATCCCGCTACTTATGTTGCCGATGGTGACGCGGCTTGCGCAGCCAAGGACTACAAGACCGCGAGCGACTGCTACCGTCGAGCATATGGCCTGACCCGCTCAGCGCCGGAGAGAATCGACCTGTTGTTCAAGCTCGCCGAGGTGTACCGGGAGATGGATCAATGGAGCAAGGTCGTGGGTTGTTGGGGGCAGATCCTCACGTCCGATCCGCAAAACGTGAAGGCCCGGCTTGGACAACTCAAATACGCCTACCTCCTGGCGGACAGCCTGGGCACCGGCGGACGCGGCATGAGCGAATACTGGCAGGAGGTGTTGTCCCAAGCCAGAAAGGCGATAGAAGTAGTCGAGAAGGCCGGCTTGGGCGGTGAGGAGAAGGCAAAGTGGGAACCGGCTTTTGGCGCCATCAAGGATCGCGCCTGGAGCGGTGGCGCCCAGCGGCTGGACCCGCATCTGCATTTCATCAAGGGCCGGGCGGCGTTCGAGTTGGCGGCCATGGGGGCTGCCACGTCTCCAGGCGAGCTTCTCCAGGAAGCCCAAGGTGATCTTCAGGAGGCGAAGAAGCTCGATCCCAGCAATGTCCAGGTCTATCGTTACCTGGCGGAGGTCCTGGTCAAGAATGGCGAGGCGACGGCCTCGCGCGGCAACGTGGAGCAGCGGAATCTCGCGGAGCAACAGGCAGATGACGTTCTGGCCGAGGCGGTGCTGGCCGCCGGCGACGTGCCCGAGGCCCACCTCAACGTACTGATGCGGAAGCTGACGGTCGCCCAGCGGGGCGGCATCACGGCGGCGCGGGAGCAGATGAAGATGCTGGAGCCGGAGTACGAGAAGCTGACGCAGAGGTTCGCTTCCAGTCCGCAGGTCTTCGCCGCCTTGGGGCAGTTCTGCTCGTTCTACGCGGCCTATCTGGATTCGGCCAGCGCGATGGCAAAACTGAAGCGAGCGATCGAGGTCACCGAGCAGGCCCGGGCGCTGGACCGGAACAGCGTCGAGTACCTGCTGTCGATGGCCAGTTACCACTATCGGAAATTCTCCGTCTACGGCGACGCAGAGGCCCTGAACAAGGCGGTGGAATTGACGGAAAAAGCCCTGGAAATGCCCGATGCGCAGGACACTGGCGGCCCCACGCAATTTGCCAAGCGTGTCAATCGATTCTCCCTGTGTGCTCTGCTCGGCAAATGTTGTGTCGAGCGAATCCTCACGTTGCCCCTGTCGGACCCGATGCGGGAGGGACTGCTGGCCAGGGTGGAGAAGGCGGTGCACGAGATCGGACAGCTTCGGGGTGGGGGCGAGGACCCCGAGGTCGTGAAATGGCAGGGCATGCTGGACCTGGCGAAAGGCCAGACCGGCAGGGCGGTGCGGAGCCTTTACACCGCCTACGAGCAGATCAAGGCGGGCAATCCGCCGGAGCAGCGGGACGCGTTCCTGTCCTACACTCTGGCCAAGGTCATCGAGAACACACCGGAGACAGGAGCCGTGATCGATTTCCTGGGCACGGCGTTGAGCTCAGGGATTGTCTACACGAGGCCCAATGCCTTGCTGGACTATGGCCAGGCGCTGCTGCGGGCCGGCTCGTATGACGCGGTGCTCAACACCGTGAATGTGTTCCAGGAGCGGTTCGGCGGCAACAGTCGCAGCCAGGTGCTGCGCATCAAGGCTCTGATCGCGAAAGGCACGTTGCCGGAGGCTCAGCAGGAGATCGCCAGGCTCAACCCCAGCGACCCGAACTCAGTCATGCTCAGTCTCGATGCGACGAGAGTTCAGGCCAACCAATTGCTGGCTACGATGCGTCAGCAGGAATTGTCGAATCGTGAGGGTCGCTCCGGCACGGCGGGCACCACGGCGCAAGAGCTGCGCGGCTGTCAGACACGTGAAGCAGAACTGGTGCAGCGCTTGCTGCAAATCCGTCCGGAGGCCGTGGCGGAAAGCACCATCGCAGAGCTTTGCGAAGCGCTCGTCGCTCAAGGCCAAACGAGCACGGCTCAGACGATGGTCGAAGCCTTCCTGAAACGATCCGGGGACAATGTCACGGCCCTGTTCTACCGGGGCCTTTTGGCGGAGCCCGACCCGCGCAACTGTCCGCCGGCGAGGCGTAAGGCACTCCAGGAACAGGCGATTCGGGCGCTGGCTGACCCCGTCCGCCGCAGCCTGGAACTGGGGCTGTTCTACGAGTTGATCCAGCAACCGGACCAGGCCATCGCGCCGTTGCGCAGCGTGCTGGAGGCTACGGGCTCTCAACGCGGCCAGAATGCGCCGACCTATATCACGGCCGCACCGGCCAGCCCGCGACAGGTAGCCGTCGGCCATTTGTTCGATCTCGCGCGCCGCCAGGAGAATTGGTCGCTGGCGGGCCAGATGGCTGAAACCGCCCAACGTGATAATCTGGACGACTGTGGGGGGCATCTGTTTGCGGCGCGTCTGGCTGCTGCTAAGAAGGAGTACGACAGTGCCTTGAGTCACCTGGATGAGTGCTTGAAACTGCGACCCCTCTTCTCCTACGGGTACGTGCTCCGCAGCGACGTCAAGGCTGCACTGGGCAAAGAGCAGGAGTCCATCGAGGACGCGCGCAGGGCTTCCGCCCTGAACCCGATGGATGCGCTGGTGGCCAAAGGGCTGGCCAAGGCGCTGTATGCCCGCAACAGCAAACTGGGCGTCAGTCTCTCCTCCGACCAGAAGCAGGAGACCAAGCAGGCTTTGGAGCAAGCGATCCGCCTCGATCCGCGCGACACGAGCCTGTTGAATACTTATGTCGATTTCCTCAGCGATCGCGAGCCGGAGAAGGCAGTAGCCCTGCGCCAGACAATCCAAGCGAGTGCCCCGAGTGCCGACAACGCCGTAGCGCTGGGGAGATTGGCGGCACAGATCGCCTTCAAAGAGAAGGACGAGACTAAAAAGCAGGCGTTCTTTACGATGGCGGAGACGGCCTTCGAGCAAGCCCGGAAACTGGACCCCACCAACCAAGTTGTTCTCGAGACTTATGCGGACTACTTCCGTGCCCGTGGGCAGAACGATAGGGCCGGGCAATTGTTGACTGGATCGAAGGACAATCAACTCCTGTGGCGGCATTACTGGCGCGTGGGGCAGTACGGCGAGGCCAGGAAGCTTCTCGAATCGATGTACCAGGAGAGTGACCGTAAGATCGAGGCCCTCAAAGGACTGGTCCTGGTCACGACGGCCACGTCCGACCGCGAGGGACTGAAGAAGTGTTCCACGGAGTTGCTGTCGTTGGAAGACAACGTTGTCAATCGGCTCACGCAGCTTCAGGCGTATCTGGACGTGGGACTGGTGGCGGAGGCTGAGCAGCGGCTGCGGAGTCTGAAAGAGAAGTATCCGAACGAGCAGCGCACGCTCCTGATGGAAGCCCTAGTGGCCGGCAGCCAGAAGCGCTACGCCGAGGCGGTAGCCCAGATCGACAAGTGCATCCAGTCCGCCGGACCGGAGACCGACGCCGGGCTGGAGTACGCGGCCCAGAAAGCCCAGCTACTCACGGCTGCCTACAACGGAACTTCCGATAAAACGTATCTCCGGCAGGCTGTCGGCGTTTACGAAAGTCTGCGGGTGAAATGGCCGAAAAACAGCAGTGTCTTGAACAATCTGGCCTATTTGCTGGCCCAGGACAATGAGAAACTCGCCGAGGCTCTGGAGTATGCCCGGACGGCGGTCGAGCAGGATCCGGATGAGGCCAACTATCTGGATACCTATGGCTATCTGTTGTTCAAGAACGGAAAGCCAGCCCAAGCTGCTCAATCGCTGGCGACGGCAATCCAGAAGTACGAGGCCCGGGGGATGGCGCCTATGGATGCCTATGAGCATCTGGGCTTGGTGCATGAGACGCTGGGAGACCGGGGCAAGGCTCTGGATGCTTACCGGCGTGCGTTGGAGGCAGGAGGGGCCACGATGCCCGAGACCGCCAGGCAGCGGATCAATGCGGCTATCGGACGGCTGAACAAGTAGCATGGGCATTCTTGCCCATGAGTCGCAGGGCCATCTTGGCCCTGCCGTCACGGGCGAGACGCCCGTGATACACACGGGCAGGATGCCCGTGCTACGTTCGGGATCACGGGCAAGATGCCCGTGCTACGTTCGGGATCACGGGCAAGATGCCCGTGCTACGATGAAGATCGGAGCATGACATGACCAAGAGCAATCCGCCGGTCGCGGGCAGGAGGCCGAGACCACCGGGAGCGAACGGTGCTGCCGAGGCGACCCTGACGCCGAAGGAGGCCTTGGGCATGCTGCGCCGGCACCTTTGGCTCATCCTATTCATGACGATCATCGGCGGGGCGGTGGGGATGGGCGGCTGGTATCTGGTCCGCCGGTATCTGCCGCTCTACCGGGCCGAGACCGCGATCAAGGTCCTGCCTCCCATCGAGACCGATCCCATGAGCATCGTGGTTGCCCAGGTGCAGCAGGATATCCGGTACGGCCACCGCGTCTCGCTCGCCAACCTGATGAAGAGCCAAAGCAGCCTGCAGGACCTCCTCAAGAGGGACGAGGTTCGCAACACAAAATGGTTCCGTCAAGTGACGACGACGAGAAACGGCGCGGACATGGCCAAGGCGGTCCGATATCTGGATAGGAACCTGGTGGCCTTTCCGCACCGCGAGGCGGAGCATATCCTGGTCTCCATGACGTGCCGTAGCCCGAGTGAGGCAGCCCTGATCGCCAATCAAATGGTCGATCTCTTCATCAAGCAGCACGGCGAGACCGAGAAGGGGGATGTCCGCCAGAAGCTGGCTGACGTGACGCAGCGTCAAAGCGCCGTCGAGCAGGATATTCGGGAGAGCGACGCGGCCCTGCAGAATGTGACCAAGAGGACGGGGATCACCGATCTCGACCGGCCCGAGGGACGCTATTTCCAGCACACGATCACCCTGCGCCTGAACGAATTGGATAAGCAGGAAAGCGACCTGAGCCTGGCCATCAAGCAGCTTCAGGCGGATATCGGGAACCTCCGGCAGTTGGCGGAAGGCCCGATTACGGAGCAGATCCAGCACATTGTCGAGTCAGACCCCGTGATGCTCGCGCTGGCCCAGCAATTGGCCGTCCTGGAAGCGCAACTGTCGGGTCGGCTCACGAAGTTCGGCGATACCCATCGTGTGGTCCGCCAAACCAGGGAACAGATCGACGAAACCAAAAACAAACGGGAACAGCGCCGGACGGAAATCGCCGAGCAGACCCGGCGCGCCAATCTCCTGAACGCGCGGGACAGCCTTCGTGTTCTGGAGGAGCGGCTCACGGAATTGCAGAAACTGCGGACGGCGGCCCTGGAGGAGCAAAGGAAGCTCGACGACGCCCGCAGCGAATATGAGAAGATCCAGAAGGTGCGCGACGAACGCCTGGAGGCGCTGAACCAGATCAAGATGCAGATCGAGAAGTACCGCATTCTGCTGGAAGACCCGGAGACGCCGAAGGTGCAGCCGGTCGGGTTAGCCCCGGAACCCCTGGAAATGGTGCTGTCCCGCAATCTTCTGCTGTGGGTGCCGGGCGGGACCCTGCTGGGAGTGATCCTGGGCCTGTCTCTGGCGTTGCTCGTGGAGATGCTGAATGACCTCGTGCGGACGCCGAGCGATGTGCGGCGTTTCCTGCGGATTCCGCTGCTGGGCGTGGTCCCGGACGCCTATGAAGACCGTAGCGTGGACGATATCGACCTGTGCGACGTGGTTCGCGAGGCGCCGTACTCCCTGCTGGGAGAGAGCTATCGCCGATGCCGGACCAATCTGGAATTGTTGTCCGGCGAGCCCTTCCGGACCCTGCTGGTCGCCAGCGGGCAGGCGGGGGACGGCAATACGTCGACCGCCTGCAACCTGGCGGCGGCGTTCGCGGCCAAATACGAGAAAGTGCTGCTGATCGACGGCAACCTCCGTCAGCCGAGCCTGCATATCGCCTTTCCGCTGGTAGCAGCAGAGAACAACCACGGCCGAGTAGGATTGACGAACGTGCTGGCGGGGGAGTGCGGCTATCGGGAAGCCATCACGCCGAGCTGCGTAGCCGGTCTGGACCTCATCTATGCGGGCTCACCCGAGCCGAACCCGGCCGAACTGTTGTCCAGCCACCGCATGAAAGATTTGATCGAGAATGCCGCCCGAGAATACCACCGGATCATCATCGATAGCCCGCCAGTGCTGCTCGTGAGCGACGCGAAGATCCTGGCGCGGCTCGTCGATGCGACGCTCCTGGTGTCCAACGCGGCCACGACCAAGCGGGGCGCGGCCGAGCGGACGATCTTCGAGCTCGAAGACGTGGGAGCCAACCTCGTGGGCTGCATTCTGTTCGGCGCCGAGGCCCTCAAGGGCGGCTACTTCCGCCAGCAGTTCCGGGCCTATCGCCGCTACCTCAAGCCACAGACGGCGTAGGGATTTACGATTTACTATTTCATATTTACGATTTAATATGCTGACCGGTTGTACGGGCTGGTTGACAAGCCGCCGCGGAAAAAGCGTACGTGACAAGTCGTAAATAGTAGATCTTAAATGGTAAATCGTAAATGGAAAAGTTCCTGGTAACGGGGGGAGCCGGATTCATCGGCTCGAATATCTGCAAGCGTCTGGTGGCCCAGGGGTGTTTCGTCCGGGTCGTCGATAACCTGTTGACGGGCAAACGCAGCAACCTGGCGCCGATCATGGACAAGATCGAGTTCGTCGAGGCTGACATGGGCGTGCCGGAAGTGGCCCGCTCGGTGGTCAAGGGCATCGACGTGATCCTGCACGAGGGGGCGCTGCCGTCGGTGCCGCGCAGCGTGGACGATCCCGCTTCCACGCATCAGCATTGTGTCGATGCCACGTTCACGCTCTTGCTGGCGGCCCGCGACGCCGGCGTGAAGCGATTTGTCTACGCGGCCAGCTCCGCTGCGTACGGCGACACGCCCACCTTGCCCAAAGTGGAGACGATGGCCCCTAATCCCCTGTCCCCCTATGCCGTCGGCAAGCTGGTTGGCGAGTATTACTGCTCGGTCTTCTCGAAGGTCTTCGGCCTCCAGACGATCGCTCTGCGCTATTTCAACGTCTTCGGTCCGCAGCAGGACCCCACCAGCCAGTATGCGGCGGCCATTCCCGCTTTCGTGACGGCCATCCTGCGGGATCAGAGTCCCACGATCTACGGTGATGGTGAGCAGAGCCGGGACTTCACCTACGTGGACAACGTCGTGCAGGCCAACCTGCTGGCGGCTCGGGCCCAGGAGACGCACGGCGAGGTGGTCAACATCGCCTGCGGCGAGGCCGTGACGGTCAATGCCATCATCGGCATGATCAATCGGCTTCTGGGCAAGAAGGTCAAGCCCATCTACGCGCCTGCTCGCGCCGGCGACGTCAAGCACTCCCTCGCCGACATCACGGCGGCCCGGAAGTTGATCGGTTTCCAGCCCGTCGTACTCTTCCGCGAGGGCCTGGAGAAATCCATCGACTGGTACCGGCAGAACCTCGGCTGAGAGTTTCGAATCCTGCACAAGGCGGATTTGTCACCCCCGCGCAGGCGGGGGTCCAGGAAAGCCTCGACTTGACGGGATTCCCGCCCCCGATCAGGTCGAGGGCAGGCTCTCCGCGGGAATGACAATGGTGGGCACCTTCCAGCCATACTCGCATTCTACTGCTCTGTGACGAACAAAGAGAGCGCACCTCACTGTTTGAGCTGGCTTCGTAGGGACTCGCCGTTCTCGATGAGCTGCTCCCGCGTGGGGTACTCTTTGGGGGCCAGCTCGAAGGTCCACTCGTAGGCGTCCACGATCTGGCCGGGGTAGAGGACTTGGGCGAAGAAGTCGAAGGGCAGGTGGTCGTGGAGGGGGGCCTTCAGCTTGCGGTGCGTGTCGAGCGTCTCGTAGCCGTCTTTGCTGATGCGGACCCAGTAGTCACCGTACCAGTTGAAGGGGACCGTTACCGGCGAATCGCCGATCTCCTGATCGTTCAGAACAATCTTTGCCCCCTGAGGCTCGGTGTTGATCGTCAGTTTGCGCTCGACGCAGCCGGCCAATAGGATTGTGACGAGACAAACGCCAGTGCTCACGGCTATGAGGCTCTTCCCGGGGCATTTTTGATCTGAGATTTTTGATTTTTGATTTCCGCACATCGGCGCGCTCCATCAACAATCATCCATCAACAATCAACCATTTCGCATCTATCAATCTGCCGGCACGCACCGCCCTTTAGCCCACTGACGCAAGGCCGCGACCTTTTCCGCCATTGTCGCGGACAGCGGCGGCGAGCCCCGCAAGGCGGCTACGATGCGCTCCGTATCCATATCACTCTTTTCCGCGTAGGCCTCGTGAAGGGCGGAAATCACGGCCTGCTCGATCTCGGAGCCGCTGTAGTCTTCGGAAGCTTCGGCCAAGGCGCCCAGGTCAAAGTGGGCCGGGTCGCGGTTGCGCTTGCGCAGATGGATGGCAAAGATCTGCTGGCGGACTTCGGCTGTCGGCAGGTCCACGAAGAAGATCTCATCGAACCGTCCCTTGCGCAGCAACTCCGGCGGCAGGGCCTCGATATCGTTGGCCGTGGCGACCACGAACACAGGCGCCTGGTGCTCCTGCAACCACGTCAGCAGGGTGCCGAACATCCTCTGGGAGAGACCGCCGTCGGCGCTGCGGCTGGCCGCTGAGGCGAACGCCTTTTCGATCTCGTCGATCCACAAGATCACAGGCGACATCATCTCCGTCTGACGCAGCGCGAGGCGCAGATTGTGCTCGGACTCCCCGATGAAGCTGGCGTAGAGCGTGGCCGGGTCCATGCGGAGCAGGGGCTGCTGCCAGGCCGTGGCAATCGCCTTGGCGCAGAGACTCTTGCCGGCTCCCTGCACGCCGAGCATCAGAACGCCCTTGGGAGCGGTGATCCCGAACGCTTTCGCCTCGGCGCTGAACACGTCTTTTCGCTGGTTCAGCCACCGCTTGAGATTCCGCATCCCGCCGATCTCGTCCAGGTCCAGTGGCGTTTGCATGTACTCCAGCAGGCCGCCTTGCTGGATCATGCGCCGCTTGTTCGTGATGACGACGTTGATGTCGTCATCGTTGAACTGCTGGTCCGGGGCCACCACGTCGCTGATGATGCGGGCGGCCTGGCGGCGGGTCAGCCCCCGCAGGTTGCGGACGATCGTGTCGAGGCCCCGTTGCGTGATGCCGATGTCGATGGGTTTGTTGCGGTTGAGCCGCTGCAGCGTGGCCCGGATGATCTGCCGCAACTCTTCCTCATCGGGATAGGACAGCTCGAAGCGTTTCGTATACGCTTTGATGACGTCAGGCAGATTGTCGTTGCTGTCGATCATCACGATCGTAATGCCTGTCTTGTGGAAGCTGTCCACGATGTCCCGCAGGAGGCGGAGGGCCTTGCCGCCGCGCAGATGCTCGCTCAGATCGAGCGTGAGGCACAGCGAGCCCGGCTTGGCTTTGGCCAAGCTGGTCAGTCCCGCCGCCGGGGCATCCGTGTCGGCGATGCACGGGCTGCCGTCGATCAACCCGTCGCGCACGCCCTCGGCGATGGTCCAGACCCACATGTCGCGCTTGAGCCTGGCGGCGGTCTTGCGAATGATCTCCAGGGCGTACCGCTCCTCGTGCGTGACGATAGAGATGCAGTAGGTGCCGCTCTCGATCAGTTGCCCGAATTGTTCGAAGTCGTTCACCGATTGGCCCCTGCAACGGCCCCGGACCGTTCTTGCGCGTGCTGCTATCGTCTCGGCCCGATCAACTCCACGGTATTGCCGTCCGGGTCTTTCACGAGGATCAGGTAGTTGTTGCCGCCGAGAGAGTAAGGCTCTTTGACCGGCGCGACACCGTTCTGCTTGAGCCGCTCCATCGTCTTGGTCAGATCGGCGACCATTACCGTCAGGTAGCGAAAGCCCAGGCTCGAGCCGATGTACTGGTTGTCCACCTTCTTCGAATTGGCGCCGGGGATCTCCATGATCTTGAGCTTGGTAGCGGTCGGCTCATCGCCCAGAGCGAACACGCGGACCTGGAAAGGCCGATTATCGGTCAGGCCGGTGTCGTTGGCCATCTGGGCGGAGACGTCAAAGCTGCTCAATTCTTTGAAGCCCACCGCTTCGGTGTAGAACCGCGCGGCCTTGTCGACATTGCTGACGACCATGCCGAGATCGATCGTCGTTCGTGAGAACTCCGCTTTGCCACTATTCTGTTTGGCGGCGGCCATGATGATGCAACCTCCCACAATCCCTGCCGTAATCAACATATGCATGCGATACTTCTTCATGGTTGTCCTCCCTTGATCCATTTATACTTTTCCAGTGACTTGACGTTCGGCTTTCGCGAGCCAATTCTTATTGATCGTTACGCCCCAGCCGGGGCCGCTGGGGATAGTGACCTTCCCATCTGCTACCTTGAGCGCCGGCTCGAAGAGGTCATCGGTCCAACTGGTGGGCTCGATGGAGAACTCCACGTAGGGACCGGCATTTTTGACGGCTCCCTGCAGGTGCAGCGTGAAGACCGTCACCAGCGAGAAGTTCGCCGAGTGCGGCACGCAGGGCAGGTTTGACCGGGCGGCCATGTCCGCCACGCGGAGCGCCCGGGTCAGGCCCCCGACGTAGCAGATGTCCGGCTGAACGATATCCACGGCGTGCAGGGCGATCATGCGGCGCCACTGGGCCAGGTCGTTGTCCTGCTCGCCACCGGCAACCGGGACGTCAATCGCCGCCGCGACCTGAGCGGTCCACTCCAATTCCCAATAGGGGCAGGGCTCCTCGAAGTGGCGGACATTGTACTGGCCAAGCATCTGGCCGACTTCGATGGCTTTGGGGGCTGTGTAGCAGCTATTGCCATCGGCGAGCAACGTGACGTTGTCGCCAATCGCTTTGCGAACGGTCGGGACCAGCTCTTCTGTCCGTCCCGGCCATTGATCCTCGTCGTGGCCGCAGACCTTGCCGATGCGAATCTTGAAAGCCCGATAGCCGAGTTCATCGCGCAGGCGTGCCAGCCGGGCGGCTTCCTCCACCGGCTTGATGTCGCGGCGCATGCTCGATCCATAGACCGCCAAGGGCCGCGGCTTGCCGCCCAGCAGCTCGCAGACGCTCTTGCCGGCGGTCTTGCCGTGGAGGTCCCACAGGGCGGTATCCAGTCCGGCCAGCGCCCGGCAGACGAACGACCACGGGAATTTGTAGTTGTCTTCGAGGCACTGATCGGAAATGGCATCCAGAGCGGCCGGGTCTTTGCCCAGGGCCTTCGGGGCGACCATCCGGTGCAGGACGGTCGCCGAGATGTCGGCGTTGAACGGGGCGATCTGGCCGTAGCCTTCCTGGCCGCTGTCCGTCCGCACCCGGACGATGCTCAGCGAGCCGCTCGTGAACGTCTCGATGCTCTTGATTTTGCTGCCTGTGGACTTGATGGGCAGGCGTGTGCCCGTTCCTTCGCCCGCGCCGGTACGGCTTGGTCCCAACAGGGCCGGTGCTGCCGAGACGCCGAGAGCCATCTTCAGGAAATCGCGCCGTGGTTGCATCATAGTGATCTCCGGAGAGTATTACCCGACCGCCACCCGCCGGCGGAGGGTCTCTCGTCGGGCTGGCTCTGCGATCGTTCCATTGTCCATATCGAGACGTCAGCTTACCTCAAGCCGGCCTCACTGGCAAGGAATCGGTTTGGGCATCGTGTCGCACAAGGCGCGTTCCACGATTTCCTGGATGACCACGTCCGGTTTGAGGTCCAGCACGTCCTGGGCCAGGAAACCGTCGCCCCCACCCCAGACGAACAGAGCTTCGCGGAAGTGCATGGCCAGGAATCGCATCATAGCGGTCCCAAAGGAATCACAGACCACCAGGGCCTTTCCTATGGGGGCATCGCTGCAGGAGCTGCGCACCAACTGGCGGGCGGGGTCGGTGTCCTGCCAGAGCTTCGCCGGGAATCCTCCGATAGGACTAATGATGTCCATGATGGTTCGGGTGTCCGCTCTACCCTGGAGTCGCAGCAAGTCGGTGAGCTTGTTCGGCTGTTTGGAGATTTCGCAGTCGCTCATCGCCGCGACGCGGAGGTCCGGGTACCACGCGTGCAGCCGCTCGGCGATCTGTTGATAGCCGACGAACGCTCCCACGCCATTCCAATGGCTCTCCTGGGGCTGATAGCACAGCCGAATCTTCTTGAACTCCAGCAAGGTTGTCCGGAGGTCCAGGATCTGGACGTTGGAGTGTTCCTTCAGGTGCCGCACGAGCTGATCCAGACGCGTCTGGGCGTGGACACGATTGATCTTGTCGGGCATGTACTCGGGGTAGATTGTGTGCTTGTCAGGGCAGACGACGAAGAGGTAGTGAATGCCCTGCCTAGCCAGCCAGTCGCGCCGGCTTTCCAGGGCTTGCTGCCACTCCTGGAGTTGCTGGGTGCTGAAGGGCAACATGCCGCGGTAATCCTGAATCGTGCCGTGCTCTCCCAGGAACAGCCAGCCGTGCTTGCCCTCGACGACCGTCTGGGAACTGCTTTTGCCCATCGCGTCTCCCACGAGCTTGGTATGCCAGTGAATGAAGTCCCGCCGGAAGGCGAAGTTGTATCGAAAGTACTCCCCGAGATCTTTGGGAAACGCCAAGATCGAGGACAGCCGCCAGGTGAGCTTGGGCAGGGGGCGGTTGGCCTCCCAACCGCTGTGCCAGCCCTGCTTAAGCGAGGTGAGGTCCTCCTCCATGACACTATACACAGGGGCCCGGGGCGGACGGATCATCATTCCCACGCCCGGCAGGTAGAGGATGAGCAGGAACAGGACGATCAGCGCGAACTGCCCGCCGCGGCGGGCGTTCTTCACGAGTCTCACGAGCAATCTAAAAGGTCCCATAGTGGCCTCGTCAGAATCGGAAGTAGAGGAAGGGATTATAGGTGCCGGCGGCCATCCAGCTCAGGGAAATCAAGAACACCACCGTCAGCAAGGCTACCTCTCCAATGGCGCTGAGCGTGTCGAAATCGCGCCGGCACGCGAGTTGCAGGGTCTTTCGTTTGCGCCTGAGCGCGTGAACCAGGTAAGGCAGTGCGGGGGTGGAGGCGATGACCCCGAGGATCAGAGCGATCACGAGCTCCGCATCGAGATAGAGGCTCAGGTGGTATTCCAGACCGCTGCCTCGGGCGAATCCGGCCAGGGCCGCCAACGTGCTCACCGCCTGCGCCAGAGTCTCACACCGGAAGAGGACCCAACTGGCCAGAATGACCAGAAGGGCATACGCGTGCTGCGCTGCCGGATGGCGGGAGGCGAGGAATTTGCCCAGGCCCAGCCGCTCCAGGACGAGAAACAGCCCATGGAACAGGCCCCACACGACGAACGTCCAGCTCGCCCCATGCCATAATCCGCACAGGAAGAATACAATCACGAGGTTCAGATAGGTCCGGAGTGTCCCGCGGCGATTGCCGCCCAGGGGGATGTAGAGATAATCGCGATACCAGGTGGACAGAGAGATGTGCCAGCGGCGCCAAAACTCGGTGATGCTCCGGGAGATGTAGGGGTAGTTGAAGTTCTCCAGGAAGCGAAAGCCAAACATTCGTCCCAGACCGATGGCCATGTCGGAGTAGCCGGAGAAGTCGAAGTAGATCTGAAGGGCGTAGCAGACCGTTCCCAGCCAAGCCACCGGCGTCGTGAGCTGGTGAGTGGGGATAGCGAAGATCTGGTCGGCCGGCAGGGCCACCACGTTGGCCAGGAGGATCTTCTTGCCCAAGCCCAGGATGAAACGCCGAACGCCCTCGGCAAAGCCGGCGCGACTCACCACGCGGGAGGCCAACTGGCGGGCGATGTCCTGGTAGCGGACGATGGGTCCGGCGATGAGTTGGGGAAACAGCGTGATGTACAGGGCGATGCGCAGGGGGTTCTTCTGGACTTTCGTGTGACCGCGATAGACGTCGATGACGTAAGACAGGGCCTGAAACGTAAAGAAGGAGATGCCGATCGGCAGATGGATGGGCGGCACGTGGATAGGCGCCAACTTCAGCCTCACCAACAGGAGGTTGAGATTCGCCACCAAAAAGTCGGCGTACTTGAAGACGATCAGCAACCCCAGATTCCCTGCCACACTCAGGACGAGAAAGAGCTTGTGCAGCCCCCGGGGCCTGCCCGCCTCCACCAACAGCCCCGTGAGGTAGTTGAAGGCAATGGATCCCAGCATGACCAGAACGAAGAACTTCTCTCCCCAGGCGTAGAATAGCAAGCTCGCCAGCAGCAAGACGGTGTTCTTAGCCACCCGCGGCACAAACACGTACACCAGAAACAATAGCGGCAGGAAGAGGAACACGAACACCGGTTCGCTGAATAACATGCGGCAAGTCCTCAATCAGTCGCCCATCCAAGGGCGCCTCCGGCTCCAACCATCCGACGACGTTCACCTGCAGGACGATCTCCCTTCCGACAGGTGGCATGATCGCCCATTGTCCTTCTCGTGACATTAGCCTACCTCCGTCGGGTCGTGTTGACAAGCAGGGGATGTCGAACGTTGACCAGGGCTATCGCATGTGCGCCTGTGGAGCCTTGCCCTCACCTCAAGATGGTGCGTGGTACGCACCCTACTACTCCGACCACTCTAAACTTGTGGGTGGGTGCCATGCTTACGCTCACGTAAGCATGTTTCTCTTCTTGGCTTGGAACATGGCTACGCAAGCGTAGCCATGGCACCCAGGTAGAAACCCGCACACCAGATTAGGATGGTCGGAGTACTACAGGTTGGCGGCCATGCGTCCTTCGTAGGGTGCGTACCACGCACCGCTCCATCATGGGCTATCGAGGCTCACAGGCAATTGCCCTGGAACGTTGACATGGCGGCTCGCCAAAGGTAGTCTGTGGCTCTTTCGTGAGGCTCTATAAGGGTTTAGGACATGAAGATAGCTTTGAACTGGTTACGGGATTACATCGACATCGATCTGAAGGCCGAGCAGATAGCGGAGATTCTGAGCAATCTCGGCTTGCCGTGCGAGGGGATCGAGCACTTGGCCGACGACGTGGTGATCGACGTGGAGGTGACGAGCAACCGGGGCGATTGCCTGAGCCACATCGGCATCGCCCGCGAGCTGGCCGCCGCGACGGGAAAGACGCTGCGGCTGCCCGAGGTCCGCTTGGAGGAAATGGATCGCCCCGCCTCGGAGTTCGTGCAGGTCGAGATTCGAGAACCCGATTTGTGCCAGCGCTATACGGCCCGCGTGATCGAAGGCGTCAAGATCGGACCGTCGCCCGAGTGGATGGTCAAGCGGCTGGAAGCCGTCGGCATGCGAAGCGTCAATAACGTCGTCGATGCGACGAACTACGCGATGATGGAGTTGGGCCAGCCGCCGCACGCGTTCGACTATGCGACCCTCGAAGGGTGTCAGATCATCGTCCGAAAGGCGGCACCGGGCGAGCAGATCGTCAGCATCGACGGGAGCCAATGCGCGTTGGCGCCGGAGATGCTCGTCATTGCCGATGCGCGGCGGCCTGTAGCGGTGGCCGGCATCATGGGCGGCCTGGCTACGGAAGTGGGGGATGCGACCACGACGATTCTCCTGGAGGAGGCGTACTTCGACCCGGTCTGCATTCGCACGACGGAACGCCGGTTGGCGCTGCCTTCGGAGGCCTCGTTCCGGTTCGAGCGGGTCGTCGATATCGAGAAAATCGATTGGGCGTCGCGGCGCACGACGCAGTTGATCGTCCAATTGGCGGGCGGACGGGTGGCCAAGGGCGTCGTGGATGCCTATCCGCGTAAGTACCGACCGCTGGAAGTGACCATGAGACTGTCCCGGCTCAGCAAGCTGCTCGGCACTGAGGTGCCGACGGAGACGGCGCTGAAGATCCTCTCGGCCCTGTACTTCGAGCCGCGGCTGCGGGATGGCTCTGTCATCTGCACGGTGCCGACCTGGCGCAGCGACGTCGACCGCGAGGTGGACCTGATCGAGGAAATCGCGCGCGTCTACGGGTACGACAAGGTGCCGACGCGCAGGAGGATTCAGATTGAGGCCACGGCGGCCGATCCGCGGCAGAAGCTGGCGCACGCGCTGGGCGTCTTCCTCAACGGTTGCGGCTTCTACGAAACGATCAATGTCGATTTTGTGGACCAGGCGGTCGCGGACCTGTTCTCCGCTGGCGGCACGCTCGGCCATCTGGGCGTGCGCGACGTGGCCCGCAAGACCGGCAATCTGCTGCGCCGGACCCTGCTATCTTCGCTGCTGGGGGTCCTCAGGACCAATGCCAACGCCAAGAATCTGCCGTGCCGCATCTACGAGATCGCGGATACGTTCATCCCGACCGGAGCCAAGGGCTCTCTGCCGCAGGAGCGGGCGAAGCTGGGCCTCGCCATTGACGGCGAGTTCCGGCTCCTGCGCGGCGCCGTGGAGGGCTTGGTGAAGAGCCTCAACCACGCAGCGCAGGTGGAATTCGTGCCGGCCGAGTTGTCCTGGGCACAGGCGGGAGCGCAGGTGCTGGTGAACGGCCGGATCGTGGGCGAGGCTGGCGTATTTTCCGACCCGATTCGCGAGAAGCTCGATTTCAAAGACCTGATGCCCTGCGGCGCCGAACTGGATTTCGACGAGTTGATGGAGCTGAGAGGTGGGTCGGTCAAGATCAAGCCGATCCCGCGTTTCCCGGCCATCGAGCGCGACCTGTCCATTGTAGTGGCGGAGCAAATCGCTTGGGCGGACATCGCCCGCGCGGTGAGCGAAGTGGCACCGGCCGAACTGGAGGACATCCGCTTCGTCGACATCTATCGGGGCAAGGGCGTCGCGCCCGGCACCAAGAGCCTGACGCTGTCTCTACGCTTCCGGGACGAGGATGGAACGCTCACGCACGAAACTGTGGACAAATACCAAGCCGGGATCCTGGGGAGCCTCAAGCACGCGGTAGGCGCCGAGCTGCGGACCCTGTAGCGCACTGGGATACTCGTCAAGATCGTGCGGGATTTTGCCTGTAGAGAATACCGGCGTGGTGCCGATAACAACTCTTGGACGGAGCCAACGCCGCTTCGTTCTTGATGGTAGGCCTTTATTTCCTTGACGGAAGATCAAGGATTTGCTATATGGTAGGTTGCGGGCTGACCCCTGCGGTGTTCGTGTCGAAGGCATGTATTTGAAGGAACCGATACCCGTACTGAGGGAAATCAGACCTTGCCGAGCCGGGAACGCCCACGCGATGGGACTTTCGGCCGCAAGCAACGATTACCCACCTGAAAGTAATGGGTTCCCTTCAAGAGCCTATGACACGGCACAGGTGGAGGTGAGCTTGTATACAGAAAAAAGGCCTGTGCAGACAGGCCTTTTTCCTTTTACTCTCGACCCATTCGCTCGCGAATCTCCCGGGTCGGAGGGCCTGCCTCGACACGCAAATCCTTGCTCCTTTTGGGGTTAAGCAGTCTGTTCGAATCGCCGATAACATACCTAATGCCTGCCTTTGCTTCACGTGGGGCGTTCGTGTACGGACATTGGATTGCGAGGAGTTCAAATGCCGAGTGTGCGTAGTTTCACGGTCTTGCCGGCACTGCCTGAATCCTTGAATGTATTGGATGGTCTTGCCAAGAACTTGTACTGGTCCTGGAATCCTCAGTTTATCGAACTGTTCAAGCGGATTGACCCGGCTCTGTGGGCGGCCTGCGGCCACAATCCGGTCAAGCTGCTCGGCAACGTGGCCCAGCCGCGGCTGGAGGCCCTGTCTCAGAACGAGAGCTTCCGGAACGAGCTGAACCGGATCTCGGAGACCCTCGGCTCGTATCTCAATGGTCCGACGTGGTTTCAGAAGGTTTGCGGCAACCCCTCCGATGTGGTCGTCGCCTATTTCAGTGCGGAGTTCGGGCTGCACGAGTGTCTGCCGATCTACGCCGGTGGGCTGGGTATTCTGGCGGGCGACCATCTCAAGAGCGCCTCGGACCTTGGCATCCCCATCGTGGGCGTCGGCCTGATGTATCAGAAGGGCTATTTCCGCCAGTGCCTGAACATCGACGGCTGGCAGCAGGAAGTCTATACCGAGAACGACCTGTTCAACATGCCCGCGGAGTTGGTCCGCAAATCCAGTGGCCGGCCGTTGACCATCAGCGTGGAGTACCCGGGCCGGACGGTGCAGGCCCAAGTCTGGTGCATTGCCGTGGGGCGGCTGAAACTGTACCTGCTGGACACGAACATCCCGGCTAACTCACCTGGCGACCGCATGATTACCAGCAGCCTGTACGGGGGCGACCGCGAGCTGCGGATGCGGCAGGAGATCATGCTGGGCATCGGCGGCCTCAAGACGCTGACTGCGATGGACATCAGTCCGACGGTTTGCCACATGAACGAGGGGCACGCGGCCTTCATGGCCCTGGAGCGCATCCGCCAGCTTCGCAGCACGACCAACATGACCTTCGAGGAAGCCGTCGAGGCCACCAGGTCGGGCAATGTCTTCACCACGCATACCATCGTTAAGGCCGGCCTCGATGAATTCGAAGTCGATCTGATGGACAAATACTTTGGCAGCTACTTCCCGCACCTGGGTATCAACCGCCGGCAGTTCCTGGCATTGGGCCGCATGTTGCCCGATGATGACAACGAGCCTTTCAAGATGCCGGTGCTGGCAATCCGGCTGAGCAGCTACCTCAACGGCGTCAGCAAGCTGCACGGGCAAATCTCGCGCGAGGTCTGGGGTTCCCTTTGGCCGGGACTGCCCGCCCGAGAGGTGCCGATCATCTCGATCACGAACGGCATTCACCTCAAGACGTGGCTGTCGGACGAAGTGTCCGGTCTCTACGATCGATACCTCGGGCCGACATGGTCGCACTCGGTGTTCGACAAGTCCGTGTGGGATCAGGTGCACCAGATTCCGGACGAAGAACTGTGGAGTGCGCACCAGCGGTGCAAGGACCAGTTGATCGTCTTTGCCCGTAAGCGGCTGATGGGCCAGATGCAGCGTCGCGGCACGTGCCAGGGTGAGTTGAAGCAAGCCGAGGAAGTCCTCGATCCCGAGGCACTGACCATCGGTTTTGCCCGGCGCTTCGTGGCCTATAAGCGGGGCGACCTGCTGCTGCGGGACATCGAGCGGCTGGCACGCTTGGTCAACAATCCGGACCGTCCCGTGCAGATCATCTTCGCCGGCAAGGCCCATCCCAAAGACAATGCGGGCAAGGAGATCATTCGTCACATCATCCATTGCAGCTCGGAGGCCCAAGTGCGGCGTCGCATCCTCTTTTTGGAGGACTACGACATCGATATCGCCCGCTTCCTGGTGCGCGGCGTCGACGTTTGGCTCAACAACCCGCGCCGGCCGATGGAGGCCAGCGGAACCAGCGGTATGAAAGCGGCCGCCAACGGCGTGCTGAACATGAGTACGCTGGATGGCTGGTGGTGCGAAGGCTACATTCCCGACGGCGGCTGGATTATCGGAGCCGGGGAGAACTACGAGAATCCGGATTACCAGGACACGGTCGAGTCTCAGGCTCTCTACAGTGTGCTGGAGAATGAGGTGGTTCCGCTGTTCTTCACGCGGTCGGCTGACCATCTGCCGCGCGCCTGGATTCAGAGGATGAAGGCGTGTATTCGGTGGGTGGCCCCCCGGTTCAATACGAATCGGATGCTCGCGGAATACGCCCGGCGGTTCTACTGTCCGGCAGCCGCTCGATATCGCTATCTTACTGGCGACGCGATGGCGCGGGCCAAGGCGTTTGCCCAGTGGAAAGCCGAGATCCGCCAGACCTGGTCGGAATTCGCCATCAAAGAGGTACTGCTCAATACCAGCAACGGCAATGGGGGCGAGCAGTTGAACCCGCGACAGCCGCAGTTGAAAGTGGGGGCGGAACTGACGGTGCGGGCGCTCATCAGACTGGGGCGGGTCCAGCCTCAGGATGTGGCGGTGGAACTGTACCACGGTCCGACCGACTCCTGGGGCAATATCCAGGAGGGTCTGGCTATTCCCATGAGCTACGAGCAGAAGGCCGGCGAGAATGGCGAGCATTGGTTTGCCGGCCGCATGGAATGCCAAGCAACGGGGCAGCACGGAGTGGCCGTGCGCGTCCTGCCGAACCATCCCGACCAGAACAGCCCCTTCGACTTGGGTCTGGTCCTGTGGGAAAAGAGCTGAGGGATTCATGACTTATGAATTATGATTTATGACTTGGCTTCACGAAGGACGATGCGCCAATCTGAAATCAAAAATCAAAAATCATAGATTCTTACTTGCTCTCCCTCTGACTCAGGAGCTCATAGGCTGCCTTGGTGGATTGGGCATTCTCCAGGGCCTTCTTGAAGTCCTCATCGAGCATGAGCCGGCTGATCCGCGCCAGGGCCTGGATGTGGGGACCCGTCTGATCGACGGGTGAAACCAGCAGAATCACCAGCGACACGGGCTTTTTGTCCACGCTGTCGAAATCGATGGGATCGCTCGCGATGCCCAAGGCCATGACCAACTCGCGCACGGCCGTGGATTTGCCGTGTGGGATGGCGATCCCCGAGCCGATACCCGTGCTGCGCGTTCGTTCGCGGGCAAACACGGCATCCAAGACCGCCTGGCGGTCCTGAATCAACCCGTTCTCGTCCAGAAGGGCCACCAGTTCTGTGATGGCCGCGTTCTTATCCTTGCCTTCCAACGGCACCTTGACACACGTTGGCTGTAGTATCTGCGTCAGAATCATAGCCAGAGCGACCCAAGTGAAAAGCCACGCCGAGCGCCTCGGCGTAAGACGGGAAGTATACCTCCGACGGGCCGACCTGCCAACAATTTTTGTTTCACGGACGCGATTTTGCCGGACGGCGCGGACGACCTGAACGGCTCAGGCCGATTTGGCGTGCAGGAGATCGAGCGGTTTGGCCTGCGCGGACGCTACCATCGTATCGCGCAGGAAAGTGCGGGCCTTGCCCTTTACAGGTTATGCGGAAGCGATACAATCAGACACCTTTCGTCGGGGCCCTGCGGGCAGGGATTGTTGCCTGGTATTTCCGGCGCGACGAAAGAGGTTGGAATTCGATATGACACAGATTGCGCTCTACGATACGACTCTACGCGATGGCATGCAGGCCGAAGGGGTGAGCTTCTCTCTCGAGGACAAGCTGTCCGTCGCTAAGTGGCTCGACGGCCTGGGTTTGCACTATATTGAGGGCGGCTACGCGGCGTCGAACCCGAAGGAGATGCAGTTCTTCCTGGAGGCCGCGAAGCTGGGCCTGAAGAATTCGAAGATCGTCGCGTTCGGCAACACCCGGCGCGCCGATTGCCAGGTCGGCGATGATGTCTCTCTCCATGCCATTCTCGCCTGCAAAGCATCGGCGGCTACGCTCGTCGGTAAGACCTGGGATCTCCACGTCCGGGAGGTGCTGGGTTGCACCCTCGACGAGAATCTCACGATCTGCGCCGAGTCCGTCCGGTATCTCAAGCAGAAAGGGTTGGAGGCGATCTTCGACGCCGAGCACTTCTTCGATGGCTATCGAGCGAATTCGGAATATGCCCTGAAGGTGCTGATGGCCGCGGCCGAGGCGGGAGCGGATGCCCTGGTCCTTTGTGACACCAACGGTGGCTCCCTGCCGGAGCAGATTTTTGAGATCACGCAACAGGTTTGCCGGGCGTTTGGCTCGGTGACCATCGGCATTCACACGCATAACGATGCGGATTGTGCGACCGCCAATACGCTGGCCGCCGTGCGGGCGGGTGCCCGTCAGGTTCAGGGCACGATCAACGGCCTCGGGGAGCGATGCGGCAACGCGGACCTCTGTGCCGTCATCCCCGGCCTGGTCTTCAAGATGGGCCTGGAGGCGCTCCCTCCGGAGAAGATGCGTCTGCTCACGGAAACGTCGCGGTTTGTTTTCGAGGTCGGCAATCTTACGCCGGCGATGAACTTGCCCTATGTCGGTGGCAGCGCCTTTGCCCATAAGGCGGGTCTGCACGTGGATGCGCTGCGCAAGAGCCGACGGACGTACGAGCACATCGATCCCAAGTTGGTGGGCAACGAACGCCGGTTCCTCATCTCGGAGCTGAGCGGCAAATCGAACATTCTGGCCGAGTTGGAGAAGGCGCAGCTCACGCACGATAAGGCTCTGGCCAAGAAGATCCTCGCCCGCGTCCAGGAGCTCGAAAACGCGGGATACCAGTTTGAGGCGGCGAATGCGAGCTTTGACCTCTTGACGAAGCGGGTCATGGGCACCTTCCGGCCCTCGTTCGAGTTGATCAAGTACCGTGTGAACGTCGAGAAACAGAGGGCGGGGGAAGTCATCACGGAAGCGACCGTCAAGCTAAAGGTGGGGGATCGGGTCGAGCACGTAGTAGGCGAAGGGGACGGCCCGGTCAATGCGCTCGACGCCGCCCTGCGAAGATCGCTCGAGACTTCCTATCCGGCGATCCGGGAGATGCACCTGATCGACTACAAAGTTCGCGTCGTCAACGCGCGGGCGGGAACGGCGGCCCGGGTCCGCGTCGTGATCGAATCCCGGGACAAGCAGTCCGTGTGGGGGACGGTGGGCGTCTCGGCGAATGTCATCGACGCCAGTTGGCTGGCACTCGTGGACAGCGTCGAGTACAAGATCCAGAAATCCATGGGGTGATGCCTGGCCCCAGGACGAGTCCCATGGGTCCTATCGGTCTTATAGATCCTATAGGACCAAGGACCCATGGGACAATGACGCGAGGGGCTAGGCCGCGTGGATCGGCTCGTGCAGGTCGCTTTGCTGGCGGCGCTTGCGCCGGTTGACGGTCCGGCGATCGGGATGCGCGACCTGAGCGTCATCGGCAGCTACCTGAAGGACTTCGGCTGCGGTGGCCGCGAAGCCATCGGCCCCAATCTCTTCCCACAGGCCCTCGGCTCGATTGAACAATCCCCCGGAAACCACGATTCGCATATCCGGCCAGGCGTTGACCGCGCGCACGTGGTCGATCAGCCGCCGGACATCCGGTGCCTGCTTGGGCGTCGTTCCGTAGACCAGCAGCACATCGGGAGCGTACTCATTGATGAAGGCGAAGACGTCGTCGTTACTCAAGCCGCCGCCGAGGAACCGCACCTGCCAACCGTCGCTCTCGAACAGGTCGGCGATTATCTGGGCGCCGAGCTCCTGCAGCTCATCGCGGGCACAGCAGACGGCGGCCTTCTTATGCTTGGCGGGGCGGCGGGGCAGTTTGTTCTGCAACTGATCGACGATCGTGCGGTTGATCCGCGTGGCGAGGTGCTCCTGGACGGAGGTAATCCGGTCGGTCCGCTGGAGCCTCTCAATCTCGCCCATCACCGGCCAGATCAGGTGCAGGTAGACCGAGTTGGCGGGCACGCCGCTCTGCAGCGTTTCCTCGATCACCGATCGGCACGTCTTCCTATCCCCCTGGAGCAGAGCTTCGAGATAACGGGCAAGTACATCTTCCTTAACCATCGGTTCTCCTTTGACTACTTGGTGCGAGTTCTATGGTCGGTCGGCATCTGCGGGACTACGTTGTTATGCACTGTGTTAAATTGGATAAGCATGTTCACTCTGGTAGTATCGGAGGTGTGCTGAAAAAAACTTGAGTTAAAATGGGAAAGCCGGGTCCTGTAGGGGAACATGCTAACGACATTCTGACCGTGGCTTGTTAGGGTCGATGGATGTGCCACGTACCACGTGATGGGATACCCGCAGCAGATGGTCCGGGAGAAACCGAACGGTGGCCAGGGAAGCGTGAAGAGCACACGTGGCGGCGGAGTCTCCGGTCCGCAGGCGACAGGCGGTAGTCTGGCGTTTGCAGGGTGCGTGCGGCGTAGTGGAGGAGGACCGGCGAGGTTAACACAACGCGATTTTTGACCTCGCGAACGCGAAATGTCGCGACCATGGCGCACGGCGGGCCGAATGGGCGGAGACAGTCTCTGCAAGTGACTGGCGGAAAATGACTTGCGGCGGCCGGGCGGACTGCGAGATGGTGGGGCCATCTGGGAGATTTTTCTTGAAATCGGACCTTGGCATCTGGTATAAAATAGGTTGGTTCAGGTCAGCATCACCTCGTGGATCTGTGCGAGTCAGGGCTGTTCGTAGCTCAGGTGTATCGGAAGGAGGTGAGCAGGCAAGTCAGCAGGATCACATCTGAACTCTTGTTTATCGGGAGCTGTGCGGCAGCACAAGTCTCTGTATATCTGCGCAACCAAGTTGATGTGTGATGGAGAATCCCGGCGCGTTGCCGGGGTCTAAGCATTCCTCGTTACCGTGTGTGCTTGAAGGAGGACTGACATGGGCGGAAGGTTGATTCATCTCATCTGTATCGCCGTGGTGCTTGGCACCTGCGCCACGTCCTGGGGGCAAAAGAAAGCCAGCAGTCCCTTGCCGGCCAACGGGGCAGGGGACGTGGGCATGCCCCTGTTTCGGTGGACGGCAGGCAGTACGGCGATGTTGCACAACATCTATCTGGGCAAGACGTCGGAACTGGGCGCTAAGGATCTGGTCGGTCCGCGACAGCTTCTGCCCATGTTCTACTACCCGGCAGGGCTCGAGCCCGGCGTCACGTACTACTGGCGCGTGGACGAGATTGACAAGGACGGCGTGACCATCTACACCGGCGACGTGTGGACTTTTATGACGCAGGCCCTGACAGCCTACGGTCCTGACCCGGCGGACGGTGCGACGACCGTCTCTCAGGCTCCGACCCTCAAATGGTGGCCGGGCCAGGGCACCGTGCAGCATCATGTGTATTTCAGCGGCAACCGGGATGCCGTCAGTCAGGCGGCGGCGGGGGCGGACAAGGGTCTGCTGGCCGTGGCCGAGGCCCTGTTCAAACCGGGAGTCCTTCAGGGGGCGGCCACCTACTACTGGCGTGTGGACGAAGTGGTGGCGGGCGGCACCGTTCGCGCGGGCCCGGTCTGGAGTTTCACCACCATCGTGTCGATTGATGATTTCGAGGGCTATACGGATGCCGAAGGCAGCCGGATCTATGAGGCCTGGGTCGACGGTTGGACCAACAACACCGGCTCCACGGTGGGTTACGCCACGGCCCCGTTTGCCGAGCAGAAAGTCATTCACGGCGGTCTGCAATCGATGCCGCTGGACTTCAACAACCTCAACGCGCCGTTCTACAGCGAGGCCGAGAAGACGTTTGCCCCCGTAGAGGACTGGACGGCGGGCGGCACTGATAGCCTCGTGCTCTACCTCTATGGCAAGGCGGTCGATTTTGAGATTCCCTTTGTGAGCACGCCGCTGGTGATCGATGGCAAGATGGAGGAGGCCTGGAAAGCGGCATCGATTCAGCCGATCAACACCACCATCACCGGGACTCCGCCGACCGGCCCGAGCGATGCCTCCGCGCAGTTCCGGGTGCTGTATGACAACGACAATCTCTACGCTCTGGTCGATGTCAACGACAGCCAGCTCTGGAATGACTCCGGCTCCGCCTATCTGGACGACAGCGTCGAGTTCTACGTCGATGGAACCAACAGCAAAGCGCCCGCGGGATTGAGCGGGACCAACCGCCAGTATACCTTCGGCTGGAACGCCACCGATATCCAGGGGACCAATACCAACCTCACGGGCGTTCAATTCGCCCAGGTCAATGTGCCGGGCGGATGGCGCATCGAGATCAAGTTCCCCTGGCAGGCCCTGATCGGCGCGAAAGCCCCGGTTCACAAGCTGATCGGAATTGACTGCTTCTACAATGATGATGACGATGGTCAGGATACGCGCGAGAAGCAAATCGCGTGGCATTCCACGGTGGCCAATGATTGGCAGACGGCGGCCAGTTGGGGTACGGCGAAGGTCGCGCCTTCGGGAGCGGTCGCGCCCGATTCGGTCTACGTCGTGCTGCAGGATTCCGCGAACAAGACGGCCTTCGTTACCAATCCGGACCTGAAGATCGCGAAGACGGCGAAGTGGGTCGAGTGGAAGATCCCACTGAGCGATTTCGCCGGCGTCAACCTGGCCAAGATCAAGAAGCTGACGATCGGTGTGGGCGACAGGGCCAAGCCGGCCGCCGGCGGCATCGGTGTGCTTTATATCGATGACATCAGCCTGGCCAAGCCGGCCGCGCAGTAGGTGGGCCGCGGATGTCTTCAGCCAATGAGCGGGTTGGAGGAGTGTTGACCATTTAGGTGCGGGGCCCGGACCTCTGGGAACGGGCCCCGCCTACTTTCTGAAAGGGAAGACGTATGCACAGAAGAACGACATGGGTGGTATGTGTTCTGGTGATGCTGGGCGTCGGGATCGCGACGACGCAGGGCGATCTGCAGAATGGGCTGGTTTCCTATTTCAAGCTGGACGAGACCAGCGGGACGGTGGCGGCCGATGCCTCCGGCAACGGCCACGATGGGACCGTCTATGGGAACGCCGTGGAATGGGTGCCGGGGCGTTTTGGCGGCGGCCTGTTCCTCGCGACTGAGGAGGACGAGGCCGGCGTGCAGTTCCCGACGACGGGCATGTCCGTGTCGGCCGGGACGGTCTCCGTGTGGGGGTATCTCAACGACCCCCAGGCAGCGCGGACCCGCTACTTCTTCGGGCACACCACGCGGCCGCCGTATGTGAACCGCATCCAAATCTATATGAATAGCGGTGTGAACACGCTGTCGGTTGGTCTCGGGGACACCCACGCCAAGTGGACGGATACCGCGGTCCTGGCGACCAAGACATGGCAGCACGTCGTGCTGACCTGGGACAACGGCAAATACGTCGTCTACACGAACGGCGTGAAGTCGACCGAAGGGACCTACACCGGCCTAACTGCCCTCGACCCGGTGGCCAGCGTGAGTGATGACGACAACCCGGATGAGCACGAGTCCTTCGACGGCATTCTCGACGAAGCCCGCATCTACAACCGGGCGATCACCGCGGCCGAAGTGAAAGAGATCTCCCAAATGCCCCCATCTCCCCGGATCAAGGCCTGGGGGCCCAATCCGGCCAACGGCGCCCGCGACGTCACGACCCCGCTGTTCCGATGGAAGTCGCTGGCCACCATCAAGCAGCACAATGTCTACATGGGCACGGACCCGAACCTGACGGCGGCGAACCTGAGCGGCCCGGCGCAGCCGTTCCTGATGTTCTTCTACGTGCCTGGATTGAAGCCGGGCACCACGTACTATTGGCGTGTCGACGAGATCGACCCGGACACAGGGGCGATCTATCCGGGGGATACCTGGAGCTTCTTGGCCCAGCCTGCCACAGCCTATGATTCGGTGCCAGCCGACGGTACGAATACGGCCTCTCCGGCGGGGACGCTGGCTTGGAGCAAAGGCACCGGTGCTCTCAAGCATCACCTCTATTTCGGCGACAGCCTCGACGCCGTCAAGCAAGGGACCGCAGGCGTCGACAAGGGGGTGTTGACCGACCTGACCTTTGCGCCGGGCGATTTGCAGCCGGCCACGACCTACTATTGGCGGGTGGATGAGGTAGGTGTTGGCGATGTTGTCAAGGCCGGCGCCGTGTGGAGCTTCACGACCGTGGTGCCGGTGGATGACTTCGAGAGCTACACCAATGACGAGGGCAGCCGGATCTACGAGACGTGGGTCGATGGCTGGACCAACAACAGCGGCTCGACCGTGGGCTACACGACGGCTCCGTTTGCCGAGCAGACGATCGTGCATGGCGGCCAGCAGTCCATGCCCCTGGAGTACAACAACGTAAGTACGCCGTTCTACAGCGAGGCTGAGTTGAGCTTCGCGACCAAGCAGAACTGGACGGCCGAGGGCACGGACACGCTGGTTCTATACGTCCAAGGCAAATCGGCCAACAAAGCAGCCTCGGTCTATGTCACGCTCAAGGACAGCGCCAACCACACGGCTACCGTCGCTCATCCGAATACCGCGGTGGTGACCACAGCCAAGTGGACCGAGTGGAAGATCCCGTTGAGTGCGTTCGCCGGGGTCAATGCCGCGGCGATCAAGTCCCTGGTGATCGGGGTGGGCGATCGCGCCAACCCGGCCAAGGGTGGCACGGGCCAGATCTTCATCGACGATATCGGCTTGGCCAAGCCGGCGCCGGCTGTACCGTAGTATTGTATTGATGTTCCGTCATGAGTTGACTAGCTGTCTCACTGATTGTACGAGGCGGGGCTTGGATCGTGTGGCTCAGGTCCCGCCTCACGTCTTTTGGATGGAGGACAGGTATGTGCAAGAGACTGACGTTGATTGTGTGCACTCTCATCGTTGTGTCTACCGGGATCGTTCCTGCGTGGGCCGGTCTTCAGGATGGGTTGGTCGCCTACTTCAAGCTGGATGATGGCAGCGGGACGGTGGCCGCCGATGCCTCCGGCAGTGGGAATCACGGCACCCTGATCGGACCGACGTTGGGATGGGTGACGGGATATGACGGGGCGGCCCTCGCCTGCGCTGCTCCCGCGGCGACGGAGATTGCCGACCGCCTGGAATTCCCGACGACGGGCATGTCGGTGACGGCGGGAACGGTCTGTGTCTGGGGATATCTGGCCGATCCGCAGCCCGCGACGAGCGGCCGGTACTTCTTTGGCCATACGACCCAGCCGCAGTTCAGCAACCGCATCCAGATCTATATGCAGGATGGGACCAACGTCTCGAGAAAGCTGGACATCGGGATGGGTGACAATCACACCGCCAAGGCGGACATCATGGAACTGCCGATGAAGGAATGGCTCCATGTGGCCATGACTTGGAACAATGGGGCTTACGTCATCTACGTGAACGGTGCGCAAGTCGCCAATGGGACCTACACCGGCCTGACGGGCATTCATCCGGTGGCCAATTTCGGCAACGATGGAAGTAGTGCACCCTACGAGGCTTTCAGCGGCATGCTCGATGAGGCCCGGGTTTACAACCGGGCGATCACAGCGGCGGAAGCGAAAGAGATCTTCCAGTTGCCTCATGTGCCTCAAGCGCCTCGGATCAAGGCCTGGGAGCCTAGTCCGGCCGACGGCGCGCGGGACGTTGCGCTCCCGCTGCTCCAGTGGAAATCGCTGGACACGATCAAGCTGCATGATGTGTATGTGGGCACGGACCCAAATCTGACCGCCGCGGACCTGCTCGGTTCCCGCCAGCCGCTGAAGATGTTCTTCTACGTTCCGGGCCTGAAGCCGGGCACGACGTACTATTGGCGCGTGGATGAGATCGACCCGGATGGGACGACCGTGCATACCGGGGATGTCTGGAGCTTCCTGGCGCAGCCGGCGACGGCCTACGATCCCGTGCCGGCGAGTGGAACGAACACCGCCTCACTTGCTCCCGTGCTGACGTGGGGCAAGGGCGCCAATGCTTTGAAGCATCATCTGTATTTTGGCGACAGCCGGGATGCAGTGAAGCAGGGGGCGGCGGGCGTCGACAAGGGTGAATTGACGGACGCCACCTTCACGGCGGGCGATTTGCAGCCGGCGACCACCTATTATTGGCGGGTGGATGAGACCGCCGTCGGCAATGCCGTCAAAACCGGCGCGGTGTGGAGCTTCACGACCGTAGTGCCGGTGGATGACTTTGAGAGTTACACGGATGATGAGGGCAGCCGGATCTACGAAGCGTGGATCGACGGCTTGACCAACAACACGGGTTCGCTGGTCGGATATATGACGGCCCCGTTCGCGGAACAGACCATCATTCACGGCGGCAAGCAGTCAATGCCCCTGGATTACAACAACGTGAAAACCCCGTTTTGCAGCGAAGCGGAGCGGACGTTCGCGCCGGTGCAGGACTGGACGGCCGATGGGGTGGACACGCTGGTTCTGTACGTCCGATCGAAGGCCGGCAGCAAGGCCGCCCCGCTGTACGTGCAACTGAAGGACGCCTCGAACAAGACGGGGACGGTCACGGCTGCGGCCTCGTTGGTGAGCGCCGCCCGGTGGACCGAGTGGAAGATCCCCCTGAGCCAGTTCGCGGGGGCCGGGGTGAACCTGGCTCGGGTCAAGACGCTGACCCTCGGTGTCGGCGACAAGGCCAACCCATCAGCAGGCGGCGCGGGCGTGGTCTTCATTGACGATATCGGCCTAGCCAAACCAGCGCCGGTGGTGCCGTAGCATCGGGGTGACATCCAGCCGCGCACCTGTCACGCGGATTACGTCTGGGAATCGCAATCTGGGTGGTGGCGGCGGGCGCCGGGGGCCGATGATTGGCCATTCGGCCTTGCCGCTGCCGCCCGGATGTGGACCTGAAGCACGAAGAACTTGGGTGCAGCCGGTATCAGCCGCCTGTTTCGGCGGCGGCCTGGTTTACCAGGAACAGGACCGCCATGCGGACGGCCAAGCCGTTGGCAACTTGGCGGAGGATGACGCTGTTGCGGCCGTCGGCGACCTCGCTTTCCATCTCCAGGCCGCGATTGATCGGGCCGGGGTGCATCACGAGGATGTCCGGCTTGGCCCGCTTCATTCGCTCGCCGGTCAGGCCGAAGTACCGCGAGTATTCCCGCGTCGAGGGGAAGGGACTACCACCCAACCGCTCGAACTGGATGCGGAGCATGTTGATGACGTCCACCTGCTCGATCACCTTATCGAGGCTGTAGCTGACCTTGACCGGCAGCCGGCCGACCTCGGCGGGCATCAGGGTGGGGGGGCCGACGAACGTGACTTCCGCGCCCAGTTTGGTCATGGCCCACATGTCGCTGCGGGCGACGCGCGAATGAGCGATATCGCCGACAATGGCGATCTTGAGTCCTTCGAGCGAGCCCTTCATTTGGCGGATCGTGTACACGTCGAGCAGGCCCTGGGTGGGGTGCTCACAGAAGCCGTCGCCCGCGTTGACCACACACGCCTTGATATTGCGGCTCAGGAGCATCGGGGCCCCGGCCGCACTGTGACGGATCACCACGATGTCGATGCCCATCGCTTCGAGGTTCCGGGCGGTGTCGAGCAGGGTCTCGCCCTTGCTGACGGAGCTGTTCTTTTGCGTGAACTCGATGACATCGGCGCTGAGCCGGCTCGCCGCCAGCGAGAAGCTGTTGCGGGTCCGCGTGCTGTCCTCGAAGAAGAGGTTGACGACGACCTTGCCGCGCAGGGGCGGGGCCTTCTTCACCGAGCGGGTGCTGATCTCCTCGAAGCCCTGGGCGGTGTCGAGGATGTGCGAGATTTCCTCGACGGTCAGATCCCGCAGCCCAATCAGGTGTTTTCGCTGCCACTGGAACGATTTGCTTTTCCGGGTGATCGACATACCAGTCCCACGCCGCCTCAGCGTCCTTGCAGGTGTGTGCTGCTCTGCGATATCCAGGGTGCGGTCCATGCGTTTCTACTCAACGACGACCTCGTCCTTGCCATCCGACTCGACCAGGTTGACTTGCACCGATTGCTCCGGTCGCACGTCGGCCTTATTGCCGTAGTAGTCCGCCTGAATGGGCAGTTCTCGTCCCGCTCTCTCGACCAGCACGGCCAGCCGGATCGCCTTGGGGCGGCCCAGGTCGATCAGAGCATCCATCGCCGCCCGGGCCGAGCGGCCGGTGTACAGCACATCATCAACCAGAATGATGATCTTGCCGTCGATGTCGAAGCCGATCTCGGTCGTGCGGACCTGGGGTTGATTGTCCCCATGCGGGGCATTTAGATCATCCCGGTAGAGGGTGATGTCCAGGGTGCCGCACGGAACCGGCTGGCGGAGCCTCTGCGACAGGCGATCGGCAAGCCTCTGCGCCAGGATCTCGCCCCGGCTGCGAATGCCGATGATCGCCAGTCCATTCTCGGACGTTGCTGAGCCTGCTCGTCGAGGGGCTTTCGAGTCGGCAATCTGGTCGGCCAGGCTGTCGAGAGCCCGCTCGATCTGTTCGGCGTTCAAGATTACCTTCATAACGGCGCTTCACGTTTCCCGTTGGAAGTCCGGAGTTTCAAGCGGGTTGAAGTCCGAAGTCCCTTCCAACTTTCCCACTTCAAACCTGACACTGGCGGCTCAGTATACCCGCGGGTCTCCGGCAAGGCAAGTTTTCTGCCGGTGGTTCCGAAAATCCGCTTTACCAGCACTGGCCGCCGTGGTATCCTATGCCCCAAAGGCGAATTTTGCTTGAAAACCGGGCGGTTTTCTGCTATCATGAGCCCAGTTGCTTCAAGGACGGAGACCATCGGCAACGGAGGTCGGTAACTGGGGGATTTGGCAGTGTGCTGGGGAGCACCTGCACCGCATCGGGGATTGGGACCCCAAACGGCCGTGTATCGCGTTTGGGAACCCTTCACGGGGCTGAGGATGATCGAGAAAGTGGCAATCCTGATCTCGCGATTATGGGTCGTAGCCCTTCTGACCGGCTCTGTCGCTGCCGGCGCCACGGAAAGCGCCAGTCTCGCCAACCAGCCTCAAGCCCTCAATTGGGCTGGCATCTACTCCCTGCGGCAGATCGATCCAAATCTGACGGGGGCTGGCGTGCGGATGGGGGTCATTTGCCGCAGCCTGACGTACGTCAACGGCAATCCGCAAAACGACTATCAGCCGAACCTGAAACATGCCTGTTTTCACAACAGCCAATTGCAGCTCCATGACGGCCGCACCCCGTCGCCACGGGAATCGCCTCATTCGACGGCCGTCTGCTCCATTCTGTTTGGTGACGATCCGACCGGAGTCACGCCGCACCTGGACCCGTTCTCGTACCAGGGAGTCGTGCCGGCCGCCGAGGGCCACGTTTACGAGTTGTGGTACTTTCTGACGCAGTACGTGCACCCGCGCCATATGCCGAAAGTGGATGTGGCAACCGCGAGTTTCGGCCAGCCGTTGGAGGAGTGGTGGACATGCGGCATTGAGGCCCTGATCGAGCACGACGGCCTGGTCTTCGTGGCCAGCATCGGCAACGGATCAAACGCTTCCGAGCCGCCGTTCTATCCGGGGGCCGGAGCCAATTCGATCGGCGTAGGGGTGGTGAGCTCGGTCAACACCGGGGACGTCGCGACAAAACTGTCCCATTTCGGCCTCGCGTACCCGCAGGAGTCGAGCGCGGGCCCCACCGATGACGGACGCTGCAAGCCCGACGTGATCGCTCCCGGCAATTGCCTGGTGGCGGCCTCGGACAGCAATGAAGCGTACGCGATAGCGGGTAACTGGTCGAGCTTCTCGACCCCGGTGGCGGCCGGGGTCGTGGGCCTGCTCGTCCAGGCGGCCAAGCAGGATGAGAACCTCCAGTTGGCTGTGTCGCCCAAGGGCGGCAATTGTGTGCTCAAGGCGATTGTGATGAGTTCGGCCACGAAGCTGCCGTACTGGCACAAGGGCCGGCTGAGCACCGGAGACGATCACGAGGTCCCGCTCGACTACGTTCAGGGCGCCGGCGTGATCAACGCGGCTCAGGCCTACCGGCTTCTGACGGCGGGACGGGGCAAGCCGGGCGATGTGTCGAAGGCAGGGTGGGACCTGAATCAGCTCGAGCCCCAGCAGACGCTGCGGCAGGCATATCGTGTCACTGTCAATGAGCCGGCCAACAAGGTGCTCACCGCCACGCTGGCCTGGAATCGCCATTACTGCGACCAGTATCCGTTCGAGCATCTGTTCGACAAGGACAACGACCTTCGGCTCGAAGTGTGGGCGGTGAACCCGGCGGACCCGAGCAAAGACATCCTCCTGGACTACAGCGACAGCAAAGTGGACAACGTGGAGCACGTCTGGTTTGACACGCTGCCGGAGTATGCCCAATACAAGATCGTCGTCTCCTATAGCAGTCTCAGTGGGCAGACGCCGACGGCCGGTGAGCCCTACGCGTTGGCTTGGAGCGTGGAGGAGAACTCGCGCGACGAGAACATCCTCTGGTACGATCTCAATGCCGACGGCATCGTGAACGATCTGGATATCGACGTCCTGAGGGACAACCTGATGGCGGAGCGGAAAGCGCCGCAGGCCTACCTCATCGGCGATGTCAACGGGGACGGCACGATCGACGAACGCGATGCGCAGAAGATGCTGCAGCGCTACAACGACATGGCGGATTGGTACGCCAGCAACGTGACGAAGTAAACGCCGCACCAGCCCGTGACGGCCTTGGTTGGGGATCATGAGCAGGTTCATCAGCTTTCGCATCCCGGTACTGCTTGTCTGCCTGGCGGGGGTGGTCAATGCCTCTGCGGTCGAGCGTTGGCGCTTCATCATCACCTGCGACACCCGCAACAATACGGCCAGCGGCATCAACGATCAAATCGTGCACGAGCTGACGGGCGAGATCCTTCGTGCGAACGTCGATTTTGTGATCATCGCCGGAGACTTGGTCAACGGCGTCAGAGCGGGCGCCTCGCACTTCGAGACCCAGTTGTGGAACTGGGTGGCGGCGCTGAAGCCGATCTACGACGCTCGAATTCCCGTCTACGTCTGCCGTGGCAACCATGAGTTGGGGGACATGTGGGACGCCGAGCCCGGTGATCCTCCTCCCCTGGACAACTACGCCAAACGCTGGCTCAACGTATTCGGCAGCGGCAGCTACCCGCAGCAGAAGCTTCCCGACAACGGCCCCTCCGATGAGCGCTACATGTCCTACTCGGTGGCGCACAAGAATGCGCTGATCGTCGCTTTGGACCAGTATGCCGGGATCGAGCACCAGCTCGCCCACACCGTGAACCAGTCGTGGCTGGATGCGCAACTGACGGCCAACGCCAGGCCGCATGTGTTTGTCTTTGGCCACGAGCCGGCCTTCCGGGCCTTGCACGCGGATTGCTTGGACAGCGACCCCAGGCAGCGGGACGCGTTCTGGCACAGCCTCAGGGCCGCCGGGGCTCGCATGTACCTTTGTGGTCACGATCATTTCTACGATCACGCCCGCATCGACGACGGCGACGGCAAGGCCGACAACGATCTTCATCAGTACATCGTTGGCACCGGCGGGGCCTCCTTCTACTACTGGACTCCTCCCTACGATGGCAACAACGGCGACTTCTACGTAGCCCAGGTCTACCACGCCGAGAGCTATGGCTATGTGCTGGTGGAAATCGACGACCTCAAGGTCACGACCACCTGGATGGAACGTCAGAGCAGCTATCTATCGCAGCCCGGCGTCTACAAGGCCAAAGACGTTTGGACCTACACGGCCGGCTGCAAAGTCAAGCTCGCCGCCGACCTCAACGGCGACTGCCGCGTCGATTTCGCCGACCTGGCCATCCTCGCCTCCGAATGGCTCGCCTCCGGCAACCCGCCCTCTCCAGCCGTGAATTCTCAGAGGTAGCTTCAACCCCACGTGCAGACGTACCGCGACGAGACATCGCGGCTGAGATCAGGCGTGCATGTTCAGTCACCAGGCAGGGCGGATGCCTCTTCGTAGGTCGTGCGTCCCCGTACGACCTCGTGGCATGGGCATCCTGCCCGTGGATTCAGGATCACGGGCAAGATGCCTGTGCCACTTCAGGCGAGCGGCAATGCTCGCCCTGCCAAGAAACCACTTTCCTTCCGCCTGCTTTTCTGGTATGAGTGTTGCTGGTTGGTAATGGCAATCGCAGGGGCAAAGGTGCGCTATGGCGGGTCAACTTTTGATCAAGAACGGACGGGTCATCGATCCGGCCAATCAGCTCGACACGAAATGCGATGTTCTGATCGCCGACGGCAAGGTGGCCGAGGTCGGCCACCTCAATGGCGAGGCCGAGAAATCGGTGGCACGCGTGATCGACGCGACGGGTAAGTTCGTCACGCCCGGGCTGATCGACATCCACGTGCATTTCCGGGACCCCGGCGACGAGGAAGAGGAGACCATTGCCAGCGGCTCGACGGCGGCAGTCGCGGCCGGCTTCACCTCGGTCGTCTGCATGCCGAACACGAACCCGGCCATCGAGAGCGAGACCGATGTCGAGTACGTGCATCGCAAGGGCCGCCAGACCCGCAAGACGCATGTCTACGTCATGGGCGCGATCACGAAAAAACGCGAGGGGATCGAGCTGGCCGAGATGGGAATGATGGCCGAGGCGGGGGCTCGCGGGTTTACCGACGACGGCAACGGCGTGCAGAACTCCGCGATCATGCTGCGGGCCCTGAAGTACGCCAAGATGTTCGACGTGGTCATTGCCCAGCACTGCCAGGACAACAGCTTCGCCGCCGACGGCGTGATGAACGCGGGCTATTGCTCCACGATCCTGGGTTTGCCCGGCATGGATGTGCTGGCGGAAGAGTCCATGTTGTGGCGCGATATCCAACTGGTTCGAAAGACCCAGGTGCGCTATCACGCCCAGCACATCTCGACGGCAGGCTCCGTCGAGCTGATTCGCCAGGCGAAGAAGGACTCTCTGCCGGTCTCGTGCGAGGTCACGCCGCACCATCTGCTGTTGACCGAGGAGTGCTGCTCCACGTACGACACGAACTACAAGGTCAGCCCGCCGCTGCGGGGGCAGAAGGATGTGGATGCCCTGAAAGAGGCGATCCGCGAGGGTCTGGTGGACGCCCTGGCGACCGACCACGCCCCGCACCTGCAAAGCGAGAAGGAACTGGAGTTCCTGGCGGCGCCGTTTGGGATTGCCAGCTTGGAGTGTGCCTTAGGGCTCTACGTCAAAGCCCTGATCGAGCCCAAGATCCTCGACTGGCCCGGCTTGATCCGGATGATGACCATCAACCCGGCCCGGATCATCGGGATTGACAAAGGCACACTCACCCGCGGCAAGCAGGGCGATGTCACGATCATCGACCCCAACACCGAATGGCAGATCGACGTGAACAAGTTCATCTCCAAGAGCCGCAACTGCCCCTACCACGGCTGGAAGATCAAAGGCAAAGTCGAAAAGACCATCGTCGGCGGCGAGGTGCGGTTTGAGTTGGACCAAGCGTAGTCGCCTGCAATGATCATTGTGTACGCCCGTGACAGACAGGGATTGTGAGTATGGAACGAGACGCTTTGCTTAAGGAGGTCAAGCGGGTCGTGGCTGAAGTCGAGCCCGAGGCGGAGATTATTCTTTATGGGTCCCGTGCTCGTGGCGACTCGCGTGCCGAATCGGACTGGGATTTCCTTATTTTAGTGAACGGACCCGTGGACGATGATCGTGTCGATGGAATCCGACACCGACTCTACGAGATCGAATGGGAGTCCGGCCAAGTCCTCTCGTCGATTGTGCGGAGCCGCCAGCAATGGAACAGTCAGCCTCTTAGCAACACGCCTTTTCACTCGAACGTCGAGCTTGAGGGCATTGCACTATGACAGCACCAAACCGGGAGCTTGTCGTATACGTGGATTTCGGGCGGTTCGAAGAGTCGCAGGTGCGCACTTGGATACCGCAGGCCGAGGCGTTTGTCGAGCATATGGCGGAGATGCTCGGATTGAGGCGACAGTGATCTTCTCTCGTCGAGCAGATCGACGGGGCGGAATATCAACCGGTGTATTTGTTAGTGGAGGGAAAGATCATGGTGCGCTTGCGCGAGAATCTGCTGGTTGGGGCTGTGACGTGGATCGTCTTCTCGAACTTGGTCTGCGGGCCGGCGCTGGGGCGGGATGTGAAGCTGGTGATTCGCCCGCAGAGGATATCTGCCGAGGCGGACAAATACTCCTTGTTGCCGCCGCCGACATCGCTGACCGAGGGCGATGCGGTGCCCTTGTATCAGAAGGCGGTGAAGGCGCTGCCGGGCCGGAAGAACGACGAGCAGATCCAGCAATGGTTGAAGATGCCTATCGAGCAGTTGCCGGCCGATCAGGTGGAGCAGGTATTGAAGGCGTACGTCGAGAGTCTCAAGTGCGTGGCGCAGGCGGTCAAGTGCTGGCAGTGCAATTGGCCGGCCTGGACGCCCGGGACGCACGTGCCGAACAATGAGGAATACCGCAGGCTCGGTTTGGCCATCCGGCTCTGGGCGCGGTCTGAGATCTCGCAAGAGAACTGCGAGGGGGCAGTCTTAGCCATGCAGATAGGCATGGGGATGGGCCGACACTCCACGCAAGTCCCAACGCTGGCGCAATTTACGATGGGAGTCGCGATAACCGCGGCGATGTGCAAAGAGATGGGGGAGTTCATGCAGGTGGGGGAGGCGCCGAACCTGTACGCAGCCTTGGCGGCCCTGCCCAAACCGTTCACCAATGTGGAGAAGGTGATCGAGGACGAAAAGAAAGTGGGGGCCTCGCAGGCGTCGGTCGGGTTGGGCGGCAGGGAGTTCGAGAACAAGACGCCGTTTGATGGGGTACGAATCCTCGCGAAACACCTGGAGGTCGATCTGGCGGCCCTGCAATGTGTGGAAGCGATCCGCTCCTACGCGGCATCTCATGGCGGGCAGTTGCCGCAGACTCTGGCCGAGATCACGGAAGTCTCTGTGCCCAAGGATCCGATGAGCGGCGCAGCGTTCCGCTATACGCGGACCGGAGCGGGGGCGATGCTCGAATCGGCCGCACCGGCCGGCGGCGACGCCAAGGATGCAGTACGCTACGAGATCACCGTGAAGAACTGAGGGTAGACGGCGGAGGCGGCATGCGGCATAATCTGCAGGCCGCGACAGAGTACTGGTTGGAACGCGAACAAGCGGCTCGCCGGCTCGCTATGGTGTCGTAGCGGATTGGCGTTTCCCAGGTCACTCTCGGCGATCGTGGCAGGCGTGGGAGATATGACGATTATCGACGGGGACAACTTGTTGTGGGCGCTGCGGCAGACGCTGGAGGAGCGGGAGATTGCGACGGAACTGGAGCTCTGCCAGGTTCTGAGCCGCTACTTCGCCCTGACCGGCGAGCCGGGGCAGGTGGTCTTCGATGGGGCCGGACCGGCGGATCGCAGTGAGTTCGACAAGATTGAGAACCCGGAGATTCTCTTTGCCGGTTTCAACCGCGATGCCGATAGCGTTATCGAGGAAAGGCTCAAGGTAAACACTTCTCCCCGGCGGCTGACGGTGGTCAGCAGCGACCGCCGTCTGCGGAAGGCGGCGGCGGTGCGAAAGGCCGCGGCGGTCAAGTCCGAGGAGTTCTGGGAGCAGGTTCGCCGGGAGTTGAAGCGTGGCAGGCCGCGTAAGCCGGAGCCCCAGGAGAAACGGGAAGGGCTCTCGGAAGGCGAGACCGACCAGTGGATGGAGGCCTTCGGTTTGGATCAATGAGCGATAGATCCTCGCTTAGAGCCTCTGAGAGAATGAACGCAGAGGGGCCCTCCTCTGTCACCCCCGCGCAGAGCCTGCCCTCGACCTGATCGGGGGCGGGGAAAGCCGCGGCTTGGTTGGATTCCCGCCTGCGCGGGAATGACAAGGACGCGGAACTGGCCTTCGGCGCATCTCATTGTGCTAGAGGCTCTTAGCCAGATCCTTCGCTCAGGATGACAAGACCGGCTTTGGCCTTTGGGGTGGGGGAAATTTGTATTGCCTGAGAGGGCGAGACGGAGTATAAATGCCGTTTCTTCGCATGCCTGAGTTTGCGTGCAGACAGGGAGGACCGGTTGTGGCGCAGACTCGCCAGCAGAACGGACTTTCGAGGCCATCTGCGAGGGGACTCTTTTTGAGCTAAGTTATTTCATATTCGGTCCTTACAGAAATTGGAGACCTTATGAAGCGTAAGATGGTGACGACGGATGGAAATGGCGCGGCAGCCCATGTCGCCCATGCGACGAATGAAGTCATTGCGATTTATCCGATCACGCCGAGCTCGCCGATGGGCGAGATCGCGGACGCCAAGACCGCCAAGGGCGAACGGAACATCTGGGGCCTCGTCCCCTCGGTCACCGAAATGCAATCGGAAGGCGGAGCAGCGGGAGCCGTGCACGGAGCCTTGACGGCGGGGGCCCTGACCACCACGTTCACAGCTTCGCAGGGTCTGCTGCTGATGATTCCGAGCATGTACAAAATCGCGGGCGAACTGCTGCCGACGGTGTTCCACGTTACCGCCCGGTCGCTGGCCGTTCATGCCCTCTCCATCTTCGGCGATCATTCAGACGTGATGACCTGCCGCGAGACGGGCTTTGCGATGCTGTGCTCGTGCAGCGTGCAGGAGGCGATGGATTTTGCCTTGATCGCGCAGCAGGCGACACTGGCCTCGCGGGTGCCGTTCCTGCACTACTTCGATGGGTTCCGGACGAGCCACGAGGAGCAGAAGATCGAGGAATTGACGTTCGACGATATGCACGCGCTGATCGACGACGAGCTGGTGGCCCAGCACAAGGCTCGGGCGCTGACGCCGGACCATCCCGTGATGGGTGGCACGGCTCAGAACCCGGACGTGTATTTCCAGGGCCGCGAGACGTGCAATCCGTTCTATCTGGCCACGCCGAGAATTGTCGAAGAGGCGATGGACAAATTCGCCGGGATCGTCGGCCGGCAATACAAGTTGTTCGACTACGTCGGGGCGCCGGATGCCGAGAAGGTGATCATTCTTATGGGCAGCGGTGCGGAGACCACGCACGAGACGGTCGATTACCTGACCTCGAAAGGCGAGAAGGTCGGCGTGGTGAAGGTCCGGCTGTACCGGCCGTTCAGCACGAAGCATTTCATGGCCGTGTTGCCCAAGACCGTCAAGAAGATCGCTGTGCTGGACCGGACGAAGGAACCGGGCGCGCTGGGCGAGCCCCTGTACCTCGATATTCGCACCTCCATCGGCGAGGCAATGGCTGACGGCATCGCCCCGTTCGACAAGTACCCGGTGATCGTCGGCGGCCGCTACGGGCTGGGCTCGAAGGAGTTCACGCCCGCGATGGTCAAAGCCGTCTTCGATAATCTCGACGCCGCCAGGCCCAAGAGAGGCTTCACGGTCGGCATCAACGACGATGTGACGCATACGAGCCTCGACGTCGATGAATCGTTCCAGGTTCCTTCCGAAGGGATGTACCGGGCGATGTTCTACGGGCTGGGTTCCGACGGCACCGTCGGCGCCAACCGCAACTCGATCAAGATCATCGGCGAGCTGACGGACAACTATGCCCAGGCGTACTTCGTATACGATTCGCGCAAGGCCGGGACCATGACCGTCTCGCACCTGCGCTTCGGCAAAAAGCCCATCCAGCGGCCGTACCTGATCAACCAAGCGGACTTCGTCGCGTGTCACAATCCGAGCTTCCTTGAGAAGTATGACATGTTGTCCGCTGCCGCCCAGGGAGGGACATTCCTGCTGACGAGTTTCCACGGCCCCGATAAGGTTTGGGACACCTTGCCGCAGGAAGTGCAGAAGCAGATCGTCGATAAGAAGCTCAAATTCTACGTGATCGACGCGATCTCGCTGGCCCAGGAGTTGGGGCTGGGCGCCCGCATCAACGTGATCATGCAGACGGCATTCTTCAAGATCAGCAACATCGTTCCGCTCGATCAGGCGGTCAAGGCGATCAAGGAGGCCATCCGCAAGACCTACGGCAAGCGGGGCGAGAAGGTCATCGAGATGAACGATGCGGCGGTGGATAAGGCCATCGGCCGGGTGTATGAGGTCAAAGTCCCGGGCAAGGTCACGAGCAAGATCAAGATGCCGCCGGTAGTGCCGCCTGAGGCGCCCGAGTTTGTCCAGACCGTTACGGCCGCGCTGATGGCGATGCGGGGCGACTCTGTGCCGGTCAGCAAGTTCCCCGTGGACGGGCGCTTCCCGGTAGGCACGACCCAGTTCGAGAAGCGCAACATCGCGGTCAATATCCCGATCTGGCAGCCGGAGTTGTGCCTCCAGTGCGGCATGTGCTCGCTGGTCTGCCCCCACGCGACCATTCGCATCAAAGACTACGACCCGAAGGCGTTGGCGGGCGCGCCGGCGGAGTTCCGCAGCATCGACGCCAAGGGTAAGGAATTCAAAGGCATGAAGTTCACGGTCCAGGTCGCGCCGGAAGACTGCACCGGCTGCGGGGCCTGCGTTATGACCTGCCCGGGCATCGAGCGCGGCGCGGACAAGCAGCCGACCGGCCGCAAGGCCATCAACATGGAAATGCAGGAGCCGATCCGCGAGCGCGAGCGGAAGAACTACGCGTTCTTCCTCTCGATTCCGAACACGGACCCGGCTTTGTTCAAGGCAAGCACGGTCAAGGGCAGCCAGTTGATCCAGCCGCTGTTCGAGTACTCCGGCGCCTGCGCCGGCTGCGGCGAGACGGCCTATGTCAAGCTGCTCTCGCAACTGTTTGGCGACCGTGCCTACATCGGCAACGCGACCGGGTGCTCGTCGATCTATGGTGGCAACCTGCCGACGACTCCCTACACGACCCGCAAAGACGGCCGCGGCCCGACCTGGTGCAACAGCCTCTTCGAGGACAACGCCGAATTCGCGATGGGCATGAGACTGACGGTCGATCAGTTCCGCCAGATCGCGGTTACCATGCTGGACCGAGTCGTCGAGAGCGGCTGCGTGGACAAGAACCTCGCGGCCGAGATCCGGGCGGCGACGCTGGCTGATGACCCGGAGCAAGTCGCGATCGAGGCGCAGCGCGGCCGGGTCGAGCAGTTGAAGATCCAGTGCCGCAAGCAGGGCAATTGTGCGGACTGCAAGCAGTTGCTCACCGTGGCCGACTACCTGGTGCGCAAGAGCGTCTGGGCGGTCGGCGGTGACGGCTGGGCCTATGATATCGGTTACGGCGGCTTGGACCACGTTCTGGCTACCGGCAAGAAGGTCAACGTTCTGGTGCTGGATACGGAGGTCTACTCCAATACCGGCGGCCAGATGTCGAAATCGACGCCGCGAGCGGCCGTGGCGAAGTTTGCGGCGGGCGGCAAGTCGGCCCCGAAGAAGGACCTTGGTCTGCTGGCGATGGTGTATGGCAACATCTACGTCGCCAAGGTGGCGCTGGGCGCCAATCCGAACCAGGCCGTCAAGGCGTTCGCTGAGGCGGAAGCCTATCCGGGTCCGGCGCTGATCATCGCGTACTCGCACTGCATCAATCACGGCTTCAACCTGACGACCGGCTACGAGGAGCAGAAGAAGGCGGTGGCGAGCGGACACTGGCCGCTGTACCGCTTCGACCCGCGGCTCAAGGAGCAGGGCAAGAATCCGCTGCAGCTTGACTCGAAGCCGCCGACCATCGAGTTCGCCGAGTACGCGTACAACGAGGACCGCTACAAGTCCCTGAAGCAGTCGAAGCCGGAAGTCGCGGCCGAGCTGATGAAGCTGGCCAATCGCGACGCTGTCGAGCGCTATGCGTTGATGGAGCAGTTGGCGGGTCTCAAGTGCGGGCAGAACCCGCAAGGGGCTGCCCCGTCGAGTCCGGAACCGGAAAAGTAGACGGTAGGAAATGCTATGGTTGCGCGGGTGGCTCAAAGTGCCGTTTTGACTGTTCTGACCGCTCTGATGTTGACCGGCTGTGGCCGGCAGGTTTCGCAGGAGTCTCTCCAAGACTTGGACCTGCTGGCCACAGGACCGGATCGCAACGCGGTGCCGACGCCCCGGCCCTTTGTGTCGGCGGTGATCGATGCGGCCGGCGGTCTGGCGGCTTGGGAACAGTGCAAGGAAATCGCGTTTCATGGGGCCGTGACGGCCTGTGAGCGCAGCGGGTGTTTCTACCTGACCGAGCATGACTTTGTCGTGTGTCCGTGGTCGGATGCGATCCAGATTACGGCCCGTGAGCCACGTGCCGACTTCACTTGGCAGGTGGTCAACGGCCGGTATCTCGTGCGACAGGCGGACCCGAATCTGGATGTCTCGCCGCTGCGGGGCTTGAGCCGTGAGTATGCCGATGCGGTCTTGCAGATCGCTACGGCCCCCGTGCGCCTGCTCGATAACCGCGTCATTCTTACCCGCCGGCCCGACTTGGTGCAGGTCACCGGACAGTGGTATCTCCCCATCGACGCGAAGTACCAGGCCGGGGAGACCGGGGCGTATTGGACGCAGGGCACGTACTTCCAGAGCCAGGACAAGTCCCTGGTCGATATGATCTGGCTCGGGAATCCCACTACGCAGAAGTTCCTCATCGTGCGCGGCTACGATTATGTCAAAAATACGGACAGCGGTGTCCTGACTCCCACCAAGATCGAGGTGTTCCAGTCCGATCCCGACGAGAGCCTCGGGCCGCGTTTCGCCCTGGTTGACCTGAAGCTGTAGGGGGGCCAGCGAGAACCGTGGGACGCCGTCGCGACGACCGGCTTCCGTGGATCGGTTGCGTCACAGCGACCTGCGAACTATCATAGGGGGGCTGCCGTACATAATGTGACCGTACGGAAGTCGCGTGTCGGGATTTGCTGCACTGTGGCGCGGAACACCGAAAATGTCTACACGGACCACAATCTGGACTCTCTTCGTTTTCGTTCTCCTCGTCGTGCTCCTCGTTTTTTTCGTCGGGCGAGGCCGGAGGCTGCGGATCGGGAACGCCAAGCAGAGGACAGAAGACAGTGGACCAGTCGCAACCTCGGCCCCAAATCCGCCATCCACAAGCCGCAATCCGCAATCAATCGGCAATTGGTCCATGTTTCACGGCGGCCAGGGTCTGCTGGGCCGGGCCCAAGGGGACCTGCCCGATTCTCTCACATCTCTGTGGAAATTCAAAACGGGCGCCGAGGTCAAGTCGTCGCCCGCCATCTCCGACGGCCGGATCTTCGTCGGCTCTTCCGACGAGAGCGTCTATGCCCTCGATCTAACGACCGGTCAGAAGCTCTGGTCCTACAAGACCGCAGGTAGCGTGGAGGGGGCTCCTTGTGTCCTCGAGGGGCGTGTGTTCGTCGGCTCGGCTGACAATTGCCTTTATGCCCTCGACGCCGGGACGGGCGAGTTGAAGTGGAAGTACGAGACGGGCGGCCAGATTCTGGGCTCGGCGAACTGGACCCGGTCGCCGGATGGGCAAAGGACCTGGATTCTCGTGGGCAGCTACGACAACAAGCTGCACTGCGTCGATTCGCAGACAGGCCAGGTTGTTTGGGCCTTTGAGACGGGCAACTATGTCAACGGCTCGCCCGCCGTGGCCGATGGCAAGTGCGTCTTCGGTGGATGCGACGCGCTGATCCACGTGGTGTCCCTGGCCGATGGCGCCAAGGTGACAGAGATCGACAGCGGCTCCTATATCGCTGCTTCCGCCGCCTTCCTGGACGGCGAAGTCTACGTGGGCAACTATGGGAACGTCTTTCTTAAGGCGGACGTGAAGACGGGTCAGGCGGTCTGGAAGTACTCGCAGAGCGATGCCCCCTTCTTTTCGTCGCCCGCCGTCGGCGAACAACTTGTAGTCCTGGGAGGCCGCGATGAATACGTCCACTGCGTTCGCCGGGACAACGGCGCAAAGGCCTGGACGTTCAAGACCCTGGGTGAGGTGAATAGCTCGCCCGTGATCTGCGGGGACAAGGTTATCGTGGGCAGCGACGACGGCCGGCTCTACCTGCTTGGCCTGGCCGATGGCAAGCAACTCTGGTCCTACGAGATGGGCCAACCTGTCACCTCGTCTCCGGCGGTGGCGGGTGGAATTGTCGTGGTCGGCTGCGACGACGGCCACGTCTACGCCTTCGGCCCGAAGGCGGCACAGGGGAGCACAAACAGATGATAATTGTCCAGATCTGCCCGAGTGCGGGAGACAGTTTCTACTGCGAGAACTGCCTCCGCGATGCCGCCCTGGTCAAGGCCCTGCGCCGGCTCGGGCATGAGGTGCTGATGGTGCCTCTTTATCTGCCTCTGGCGGCGGACAAGACCGAGCCGATCAGCAATACTCCCCTCTTTTTCGGCGGGATCAACGTCTACCTCCAGCAGAAGCTGGCCCTCTTCCGCAGGACGCCACGCTGGATCGACCGCTGGTTTGACGCGCGTCCGCTGCTGGAATGGGCCGGCCGCAAAGCAGGCATGACCAATGCGCGGGACTTGGGGGAAACGACGATCTCCATGCTGCTGGGCGAAGACGGGCGGCAGGTGAAGGAACTGGACCGCCTTGTGGACTGGCTCCAAGCCGAGCCGCAGAAACCCGACATCGTGTGCCTGGCCAATATCCTGCTCGCTGGCATGGCGCGGCGGATCAAGGAGAGGCTCGGCATCCCGGTCGTCTGTCTGCTCCAGGACGAAGACGGCTTTCTTGATGGATTGACATCGCCCTACGCGGAGCAGGCCTGGGGGATTGTCCGCGACCGGGCACGCGACATCCATGCGTTTCTGGCGGTCAGCCGGTACTTCGCGGACACCATGTCGCCGCGACTGGGGCCGCACGCGGCGCGGATGCACGTGGCCCACCTGGGGATCGAACTGGATGGATACACACGGGACGACAGTGGGCCGACCGTGCCGACGATCGGCTTTCTCTCCCGCATGTGCCCGGATCGGGGCTTAGAGAAACTGGTCGATGCTTTCATCCTCTTGAAGAGGAACGACAAGCTGCGGCCGGCGAAGCTGCGGATCTGCGGCGGGAAAATGGCCTGCGACGAGTCCTTTCTCGAACGACTGCAGGGTAAGCTGGCGGCGGCCGGTATCTTGACAGACGTGGATTTCCTGCCTGTCTTTGACCGCGTGTCCAAGCTGGATTTCCTGCGGAGTCTCTCCGTGCTGTCTGTGCCGGAGGGCAAGCCGGTGGCCTATGGGCTGTACGTGCTCGAAGCCTTGGCGATGGGTGTGCCGGTGGTCGAGCCGGCGATCGGCTGTTTCCCGGAGGTCCTGGCCATGACGGGCGGCGGGATATTGTACGAGCCGAATACGGCGGAGAAGCTTGCGGAGGCATTGGAGCCCCTGCTGTTGGACCCGCAGGCTGCCCAACGACTCGGGGCCGAAGGCAAGATGGGTGTGGCCAAGTCATTCGAGGTCGGTCAGACAGCGGCACAGATGGTTGGCATTTACGAGCGAATCATTCAAAAGAAGTAGCGGGGACGAGGATGGTCGAGCTTATTGATGTGACCAAGACTTATGGCGAGCCGGGCGGGGTTGGGACCGTCAGTGTGCTCAAGGGGATCACACTCAAGATCGAGCCGGGCCGGCCGGTCGTGATTGTCGGTCCCTCCGGCTGCGGCAAGAGCACGCTGCTCAATATCATCGGGGGCCTGGATCATCCGACCAGCGGCCGCGTCCTCCTGGACGGCAAGGATCTCGCGGGACTGGATGACGAGGAACTGGCCCGGATTCGCAATCGCCAGATCGGGTTCGTGTTCCAGTTGCATCACCTGCTGCCCCAATGCACCGTGCTGGAAAATGTGCTGATCCCCACGCTGGCCGAGAGGGACAGTTCGTCGCGACGCGACGTTCACGAGAGGGCAAAAGCCTTGCTGGCTCGCGTCGGTTTAGAGGACCGCATGTCCTATCGGCCGGGCGAATTGTCCGGCGGACAGCGGCAACGCGTCGCCGTCGCGCGGGCGCTTATCAACCAACCCCGACTGCTGCTGGCCGACGAGCCGACCGGCTCGCTGGATGAGAGCACCTCCCAGAGCATCGCCGACCTCCTGGCCGAGTTGAACCGGGACCAGGGTGTGACGTTGATCGTCGTGACACACTCACGCGAGCTGGCTTCACGGATCGGGCGCGTGATGGAGCTCAGTGGCGGGACCCTGAATGACAGAGGTCGCCCATGAGTCTGTGGCGGCTGGTTGCACGCAGCATCTGCTTTTATTGGCGGACGAATCTGGCCGTCCTTTTGGCGGTGGTCGTCGCGACGGGCGTGCTCACGGGGGCGCTGGCGGTCGGTGATTCGGTGCGGTACACCCTTGCGAAAACCTTGGAGGCTCGCCTGGGTGAGGTCGAGTTTGCCGCTTTACCGCAAGGCCGGTTCTTCCGGGCGGCCCTGGCGGATGACTTGGAGCAGCAGCTTGGCGGGATGGTCGTATCGGTCCTGCAAGTATCAGGTATCATCACGAATGAAGACGGCTCTCAGCGTGTCAATCGGGTCCAGGTCCTCGGTGTGACGCCGAAGTTCTACGCCGTTGGCTCCGGAAAGAGTCCCTTTGGCGAGGATGAGATAGAGGGACTAGCCTTGAGCGCGGCGGTCGCGCGAAGGCTCGGCGTCGCCGCCGGGGAGGAGGTAGTGCTGCGGATCGAGAAGCCGGGGCTGATGCCGCGCGGGGTGCCCTTGGCCTCCGGCAAGGATCGGACGGTGGCCTTTCGGTTGAAGGTCCGGGCCATTGCCGACGATTCTACCTTTGGTCGGTTCGATCTCCAGGCAAATCAGGAGTCGGCACTCCATGTGTTCGTCCCGCTGGCTTGGCTCGGCGAGCAAATCGAGCAGCCGGGCCGGGCCAATATGCTGCTGGCGGCCCACCTCAAGAGCGGTATCTCGGCAGGCGAAACGAGCGTGGCTGTGGAGAAAGCCTGGCGGCTGGCCGACGCGGGACTGGAGTGGGAGCGACGGCCGCAGCAGAATGTGCTGGAGCTTCGCAGCCGGCGGGTCTTCATTGATGAGTCGGTCAGCACTGAGGCGGTGAAGGCCGGCGAGAAAGCCGTCGGTGTCCTGAGCTACTTTGTCAACGAGATTCGTCTGGGGGACAAGGCAACTCCCTATTCGATGGTGGCGGCGCTGGGAGACGGACGCGTGCTCCCCGCGAACATGCGGAGCGATGAAATCGTCATCAATCAATGGCTGGCGGACGACCTTGGCGCCAAGATCGGCGATTCGGTCGACGTCACTTACTTTGTGCTTGGCCCCAGGCGGCAACTGCAGGAGCAGTTGAGCCGGTTCAAGGTCACCAAGATCGTGCCGATGGACGATCCGGCGTGCGATCCCAAGCTGATGCCGGCGTTCCCCGGCCTGGCCGATGTCAACAACTGCCGGGACTGGAAGCCGGGAATCCCCATCAACCTGGACAAGATTCGCCCGAAGGATGAGCAGTACTGGAACGAGCACCACGGCACGCCCAAGGCGTTCATTACCCTGGAGGCCGGCCAACTGCGGTGGCGCAACCAGTACGGGAACCTGACGGCTGTCCGGTATCCTTGGCGGGAGGGGCTGGCCGAGCAAGTCGAGCAGCACCTGATGAGCAAGGTCGATCCCGCCACCGTCGGGCTATTCTTTCAGCCGGTGCGCGATCGCGGCACGCAGGCCAGCCGCCAGGGTACCGACTTCGGCGAGTTATTTCTCGGCTTGAGTATGTTCCTGATCGCCTCGGCGGTGATCCTGGTCGGATTGCTTTTCGTCTTTGGCGTCGAGAGCCGCCGCCAGCAGGTTGGACTGCTCATGGCCGTCGGTTGGCCGGCCAAGCGAATCAGGAGACTGCTGTTGGCGGAAGGGGGACTCGTTGCTCTGCTTGGCACGGTAGTGGGCATTGGCGTTGGCCTTCTTTACACTCGACTCATGGTCTATGGCCTTGGCACGCTGTGGAGCGGTGCGGTTGCGGGGACGAAGGTCTACTTCCATGCCAGGGACTTGACGCTGCTCTGGGGCGGCATGGGCGGTTTGGGCACGGCCCTGTTTGCCATCTGGCTGACCCTTCGCAAGCAGGCGACGCGGTCCGCCAGTGTAGGATGGACTTTAGCCCACCCGTCCGGCTATGGTGCGGCAAGCCCGAGCCTACGATCTCGCAGCCGATTCAGCATCGTGATAGCGATTGTCTCGTTCGTCAGCGTGGCGGTCTTCCTGCTGGTGATGCCTGCCGGCGGCGGTGAGGCCATGGCCGGAGCCTTTTTCGGGGCCGGGGCGTTGCTCTTGGTCGGAACGCTGGCTTTGAGCCGAGCGACGCTGCGGACTATGGCCAGGGGCTGGAACAGGCCCATGGTTTCGCTTCAAGGATTGGGTCTGCGGAACGCGACACGGCGCACCGGGCGCAGTCTGGCGATTGTCGGACTGTTGGCATGTGGTGTGTTTCTGGTCGTTGCCGTTGGAGCGAATCGCCGGGACCCGCGGAACGAGACGAAAGGCCGCGACTCTGGCACCGGTGGTTTTGCCCTCTATGGGGACTCGTCTATTCCGATCCTGCACGACTTGAGCACGGAATCCGGGCGAAAGTCGCTGGGTCTCGCGGGGCAAGGGCTGGACGAGCTCCAAGTGGTCCAGTTCCGGGTCCGTGATGGGGATGAGGCCAGTTGTCTTAACCTGAACCGGGCCCAGCAGCCGCGGCTTATGGGCGTGCAGGCCGATGCTCTCAAGCAGCGGAACGCCTTCAAGTTCACGGCCAGTATTGAACAGGGCCAGGAGGAGAAAGGCTGGGGACTGCTCCGGATGGACTTGGACCAGGGGGCGGTGCCGGCCATTGGCGATTACCCGACGGTTTTCTGGGCCCTGGGCAAGAACATCGGGGACGAGCTTGAGTATACGGATGAGATGGGCCGGCCGTTCCGTGTGCGAATTGTCGGTATCCTGGCGAATTCGGTCTTGCAGGGGAGCTTGGTCATCGCGGAAAATGAGTTTGTCGCGCGGTTTCCCTCCGTAGATGGATATCGTGTCTTTCTAGTTGATGCTCCCGCCGATAAGGCGGAAGCCGTGGCGCAGAAGCTGTCGTCCGGCCTGCGGGACCACGGATTGGTGTTGACGCCGACGCAGGACCGGCTGGCCGCTTTCAGTGCCGTGGAGAACACGTATCTGTCCATTTTCATGGTCCTGGGCGGCTTGGGACTTGTGCTCGGCAGCGTCGGCTTGGGCCTGGTCGTGCTTCGCAACATGCTCGAACGTCGCGGCGAGTTGGCGATGCTCCGGGCCATCGGCTTCGGCCGGCGACGGCTTCAGCGCATGGTCTTTTACGAGCATTGGGGTTTGATGCTCGCAGGGCTGGCATGTGGCGTAATCTCCGCCATCGTGGCGGTGATTCCGGCGGTACAGTCGCCGGGTGGGCAGGTCCCGTATGGCTCGCTCTCGGTGATGGTTGCCGGCATAGCGATCAGTGGGGCCGTTTGGGTGTGGATGGCAGGGACGTTGGCTCTGCGGGGCGGACTACTGGATGCCCTGCGGCACGAGTAGAAGAAAGCACGAAATTCGAATATCGAAATCCGAAACAAGCACGAATGATCGAAATCCAAAATTCAAAACAGGAGTCTTTCCCCGGCGACAGCGTTTCGGTCATTGGAGCTTTGTATTTTGAATTTGTTTCGGATTTCGGATTTCGAATTTTGAATTTCTTGCCGGGTGTTCAATGAAGCGACTTCTCATAGCCGACGCTCTTCCGATGGCCTTCGTGGTCGTGGGCGTGGCTGGGTTGATGTACCTTTGGCTCAGCGCGGACGCCGCCGTGAGTGTCCAGGAGCGACTGCCCGGCGGGGACAACAAACCCAAGGATGTGGCAGGGGGGAATGATCCGGTCAGGATCGTTGGCACGCTGACCAAGTCCGACGGCGTACCCGCGAATCTGCCTGGCGCGTGGCCGCGTTTTCGAGGCGCGAGCTATGATGCCATCAGTCCGGAGAAGGTGTCCCTCGCCAGGACCTGGCCTGCGGAGGGACCCCGCGTACTCTGGTCCGTCGAGGTGGGCGAGGGTTACGCTGGGGCCGCCGTTCTCGAAGGCCGAGTCTACCTGCTGGACTACGACCAGAACAAGCAGGCCGATGTCGTCCGTTGCCTTTCCCTCAACGATGGCAAGGAAATCTGGCGGTACTCCTATCCGGTGAAGATCAAGCGTTTCCACGGGATGAGCCGGACCGTCCCGGCGGTTACGGACAAGTACGTAGTGACCCTGGGGCCGAAGGGCCATGTCACCTGCCTCGATTCCAGGACCGGTGAATTCCGCTGGATGCTGAATCTGGTCAAGGAGTACGGCACGACCATTCCGCAGTGGTACGCGGCTCAGTGCCCGTTGATCGAAGAGGGTAAGGCGATCATCGCCCCGGCGGGGAGCGCCCTGTTGATGGCCGTCGATTGCGAGACGGGCAAAGTCGTCTGGCAGACCCCCAATCCCGATAAGTGGGTGATGACGCATTCGTCCCTGGTGCCGATGGAGTTCAAGGGAAACCGCTTCTACATCTACTGCGGCGGATCGACCGAGGCGGGTGGGGTCGTGGGCGTCGCGGCGAAAGATGGGCAGGTCTTGTGGAAGACCGACGAGTGGAAGGTCCGCACCAATGTGCCGATGCCGCTGGTGATCGGCGCAGACAGGATCTTCCTGACCGCCGGCTACGGGCAATACGACAGTGGTTGCATGATGCTCCGGCTGACGGAATCGGACGGCAAGATCGTCGCCAAGAGTGAGTTCAAACAGCCGACGGCCGTTTTCGGCTCCATGCAGCACACGCCGATCTTCTACAATGACCACATTTACGGCGTGGGCATGGACAAGCAGTTGGCTTGCCTCGATCTCGAAGGCAAGGTCGTCTGGACCAGCACCAGCGCAAATACGTTCGGCAGCGGGCCCTATGTAGTCGCCGGGGGGATGCTCTATGTCCTCAACGACACCGGCATTCTGACACTCATGGAGGCCAGCCCTGCCGGATACGCCCCGTTGGCCCGGGCCAAAGTCTTGGACGGACTCGATTCCTGGGGGCCGATAGCCGTTGCCTCTGGTAGACTAATCGCACGGGACCTGAACCGCATGGTCTGTCTTGACATCGCCGGGCAGTAGGCTGGCGTTGATCGGATTGGGTCGATTGTTTATAATGCGGTGCGTGCAAGTTCTTGCCGGATAAGGATATAGGATTTGGTTGTGCAGAAAGCACCCAGAAGGATAGACAGCACTCTGATTGTCGCGGCTCTCCTGATCGCGGCCGTCGTCACCGGTGCTGTCTCGATTCTGAGGCTCGACGTGACGGGCGAATCGGGCAGCGGCCTGAGTGCGGAATTTACGTACAACCTGAGCAAGTTGGCGGCCGTAGACCCAAACTTGATCCTTTACGCCCCGTCCGGTCCGCCGGTGAGCACGGGCTTTCGTCAGTCGCGGGCGATCGCGTTGGATGCGAGCGGCCGGATGTACGTTGCCGGCGACCGGGCGATCGGTGTGTTCAGCGTGGCCGGCAACCCGGAGAAATTGATTGACCTGTCGGGCGAGCCGCGCTGCCTGGCGGTCGCGGATGACAGCAGGATCTATATCGGTGTTGGGGACCGCGTGGAGGTCCTCACCGCGGAGGGCCAACCCGCATCGTCCTGGGACCCACTGGGCGAGGAGGCGGTCTTGACCGGCATTGCGAAGTACAAAGACGACGTCTTTGTAGCGGACGCCGGCCACCGCGTTGTGCTGCACTACAACGCCGCCGGTGTGCTCGTCGGGCACATTGGTGAGAAGGACCCCGACAAGAATATTCCAGGCTTCATCATTCCCAGTCCCCACTTCGACTTGGCGGTCTCTCGGGACGGTCTGCTGCGGGTGGTCAACCCCGGCCGAAACCGAATCGAGACGTACACCCTTGAGGGCGACTTTGAATTCGCCTGGGGCCAGCGTTCGGTCGATATCAAAGGTTTCTGCGGGTGCTGCAACCCTGTGAATTTCGCACTTTTGCCCGACGGCGGCTTCGTCACGGCGGAGAAAGGCTTGGACCGGGTGAAGGTCTACAGCAGCGATGGTGCGTTTGTCGGGGTGGTCGCCGGCCCGGCCCAGTTAGGCAAGGAGGGACAGCTCAAGGTCTGCAATACGCCGGAGGAGTGCCGCGGGGGGGGCTTCGATGTGGCCGTCGGGCCGGATGGCCGAGTCTATGTTCTGGACGTGACGGACAACGTTGTCCGAGTGTTTCAGAAGAAAGCCGTCAGTCAATGAAAGAGTCTCTCCACACGATATACACGCGCCGGCTGCTCGTCACGCGTCTGCTGCGCCAGGCGAGCTTGGCAATGCTGGGCCTCGCGGGCGGGGCAGCCGTGGTCAAGCGGCGCCGTCTCTTGCGGGAGGGCAAGTGCCTCAATCAGGGGATCTGCCGGGACTGCGGCGTCTTTGACGAATGTGGTTTGCCCCGGGCGCTCTCGACCAGGAGTGTATTGGCGAGGATTCGCAATGGCAGATAAGAAAGAGGACGTGACCAGACGCAAGTTTCTCCGGGAGGGCCTCTGGGGCGCCTGCTTGGCGGGAGCGGGAACGGCCGCCGGCCTAAGCGTCGCCCGCAACAGCCGGGACAATATGGTCTGGCAGATCGATCCCTATAAGTGTATTGCGTGCGGCAACTGTGCCACGTACTGCGTGCTGGAGAACTCGGCGGTCAAGTGTGTCCAGGCTTACGCGATCTGTGGGTACTGTGACCTTTGTACGGGTTATCTCGTACCGGAGCCCAAGGCGTTGGATACCGGCGCCGAGAACGAGCTTTGTCCGACCGGGGCCATCAAGCGGACCTATGTCGAGGACCCCTACTACGAGTACACGATCGATGAGACCCTGTGCAACGGCTGTGGCAAATGCGTCAAAGGCTGCTTAGCCTTCGGCAACGGGTCGCTCTTTCTGCAAGTGCGCCACGACCGGTGTAAGAACTGCAATGAGTGCGCGATTGCGGCCGCCTGTCCTTCGCAGGCGTACCGGCGTGTTCCCGCCGACCAGCCATATCTGCTCAAGAAGGTGGGTCTGAAGTAATGGCACGCTTCGCCTGCATCGCAGTTCTCACCCTGGCCCTCGTGGTCGTCCCGTGCGGTGGCATCTGCGCATCGATGGGTGGCATCGCCAAGGCCTCTGGCCTTGACGATGGTCCCACGCACGCAGAAGCCGCCATCGTCAAGGGCCAAGCCCTTGGCGATGCCACCCGGGAACTATCTGTTCTCGGCCTTGCGCCTTCCGCCCTGCGGTTTCCGCCGCCGGAGTTTGAGAGCGGCTATCGATTTCCCGAGATGGCTCCATCGCCCGCCGCGCGACCAGTCCTTTACGAATACGTCGATGCGGCGCTGCTGACGGTTGCACTGTTGTTCGCGTCCTATCTAATCCTCAGGAGACGGAGCCGTCGTGCCATCTTTGCCCTTATGATCGTCGCTTTGTTCTACTTTGGTTTCTGGCGGGACGGCTGCCTCTGCCCCGTCGGAGCTCTTCAGAACGTGACTCTGACGGCCTTTGACAGCACCTACGCCATCCCATTGGCGGCGGCGGCCTTCTTCATCATTCCCCTGGTCTTCACGCTGTTCTACGGCCGTGTATTCTGCGGGGCGGTCTGTCCCCTGGGGGCAATTCAGGATGCCGTGCTGATTCACCCGGTCAAGGTGCCGCGCTGGCTGGAGGGTGGACTGCGGCTCTTGGCCTACACGTATCTTGGGGCGGCGGTGCTCTTTGCCGCCCTCGGCAGTGCGTTTCTCATCTGTCGGTATGATCCGTTCGTCGGGTTCTTCCGGCTGAGCGGCAACTGGAACATCCTGATTCTCGGTGTCAGTCTGCTGGTGATCGGACTGTTCGTGGGGCGGCCGTACTGCCGGTTCCTGTGTCCCTATGGCGTGATTCTTCGGCAACTGTCGCGTCTCTCGAAGCGGCGTGTGACCATCACGCCCAATGAGTGCATCAGGTGCCGACTGTGCGAAGATGCGTGTCCGTTCGGGGCGATTCGTGAACCGACCGAGGACTGGCCCGAAGGTGAATACAGGATCGCGAAGCGGAGGCTTGCGCTATTTCTTGTGTTGCTGCCCGTTCTCGTGGCGGCGGGCGCCTGGGGCGGTTATCTGTTGAAGGAGCGCTTGGCCCGCGTGCATCCGCGTGTGCGAACCGCCGAGCGGGTCTACCTCGAAGAGACCGGACAAGTCACGGGGACGACCAACGCCAGTGACGCATTTCGGACGACGGGCCAGGCCAGTGAACTGCTCTACAAGGACGCCACGGAGATTCGCAATCGATTCGCCCTGGGCGGAGCCTTGCTCGGTGGATTCATCGGATTCGTCGCGGGAGGCAAGCTCATTGCCCTTTCCGTCCGTCGCCGACGCACGGAATACGAGGCCGATCCGGCAAGCTGCTTTGCGTGTGGGCGCTGCTACAAGTATTGCCCGAAGGAACACGAGCGGTTGAAGAGGACCAAAGAGGCGGGGGTGGCGTGCTGATGAGTCAGACAACCGAGCAGATTGGTGTTCGCGAGGCGAATCCGTGGTGTCAAGCCGCGCGGTCGACGGCGCTGGTCGGAGCAGTCTTCTCTGCGGTTTTCACCGCGCTGCTGGTCACCAACCTCGTCGGCAGCGGTATCCTTGGTCCTTGGCGCGAGAACAGATTGGCGGCCATGAAGGTCCAGGTCCAGAAAGACCCGACGAATCAGGACTTGGTGTCCGAGATTCGCCGGCTCGACCTTAAGATCAGGCGAGACAGGCTGTGGCGCCTGGAGTTCGCCGACAAGGCGACCCACATGCTGCTCGCCAGTGTCATCGTCCTTGTCGTGGCCGGCAAGCTGGCTGACCGTATGACCCGAGGGCGGCCGCGACCGCAGCCGGCAATAGAGAGAGGGGAATGGCAAGTGAAAGAGGCAAAGCAAGCACGCCGGGCGGTGGCTGGCGGTCTGGCCGTCGTGGCGGTGGGGATGCTGGTCCTGGCGATGACCCACTGGGTGGATTTTGTGCAGGGGGGCGATGGCGGGTCGCCCTATGCCTCGGCCGAAGAGAGGAACGCGCAGTGGCCGCGCTTCCGGGGCCCCGCCGGCGCGGGCATCAGCGTCTACACGAATATCCCGACCTCATGGAATGGCAAGACCGGCGAAGGGGTTCTGTGGAAGACGCCGCTGCTTCTCAAGGGCCACAGCTCGCCGGTGGTTTGGGGGGACCGGGTTTTCCTTTCCGCCGCCGATCCGAATACCCGGCAGGTCTTGTGCCTCGATGGCAAATCCGGCCAAGTGCTTTGGAAGGGCGACGTCCCGACGGCGCTGCCGGCCAGTGAGAAATTTGAGATCATGGAAGACACCGGCTATGCGTGCCCCACGCTTGCCACCGACGGCCGGCGGGTCTATGCCATCTTCCCCACGGGCGATGTCGCCGGCTTCGACTTCAAGGGCAAGCGGCTCTGGCACAAGAGTCTCGGCCGACCCGATAGTGCCTATGGCTACGCTTCATCCCTGGAGACTTGGCAAAAGCTCGTGCTCATCGACTACGACCAGAGCGATGGCAAGGACGGCAAGTCCAGGTTCTTCGCCCTGGATGGGGTCACGGGGCAGGTCGCCTGGGAGGTGAAGCGCGAGTTGCCGAGCACGTGGACGACTCCGATCGTGGCGGAGGTAGCGGGCCAGCCGCAGTTGATTACCGTCGCCAACCCGTTCGTCGTCGCCTACAATCCGGCGGATGGCAAGGAGATTTGGCGGGCCGAGTGTGTGGGCGGGGATTTGGCCCCCTCGCCGATTTGTGCCGGCGGCTTGGTCTTCGCGGTCCAGCCGTATTCGCAGGTGGTAGCAATCAAGCCGACGGGCCAGGGCAATGTCACGAAAACGCACATCGCCTGGAAGGCGGAGGACGGCATCCCAGACATCTGCTCGCCTGTCAGTGATGGAAAGTATGTCTATCTGTTGGATAGTGAAGGGCTGCTTACCTGCTACAAGGTGGAGGATGGGAAGAAGGTCTACGAGCACGAGTTGAAGGAGCCGTGTCGGGCGTCGCCGAGCATCGTGGGCGACAAGCTCTACATCCTAAGCCACAAAGGGGTCATGCACATCGCGCAGGCCGGACCCGAGTACAAGGAACTTGGCAAGTGCGAACTGGGCGAGGAGTGTCTCGCCTCTCCCGCGTTTGTCGATGGTCGAATCTACCTTCGCAGCGTGAAGAACCTCTACTGTATCGGCCAGACGCCGGCGGGCAGACAAATGGAGGCAAGATAGTGCCGCAATTCGCACGTTCTACGACTGAGTGAGAGGAGATTGCTTCGTCGCAGGGCTCTTCGCAATGACATAATCAGGCTTGGTATGTCATTGCGAGCGAAGCGCGGCAATCTATTTCCCACTGTCGTGGGATCTGCGAAGTGCGATGATGATGTGCGTTGTTGAACTGTGCTTCTATGGAGCAGTTGGATCTGACATTTGTGGACCAGACGGTCGCGCGGGTCGGCACCGGCAAGGAGAAGGTGCTGGAGATCCTGCAGGCGATCCAGGGTCACTACGGCTATCTGGCAGTCGAGGCATTACGGCGTGTGTGCGAGTTGACGGAGATCGCGCCAGCCTCGATTGCCGGAGTTTCCACGTTCTATGACCAGTTCCGCCATCGGCCCGCCGGCCGTCACATCATCCATGTCTGCGTGGGGACCGCCTGCCACGTCAAAGGGTCCGACCAGATCCTGGAGGAGTTCCGGCGGCATCTCCAACTCGCAGAGGGTGAGGATACGGATGCCGAGAGCCTGTTCACTGTCGAAAAGATCGCGTGTCTCGGCTGTTGCACACTGGCCCCGGCGGTGCAAATCGATGAGATCACGTACGGCCACTTGACCCGCGAGACCGTGCCGAAGGTCCTCAAGGATTTTCTCAGACGCGCGCAGGCCCGCCAGGCGGAGCATCCAAAACCACGTCGGCTGCGGCTTCGCAAGTCCGGCTTTCGGGGCGAGGTCCGCATCGGCTTGGGCTCCTGCTGTCAGGCACGTGGCAGCGGCAGGTTGCACGGAGCCTTGCAGGATGCGTTGATGCAGATTGGGGCCCAGGTGCCGGTGAAAAGGGTCGGGTGCGTTGGGATGTGTCACCAGACGCCTCTGTTGGAGGTCGTGCTGCCCGATCAGTCCTCGTTTCTCTATGCCCGTGCGCAGCCGGAGGATGCGAAGGCCATTGTGCTGCGGCACTTCGGCGCCAAAGGGCCCCACAAGAAGCTCTCGAATGCGGTCTCCGGAGCGCTGGACCGTCTCTTGACGGACGAAAAATGGGAGCCTGTCACTCGCTATTCGATCCATGTGCGGGATCAGGGCGTGTCCGATTTTCTCGGCCGGCAGATTCACATCGCCACGGAGCATTGCGGGCACATCGACCCGACCGACCTGGAGGAGTACGTGCAGCACGACGGATTCAAGGCCTTGGAGCGAGTGCTCAAGGAATTGACGCCTGAGGCGGTGATCGCGCAGATCCAGGCCAGCGGGCTGCGCGGCCGAGGTGGTGCGGGCTTCCCCACGCATCTCAAATGGTCCGCCGTGCGTGCCGAGAAGGCCCAGAAGAAACATATCGTCTGTAACGGCGACGAAGGCGACCCCGGCGCATTCATGGACCGCATGCTGATGGAGTCCTACCCGTACCGCATCATCGAGGGAATGATTATCGCGGCCCAGTGTGTCGGGGCCGACGAGGGCTTTCTCTACATTCGCGCGGAGTATCCCCTGGCGATCAAACGCGTCAGTGAAGCACTGGAGAAGTGTCGGGAACGCGGATTCCTGGGCGACCACATCCTCGGCACGGATTTCTCACTCCAGTTGAAGATTGTGGCAGGGGCAGGCGCTTTCGTCTGCGGCGAAGAGACGGCGCTGATGGCGAGTATCGAAGGCCGTCGCGGCATGCCCCGGCTGCGGCCGCCATTCCCGGCTCAGAACGGACTCTGGGGCCGACCGACGCTGATCAACAATGTCGAGACCTACGCGTGCGTGCCTTGGATCCTGCGCAACGGCGGCGTCGCGTTCGCCCAGATCGGTGTGGGCAAGAGCAAAGGGACAAAGGTCTTTGCGCTGGCCGGCAAGGTGGCCCGGGGCGGCTTGATTGAAGTGCCGATGGGGATCTCGATTCGGCAGGTGGTGGAGGAGATCGGCGGTGGCATTGCGGGCGGGCTGAAGTTCAAGGCGGTACAGGTCGGGGGGCCTTCCGGCGGATGCATCCCTGCGACAAGGGACCACCTATCCGTGGACTATGAGACATTGACCGAGGCCGGGGCCATGATGGGCTCCGGCGGCTTGGTCGTCCTCGATGAGACCGATTGCATGGTCGATATCGCGAGGTATTTCCTCCAATTCACGCAGAACCAGTCCTGTGGCAAGTGCACGTTCTGCCGGATCGGAACGCGGCGGATGCTGGATATCCTGGACCGCTTGTGCACCGGCAAAGGTGAGGCGGCAGATCTCCCAGAGCTCGAACATCTGGCGCTGATGGTCAAGAAAGGGAGCCTCTGCGGCTTGGGCAAGACCGCCCCGAACCCGGTCCTGACGACCATGCGGTATTTCCGCGAGGAATACGAAGCCCATGTGGCGGGCCGCTGTCCGGCGGGCAGGTGCAAGGCCCTTGTCAAGTACTCCATCACGGATGACTGCATCGGTTGCACGATCTGCGCCCAGCATTGCCCCGCCGATGCCATCGCCATGAAGCCATATGAGAAGCATGAGATTGACCTCGAGAAGTGTACCCGGTGCGGGACGTGTAAGACCGTCTGTCCCGCGCATGCGGTCCGAGTCCAATAGCATGGGCATCCTGCCCATAGGTCGCAGGGCCATCCCCCGCCTGCGCGGGGGCAGGCTTTGGCCCTGCACCTGGCTGTCTGTGCACGGGCGGGACGCCCGTGCTACTGTGTAAAAGTCCAGTTGAGTAGCTATGCCGAAGATCACAATCGATAACCGCGAAGTAGAGGTGGAGGCTGGCACGACGATCCTCGACGCGGCACAGAAGCTGGGGATTTCGATCCCCACGATGTGCTTCCTGCGGGACCACGAGGCGACGACGAGCTGCATGGTGTGCGTTGTCAAGTTAGCCGGAGCGAGCGGGCTGGTGCCCGCGTGCGGCACCGTCGTGCGGGACGGCATGCGGGTCGAAAGTGAGTGCGACGAGGTACACGAGGCGAGAAAAGCGGCGTTGGAGCTATTGCTTAGCGACCACGTGGGCGACTGCGTCGGCCCCTGCCAGATGGGCTGTCCGGCGCACATGAATATCCCGCAGATGACTCGCCAGATTGCGACGGGCGACCTCAATGCCGCCATCGCGACCGTCAAGCAGGACATCGCTTTGCCGGCGGTACTCGGACGCATCTGCCCCGCTCCGTGCGAGAAGGCCTGTCGACGCAGGCAGCACGATGAGGCCGTCTCCATCTGTCTCCTGAAACGCTACGTTGCCGACGTGGACCTGCAACTGCCGACACCCTACGTGCCGAAATGCGAAGCCAGTCGGGGCAAGCGGGTGGCGATCATCGGGGCTGGTCCGGCGGGTCTGGCGACTGCCTACTACCTCCAGCAGGATGGTTTCGAGTGCACGGTGTTCGACGATCACGATGAACCCGGCGGCATGCTGCGGTATGGTGTGCCGGAAGCGAGCCTGCCACGTGACGTGCTGGCAGCGGAGATTGCCCAGATTCAGAAGCTTGGCGTGACGTTCAGGCCCGGTACGCGGGTGGGCGTCGCCATCTCCATGGACGAAATCCGCAGACTATTCGACGCTGTCTTTGTGGGCACCGGCGAGTTGAAGCCGGGCGACGTTGAGGTTCTCGGTGTCGATGCCTCACCTGACGGGATCAAGGTGGATAGCCAGACCGGTGCGACGAATGTGCCGAGCGTGTTTGCGGGCGGTGACGCGACCCGCAAGCGCCGGCTCGCGGTCCGCGCCGTGGCGGATGGGAAAGAAGCTGCGACGTCCATTCGACAATACTTGGCCGGTGGCAGCCTCAAGGCCGAAGGTCCCGTTTGTAGTGTGCCCGTAAGGGCATATGAAGAAACGCCTCACGGCGTCACTACGAGCAGCAAAGCCTTCAACAGCCGGATGGGCAAGCTCAAGGACGGCGAGATGGAGACACTTCTCCAATCGGCCAGTTCCGAGTCGCGACGCAACCCCTCTGGCCCAAGCGGAGGATTCACGGACGAGGAAGCTCGGGCCGAGTCGCTCCGCTGTCTGCATTGTGACTGTCGCAAGGCGGACACATGCTTGTTACGGCAGCATGCACAGACCCACGGTGCTCAGCAAACAAGATACAAGGCGGAGAGACGACGTTTTGTTCAGCAAACGCAGCATCCGGATGTCATCTACGAGCCGGGCAAGTGCATCGACTGCGGCATCTGCGTCCAGATCGCCTCGCAGGCCGGCGAGAAGCTGGGCTTGGCGTTCGTCGGTCGCGGCTTCGATGTCCGCGTGGCGGTGCCATTCGATGAATCGCTGGCTGAGGGCCTGAAGGTCGCGGCGGCGCAGTGTGTCCAAGCCTGTCCCACGGGGGCGCTCGCCTTCAAGGATGAACGCCAGACCAAGTGATATCCGCCTGGGAGGCCAGTGGCAGGTGGCAGCGTCAAGGCCGAAGGCCGTGTTCGTAGTGTGCCCGTAAGGGCATAGTAGCATGGGCATCTTGCCCATGAGTCGCGCGGCCATCCCCCGCCTGCGCGGGGGCAAGCTTTGGCCCTGCCTTCACGGGCGAGACGCCCCTGATACACATGGGCGGGACGCCCATGCTACGGAACGCCTCACGGCGTCACTACAAACGTGCTTGACGGCGCCACCCTTCGAGTTGAGGACCTGAGACCAAGACTCGTCGGTCAAGTCGGGCCGGCCACGCGCAGTGCGACCTCGGCGACCCGGCGGCCGAGGGCTTTTGTCGTTGCCATGCCGAACTCGTCTTTGAGCACCCCACCCTCGGCGCCGCTCCAGACGGTTCCACCGAGCCGGGGGCTGGGATGTCCGTTGCCGACGACAATCATCTCGTTGCAGAACAGCGAGATCTGCACCGATTGGATCGTGACCTCCTGTCCGCCATTGCGGGTGCCGCCGACCGCGACTACGCCGGCGACCTTGTTGTGCAGCGCGAACTTGTCCTGGTACAGGACGATGCACCGCTCCAGAAAGGCCCGGCACAAAGAGCTCATGTTGCCGAAGTAGACGGGCGTCCCGAGGATAATGCCCCGGACCTTGGGATCGGCCAGCTTGGGGACGAGACTGGGAAAATCGTCCCGCTCGCCTTCTGGCAGGGGAATCCCGGCGGCGATACTGCCGTTGATGCGCAGGCCCGCCAGCTCGATCAACTCTGTCTCAACCTTCGAGCTGACCTCTTTGGCGGCCTGCAGGCAGACCCCCAGCGCGGTGGCGGTGGATTGGCCTCGGCGCGGGCTGCATGAGATCGCGAGGATTTTGATCTTCCCATCCGACGAGGCGGCGGGTTGCGCGGCAGCGGCGGGTGCGATGACTGTTGCCACGGTCGCGCCAACTGCCACCGAGTTCCTGACGAAGTCTCGACGTGTGACACTCTCCATGAGAGGCCTCCTTCAGCTTTGAAGATTCATCGAACACTCTTGCCGCGTTGAGTATATATGGCTACTATGGGTGTGGGCAAGCTAAAGGGGCTTGATGCCCTTGGAAGGGGTCGGATGGTGGCAAAGTCGCGACAACTCAGTCTTGCTGGGATCGCTGTCGTCGCAGGCATTCTGTGGGCGCTGGGGTCGAGCGGCGTGCGCGCCGAGGACTGGCCCAACTGGCGCGGCCCCAACCACAACGGCATTTCCTGTGAGACGGGTTGGGATGTCAACAAGCTCAAGAATGGTCCGAGCTTCCTGTGGCGAAAGCAGATCGGCACCGGTTTTGCCTCCGTAGCCGTCAGCGACGGCCGTGTCTACGCGCTGGGTAATACGGCGAAGCAGGAGGGTAAAAGCGATCAGGAGCAGAAGGATATCCTCTGGTGCTTTGATGCCAAGACCGGCGTAGAAATCTGGAAGCACACCTATTCGTGTCTTTTGGAGCCCAAGAGCCATGAAGGAGGTCCCAGTGCGACACCCACGGTGGAAGCGGGCAAGGTCTACATCCTGAGCAAACAGGGGCACGTGTTCTGCCTGGATGCCAAGAGCGGGGCCGTCGTGTGGCAAAAGCATTTGACGAACGATTACGGTGTCAAGCCGCACGAGTGGGGGTTCTCCGGTTCGCCGATCATTGTGGACGACCTGATCGTTCTCAACGCGGGCACCCACGGACTGGCCTTGCGCAAGCAGGATGGCGGGCTGGCCTGGGTCAATGAGAAGGGTGCCTCAGGGTACTCGTCCGCCGTGCCGTACGAGCAGCAGGGTAAGAAGTGTGTCGCGATCCTGGGCAACAAAGAGGTCTATGGCGTCGTTGCGGCGACGGGGCAAGTCCTCTGGATGCAGCCCTGGAAGACGATGTACGATGAGAGTATCCCGGATGCGGTCATCGTGGGGGACAGGTTGTTCATGTCCTCCGGGTTGGGGACGGGGGCGGCACTTTTCCAGATCGAGACGAACAAACTGGTGCAAATCTGGAGCCACAAGGAAATGCAGAACTGGCTCAGTACGTCTATCTTGTGGCAGGGCCACCTCTATGGCGTGGATACCAAGGATGGGGCGCTGAAGTGTCTCGATTTTCAGACGGGCGCGGTGAAATGGGCCCAGGAGGGTTTGGGCGTCGGCAGCGTGGCGCTGGCGGGCGGCAAGCTCATCGCTTTGAGCGATAAGGGCCGACTGACGATCGCACCGGCTTCGCCCACCGGCTACACGGAACTGGCGGCCGCGCAGATTCTGGTAGGCAAGTGTTGGACGGTGCCCGTCCTGGCCGACGGGCGGATCTATGCAAGGAATGCCGATGGGGAGTTGGTTTGCGTCGATGTCAGTGGGGTGGGCCGATAGCTTTTCCACGGATCACGTCAGGGGGAGGTTTGGCAAGGCATGGGTCGGAAGTGAGCTCCGAGATAGTGCGCAATTTATGAAAGGGGTTTCAGAAATGTCGAGATCGAGCAGGTCGGCTTTGACGCTCTGTGTGCTTTTCGTGGTTCTGGAGGGTAGTTTGTGGGCGGCGGATTGGCCGCAGTGGCGTGGGCCGAACCGTGACAGCGTATGCACGGAGACCGGCTTGCTCAAGCAGTGGCCGAAGGAAGGGCCGAAGCTGCTATGGGAAATCTCCGGTCTGGGACCGGGATATTCGTCGGTCTCTATCGCGAAGGGCCGGCTCTACACGATGGGCGACCGCGGCAAGTCGCAATTCGTCTATGCCTACGATCTCAGCACGCGCAAAGAACTGTGGGCAGCCTTGGTGGGCAAGTCGCATGATGATGGCCCGCGCTGTATTCCCACGGTCGATGGCGCTCTCGTCTACGCGCTGGGCACCAGCGGAGACCTGGTCTGCGTGACGGCCGACAGCGGCAAAGTGATCTGGAAGAAGAACCTGCTCAGCGACCTGGGCGGCGCCGCGAACCCGGGATGGAAGTTCAGCGAGTCTCCGTTGGTCGACGGCGACCGGCTGCTGTGCACGCCCGGCGGGCACGAGGACGTCATTGCCGCTCTCAACAAGAAGACGGGCGAGGTGATCTGGCAATCCCCGATGCCGGACATTGGCAGCAACGGCAAAGATGAGGCCGGATATGCTTCCATCGTCATCAGCAACGGGGCCGGCGTGAAGCAGTACGTGCAACTGACGAACGAAGGCGTGGTCAGCGTCTCGGCCGAGGGGAAGTTCCTGTGGGGCTACAACCGCGTCGCGAACCGCGTCGCCAATATCTCGACCTGCGTGGTCGACGGCGATTATGTGTTCACCTCCACCGCCTACGAGACAGGGGCGGCCCTGCTGAAGCTGGTGCGTGAGGGTGACGGCGTGAAGGCGCAGGAGGTCTACTGGCTCAACAACAAGCAGTTCCAGAACCACCACGGCGGCTTTGTGAAGGTCGGCGACTACATCTACGGCGGCCACAATCACAACAAGGGCGAGCCCACGTGCCTGGAGATGAAGACTGGCAAGATCATGTGGCATGCGGACCAGCCCGGCAAGGGTTCCGGCTGTGTGCTGTACGCCGACGGCAACCTCTATTTCCGCTATGAAAATGGACTGATGGCTCTCGTGGAGGCGACGCCGGAGAAGTACAACCTCAAGGGTACCTTCATGCCGCCGGCCCGTCCGGGGGCGAAAGGAACGGCCTGGGCCCATCCGGTGATCTCCGATGGAAAGCTCTATCTGCGACATGCGGATGTCCTGTTCTGCTACGATGTGAAGGCCCAGTAGCCTGGGCTGGGAGAACTCCAGGCCAGACGGAGTCCATCCTCCTGGGCCGAAATAGCAGGTTAGGTGGGAGATCTCATCGCGGTCCGCGCATTATCTTTGCCCGTGGGCAATTTCCACTTCCAGCACCGGCAGTTTCCCTATCCAATTTCACGGTGCGACGAACCGATCATGGAGCCTGACGTAGGCTTAAGAGTTCCTGTGAGAGTTTTGAGGACTACCGGTTATGAAGGCAGTCGTGATTCACGAACATGGTGACTTGGACGTCGTGCAGGTCGAAGACATCGAAGCGCCAAAGGCGAGCCCGGGCGAGGTGGTGCTGGATGTTCTCTACGCCGGGTTGAACCATCTGGACCTCTGGGTGCGCAAAGGCCGCCCGGGGGCCCAACTGCAGACGTCTCACGTTCTCGGCTGCGATGCGGTTGGCGCGGTGGCCGCGCTGGGAGAGGGCGTGGAGAGCCCGAAGGTGGGGGAGCAGGTCATTATCAACCCCGCGTTGAGCTGCGGCCGGTGCGAGTTTTGTCTCCGGGGCGAACAGAGCACATGTGTGTCCTTTGGGATTATGGGACTGAGTCGCTCGGGGACATTTGCCGAGCAAGTAGCCGTGCCGGCGGGCAACTGCTATCCTCGACCCGCTCACATGAGCGATGAGGAAGCAGGCGTCTTTGCGCTGGTTTATGTCACCGCGTGGCGGATGCTCATAACCCGCGCCGCCCTCAAACCCGGGGAAACCGTCCTGATCCACGGCATTGGCGGCGGGGCGGCCTTGGCCGCTCTACAGTTGGCGAAGTTGGCGGGGGCGGAAATCTTCGTCACGTCCTCCTCCAATGACAAGCTGTCCCGCGCCAGGCGCTGGGGCGCCGATCATACGCTCAACTACGCGAAGGAGAATGTCGTCACGTGGATCCAACACGAGACGGGGGACCGGGGTGTCGATGTAGCGATCGATTCCGTGGGAGCCGCCGCGTGGCCGCTGGACTTCGGTTGCGTTCGCAGGGGCGGCCGCGTCGTTCTGTGCGGGGTCACGACCGGCTCGAAGGCGGAGTCGGACCTGCGGACCCTGTACTGGAACCAGCTCACGATCCTGGGCTCGACCATGGGCTCGACGGAGGATTTTCGCCAGATGCTTCGGGCGGTGAACGTGAATCAGCTCAAGCCGGTGGTGGACCGAGTCTTTCGGCTGGCCAAAGTGCGTGACGCCATGGCGCGAATGGAAGCGGACGAGCAATTCGGAAAAATCGCGCTGCGGATCGCGCCCTGACCGAGAAAGTGGGACTCTGGCGGGTCCTGCCGCGTTTGTTGCTGTAGAGTCCAGGAGATGGGTGGAACGAACGAGCTTGGAAAGGACTGACAATGGTCATGACAGCCTCGACAATGCTGCCGCTGGGGACGGAGGCGCCGGACTTCGCTTTGCCGGACACGGCGGGCAACTTGGTATCACTGTCCGATCTCGACGAGGCCTGGGCCTTGGTGGTCGTATTCATGTGCAACCACTGTCCCTTTGTGAAGCACGTCATTGACGATTTCGTCGGGCTGGTGCGGGAATACCAGCCCCAGGGCGTGGCGTTCGTCGGGGTCAACTCGAATGACGTCAGCGAGTTCCCGGAGGACCGGCCGGAGAAGATGGTCCAGTTCGCCCAGGAGAAGGGTTTCACGTTCCCGTACCTGTATGACGAGACACAGGACGTGGCCAAGCGGTATCACGCCGCCTGCACGCCCGATTTCTTTGTGTTTGACGAGAATCGAAGACTTGTTTATCGTGGGCAGATGGACGACAGCCGACCGGGCAGTCAGGTGCCGGTCACCGGCGCCGATTTGCGGGCCGCGCTGGACGCTGTCTTGGAGGGTGAAGCGGTTCCGGAGAAACAGAAGCCGAGCATGGGCTGCAATATCAAGTGGAAACCCGGCCACGAGCCGGATTACTTCTGAGACCGTGGCGTGCGACTCCAGGTTTTTCCGAGTCCCATACCCGGAAAGGACCGGCGGGTTTTGATGAAGGGCGTGTCTCGGGATGGCGATGGTGAAGAGCAAGGAGTGCACATGGTCCAGCGAATGATGCTCATGCCTGTGGTTTTGATCGTCGCGACCGTGGGCGCTGTTGTCTTGGGGGGAAACGAGCCTCCCGCCGATGCCAACGTGCCCCAGACGCTGAGCGAGTACCTGCGCCACGCCGCACTCAACAATGCCGGTCTCAAGGCAGCGTTCGAGGAATGGAAGGCCGCGTTGGAGCAGATCCCGCAGGCAAAAGCCCTGCCCGACCCGAGATTCACTTACGGCTATTTCACCGAGCAGATTCAGACCCGCCAACAGGTGGAGGTCATGCAGATGTTCCCGTGGTTCGGCAAGATCGCGGCTCGGACGGATGCCGCCGCCGCCGCGGCCAAGGCGGCCCAGAGCCGCTACGAGGCCCAACAGGTGCGACTCTTTTCCGAAGTCAAGCAGGTGTTCTATGAGTATGCCTATCTGGCCGGCGCGACCCGGGTCGCGAAAGAGAACCTGGCGCTCATGCAGCATTTCGAAGAAGTGGCCCGCACGAAGCACCTCACGGCGGCGGCCAGCCATCCGGATATCCTCCGGGCCCAAATCGAAGTGGCGAAGCTCCAGAACGAGCTCATTACGCTTGAGCGGTCCCGAAGGCCCACGGTGGCCCGGCTCAACGCCCTCCTGAATCGTCCCGCCGACGCCCAACTTCCCTGGCCTCGTGAGGAACCGGGCCGGCCTGCGGAGGTGGACCGGGGTCTGTTGACGGCGACCCTGAAGAATCGCAATCTGGAGCTGCAAGCGATGGGTTTCGACATCGAGCGGCTCGATCAGGAGGCAGCAGTGGCCAAGCGGAACTACTACCCGGACGTTGGCGTCGGCGTGCAATGGATGAGGATGCCGATGCCCGAGGGGGGCAGCGAGAATGATGTGATGCTGGGCCTCGAGCTGAACCTGCCCATCTGGCGCAGCAGCTACCGGGCCGGCGAATTGCAGGCTCGTGCGCTGGCCCGACGGGCCCGGTATGAAAGAAAGAACCTGGAGAACAGCTTGGCGGCACGGATCGAGCAAGCCATCTACGAGTTCGAGAACAGCGGACGCCAGATCAGGCTGTACGATGAGGCGCTCGTGCCCAGAGCCCAGGCGCTGATCGGGGTCTCGGAGGCCGCCTATCTGGCGGGAACCATTGATTTCCTCAACTTGATCAGCGCCCAACAACAGTTGCTGCAGTTCCGACTGGAGCGGGAACGGTTCTGGGCCGACGAGCAGCAGAAGTTGGCCGAATTGGAAATGCTGGTTGGAGCAGGTTTGCCGGAAGCCATGGGCAGCTCGAAATCAGGCGGGCAGATGCCCACCAAATCCACAATGCGGTAGGTTTGAGGGTCGCTCGGACGCAACGACCCCTTTGGCGGGCGGTTCTCCGGAATGAACACTAATCCTATGGGGATAGTATAAATGTCACAAACGGGGATGTTCCTGTGAGAAGATTGGACGTCCGTGGGTCCCGTGGATGAGTCGGTTTGCCCGGCTCGAAGATGAAAGGTAATCTCATGAGCAAGAGAATGGTAGTCTTGGGGAGTCTCGTTGTGCTTGGGGCCGTGATGTTTGGTGTGTTCGTCTTGGCGGCGGGCTGCCAGAAGGAGAAGCCGGCGGTCCAGCAACCGGCCAAACAGGGGGAAAAGATGGCGATGCACGAGCATGCCGCAACCGATCAGGCACCGGTCAAAGTCGTGGCGGGGGAGCAGACGACCTGCCCGGTGATGGGTGGACCTATCAACAAGGACATCTTTATAGAATATCAGG
>Ga0315280_10000227_pt1 | contig 110010 bp, 77 predicted proteins | sample YL17G06_40_MG_FD_203697 | JGI IMG/M metagenome (GOLD analysis project Ga0315280, IMG submission 203697) | Sediment microbial communities from Yellowstone Lake, YNP, Wyoming, USA - YL17G06_40 | ecosystem: Environmental > Aquatic > Freshwater > Lake > Sediment | place: USA: Wyoming | collected... | reverse complement strand
AAAACCAGAAGATGGGAGGATTCTTATCCAGCCCGATGTTGAGGTATAGTTGGCCGCCCTGGAGCAGAACCTTCGCGCCGTTTGCCCACCACGCTTCATCGACAAAGATGAAGTGATACTGGAAATAGGGCACTCTCAAAATAACCGAGAGGATCAAGCTCAGAGCCAGCAGCAGCAAGTACCTGTTATTATGAATCAACATTAGAAATCGTTTATATGATTCATGCATGGCATGCCCCCGCAAGACGAATGGGATTTGTCCATTTCTCGCCTTGACCGGCAAATCGAAAGCCACTTCGAGTCCGATGTAAAATATTTATACTAAGTACTTTAACGTTACATATGCTATTGCAAGGTGCTGCAGATCAACCACTCTGCCTACGAGCAAATAGCCATGTCAACGACACTCTTTATTAAGCAATTATCATTAAATCCGTGCGAACGTATCATAAGAGATGGGTTGCAATCAACGGATCTTTCGATAATTTTAGTTTCAGGCCGAAGGCGGCCGCGGGCGAGGTGATGACGGGGCAAAGCGAAGGACAAATCGATTCCGCTGGAGTCACCGGATTATATGATATCTAAGCTAACTCTCAGCGTTCGGGTCGCTCCCAAGCCCATGAAAATCGGGATTTGTAAGGGCGAGCGGTGGCTCGCTCTACGTGCCGATCAGCGCGCGAGTCGGCCGGGTGCGGCAGCTCGCCTCCGCATGGCATGATAGTCAGAATAAGCTGCAATTTTGGGAGTCGGCGCCGGGCGGTGAGGGCTGGCCAACTTCCGCGTTGCGGTGTAAACTTCGCCCCGTCTGCCGCGACCGCTCCAGAGCTCAGCACCGATCACAACCGGAATTTTGCTCCCCAACACGGAAGCACGCGCTTATGGCGCCGGTACCAGGCAAGCAACGCGTCCTGAAATTTCCGGATTTTCTCGCTGCTCTATTTTTGGTTGATCCGAGTTTTCACACTATCAAATCCGAGGCGGATGGACGGCAGCCGAAACTTCAGCTGCTCCGTGCGATCCACAAGCAAGCTTCCCCAATCGGAGTTGCGCTTTCCCTAGGAACACGCGCCCTCGGCGGATTCGGGGTAGAAAGTGCCGCGCCAGTCCATCGAGCTCCAGCTTGAGGTCCCGACGCGCGGGTTGGGTGGAAAACGCACTTGCATGTCGCTCATCCGTGGACGAAATTGTGGCACGGCGCGCGCGACAGCTCGGACCTCGATTCCGAAAACCACACGTACTCGGCATTGCATTAGCGCTTGTAAGGGTCTACGCTACTGAAAGCAAGTTCCTACTAAAGGGGTGATTATGTACAAACACGCTACTGCCGACCGAGGAAAGATGCAGCGGTCTTCTCGCACGCCCTCCCGCAAGCGCCCTCGCTGGACCAAGGAGGAAGTCTCGATTCTGAAGCGCCTGTATCGCAGCCGGAGCAACGCGCATATCGCCAGAGTGCTCGGCCGCACAGTATCCTCGATCGTTTTCAAGGGCTATCGTCTGGGCTTATCGAAGGGAATGAGGCGCCTGAAGGAGATGGGCCGGGAAAACATAAGCAAGCGCTGGCAGGCGCGAGACCGCTTGAAGCCGGCAGGGAAGCGTTTGCCGAGGAAGCCGCGCTAGCCGCTGCTTGTTCCATCAAGGCTCAATCCTGCTCCCCGTCCGCAAGCAGCACAGGAGTTTCATACATGAGGAAGCAGAATTGTGCCGGAGCGCAGCCGACGGGAGTTCATCAGATCGGACTCTGTTGCGTGTTTCGTGTATCCCGTGCATGCTCCAGGGGTGCAACCAACTTGGCAATCGATCGGCTATTTCGTCAGCTTCCTGAAGCTGATGGCCATTCCGGCGGAGCTTGAAGGGCCGAGAGTCGTTTCGAGTTCGGCACGGCTCCGGGCAAAATCCAAATACTCGCGCTCCCAGCCCCAGCGACTTTGCGACACGTTGTGGGCTGCGAAACAACCGCCCGGCGCGAGCTTGGGAAGCACCGCCGCCAGGTAATTCCTATACCAGTCTTTATCTGCGTCACAAAAGACAAAGTCGAACGGCCCCTCGAGCTGGGGCACGAGCTTGTGAGCGTCCCCCAGCCTGGCATCGATGAGATCCGCGAGGCCTGCCTCCCGGAAGTTCGCCAGAGCGGTCTTGTGACGGCCCTCATCGATCTCGATCGTGATCAGCTTGCCGCCGGTCTTGCTGAGGGCCCACGCAATCCAGATCCCCGAATGTCCCGTAGAGGTGCCGATCTCGAGAGCTCTCTGGTAGCCGTGCTTGAGAACGAGGTCATAGAGAAGCCTGCCGTCGGCTTCAGGGACGTTGAGGTCTCTCCATGCGTACCGATGACGCTCCAGGAACGATCTCACCTTGTCGTCCAGAGTCTGAGCCGTACCCCCTGTTTGAAACGGGAGGATGTCCGCGCTTAGGTTCACGCCCAGGAAAACAGCAACTATCATCAGGATGAACTTACGGAGGCAGCGCATAAAAACCTTGTCAGGCTCTGGCTTGGTGGGCTGCGAGCCTTGCACCTCTGAGCGCTGCCCCTTCGGTTGCATGGCTGAGATTCTCCTGCCGGCGCAGCGCCCTCGTGACGAGCGTGCGCAGCCGGGCCCGTGCGCGGAACACTTTCAGTCGCACGGCCTGCTTTGAGCACTTCATGATATCAGCCATTTCCTCGTAGGGGATCTGCTTGAAGTCGCGCAGCACGATGGCCATCCTCTGTTTCTCCGGCAGGCGATCCAGGATCTTTTGCATCAATGAACGCAACTCCTCGCCGGACTTCGGGGTGGGGGTGGAGGATTCCTTTTGAGTGTCGGCCATGAACCGTTCGATGACGCGCGCATCCTGCTCGTTGAGCTCGGTGAACCTCAGGATCCTGCGGCGGCGGGTGCGCCTTAACTCGTCGTAACACTGATTGATCGCCACGCGCCGGAGCCAGGGAAAGAACGGCCGGTCGTTGTCGAACTTGGGCAGGGACAAATAGACTTTGCACAGGATTTCCTGGACGATATCTTCAGCTTCCGCTGCTTTCCCGACGTTCCAGGAAACCAGGTGGAACAGCTCGCGCTGATACTTGCGCACCAGGCTTTCAAAGGCGATTTCGTCACCCCTCTGGCAGCGCCCGATTAATTCCCGATCTTCCTCGCAGTTCATTTCGTGCCACACAAGGAAGAGGGAGTGCAATTGGCGTGCCATTAACAAGCTTATGTAAATCAGCAGATTACAGCACGGACCCATCGTGGTTTTGTTCGGATTCCACACATCGGCTGTATGGATTCCGCACGCCCGGCAAAGGGGCCGGCCGTCTGCCGGCAGCCCCTGCCGAGAACGTGCACAATACCCCGATCGCCGGGAGACGACGGCCTGTCACACAGGGCAATCCCTGGTGACCCGTCGACTGTCCGGCTTTATCCCTTGGATTTCAGCTTGTTCTCGTTCGCCTTAACGAATGCGCGGATGTCGTCGGCCAGATCCAAAAGCTTGTACCATTGCTCCTTATAGAGCGTTACTGGAAACCTACCGAGACCGTAGACCGACACCCCGCCTTTTTCGCTGACTCTTAAGGTGAGGCCTCGAGCCGTTGCTTTCCTGAGGGCCTCATTTTCAGCACGGAGCCTTGCGAGTTCTGCTGCCGGGTCTTCGTTGTTGAACATGTGTTGTCTTCTCCCCCCTTCTTGTACGCGTTCTGAAGAAGGCGCCTCCGACGCGCATATCCTGACGCCCACAGGTAACAATATACCCGAATTTCCGGCGCCGGTATAATGTGGAAGCTGCGCATGAGGGAGGAAGGATCGATGAGCTCTACTGAGGCGCCCCCGATCATCTACAATCTGTTTCCGCGCCTGGCCGGGCCTTTCACGGACTGGGGCGCCCATCTTGAACGTGCCGCGGCCATGGGTTTCAACTGGATTTTCATCAATCCCATTCAGGACTGCGGCTATTCAGGAAGCATGTACGCGATCAAGGACCACTACAAGATTGACCGCCGCTATCTGGACCCCAGCAGCGGTCTCTCCGCGGAAGAGCAGTTTAAAGCCGTTCTGGCCCGGGCGCATGGCCTCGGACTCAGGGTCATGCTGGATGTGGTCATCAACCACACGGCCTTTGATTCGGTTCTCGCCGATGCGCATCCCGACTGGTACAAACGTGACAGCCAGGGCAGTCTCATGCACCCCGGCGCTCCGGATACCGGGACGGTATGGGGCGATCTGGCGACGATCGACAATGAACATGCCGGCGACAGGGAGAACCTGTGGCGCTACTGGGGAGACCTGATCGCATACTATCTTTCGCTCGGCCTCGACGGTTTTCGCTGCGATGCCGCCTATCAAGTTCCGATCCCTCTCTGGCAGCGCGTGATGCAGAGGGGGCGAAGCGTGAACCCGGCGGCGAAATTCTTCGCCGAGACGCTGGGCTGCGATCCCCGATTGTGTATCGAACTGGCGCAGGCCGGATTTGACTACAACTTCAACAGTTCGAAGTGGTGGAACTTCCGGGACTCCTGGGCGTTGGAGCAATACGAGCAGAACAGGCAGCGTGGATCGCCTTCGATCAGCTTCCCTGATTCCCACGACACGACCCGCCTTGCGGCCGACTTGAACGGAAACCTTCCCGGGATCAAGCTGCGCTACCTGTTTGCGGCTACTTTTTCTACCGGCGTCATGATGGTCGCAGGGTATGAGTTTTGTTTCCAGAGGCGGCTAGACGTGGTCGAGACGCGCCCGGAGGACTGGGAGCCTGCGCAATGCGATCTCACGGAATTCATCCGCGCGACAAACGCACTCAAGGCCGGACTTCAGGTTTTTCGTGAAGAAAGCCGCATCGACGTCTTGGCCTCGCCCAACTCCCAAATATTTGCCATGAGGAAAACCAGCGCCGACGAGCGCCAGCGGGCTCTGGTGATTCTCAACATCAACCTGAATGAGCAACAATATTTCAGGATCGACGGACTCCAGGAGTTGCTTGGGTATCCACGCGAAATAAGGGATCTTTCCACTGAGAACAGGCTGGACACGATCCACGGCTTTTATGAGGCGCATCTGCAGCCGGCGCAGGTCGTCATTCTATGGGGTGAGAGATAATCCAAACGTTCCTTCGTGCCGGCAGCCCTTGTGTCCGCCCCACCTTGGAGGGATGCAACATCCTACGAAGCGGACGCCGCAGTCGCGCGAAAGAAATTTGCCTTCTCGGCGTTGACTAAGGTTCGTTCCTGCCAGAAGATTGGTGGGATGGGGATGCAGGTTGTGGACCGCGGAGGAAATGAGCGTGGGATTTCGCTGGATGCGTTTTGACGCTAGCCGCTGGCAAGATACCGGCCGCAATTTCCTATACTATTCGCGATTCATAGTCCCGGTAGCCGTGGGTGCCGTCCTCATTACGGTGCTGGGCGTCGGCTGGTATACACAGCCAGACCGCTTCGTGCGCGGTTACCAGCCCGGACAGCCGATTCCCTACTCGCACAAGCTGGCCGCGTGAGGCGCCAATCGCCAGCCGCACGGCGACTTCCTTCCGGCGCGCCGCCGCACGCGCGATCAGCAGGCTCGCCACGTTGAAGCAGGTGATCAAAAGCACCAGGCCGACCATCGACATCAATAAAGCCAGCGGGGTCGAGTAGCTCTGCCGCAGATCTGAATAGCCGTTGGCTGCCGGCTCCATACGCACCTTCCTGGCCAGAAATTGATCGAACACAGATTTCGGCACGTAGGAAACATACGACTCTGTGGCCTCGGCGCGCAGAATCTCACTCAACAGCGGCTGGAGCGACGCCTGCGCCGACGCCATCGTGTAGCCGGGTTTCAAGCGCCCGAAGATCTGGATCCACTGGTTGCGCCGGCTGCCGAGCTGGTCGGATCCGGGAGTCATGAGCGGCTTCATCTGGATGGGAACGCGGATTTGCGGAGAACGCGCCGGATCCATCCCGGAGAATCCCGCAGCCGATACGCCTACAATGACCATGGGGTAGCCGTTCACCAGGATCTTCTTGCCGATCACGCCGGGGTCCGCCCCAAAGCGGCTCACCCAGTATGGGTGGCTCAGAACGACGGCCGGATGCCCTTTGTACACGCGATCGTCCTCTTCCGGCGAGAACACACGCCCAACTGCCGGCACGACCCCCGGAGCCTGGAAGTAGTTTCCGGAGACCAGTTCGCCCGCAACCCGCTCCGATTCGTCCCCCGAGCTGACCGAGAGCGGTGTGTAGAAGCGGCAGAAGACATACGAGAAGGCTTGAGCACGCTGCTGGAAATCCTGGTACATCGGGTAGGATGAGGCCCTCGAGCCGATGTTGCCTCCTAGGTTCGGCCCGGTGGTCCAGATCATTACGAGTTGCTCAGGATCCTTGACCGGGACCAGCCGGAGCATCACCTGGTCGAGCACCGTAAAGATGGCCGTGTTCGCACCGATGCCGAGCGCCAGCAACAGCACGGCGACCGCTGTGAAGGCCGGACTTCGGCGGAGGAGGCGCAAGGCATGACGGAGATCCCGCAGCGTCGTCTCCAGCGCTGGAAGTCCGCGGCGGTCACGGTAAGCTTCCTTGGCCTGCTCCAGGCCACCGCATTTGAGGAGTGCGTCGCGGCGAGCCTGCTCGGGCGTCATCCCGGTGCGGATGTTGTCTCGGATCTGCATCTGGAGGTGACTCTCAAGCTCTTCCTCCAGCTCGCGGTCCTTGCGCCCCTTATGAAGCATCCCTCTCGCTCGCCGCAGAAATGCGCGCATTGCCTTCATGAGACCTCCTCCCCAAGGGCGCTTGCGGTGCCCTACCTGGCCCTCAGGGTCCGTACGGGGTCGACGCTCGACGCCCGCAGGGCGGGTAGAGCGGTTCCCAAGAGTGCGATCAGCAAAAGCAGAAAAGCCACGCCAATAATCGCCACAGGATTGGTCGGACTGACACCGTAGAGCATGCTTCCCACGATATTGGAAAGGGCGAGAGAGCCGGCAGCGCCGATGAGGATTCCCAGCGCCGACATTGTTGCTCCGCGACCGACCACCATTTTCACGACCCTCCTCCGGTCGGCTCCGAGCGCCATCCGGATGCCAAATTCGCGGGTGCTCTGGGCCACCCAGCAGGAGATGACTCCGTAGATTCCCATGATGACCATGATTAAGCCGAGCACAGCGAAGATCTCGATCAGGACAGTGTTGAAACGCCTCCGCGCCCCGGCGCCGTCGAGTACGTCCTCCATCGTCCGGGTGCCCGAGACGGGTTGGTCGGGATCGATCGAAGCCACAATCTTCCGCAGAGCGTGCGACAGTGTCGGCGGAGGGGCGGCTGCGCGGATGATCAGATGCCTGGTGGCGCGGACGGTCGACTCAAACGGCTGATAGACCTCTGGGAGCGGCGGGATCTCAAGACTCCATTGCGGCACGTCCTCGACCACACCAACGATCACCCCCACCCAGTCCCGGTTTGGGCTATTGGGGTAGATGCGTTTGTCCAGGGCGTTCCCTCTCGGGAAGTACCGCTGGGCGAATGTCCGATTCACGATGATTTCGGATCGGCCCTCCGTTGCGCTGCCCGGTGTAAACAGCCGTCCGGCCAGCAGCGGGACCCCCATCGCCCCGAAGTATTCGGGCGTCACCCAGGAGCGCTCGATCAAGGGACGATTGGCCTTCGGATCGTACTTCTCATCCTCAACCAAATAGCTGCCGTTCGTTCCGCCTTCCAGGGGCAGCTTGGTTGTGACGCCGGCCTCCTTCACGCCCGGGATCGCGCGAACCCTCTCCAGCAGCCGGTTCCAGAAGGCCGCCTGCGCCAGGACGTTCCCTCGGTATGCGGATCCCTCCAGCGTGAGGCTGATTGCCAGGGTATGCACGGTGTCGAAGCCGACGGGGGTGCCGACAGCATTGAGATAACTCTTCATCATCAGGGCGGCGCCGTTCGCTATCACCAGCGCCAGCGCGAACTGCGCGACTACCAGCGCGCTCTGGAATCGAGCCCGCTTCCGTCCCGCCGTGAGCGTACCCTGTCCTTCGCGGAGCACCCTGTTAATGTCCAGGCGTGCGGCGGAGAGGGCCGGGGCGAGTCCGGAGAGAAGCCCGCTCGCCATCGTGACGCCGATCGCAAACAGCAGGACCCATCCGTCAATCCGGAGCGCGGAGGCGCGCTCGACCGTCGCCGGGATCATGCCGCGCAAGGTTGCCACTCCCCACACAGCCAGCGCAACGCCGGCCGCCCCGCCGGCTCCCGAGAGCAGTAGGTTCTCGGTTAGGAACAGGCGGACCACCCGCGTCCGGCCCGCTCCTAAGGAGGCCCTGATGGCCACCTCCGACTGCCGGCCGTTGCTCCGCGCCAACTGGATGCTCGCGACGTTGGCACACGAGATCAGCAGCAGCGCCACTACGGCAGCCAGGAGGAACCATACGGGTTTCCGTACGTCCCCCGCCATCAGATCCTTGAGTGGCAGCATCCAGGCACTTACTCGGGCACTCGAGTTCGGATACTGCTTCGCCAGGGCCGCTGCGATCCCCTTGATGTCCTCTTCAGCCGCCCGCTGGGACACGCCGCGCTTGAGCCGGCCAATGGCAGCCAGCCAGTGGCTGTCGCGCTCGCTGTCGGCCCTTAAGAGCTGCACGGGCGCCCAAAGCTCAGGGCTCGCATCGGCTTTCCACACGCGAGGGCTCTGGTATCCAGCAGGCATCACTCCCACCACTATGTAGGCTTCTCGGTTGACCCTGATCCGGCGGCCCACGACTCCCGGATCGCCTCCGTAGCGCCGCTTCCAGAGCCCGTGGCCGAGCAGGACCACCCGCTCCCTCTGAGCTTCCTCCAGGTCGGTGAAAAGCCGTCCCATGGCAGGTTCGATCCCAACGGCCCGCAGAAAACTGGCGGTGCAGGTCGATGCCAGGACGCGCTCCGGCGTACCCTCACCCGAGAGGTTTACCGGTCGCAGCGCCTGTACCCCAAGCTCCTCGAACGACCTATTGCGTTCCCTGTAATCGAAGTAGTCGGGGCTCGTGAGCGGCTGGCGGGCAAGCTCCTCGGGCGGTGTTTGCCACACGGCCACCAAGCGGTCGGGTTCCGGGTAAGGAAGGGGCGCCAGCAGGATGGTCTTCTGCACACTGAAGATCGCGGCTGTGGCACCGATGCCTAAAGCCAGCGAGAAGACGGCGGCTGCCGTAAATGCCGGACTCCGCCGGAGGATCCGCGCCGCATGCCGGAGGTCCCTCATTGTCGTCTCCAACAACGGAAGTCCGCGGCGGTCACGGTAAGCTTCCTTGGCCAACTCCAAGCCACCGGATTTGATGAGTGCATCTCGACGAGTCTGCTCCGGTGTCATCCCGGCGTGGATGTTGTCTTGGATCTGCATCCGGAGGTGACTCTCAAGCTCTTCCTCCAGCTCGCGGTCTTTTCGCTGCCTGTCGAACAGTCCGCTTAGGCGGTACAGCAATGCGCGTATTGCTTTCATAGGTCTTGCTCGGATGGAGCAAAGAACCGGGCGATGATTGCAGTTGTCTTTCCCCATTGCCGCGCTTCATTCTCAAGCTGCTTCTTGCCGGCGCGGGTGAGCGCATAGTACTTTGCTCTGCGATTGTTGTCTGATATGCCCCATTTCGCGGAAATGGAGCCCTCTTGTACCAGCTTGAGGAGAGCCGGGTAGAGGGTGCCGTACCGTACCGCAAGCAGATCGCCGCTGGTCTGCTCGATGCGGCGAGCGATGCCATACCCGTGGAGAGGCCCCATGGTCTCCAGCGTCTTCAGCACCATCAATGCGAGGGTGCCCTGCCAAACGTCCATCTTCTCAGTCATAACACTCCTATTGGCTTCAAATACAAGATTGCCACATCTTTTATTGGCAAGCAATAGGAAGATGTGACAATTGGCAAAATCGGTGACAGCCACCAATTTGATGTGTTTGAAGTAGGCTATATAGGCAAACTTGTTCTCATCAAATTGGTGGCTGTCACCGATTTTGCCCGTTTGCCGATTTTCAACCACGATAAAAACTCGGAAACGGGGGAGATGTCACGGGTTGCCCAAGCGGAGTCATGCGGGCTTATCGGAAGGATACCGGAGATCTGCATCGACCTGCAGCATGAAACGTGTAGAGATTACCTGCCGACCTTGATTTTCGGCATGTCTTCGGTGAAGAGCCAGTCTTCGATCGGCACGTTGTACTTCACAGTTTCGTAGGTGTATGGGGTGATCTGCTCTCCGCGCGACCCGGCGGTAATCTCCAGGAGTTGCGTCGGCATTATTACATCGCCGAATTTCTTGAAGTTCCAGAAGACGCGCTTCGTCCTGCCCGACACTTCCTGTAGAAAATGGAAATTCTCCTTGTCGATATAGAGATCGAATGTCTCTTTGCCTATGGTTGCGGTGACCACATAGGCCGGACTGGTTGCGACTACCTTGTATTCACTGGATTGGATGTCCTTCTTCTCTCGCCACTCGACGACGGCGTCTGCCTTGCGGGTCAGCGATTCGGCCTTGTTTGCGTAATATGTGATGCCGTAGCAACGTGCCATCCAGCGCTTCATTTCTTCGAGATTGCCGCGGTCCGGAACAAGGTTCCGCCGGCTCCACGCAATTTCGCCGTTCATGAAGTAATCATAGAAATAGCGCCCTCCCTGCACGGCAGTCATGTCCTCAAGGACATCAAGACTCGGGTCTTCGAGTCTTAGCATTTTGGGGGCTGCGCTCAATTGCGAAACTCACCAAGTTCCGCATCGCCGGCCTCTCGACCCTGTCTGCGGCGACCGGGTACGTCGTCTTCAGCCGTGCGTTGAATGCGGGCATCGTCACCGCTTCCCTGGGCGTTCTCTTCCTCGCCATGGGCGCGTGCGCCATGAATCAACTCCAAGACCGCAACATCGACGCGCTCATGGAGCGAACGCGCCGCCGGCCGATTCCCAGCGGCGCCGTCACACCCGGCACGGCGTTCGCCGTCGCTGCGCTTCTGGTCATCGGCGGATTTCTCCTTCTGTGGCTCGTACATAATCTCGCCGCTGCGCTCATTGGAGTGTTTGCCGTCGCCTGGTACAACGGGGTCTATACCTACTTGAAACGAGTCTGGGCCTTTGCCGTTGTTCCTGGGGCCTTGATCGGCGCTCTGCCTCCGGTCATTGGGTGGACCGCTGCGGGAGGAAGGCCGGTCGATCCGCGGATGCTGGCGCTCGCCTTCTTTTTCTTTATCTGGCAGGCGCCTCACTTCTGGCTCCTGCTCTTCGCCTTCGGAACCGACTACGAGAAGGCGGGCCTTCCTTCCCTCACGCAGCTCTTCAGCCGGCGGCAGCTCGCCCGCCTGACCTTCATCTGGATGTTGGCCACTTTCGTCTCGAGTCTTCTGCTCTCCATCTACGGCCTTACATATTCGCCGTGGATAAGTCTGGGCTTAATCGCCTGCGGCATCTGGCTCGTGTGGGAAGCTTCGAAGTTGTTGCGGGCGCACTCGGAAAAGCAGTCGTTTTGGCCCGCGTTTCGCTCCATCAACCTCTATGCCCTCTGCATCATGGCCCTCCTGGTAACCGACGCGATGCTGTGAGGGTTGGCTATCCACCCACTGCGCGAGAGATCGGTGCTCAGTTCGACTTCGTGCCAGGCAGCGTTGCTGATCATCTAAAGGCTCTGGAGCGGAAAGGGTACCTCCGTAGCGATCCAACGAAATCCCGCACGCTTCAGATTCCTGTTACCCCGGCACAGGGACAGGCATGGGTCAGTTCAAGAGTATGGAGGCACGCGGGGTGATATAATGACCGTCAACGGACCGCGCTGGCTGCATTCCGCGTGACCACGCGGCTGGTGCAAGTCAACGTCGTCGTGCACGACAAGAACGGTAAGCCGGTTACCGGACTGACGAAGGACGACTTCGTGCTGCTGGACGGCAGAAGGGAGCGGCAGATCACCATGTTCTCCGTCGAGTCGAACGCTCCCTTGGAGCGCGCGGAAACGCCGCTTCCTCCGAACATTTACTCGAACGAGCCGGACCGCCAGGCGGGCGCGCCGACAAGCTTGACGGTGATCCTGTTCGACGTACTGAACACGAAGTTTCAGGACCAGGTCTATGCGCGCGATCATTTAATCAAGTTCCTCGAACAACTGCAGCCGTCCGACCGCGTGGCGATTTACCGGCTCGCGACCGACGTGCGGGTGCTCCACGACTTCAGCAATGATGCCACGTCGCTGCTTCGCGCCCTGGGTCGGTACAAGGGCCGGGTCAACACTGAAGTGGATGCGTCGACCCGCGAGGTGGTCGAAACCGGAAATGCCGCGGTGGACGCGGTCCTGAACGCCAACTTCGAGCATATTGCGATCTTCTATCTGCGACGCCGGGTGGAGATCACGGCAGACGCGATCGAAGCCATCGCCAATCACCTTGCGGCCTTTCCCGGGCGGAAAAACTTGATCTGGGTTTCCGGGAGTTTCCCATTCACCTATGGTGCAGACTTGTGGACACAAGGTGCCGTTTCGATGGACGCCGGCAATTTCGCTTCGGAAGTCATGCGCGCCGCGCGCGCGGTGAACAACGCGAACATGGCCATTTACCCTGTGGATGCCCGCGGTCTCCTGGGCCCTGCCGACATCTGGCCGAGCTATAACGCGGCAACACCGGGCGCTTCAGCACGCCTGAGTGCGATGAGGGCCTCCATCGGGGACGCGGTGTTCAAGGCGAGCATCGACAGCATGACGCAGTTGGCTGATCGAACGGGGGGCCGCGCCTTCTACAACCGGAACGACATCATGCGCTCGATCCGGCAAGCGATCGACGACTCGCGCGTGACCTACGCGCTCGGCTTTTACCCACGGGAAGAGGATTGGGACAACAAGTTTCACAATCTGAGGGTCCGAGTCAAACGCCCGGGCGTCGAGGTGCGCTACCGTCAGGGATTCTATGCGGTCCGAGATCAGGTTGTCGACAACAGGCAGCGCGAAGAACAGCTGAACGCAGCGGCGCGGTCGCCTCTCGAAGCCACCCAGCTTGCGCTCTGGGTGCGCCTGCTTCCTCCGGAATCACCCGGACAACTGCGTTTCGACGTCATGCTCGATCCCCGCCAGTTGACTTTCGAGCGGCGTGACGGCCGTTTTATCGGCTCGATCAACCTGGCTTTTGTTCAGAGATCGGTCGACGGAAAGCAACTGAAGACGAAATCCGAACTCGTAGAACTGCGCCTGGCCGATTCCACATACCAGCGAGCGCTCGCTGAGGGCATGGTGCTCGGGCGAGAATGGACCATCGAGCCGGGAGCCGAGCAGATGCGCGTGGTCGTCTGCGATTCCGCAACCGCCCTGGTCGGCTCCATCACTGTCCCGCTAAAAAACGGGATCATGCCTGGAAAATCTAATTTCCGGCAAAAAGGCGAATGCAGTTCACACCCAGGAAATTAAATTTTCCAGACCCGCCCCCTTGCTTCGTTGCATCTCGGATGGAAGGCAGGCCAGCATGCATTCTATAACGACACCTCGTGCGAAATGGCAGGCGGCACTCGAAGGCCGACAATTGGACCGCAATCCGTGTGACTATTGGGGGACCGCAGAAACAACAGCTCGTCTCCTCCGCGAACTCGGTTGTGCGACGGAGCGTGAGTTGTGGGAACGGCTCGGCGTCGACAAGAGTGTTCACCTCGCGCCGGTATGCACCCCGACGAGCGAGAACTCGTGGCACGTGGACTCTCATTGGCGCGCGTGGCACATCGAGACGAAAAACGTGCCGTACGGCGACGGTGTCTACGAAGAGTCCGTGACTCACCCGCTGGCGGCGGCCGAATCGGTACGGGACATCGAACAGTTCGACTGGCCCGATCCCGAAGCCTGGGATGTCAGCGGCCTGCGCGCCCAGTGCGATGAGTGGCGCGATTATCCGAAAACTGCCGGTTGCTACGAACCGTTCTTCCTTTACTGCCACCTGCGCGGAATGGAGCAGGCGCTACAGGATCTCATCGTGAACCCCGAGATCGCCGAGGCGGCGCTTGAACGGATCTTCGTCATCCACGAACGGCTGATCCACCGGATCCTGGACGAGGTCGGTGCGCTGATCGATTTCGTTTACGTCGCTGAAGACCTCGGCACGCAGGAATCGCTGCTCATGAGTCCGGATCTCTTCCGCCGCTTCCTCAAGCCGCGCATGGCACAAATCATCGATCTGGTGCATTCGTACGGCGTGAAGGCTTTTCACCACGACGATGGTGCGTGCCGGCCGATGATCCCGGATCTGATCGAAATCGGCATCGACGTGCTCAATCCGATTCAGTGGCGCTGCCGCGGCATGGATCGCGAAGGACTGGCGCGCGACTTCGGGAAGCACCTGGTGTTTCACGGCGGCCTCGACAACCAGCGGACGCTGCCGTTCGGCACACCGGAGGACGTCCGGCGCGAAGTGCGGGAGAACATCCGCATCTTCCGGGAGTGCCGCGGTTACATTGTCGCGCCTTGCCACAACATTCAGCCGAACACGCCGACGGCCAACATCCTGGCGATGTACGAGGCCGTTGGAGATGCTCCGTGAAGAAACAGGAAACCTAAACTCCAGAACCAAAGCTGCTCTCTCAACCTCTGCGGGAGGAATTGGTCATGCTATATCGGTCTCTCTTGTGCTTCTTGCTGGGAGTTTCCTTCTCGCCGGCGCAAGACGCGCCACGCGTGCCCGATATCAATGACCTGTTGACGATCAGGTCGGCCGGCGGACCGCGGATCTCGCCGGACGGCAAGTGGGTCGCCTACTCCGTCACCGAAGCCGATTTCAAGCAGGACGCTTTCGTTTCCCAGATTTGGCTGGCGAATACAAGGCTTGCTTTTGGAAGCCGCCCGGCATTATTCATCCGACTTGCAAATTACCCAAATAACCAATAAGGAGGATTGCTATGGCTGTTTTTCGTGACACCCCTTACGGCAATGCCCGTTTTAGCGTCGAATTTGACGGCATGGATCCTGTAAAAGGGATTATGGAAGTGATTTTGCCGGAAATGATCCTGGAGATTGAGCCTATACGCACTGGGGATGCGCCTGAAAATGCGCCACTGAATAGCGTCCGGCACCCGCGCTTTTCCAACCTGGTCATACGCCGTTACCTCTCGGGATCGACGGATCTTTACGCCTGGTGGAAAGAAGTCGCTCAGGGTAGCCGTGACAAGGCTAGAAGGGTCACCATCCACCTTTGGAGTGAAGATGGCGCCGCGATTGTCCTGAGCTGGAACGTAAATCTCGCGACTCCCGTTCGCTATTCCTTTTCGCCGCTGAATGGAAACGACGGCAGCACTGTCATCGAAACCCTGGAAATGGGGTGCCACAATGTGGAAATCGAATGAACTGTCAGGGGGCAAACGGGGAGCCAACTTCGCTCCGTCTTACCCGCGTTCCCAACAGCATCAATATCGGTTTCGCGAACCGCTGCCCCATGCGTCGAGTCACAGCCTGACTGCGTCCTATGGCCCTGCCCACCTGCATCCTGGTCAATCGCAGGAGCGGCGGCCCTACTGGGGAATGCGCGAGCATGACGACGAGCGCTTTGCGCTTGCATGCAGCCTCGCAGAACGGATGGAAGGAACCATTCAGGAAACAGTATGCAGCGCGCGTCTGGTCCTTGCGCTGGATGCTGTATTCGTCCTCGCCATTATGTCGCTGCTCGTCGCTTGGCCTGTGATGGTCGTGAGACTTGCCGCTATAGTCGTTTCTGGATTTCTCCTCGTTTCAACGCTTTTCGCAGCGTACGCAATGCTGGCGAGTGCGAGTCACCCGAGGCTGCTGCTTGTCGGCACGCCCGATGGCCGCAGATTGTTTTCCTGGCTTTTCAGGAACAGAATACCTCACCTGCAGCAACCGTCATTCGAGGAAAATTTTCGCCAGGCCACCAAAGAAGACATCCTCAAAGGATGCCTCGATGCTTTTTACCTGCGTGACCGGACACGGCGCAGGATCAGGCACGCTCTGCTATGGGGAGCCGGGACGCTCGTTGCCGCACTTGTCGTCGGCGCAGCCGCAGTCCTGGTGCTGGGTCTCGGCCTTTAGTGGAAAATAGGCGACATCGCACCGATTTGATGAACTCAAGTTTGCCTATATAGCCTGCTTCAAACCCATCAAGTTGGTAACTGTCGCCGATTCCCCTGTTGATTGACTAAAAAAAGCCCTTGTGCTATCCAATAGACCGCAGTCATATCCAAGTCTGTCGTATTTCCGGGAGGAATCATCATGTACGGCTGGACCGGCAATATTCTCAGGGTCAATCTGACCAATAAAACCTTCAAGAAAGAATCGTTCGGCGAGGAATTCGCGCACAAATGGGTCGGCGGGCGCGGCTTCGCTGTGAAAATCCTTTACGATGAGGTCAAGCCTGGGACCGATCCTCTCGGCCCCGACAACAAGTTCATCGCGGCTCTGGGACCGATCGCCGGCATTCCCGCCCCCAACACTGGGAAATGTGTCGTTGCCGCCAAGTCGCCCCTGACGGGCTTTTACGGCGACGGTAACCTGGGCACGCGCGTCTCCGAGCATCTCCGGAAAGCAGGTTACGACGCCCTGATCGTCGAGGGAAAGGCCGACCGGCCTACCATGCTCTATATCCAGGACGACAAGGTCGAATTCCTGCCGGCTGATGAGGTTTGGGGACAAGGCACTTATGCCACGAACGACTGGATCTACGGCAAGTACGGCGTCGGCGTCGGCGTCCTGAACATCGGACAGGGCGGCGAAAACATGAACCGCTATGCCGTCGTCCGCAGTCTGGAAGGCCGCGCCGGCGGGCGGCCGGGCATGGGTGCGGTGATGGGGTCCAAGTTGCTCAAAGCAATCGTCGTCAAAGGCACCCATCCCATTCCCCAAGCCGATCCTAAGGCGATGAAAGCCCTGGGGACCGGCGATCTGAAGAAAGTTCACGAGATCGATCTGGAGACCGGATGGTCCAAACAAAGCACGACAGGCGTGCTCTCGTTCTGCAATGAAGTGGCCGGCCTTCCCGTGCGGAACTTCCGCAAGACCCAGCATCCCGAATCCTGGAAAATCGACGGAGAGCGGCTCAACGAAGCTCGGGTCGCCACTTACGGCTGCCCCAACTGCACCATGCGCTGCGGGATCACCATTCATGACCGCGAGGGCCGGGAGTCGGAGCTTGACTACGAGAACATCGGCCTCCTCGGCGCGAACCTCGAGATCTTCGACCTCGCCCAGGTTGGATGTCTGAACTATCTGTGCGATGAGTACGGGCTCGACACGATGTCGACCGGCTGCGTGCTCAGCTTTTACGCCGACGCCATCGATCACGGCGCGACGAGCGGCGACTTCAGGTTCGGAGATGCCGAGCGAGCCAAGCACCTGATCCGCATGGCTGCCCACCGCGAGGGCAAGGTCGGAAACCTCCTGGCCGATGGTTCGCTGCGCATGGCGCGCGCATTCGGGCACAGCTCTGAAGCCTATGCCATGCAGGTCAAGGGGCTTGAGGTGGCTGCTTACAACTGCAAGTTCATTCCCGGCCAGGCGCTCGCATTCGGCGTCGCGCCTATCGGCGCCCACCACCGGGAGGCCTGGATCATCACCTATGAGATCAAGCACACGACGCGAGAATCCTACGGCCCGGAGAAAGCGGCCAAAGTCATCGAGCTGCAGCGCATCCGCGGCGGCATGTTCGAGTTCCTCGTTGCCTGCCGTTTCCCCTGGATCGAGCTGGGCTGGGGTCTGGACAATTATCCCAAGTACTTCAATACCGTCACCAGCCTGAACTGGACTCTGGACGACATGTGGAACACAGCCGACCGGATCTACAGCATGATCAAGCTGAACTATCTCCGCGAGTACCCCAATACTACTCGCAACGCGGACTACCCTCCGGCCGTCTGGTTTGACCCGTCCAACGCCGATAAGGAAGGTCCGATCGCCGGCAAGGTCCTCGAAGTTGATAAGTACGACAGCCTGCTCCAGCATTACTACGACCTGCGCGGCTATGACAATCGGGGAATCCCTACCAAGGCAACGTTGAAGCAACTCGGCCTCGACCAGGAGGCAGCTCAGGCGGAGAGATTCGCCACACTGACATGAAGATCAAGGTCAAACTGATCGGCCCGCTCATATACGAGGCCGGTTTCAGCGAGAAAGACATCGAGGTGCCGGCTGGGACCACAGCCGACGCTCTTCTCGATCTGATTGCGATCCCGAAGCAGAGGCCGAAGATTATGACCCGCAACGGCAAAGCCGTGGCCCCGCAGGAACTGCTGCAAGATGGCGACAAAATCTCAGTATCGCCGATCTACTCGGGAGGATGATTTCGTTTCGGGTGATGCGTCCCTTCCTGAGCGGCGGCAAGATCGAACTTCCGAGGCCTGACAGTCTCAAGCCTCTTGCAAAACCAACACTGGACGCCGCCGCCGATCTGAACCGATCTGCACCCATATACAATTTGTCGTTGCGGGAGCGATGCCGGTCTTATAGTCTGTAAGGGAAGCGAAAGGACACGAACCATGAGTGAGAGCAAAGTGAACGCCTGCAGGGCCTGTCAGGGGTCGGGAAAGTGCGCGAGGTGTGGGGGCGCGGGCAATACGGTCCAGGAAACGCCCACGCCGATTGCCGTAATCTCAGGTGAAGTCCGCGGCAAGTCGCAAACCTGGAGAACGTGCAACAGATGCTTAGGAAGTGGTGTTTGCCAGGTCTGCAAAGGTTCCGGCAAAGCCTCGTGAAAGAAAAGTGGCCCGTGGATATGATGGGTAGAGTTTTCTGTCGCGACGGACGGCCGTCGCCTTTACAGGCCGGAGATTTAAAAACACGGCGCGCAGTGCCCGCAGGACCAAATCGGCTGCTCCCGAGGTTCCGGCTCGGCAGAGTTCATTTGCTTGGCCTCGCAGGTTTGCTCTTTATGAGCAGTGGCGTGATTTTGGATGAGGCTGTAAGCAAGACGGCACTCACGGTCGTCGGAGCTGCCCAGTCAAAAGGAAATGAAAGGGGCTCAATTATTATCCGCCTGATCCCCAATACAGGGTCTCGGCGACGGTGACTCCGTACCGGCAGTTGAATCGAGTGCTTGTCACCGACACTCGAGGATGGTTGCGGCCGGCCTGGCTCTATGGTGAGGCGACCTTCACTCTCCAGGGCGTGTCGCTGCCGTTGGTCCTTTTCGTATTTACGCCTCGGCCCGGGCCCAACGACACCTTCTTCATCGCCTTCACTGACAAGACGGCAGGCAAGGAAACCTATCCAGCCGTCTTTCGTCTCAGCGGGACCGATGATTCTGGATTTTAACCTGGCAACCAACCCTTCCTGCGCGTACAACATGGGTTTTGCCTGTCCGCTCCCTCCGCGCCAGAACCGGCTGCCTATTGCCGTCAGAGCCGGGGAGAAGATTTATTCCCAGGCAGCGATTCACTAGACAGCACAGCTTCGCCCTTGTGAATTGCCACTCAATAACAGGGGAGCAGCGCCAGCGGGAGATTCCTGTCGAGTCAGGCGGAGGTCGGCACAATCTGCTTGATCAGGGCTACTACCTCGCCGACCGCGAAAGGCCGTCTCAAGAGACCCGCCCAAGAAAACTCACTTATGAGTGGATCGTTGAGCTCCACCGCGCCGCCAAGAATGACCGTTGCAACGCCTTCCCGTGCCAGCGCGGAGAGTAGTGCATGGGTGATTGCCTGGCCGCCGAGATCGAGGATGATAGCCTGGGGCTTTTCCGCAGGCCTGTGCAAGAGCTCAACAAGCGCTTGATCGATCGTCAGGTACCCGGTTGCATCATAACCGCGCTCGATCAGCTCGGCGCGAAGCATGGCCCGCGGCCACGGCTCGAGAGAGATGATCCATATGGACGGTTGTCGAGTTGCTGCCTCGCTCATGAATCCCCCGAAACATGATATCCCAGAAGACCTGAAATAATCGAATCCTCTACCGCCGGCACAAGCAGACGCGCCCCTGAGATCCGTTTTGGCCGGAGGATGCCCCACACGGAGCCTGTCGGGCGGACAAGTTTCCATCTTCGAGCGGGTTGTGTGCCGCAAACTGCTGCCATCCACAAGCAATGATGAAATGGGCTCCTGCGTGCTCGACGGTCAACAGGAGTTCGCGCGCGGTTTGAAAGAGAAGAAGCCGGCGACGTTTTCTCGCAGGATCTTGGGGAAGCTCTTGTCGAGGTAGGAGCGGATCGACACGTAGCACTCATCGCAAACGTTATGTCGGGTGAATTCCTCCACCATGCGAGCCTGATCGTGGAGCGGATAGCGCTTGAACTGCATCGAGCAGGGTTGCAGCGCACCGTCGCTCGTTACCACCAGGAAGCGCAGGCCGGCCTTGCATCCGGGTTCACCGCCGTTCTCAAAGTAGCGCTGGGTTGCCTCGAGCGTGCTCTTGGCATTGACGATCCAGTGGCTCCCATCCATCTGCCTTTTGATCCGACCCAGTGCCTGCCCTAGAGTGGCAAGTTGCTCCGGCGTTTCGAGGAAGTAGTCGCGGCAGCCGGTGCGGCGGGGGGAGTAAGCGCTGTAGCTGATATTGACTCCCCATGCGCGCGCCTTGTCGGCGATGGCGTTGATTTCCCTGACATTCTCGCTGGTAATGCAGTTGTTCAACACGATGTCATCATGGCCGAGCGCAGCAAGACTGGGCACGATCTCACTCAAATGCCGGTACAATCCCTTGAGTCGCCGGAACTCGTCGTGGCGCTCATCGGGAAAATCGAGGCTGACGGAGAATTGGTTCACGCCTGCCTGCCGGAGCGCCAAGTAGCGGTCTTTCGTCATGAGAGACCAATTCGAGACCAGGATGGTATAGGGAAGACCTGATGGATTCTTGATATTGCGGACGATCTCGATTAAATCCGTGCGCAATAAAGGCTCGCCGCCCGACACCTGCACAACGGCGGAGCGCAGCACTTCCATGTACCGGCGGTAATCCTTCGGTTTCAAGTTGCGTGAAGTCTCTTTGGGGCCGCCGTGGTCGCAATGCTTGCAATCGCAAGTGCATGAATCAGTCACTTCGAAGGAAACCACGATGGGGCGCTCGGCGAGCCAGTTCAACGAGCCTCGTGCGATAATTCTGATCGATTCGGCCAAAGGAACCTTGCGCATGTCGAGAACCTTATGATCCAGGCAAGAATGTCAATGTCGTGTGAGCGCGTTGCAGATCCTAGCAGAAGCTGCATCATCATTGCAAGCCGCATCCAATATTCGCAGCGATTCAGACACTGCGTGCCAAGGGGCGCGCACCACTGCCTGAATTGCCGCAACCTCCGGGGGCAATCAACAGTGCGACAAGCAGCCAGATTGACAGGCGCCGAAGCTGTCACAGGGTGCCTTGCTGCAGAATCTCTCCCCGGAGACCGACGACCAGATAGCGGATGGGTATCTTGCGGCCGGCCTGTTCCACGGCTCTGCGAGCGAGGTGCATGAGCCCGGCACAGCAAGGCACCTGCATCACCATGACGGTCAAGGTCTTCACCTCCGCCTCACCGATGAGGCTGGTAAGTTTCTCCAGGTAGCTTTCCTGGCCGGCGTCCAGCTTCGGGCAGGCGATAGTGAGCGTTCTGCCTCGTAAGTGATTCTCGTGGAATCCCCCGAGCGTGTAGGCAACGCAATCGGCTGCCAGCAGCAAGTCTGAGCCGCGATAGTGAGGGGCGTGGGGCGAGATGAGGTGGAGCTGTATGGGCCAGTGCGTCAGCCGCGAGGGGAGCTCCTGCACTTCACGAGCCCCAACTCCCTCCGTGGACGCACCGAAGCTTACGGCCTGCGATCCCGGGCAGGCGCCGAGACTCTGCGCCGCCGGCAAGCGCTTGCTGCGCCGGATCGCTGAATCCACAACGAAGCCATGTTCGTGCAGATAGTCCAGCGCCTGCCGCAGACAGGTTTCCTCATTGTGCTCCTGCAGATGCTTCAGATGTGCTTCAATCACCGCTTTCCCCTGTGCTGCGATGCCGGCGATGACCTTGCGCTCGTCGTAAGGAGAAGCTTCCCGCTCCTCGATTGTGATGGCGCCCTCCGGACAATGCCCGAGGCAAGCTCCTAGACCGTCGCAGAAAAGATCGCCGATCAATCGCGCCTTGCCGTCAATCACTTGGAGCGCTCCTTCCGGGCAGTCTGGAATGCACAGTCCGCACCCATTGCATTTGCTTTCATCAATATGAATGATCTTGCGCTTCATGTTGGCTCTCCAGATTTTGAGTCCAGCTTGATGTTACATGTGCGCGGAACGGTTGTACTTGACCCAGGTCAAGAAACTTGTGGAATTTGCGACGCAGGCTTTGGGCTGTATGCTGCCCTGAGGAATCCTTGTTTTCCTATACTGCGTTGCTCCCGCCGAAGGCGGCAGCAAGCTGCTGCGCTCCAGGAACGCATTCCCATTTGCTGTGCCTTGTTTCCTCGAGCGGAGGGTGTTATCGTGGCGCTACTAGAGTTAATTCCCGGAGCTGTGCCGCATTCGATCGGCCGGCCAGATAAGCATGTCATAGCTCTATCAGGAGGCGTCCCTATGAAACCGCGATTCCTCAGTCGAAATCTTCTGCTGTTCCTACTTCTTGCTGCAATGGCCGGTTTGCTTCCCGGGCAACAAACGGCTACGAAGCCGGATCAGGCCAGTGAAGACAATCTCATGTCGATCATGCACTCGATCGCGAGCCAAACGCTCTACGAGTACGTGAAAGACCTGAGCTCGGAAAAATACGACGGCCGCTTGACTGGAACACCGGGTTTTAGCAAAGCCGCCCAATGGGCGGCCGACCTTTTTAAATCCTGGAATATAAAGCCGGGCGGTGACAAGGGCGCCTATACGCAGAGCTTCCCGAACCCGTACACGCTGGTGCTGCCCGGCGACGAAGTCAGCTTGCAGATTCCCGTGGGGAATGGAGATGTCATCAAGAAGACATACCGTTTTGAAAACGATTACTTCCCGGGTTCGACTTCTGACTCCGGCACAATCACCGCCGAAGTGGTGTATGTGGGCTATGGCATCACAGCTCCCGAGCTGAACTACGACGAGTACAAGGGGGTCGATGTCAAAGGGAAGATCGTTCTGGTCGAACCGGAGGTGCCTGTCTCCCCGGACAAGGAAGCGGACGAATTCAAACGATGGCGGCCTTATTCATTCCATGATTACAAGGTTAAGAACGCCAAGGCTCACGGCGCCGCAGGGATGGTCTATGACTACTTTATCACCAATCCAAACTGCGTATTCATCAAGGACTTCCAATTGACGTACCTGGGGCCGAGTGTTGTCAATGACCTGTTTACCGGGACCGGCAAAAAACATGATGCGCTTCTCGAGCACGTCCGCAAGGCAAAGGAACCAGCATCGTTTGCGACCGGAAAGACGGTGACGCTCAAGAATACCACCGAGCATCACCCGGAAGGGATCGGAGCCAACGTCATCGGCTTCCTCGAGGGGAAGGATCCGGTTTTGAAGAGCGAGGCGATCATCATCGGCGGCCATCTCGACGGCTTAGGTCGAAATCCTGTACTGATGCCGGGGGCGACAGACAACGCTTCCGCCGTGGCCATCACTCTGGGGGTCGCCGAAGCGCTCGGGAAATCCGGAATATCGCTCAAGCGCTCCGTGATCTTCCTTCTGTTCGGCGCAGAAGAGCAGGGTGTCAAGGGGTCGGAGTACTATTTGGCGCACCCGCTGATTCCCAACGACAAGGTCAAGGGATTTATCAATCTCGAAACCGTCGGCCGGGGAGACCGCATCAACGCGGGAGCCGGCAAGAATTATCCGCAACTGTGGGAAGTCGTCGATCGCAACAACCGCAAATATATTCACCGCCCGGTGAGCGCAGGCTTCAATGCGAACCTGGCACGCCCGCGCCAGGATGCGGCTCACTTTATGTGGGCCAATATTCCGACCATCTCGTTCGGCACCTCGGCCGGGCCCCGGCTGCCATTCGCCACCTACCACACCACGCATGACTCCATCGACATAATTGCCCCGGACATCATGGTGGACCTGGCACGCTTGGTATTCCTCTCCGTTGTGGAAATGGGCAACAACTGACGAAGCGGGGACAGTCACCAATGTCCCAATGGTGACTGTCCCCTTTCCGCAGTGGTTCAGTGGCGCAGATTGGGGCCGCTGCCCCTGCCCCTGCCGAGGCCTCTGCCTCCCGTGGTTTCCGCTGCTTTCCCAGTTTGCTCTCTCTCACGGGCAAGCTCGACGAGATCGACGTTGCTCGCGAAGTCGCCGATCAGCCACTTGCAGAAGTAATCGGCCCGGATCCAGTTGCAGTAGTCCTGGTCTGGACCGTACGAGTGCGGCTGTCCGGGGAAGATCATCATGTCGAAGCGCTTGTTCGCCTTGATCAAGGCGTCCGCGAGCCGCATGGTGTTGGCCGGGTGAACGTTGTTGTCATAATCGCCCGTCGTCAGCATCAGGCGCCCCTTGAGGTTCTTGGCAAGCTCGGAGTTCTTATCGATGCTAAACTCGAACGTGGTATTTCCATCCTTGTCGGTCACCTCTTTAATGCCGTGGTTCTTCTCGCTCCAGGTGTTGTTGTAGACGTTGTTTTCATGGTTGCCCGATTCGGACCATGCCACCTTGAAGAAGTCGGGATACACAAGCATTGCGGCCGCAGACATGAATCCGCCGCCTGAATGCCCGTAGATGCCGACTTTGTCGATGTCGATGAACGAATAGCGATGGGCCAGCTGCTCTACCGCAGCTTTCTTGTCGGCCAGCCCGTAATCGCGGAGGTTGCCGTAGCCGTAATTGTGATACCACTTGGAGCGCTGCGGGTTGCCGCCGCGATTCCCGACTTCGATCACGATGAACCCGAACTGCGCCAGGAAATTGTTGTAACTGCGCGGGGAGAAGGCCTTAGTTACGCTCTCGGTCTGTGGGCCGGGATAGACGTTCAAGATGATCGGATACTTCTTGTTGGGATCGAAATCGAACGGCTTGTACATCACGCCACCGATGTCGGTGATGCCGTCGTCTGCCTTCACTTTGAACGGTTCCGGAAACTTGTATCCGGCTTCCAGCAGGGGTTTGACGTTCGTTGTCTCGAGTTCCATCACCAAATTGCCGGCGTTATCGTACAGTACCGACCGGGGAGCCGTGTTGACGCGGGAGGAGTTGTCGACGAAGTACTTCGACGATTCGTTCATGTTCACGGCATGCGACGCGTCGCCGGGATTGAGCAGCTTCAAACCGGTGCCATCGAGATTGACCCGATAGAGATGCGTGTAGTACGGATCCTCCCCCGGCTCACGGCCAGCCGCAGTGAAGAAGAGCGTGCCGCTCTTTTCATCGATGCCCTGGATAGCGCCGCCGCCGCCGCCGCCACCCCCGCCGCCGCCGGCTGACGTGCAAACGAACTCGCCCGATGTGATCTGGTTCTTCAGCGTTCCATTAATGTCGTAGCGATACAGGTGGCCCCATCCATCACGCTCCGACCACCAGATGAATTCCTGGCCGTTGTTGATAAGGCGCGGTGTTTGGGTCTCGATGTAGGTGTTCAAGCGCTCTTCGGCGAGCACCTTGACGTCGCCCGTATCGGGACTCACGACGCATACATCAAGCTTGTGCATATCGCGACTGATGCGGGTGAGGTAGATCTTGTCAGGAGCGTCGGTGAACCAGGTCTGTTCCGTGCGATCCGGATTCTGCTCCCGAAAGAGGGCGGAAACACGCGCAGGCAGGACTGTCATGTTTTCGTCCTTCCAGGCGTCTGCTTTTGCCTTCACGCGCGCCTTGGTATCGCGGTCAAAAGTCAGGATTTCTTGCTGCGGCACGTTCGCTTCGCCGGGCATGGCATAGCGATAGGTCCGGAGTGTCGGGCGCGGATTGGCGAGTGTGTTTATCACCCAGAGATCGGCAACTTTCCTATCGTCTGTACGCCTGACACAGAATTTCTTGGAGTCCTTGGACCAGTAGGGGGCAATAGGCGCCGTGCGAACATTTCTGCCCCGCCCTTCACCCTGGTCCTGACCCTGAGTGGTGATCATCTCTTCCTGCTGCTGTTGATCGCCACCTCCTCTTCCTCCGCGCCCGCCGAAGCTGTAGTGCTCGACTCCGTCGGTGGTGAGCTGGGTTTCGACAATGGTCTTGTCGGTGTTATTCACGTCCTTTTTGGCTTTTTCGAAATTGACGTCGTCCATCATGTAAAGATTGTGGTTCCGGGCAAAGACAATGGTCTTCCCATCCGGAGAAACGCTGGCCCACGCCGGCTTCCTTTCTGGTGGTTTGTAATCCTCAAGCAACTGGATCTTGCCGGTCGCCAGGTCGTATTCGAAATAGAGGGTTTTTGTTCTGGGTGCAGCTGCGGGCGCACCCTCTCGCGCGCCTTGACCTCTTTGCCCCTGCGTCTGGCCTCTTTGGCCTGTCTGGCCAGTCTGCTCTGTTTGGACGGTCTGGTCAGTCTTTGCAGCCGTCTGATCTGCCTTCTTAGTGGTGACGATGTCGGCGTCTATGGGCACGTCGAACTGGAACTGGAAGGCAGTCTCCTTCTTGACAAACCTGACCGTGTTGAATGGCAGATGCTGAGCATCATACGGAATGCGAGTAATCGCGGTCAGCATCGCGGCTATTTTGGCGTTATCGAACAGAAGTGTCTTGCTCTTTTTCACCGGATCGACCAGGTAGAAGTTCCGGCCCTGGTTGGTCTGGTAGGTGTACCAGAAGCGGTCGCCGGTTTCGAGCCAGTGCGGCGTCACCGAAGTGTCGAAGACGAGCTTGCCAACCTTTTGTGCCGTCCATTGTGCGGCCAGCACATAGTTGGCCTTGGTAACCAGGTTGGTGTCTGCCGCCGATTTGGCGAAATGTGCTAACGGAATTAACAGGAGAAGGGCCGAGAGTACAACCAGGCCCTTCTGATACATGCGCCGGGATTGAACGTGGTTCGGCATACCCATTCCTCCTTGTAGACAAAATGTCGGGTGTCTTTTGTTGGTCAAGAAATGTCACTCAGAAAGAGATAATGCCAGTGGGGGCGAGGATATCTTTGTCGGGCCGAGTTGGCAAGCAAAACATGCATTAGCGCTTTGGGCTCGATCGCTCCGTCAAACGGACTGCGGTGAGGGCATATACCGTCGTGCAATGCAACACGGCGCTCAAATCGACGTACTCATGCGGACCGTGCGAGATCTCGAGCAGTCCGGGACCGTAGCTGTAAGCGGGGATTCCCTGGTTCGTGAAAAACCGGGTCTCCAGCACGCCCGGGCAGAGTTCAAAACGCGGCACTGTCCCGGTTACTTCCTTGGCTGTCTGCGAAAGGATCTGTCCCAGCCGGGTGTCGGTGGGTGCAACGGCCGATTCGCCTTCCTGCACGATCTCCACTTCGATATTGATTCCGTGCTTGCGGTGTTTTTCGAAGACCTGATCCAGCTCTGCCCTCGCCTGGGTGAGGCTCTCCTCGGGATTGATCCTCCGGTCAATAGAGAACCAGGCGCTCTCGGGAACAGTATTAAAATTGAGGCCGCTGCCCGACTCGCCGCCGAGGACCATAACCGAACGGTTGGCTCCGGGTGGGCTTATAGGCATAGCAGTCCGTCTCGCCACAACGCTGCGCTTCAATGCCAGCAGCGAGTGCACCACTTCTACCATGCCCTCGAACGCGTTGACGCCTTGCTGGGAAAGTCCCACGTGTGCGATTCTGCCGTTGATGCGAACTCGCAAGGTCAGCGCACCTCTGCAGGCGTTCCAGATCACTCCGCTGGTCGGCTCGGGCATCAGCATGCCAAAGCTGGTGCGCGGCAAAAGTCCCGCCTCGGCGAGATGTCGCGTGCCCAGGCGACCGCCGGTTTCCTCATCGGGGACGAGTGCAAAGGTGATCCTCTTCGAGAGCCTGGCCCCGCACTCCTGGATCGCCCGAAGAGCAAAGAGCATGGCAACGATCCCGCCCTTCATATCGGAGCTGCCGCGCCCATAGAGGCGGCCGTCCTGCTGCCGAGGTTGGAACTGCTCAGGAGATTGGGCTACGACGACGTCGTAGTGGCCATGGAAGTGGAGACCGTCTTCACCTTCGCCGAACGAACCAATGATCGAATATCGGGGGTGACTTTCATGAGGCACGGAAAACATCCGGTGCTCGACTCCCCACGACTGTAGCAGGCCGGAGAGATAGTCCACACATTCCCAGTACGAGCGGCCGGGCGGATTCACGGTTGGTATCGCAATCAACTCGGAAAGAGTCCTTGTGATTTCGGCCTCATGCGCCGCTGCGTAGTTAGCGATTCGTGCTTCGGTATTCATGAATCATCCTTCCGACACCTTTCCAGGGATTCTTCTATTCGTATCCGCAGAGCCAGCGCGAAGTCGTGCCTCTGCAGGAACTGAGCAGTATAACCCCGACACCGAACTCGCGGCTACGAAACATGGGGTACGAAGTTGGTGACAGGTGCCTTCTTTCATGCTATCAAAGTGCGCTCACAATCCGAGACGCTTATGCATGTGCGCCAGGCCTAATGCGAAGTTGTGGTGTGGCACAGCGCTAGAAAATGGGAGGCAGGCATGACCCAATATGATCCAAAAATTCTCCAGAAATATGCCGATCGCCTGTACACGCAGGCAAACACAATCATTTTCATTTGGTCGATCGCGGGAATTATGGTCGGTGCTTTGGGAGGTTATCTCTTAGGGAGCATCACAGCTGCTCGCGAGAACTTGGCTGTTTTGGGAACGGCCATAGTGGGTTTGTTCGGGTTCTTGATCGGAAGGGAGAGAGCGTTCGAATTGAAATTCAGGGCGCAGACTGCTCTTTGTCAGGTCAAAATAGAGGAGAATACGCGAGGTCGGGAATAGCAGGCAACGTCACGACGGCTTTTGTAAGGACTTACACGCAGAACCGCACTTGCTCAATCCTCTCCGTCTGCTTTGAGATTTGATGGTGATGAGGTCATTGAAGTTGATAAGGCAGCGAAATCGGTGATAGGCACCTTTTTTCCTTTGATCCTTCCACCGAGATATCCAGAGCGAAAAAACGTGCCTGTTCCGAAAATAAGGCCGAAGGCTTGGGAGTGCGGCGGCTTGACGCCGCTTTGTCACGCTTCAAAGCGGTGCCGACGCACCGCACTCCAAAGCGCTTCGCGCACCACAGCCAGAAACTCAGGTTTTCGTGCGCTTGGGTACGCGAATCGCGCATGAGATAGTGTTGCCAATTTCGCGCATGGGGCGTTGCAGACCGAGTGTACTTGTAGCAGGCAGGCTTGATCGGTCTTTTCATTCGACGGTCTTTATGCGGAGGCCTTTCATGAAAACAAGAGGGACATCCAGACTGGTGATACTTTGCCTCGGCGCTTTGCTGATTTTTCAAGCTCATCATTTGGGTCAAAGCAAACCCGCAGGATCAACCGCTCCGGCCGCGAAAGCGGCCGATCCGTGGGCGCCCTGCCGCTTTCTCTTGGGCGATTGGATTGGAGTTGAGGGCTCCGGACAGCCGGGCCAACCGATCTCCGGTGGTGGCTGGCCATGAGATTGAGACCCTGGCTACATGAAGAAGAGGAACTAGTCGCCGACATGGGAATATTCCAGGTGAATCGGCTGCATGCCCGGTCCCCACGCACTGGCCAACGCCGCAGCATAAGCATGCTCAAGGCGGGAGACTGGGTCAATATCGTGGCTTTGACTCCTGAAGGGGAGGTCGTGCTCGTCCGGCAGTTTCGACACGGCGTCCGGGATTTCACTCTTGAGATTCCCGGCGGCATGGTTGACAAGGGGGAAACGCCCGCGCAGGCTTCGATCCGTGAGCTTCGGGAGGAGTCGGGATATGCCGGAGACGAGCCGATGCTGCTTGGCGTTGTGACCCCCAACCCCGCTTTTCTCAACAACCGCTGCTACACGTATCTTCTTGAGAACTGCCGCCGGATTGGGGAAACCGAGTTGGACCAGGGCGAAGACCTCGAAGTGTTGACGCGGCCTCTGTGCGACATCCCCGGAATCATCGCCTCCGGCGCCATTGACCATGCCTTGGTGGTTTGCGCCTTCTGGTGGCTCGCCCAGAAACATCCCCGGAACTTCCGTCCCTGAGTCTGAATATTCTCGACCCGACCCGCTAACGCAGGTAACATGTCGGGTTTGCATAAATGACAGACTTCGTTGGAAAGCGCATATGACGCGTAATGAGAATGCCGGTTCGAAGACGGGCGCGGGCCGCCCTGCCGTGAAAATTGGCTTGGTTTTGCTCGCGGGTGTAGCGCTGGCCGCGGGCTATTTTGCCTGGCAGTATTTTGCAGATCGGGAATCGACCGATGATGCGCAGATCGATGGACACATCGTGCCGGTGGCATCCCGTGTGGGCGGAACGGTGCTGACTGTTAATGTGGATGACAATCGGTATGTGGGGGCAGGGACGATCCTGGTCCAAATTGATCCGAAAGACTACGAGGTGGCGCTCGCGCTCCAAGAAGCGAACCTCGCCGATGCGAGGGCGTCGTTGCAGGCGACCCGCCCGGGTGTCCCTATTACCTCCACCACAACGGCCAGCCAAGTGGCGAGTGCAGGGGCGAGCCTGAGGCGGGTGCAAGCAGGTGCCATCGCCGCCTCCGGCGAGGTTGAGACAGCACGAGCGCGATTGACAACGGCCCAGGCGCGGCTGCGCGAGGCAACCGCCAACCATGTGCGTCTGACACAGGACCTCGACCGGATGAAGCGATTGATCGTCAAGGACGAGATCTCGCAACAGCAATACGACGCTGCCGTCGCCTTGGAAGAAGGCGCTCGAGCCAGCGAGGATGCAGCGAAGTCGGAGATTTCGGAGGCGGAGCATAGCGTGGCTGTGGCTGAGAGCCGCCTGGTGCAGGCAAACAGGCTGGTGGAGCAGGCAAGAGCGGAAGTGAGCGCGGCCGAAACGGGACCGGACCAGGTTGCGGTTACGCAGGCGAAGGTTGCGGCGGCGGAAGCAAAGGTCAAGCTGGCCGAAGCTGCCATGGAACAGGCTCGCCTCAATCTGCAGTACACTACGATCAAGAGTGTCACGAGCGGCGTGGTTGGCAAAAAGAGCGTGGAGCCCGGGCAGATCGTTCAGCCCGGTCAACCCTTGCTTGCCCTTGTGCCGCTCGAGGATATCTGGGTGACGGCCAATTTCAAGGAAACGGAGTTGCGCAACATGCGCCCCGGCCAACGGGTGAGCATCTCGGTCGATGCTTATGCTCGAAGGTACTGGGGCCGCGTTGAAAGCATCGCCGCCGCCACCGGTACGCGCTTCAGCCTTCTGCCCCCTGAAAACGCGACCGGAAACTATGTGAAAGTGGTGCAGCGCATCCCGGTAAAGATCGTCTTTGACAAGGGACAGGATCCGGATCACCTGTTGCGCCCCGGCATGTCGGTGGTTCCCACCGTATACTTGAAGTGACGCCATGAGCCGGCCGTTAGAGGCAGCTACTCCCGACGTCAACCGATGGCTGGTGTCCCTGTCGGTCATGTTCGGCACCTTTATGGTGGTGCTGGACACCACCGTGGTCAATGTGTCGCTGCCGCACATTGCCGGCAGCCTCTCGGCCAGCATCGAAGAGTCGACCTGGGCGCTCACGTCCTACCTGGCGGCCAACGCAATCATCCTGCCGATCACCGGCTGGTTGGCAAACTACTTCGGGCGCAAACGGCTCCTGCTGATTGCAGTGACGGGATTCGCCACGGCCTCGTTTTTCTGCGGCCTGTCGCCGAACCTGGAGGCGTTGATTGTTTGCCGCATCGTCCAGGGCATGACGGGCGGTGTCATGCAGCCGACAGCGCAGGCGATCATGCTCGAGGTGTTTCCGCCGCGGGAGCGCGGGAAGGCCATGGCCTTTTTTGGAGTGGGGATCGTCGTTGCACCGATCCTCGGGCCTGTCCTCGGCGGGTGGCTTACCGACACCTACTCATGGCGATGGGTTTTCTACATCAATATTCCCGTCGGCGTTCTTTCCGTTTTCATGATCCGGTCCTTCGTCTCTGATCCGCCGTATATCCGGCGCGGGACGGCGGGCATCGACTACTGGGGGATCGGATTGCTGGCCGTCGGCATCGGCGCGTTGCAGATCGCCCTGGACAAAGGACAACAGGAAGACTGGTTTGCATCAACGTGGATTACGGCGGTGCTCCTGACCGCGGTCATTGCTCTGCCGCTTTTTGTCGCTTTCGAGCTGCGAACGAGGAATCCGGTAACCAACCTGCGCGTATTCCGGGACCGCACGTATGGCGCGGGCGTGGTCCTGATCACGCTCATGGGGTTCGTGCTTTACGGGAGCATGGTGCTATTGCCGATCCTGTTGCAGACGCTGCTGGGATATCCGCCGCTTCAGGCCGGGATCGCCATGGTGCCGCGCGGCCTGGGCACGCTGCTCGCCATGCCGCTGGTGGGTATCATGATGGCGAGAGTCGACCCGCGCAAGCTCCTGGTCGCCGGTTTCCTGACCGGCGGTTTCGCGCTTTACTGGCTCTCGTGGCTCAACCTCGACGTCGGCTACTGGAACATCTTCTGGCCGCAGTTCGTCCAGGGCCTCGGTCTGGGACTGCTTTTCGTACCGCTTGCAACGACGACAATGGATCGGATTGCAAAAGAGGGGATGGGGAACGCGACGAGCCTTTTCAACTTGATGAGAAATATCGGCGGCAGCACAGGGATCGCAATCATCGAGACGGTGCTCGAACGGCGGCAGCAGCAGCACACCAATGTTCTTATAGCCCATGTCAATCCCTACGACATGAACTCCCAGATCATGTTCCAGAGGCTCCAGTCGATGTTTGTGGGGAAGGGGTCCGACGTCTCAACCGCAACCAGGCGCACCTACGCGACCTTGTTTGGCATGACGCAGCAGCAGGCAGGCATCCTGTCCTTCAACTACGCATTCCAGCTGCTCGGCCTCATCTTCCTTCTGATCATTCCTCTTGTGCTGCTCATGCGCAGACCGCGTACCGGCCCAGGTCCGGCTGCGGCGGCGCTGGAATAAGGCTGCGAAAGACGCGAAACTCCCGAAAGGGCCTCTCCTGTCCTGCGTATGTTTGGTGATCGTAGAAGCGGCCCGGCAAGCTCACTCAAAATCGCGATTGCCAACAGGCGACGGGTCTCTTATCATGGCTCGTCTTCTGTAACTACCAGATCAGGCATGGATCCGGAGGCAGATGGATTGGCGTCGAGATCCGGCCACAAGTATCAGCGAAGTGCGTGGCTTCGGCACAGGCGGCACAAGCAAATTGACACGACACGGTAGGAGCAGAAACAATAGTTCGCATTGTTAACTAAGTATCATGGTACTTATTCCAACCAAGATGGGTCGCATCAACAAGCGTGCCTTGTTGGGACGCTTGCAGCGAGTCGGTCAGGCTTCCCGGGCCGACTTGGCCAAGTCGCTCGGGTTAAGCCAGCCGACCGCCGGTAAGATCGCCGACGAATTGCTCCGGCTGGGCGTGCTCGAGGAGGTCGATGAAGGAGCCGCCTCAGTCCAGGAGGCCGTGCTCAGGGCGGTCGACGTCCGGGGAAGGGTCGGGCGTCCGGGGCGGATACTGCAACTGAACCGGAGCCAGGTACGGTTTCTGGCGATCCAATTGGATGTAAGCGAAACAAAACTGGCGGCAGTGCCTGTGGGGGTCAATCCCGAGGACTGTTGGGCCGTACGCGTGAAAACTCCCGCTTCGGGAGAAGGCTGGGTTCGCCAGCTCAAGGTTGCCGCCGCCAAGATCCCACAGAAAAAATTCTGGGGCGTGTTGGTGAGCGCGCCGGGCATCGTCGACGAACCCGGCGCCCGCGTGCTGTTCTCCCCGAACCTGCACTGGACCGAGTCGGTGGAGCTTTCCGGGTTGATCCGGCGGGTGTGGCACGCGCCCGTGGAGCTAGTGCAGGAGGAACGTGCGCTGGCGCTCGGACACCAGAGTGTCGATCCCAAGGAGGACGACTTCCTGCTGGTGGATTTCGGCGAGGGCGTTGGCGGCGCCGCGATTGTGGCGGGGAAACTCTATACCAATCCGCTGCCGCTCAGCGGTGAGTTGGGGCACACGCCGGTGCTCGGCAACCGGCGCAAGTGCGGCTGCGGGGCGGTGGGCTGCATCGAGACCCTCGTGTCGATGCGCGGGCTGCTGCAAAGTCACGCTGTCGCTCAAGACGGCGTTCGGCATAGCTGGAAATACCTTGCCGACGCGATCAGCCGGAAAGGCGTTCCCAGGTGGCTGGCGGAAACGCTGGATGCGACCGCGGTCGTGCTCGCGGGCGCGCTGAACGTGCTGGGACTTCGACGACTCATCATCACCGGGATTCTCACGGAGCTGCCGTCTGCAGTGATGGACTATCTTTCCCAAGCCATCGCGAAGGGCGCGATGTGGGCGCGTTTCGGCAAGGTGGAGATCGAAAGCGCGCCGCGGCGCCGCACCGCGGGATTAGTCGCGGTTGGGATTGATCGACTGGTGCTGCCGATGGAAAAAGAAGAGTCGGTGCCAACCGCCTTGGCGCCTCAGAAAGCTCTCAGCGGTTGGTTGAGCTATCACGAATAAAAAACGGGAAATGACAAAATCTATGACAACTCTTGGCATCATCGTTGGAAACCGAGGATTTTTCCCGGACCGCCTGTGCGACACCGGGCGCAAGGAAATCCTGCGGGCTTTGGAAAAATTAGGCATTGGCGCAGTCATTCTGCCCGAAACCGCGACGAAGTTCGGCTCAGTCGAATCGCTGGCTGATGCGCAACAGTGCGCCGATTTGTTCAAGCAGAACGGCGGCAAGATCGACGGCATCCTGGTCACGCTGCCGAATTTCGGCGACGAGCGCGGCGTGGCCAACGCCATCCGCTGGTCCGGCCTGAAAGTCCCCGTGCTGGTACAGGCCTTCAACGACGATCCGAAGCACATGACGATCAAGGATCGTCGCGACAGCTTCTGCGGCAAGATGTCGGTGTGCAACAACCTCCGGCAATACGGCATCCCGTTCACGCTCACCCGGAGGCATACGGTCAATCCTGACCACGCGAGCTTCGAGCAGGATCTTGCCGATTTCATGGTGACCTGCCGCGTGGTCAAGGGCCTGCGCAACCTGCGCATCGGCGCCCTCGGCGCGCGGCCCACGGCCTTCAACACCGTGCGCTACAGCGAAAAGCTGCTTGAGCAATCCGGCATCAGCATCGAGACCCTCGATCTGTTTGAGCTGTTCGGCTGGATCGGCAAAATGAAGGACGCCGATGCGCCGGTGCAGAGCAAACTCAAAGAGATCCATGATTACGTCGGCACCGCGAATGTGCCGGCCGCGGCGCTGCTAAAGATGGCGAAGTTCGGCGCCGCCGTGGACGGTTGGATGAAGCAAACCCGACTGGACGCGACCGCCATCCAATGCTGGACGGCGATGGAGGAATTCTTCGGCGTGGTTCCCTGCACGCTGATGAGCATGATGAGCAACGCGCTCATGTGCAGCGCTTGCGAAACCGACGTCATGGGGACCGTGGCGATGGTTGCGATGGCCCGAGGGAGCGGCCGGCCCAGCGCCCTGGTGGATTGGAACAACAATTTCGGCGACGATCCTGACAAGGGCGTGATTTTCCACTGCAGCAATCTGCCCAAGGACCTCTTCGTCGACACGGGCAAAGTGCGGCCGGCAATGGATTACCAGGCAATCATTGCCGGAACGGTAGGCAAGGAAAACACCTACGGCACTGTCGTGGGGCGGGTCAAGGCCGCGCCATTCACGTATCTGCGCGTCAGCACGGACGACACTGCGGGCAGGATTCGCGCTTACATTGGCGAAGGCGAGCTGACGGATGATCCACTCCAGACGTTCGGCGGCTACGGCGTCGTGCGCATTCCGAATTTCCAGAAGCTGCTCGCCCACATCTGCGAGAACGGCTTCGAGCACCACGTCGCCGTCAACCCGACCTGCGTCGCCGCGGGTGTGAAAGAAGCGCTGAGCAAATATCTGGGCTGGGAAGTTTACCACCACGCATAAGAGGAGAAACCACGAAAGACACGGACTATCCCGCACGCATGCTTGCCGCGCGCCTCTACGGGCCGTCGGATTTGCGGCTCGAAGAGGTGCCGCATCCGGGGCCGCCGGGACCCGGCCAGGTGCTGATCCGTGTCAAAGCGACCGGCCTGTGCGGCAGCGACCTGCATTCCTACCTCGACTCCCGTATCGGCGACACCAGGGTGGAAGGCCCGCTCATCCTCGGCCACGAGTTCTCCGGCATGATCGAGACAGCCAGCCTTGAGGCGCTCGACGGGCATTTCGAGCCCATCCGGCCCGGTACCCGGGTGGCGGTGAACCCGGCGCAGCCGTGCGGCCGGTGCTCGCTTTGCCGGGAGGGGCATCCGAATCTCTGCAGGCGCCTCCATTTCTGCGGCAACTACCCGGATGGAGGCAGTTTATGCGAGTGGATCCACATGCCCGCGAGCTGCTGCTTCCCGTTGCCGGATGCGATTGATGATGTCACTGGGGCGTTGCTGGAGCCGCTCGGGGTAGCAATCCACGCGGTCGACCTCGCGTGCATTTGCGTGGCGACCAACGTAGCCATTCTTGGTGCGGGGCCGATTGGGCTTCTAATCCTGCAGATGGCAAAGCTCGCCGGAGCCGATCCGGTCTTTGTTACCGATCGGCTTCGCTGGCGGCTGGAGCTGGCTCGCAGGTTCGGCGGCATTCCCATCAATTTCGAGAAGGAAGACGCCACCCGGAGGATTCTGGATCAAACGGATGGCCTGGGTGCCGACGTGGTCATCGAAGCCGCATGGGGCGGACCGGCCGTGGAACAGGCCGCCGAGATCGCCCGGCCCGGCGGGCGTGTTGTGCTGGTAGGAATTCCTTCAGACGACCGCCTTGCCATGAAGCATTCCACTGCGCGTCGCAAGGGCCTTAGCATCACGATGAGCCGCCGCATGAAGCATGCGTATCCGCGCGCCCTTCATCTGGTGCAAAACGGCCTCGTGGATGTGCGCAGCCTGGTCAGCCACCGTTTCCCTTTGAAACGGGCCGCAGAAGCCTTTCAACTCAACGCGGAGTATCGGGACAATGTAAGTAAAGTCATAATCGACATCGGACTGTAACCCATTCCAACGTGATTCCTATGAACGCAAAATACGCCATCGGTCTGGACTACGGCACCAACTCGGTGCGCACCCTCCTCGTCAATGTCGCCAACGGCCGCGAAGTTGCTACGGCGGTTTGGGAGTACGAGCACGGCGAAGCCGGCGTGATACTGACCCGCGACCCGAACCTCGCCCGACAGCACCCGTCCGACTACGCCAAGGGGGCGCAGGTAACCATCAGGAAAGCGATCGCACAAGCAAGGAAGGCGGTGCGCGGCTTCAAGCCGGAGCAGGTCATCGGCATCGGGGTCGACACGACCGGAAGCACGCCGATCCCGGTAGACCGTGAGGGCCGGCCGCTTGCATTCCAAAAGAAGTTTGCCAATAACCCTGCAGCCATGGCCTGGCTGTGGAAAGATCACACGGGCGTGGCCGAAGCTGCGGAAATCACCGAGCTGGCGAAGAAGATCCGCCCGCACCATCTTGCCAAGTGCGGCTCCACTTACAGCAGCGAATGGTATTTCAGCAAGATCCTTCACTGTCTGCGGACCAGTCCTGAGGTTTTTGACGCTGCGTACACCTGGGTGGAATGCGCCGACTGGGCGCCTGCGATGCTCACCGGGACCGAAGCGCCGGACAGGTTGACCGTGGGCGTCTGCGCGGCCGGCCACAAGGCGATGTACAACGGCAGTTGGGGCGGCTACCCCGATGCTGAGTTCTTATCGCAGCTCGATCCGAAACTGGGCGACCTGCGCTCCCGGCTGCCGCGCGAGGCTCACACGATTGACCGCGCCGTCGGCGGTTTGACTGAGGAATGGGCCGAGTGCACCGGCCTGCCTGCTGGCATACCAGTGGCTGTGGGCGCGTTCGACGCTCACCTTGGGGGTGTCGGCGCCGGCATTGCACCGGGCACGCTGGTCAAGATCATAGGAACGAGCACGTGCGACATGATGGTGGTACCGGTCGGTCAGGAGCTGGCGGATATCCCCGGTTTGTGCGGGATCGTCGAGGGGAGCATCCTCCCAGGATATTATGGCCTTGAAGCGGGCCAGTCGGCGGTCGGCGACATCTTTAACTGGTTTGTGAACTACATCCGGCCTGGTGGCCGCAACGCCGGCTCCCACGAGGAGCTTTCCACGGTGACCGCCAAACTGGCGCCGGGCGAGTCCGGCTTGCTCGCTCTCGATTGGAATAACGGCAACCGCACCATCCTAGTCGACCAGCGCCTGACCGGCCTCCTCCTGGGTCAGACGCTGTACACCACTCCTGCCGAAATCTATCGGGCGCTCATCGAGGCAACGGCCTTCGGCGCCTTGACGATCATCAACCGCTTCGAAGAGTATGGCGTCAAAGTGGAGCAAATCGTCAATTGCGGAGGCATCGCGGAAAAGAATCCGCTCGTCATGCAGATTTACGCCGATGTGACCGGCCGTCCCATGAAGATCTCCCGCTCGGCGCAAACGTGCGCGCTGGGAGCGGCCATCGCAGGCGCCGTCGTCGGCGGGGCGCACCCGAACTACACTGCGGCGCAGGAAGCCATGACCGGCCTCAAGCGGCGCGTGTTCAAGCCGAACCCGAAGGCGCACGAAACCTATTGCGAACTTTATGCTCTCTACCGGAAGTTGCACGACGCTTTCGGAACCAGGGACTGGACCGGCAACCTTTATGACGTGATGAAGCAACTCATCGATATCCGCAACCACGTGCGCAAATGATTCACGGCAGATGGCGCCAGGATTGTGGAGGGAACGATCCCGCCGCGGCCTCTGCGCTAAAGGAAGTCTGAAATGCTAGAGGAACTCAAGCAGCGAGTCTGCAAGGCCAACCTCGAACTGGTGAGGGCGGGATTGGTGATACAGACGTTCGGCAATGCCAGCGCCGTTGATCGCAAGAGCGGCCACGTCGTTATCAAGCCGTCGGGTGTGGGCTACGAGGATATGGGCGCCGAGCACATGGTGGTGGTGTCCTTGACGACCGGGGAGATCGTTGATGGCGCCCTCAAGCCCAGCTCGGACACCCCAACGCATCTTGTCCTCTACCGTGCCTTCGAGACGATCGGCGGCATCGCTCACACGCACAGTCTGTATGCCACGGCGTGGGCGCAGGCGCACCGGGAGATTCCTGCGCTCGGGACAACCCATGCGGATTACTGCCACGGCCCTGTCCCCTGCACCAGGCTCATGACAAGCAAGGAGATCCGCTCGGATTATGAAGCCAACACCGGGCACGTGATCGCGGAGCGTTTCGCCCATCTGGATGTACTTGCAGTTCCCGGCGTGCTGGTTGCGAACCATGGGCCGTTTACATGGGGTGAGTCGGTCGAGCTCGCCGCCGACCACGCCATCGTTCTGGAATATCTTGCCCGACTGGCAAGCGAAACGCTGCGCATCAAGCCCGCAACCCGGTCCATGCAGCGCGCGCTGCTCGATAAGCATTTTTTCCGGAAGCACGGGCAAGACGCTTATTACGGACAGAGGGGACCGTCCCATTCCATTGTCAAATCGACCAAGCATGATTAACCACCAGCCATCCAATAGGGCCAAACTATGCAAAAGATAATGAACTGGATGATCATTGTCGTCGCTGTCACCAGCGTGGCCTGTTTCATCGGCTGCACCTCGGCGCCTCAGCCACAGCCCAGCGGCACCATCAGCAAAGAGCCTTTCGGCACGAAGGAGGGAATCCAAGTGGATCTTTACACGCTGCGCAACGCAAACGGTCTCGAGGCCAAGATCACGAATTACGGCGGCATCGTAGTCTCGTTGAAAGTGCCCGATCGCAACGGGCAGCTTGGCGACGTGGTTTTCGGATTCGACACACTCGCCGGGTATCTCAGCAATGAATACCTCAAGAGCAATCCTTATTTTGGCGCCCTGATCGGCCGCTACGGAAACCGCATCGGCAAAGCCAGGTTCAAGATTGCCGACCGAGAGTACACCCTGGCTGCAAACAACGGTCCCAATCACCTGCATGGCGGGATCAAGGGATTCGACAAAGTAGTGTGGGAGGCCAAGTCCCTGCCGGGCGAAGAACCGGCGCTGGAACTGCGCTATACAAGCAAGGACGGCGAAGAGGGCTATCCAGGCAACCTGACGGTAACGGCTGTCTGCACCCTTACCAACGACAACGCGTTGAAGTTGGAGTTTACCGCAACAACCGACAAGGAGACAGTAGTGAACCTCACCCACCACTCCTACTTCAACCTGGCCGGGAAGGGAGACATCCTCAACCATGAAGTGATGATCAATGCCGATGAGTTCACGCCGGTAGACAGCACGCTGATCCCGACGGGCGAGCTTCGGCCTGTGCAAGGCACACCGTTCGACTTCCGCACGCCCACGACGATCGGCGCCCGCATCAACCAGGACGACGAACAGCTCAAGTTCGGAAAAGGTTACGACCACAACTGGGTCATCAACAAGCCCATCGGGCAGCTCGGCCTGATGGCGCGCGTTTATGAGCCTGGTACCGGCCGCGTGCTGGAAGTACTTTCTACCGAACCGGGCTTGCAGTTTTACACGGGCAACTTCCTCGACGGCACACTCAAGGGGAAAGACGGCTGGGTGTACCAGTTCCGCAACGGCTTTTGCATGGAGCCACAGCACTATCCGGACTCGCCGAACAAACCGAACTTTCCCTCAGTCGTGCTGAAGCCGGGCCAGGTATACAAGAACACTATCATTTATAGATTCAGTACAAAGCAAATCCCATAGGGGAATGACGCCATAAGCGCTAAGATAAGCTCGCTACCCACTTGGACTTTGACCTAGACCTCGGCTTGGACTTGGACTGTCCTGCGTGACGTGAACTTTCGCAAGCTCGACGTTTGCCACGTCGCCGTGCGCTTCTTGCCGCTTGCAGCCAGCATTGCCGACAGTCTACCACCGCGGTACGCAGCTTTGGCGGATCAACTCCGCCGTGCATCCATTTCCATTCCGCTGAATATAGCCGACCAGTCGAAGTCCAAGTCTAAATCCAAGTCCACGGGAAGACGGGAAGAACGGTGTCGTATCTGCAAAAATCAAAATCCTCAGAGAGTTGGTCGCCGGAAATGTCATCCTGCCCCGTTTCTCGCTTTTTTGACGATTGCAGATACGACACCGCAGCCGTGTTCGATCAGCTCAGTCTTTCGCCCCGTGTGCCAGAAGGATCTGGACCGTGAGTTCGAAGGTATGCTGCGGATCAAAACCCCAGAATGCTGAGTGATAGAGCGCGCGGCCCCGGCGGTCGATCAATATGTTGGTGGGCGTAGTGTCTATGTGGTGCTGGTTGAGGGCCCACTGGTTGTCGGGGGCACGCAGGGCGACGAAGCCATAGCGGCCCATCAGGACAGCCGCGATGGTGTCTTGCGCAGGGCGCACGTTGATTGTGATAAGCGTGAGGCCCTGAGTTCCGTACTTGTCGAGCATCTTCTGCAGGCGAGGAAACTCCTCACGGCAAGCCGCTGACTCCGGGTCCCAAAAGTCGAGCAGGACGACGCGGCCGCGATAATCCGAGAGTCGGACCTTCTTGCCATCCCGGTAGCTCGTGAGTGTGAAACCCTTGAACGAGGATGACCCATAAACCATGCGCGACCAGACGTCTTGCTCAACTTGTGCCGGCGTTTTCTTGAGTTTCTCGCCATAGCTGAGGAGAACGGGACGAAGCACATCGCTGGGCGCCGCGGCCATGGCGTCCAGGAGCAGCCTGTAGGCCCGCTTGGAATTGCCGGCCTTTGCCAACGCTTCTGCTTGCAGGAGGCTCTGAGGATCTGAAGAAACGGGGTACGGCACGTTCGCGCCATTCAATTGCTCAGCGGCCTGTGCATAGAGGTGGCGATCCATAAGCGCATGGGCCGTGACCAGGGTCTGTTCGTAATACGCGAAGTATCGCCACTCTCTTTGAATGGCAAGCGCACGCACGATGACTGACATTTCCTGGGCCAGTGAGAGCGCCTTGGCTGGATCCGTCCGGTTGTATGCATCAAAGAGGAACCGCATGTACCACTCGCTGTTACTATTTTCATCTGGAGGGTACAGATTCTTGAGTCGTTCCAGAATTGCAATGCGCGCCGTCAGGTTTCCCTCATATACCGACATTCTGGAGAGAAGTTCGAAACCTGCGGCATGTCTTGGAAATTGCGTCAGGAAGTCGTCGGTGAGCTTGCAATACAAAGCAAAATCGGATTCGCCGACGCGCTGGGCGTATGCCGCAAGTGCTTCCGGGTCGTGCGGACGAAGTTCGCAAGTCTTCCGGAGGCACTCCCGCGCCCCTGCAAGGTCACCTCGATAGGCCAGTGTCGAGGCCAGGGACTGATAAGCCGTGACGAAACCGGCATCGAGAGCGACGGCTTTCCGGTAATAGCGCTCAGCGGCCTCCTGAGTTTGTGAGTCGTCGAACTGCCCCAGCGCCCATTGATAGACGGCCTTGTCGGGGGAAGCTGCGGCCCGGGCCGCGTACAGCGCGCGAAAATCGCTCAACGTGGTGTCGGGCGCAAGTTTGACTTGAGATCGCACGCCTTGCTGGCTGCGCTGCGCGGCTTTGGCGGCGTCAGCCAGCGCCGAACAAGCCGCGATGAAATCCGGGTCGAGCTTGACAGCTCTGCCGAATGCCTCAATGGCAGCGGCCGTATTTCCGGCCTTCTGAAGAGCCAGGCCCTTTTCATACTCGGCCATTGCTTCAGGGGGCAGATTATATTGGCTTGCACCGGCTGCTGCGATTGCCAGGCTGCACGCCAAAACGAATATCAAGCGGCGATAGCGCTTCACTGAAGCCCTCCTTTCCATAACCAGGGGACCGCGGGCGGACGCAGATTCAAGCGCCCGGAGGTCTGTGTCTGGCGCCGTTGGTCTGTGGTTTCGCCTTATTACATCCCGCTGCATACGCAAGGCGCCGGGTTCTTTCACAGCCTTTCAGACGCCATCTTGCCACGCAGGTCGAGCAAACGGCGGATGACCTCTTCCGTAGGCATGAGTTCTACGTCTTCACCCCCGCGCTCTTTCCACTCCACGTTACTGCCGGTTCGCGTGGAAATCACCAGCCGAATCGGCATGCCGATCAAATCGGCGTCCGCGAACTTAGCTCCGCTTGGTGTCTCGCGATCGTCCCAGAGCACGTCGATCCCTTCGTGCCGGAGCCTGCCATAGAGATCCCGAGCGCGGCTCTCGACTCCCGGGAGGGAGATGAGATGCGCCTGGAATGGCGCAATCTGGCTCGGCCAGAGGATTCCCTTCTTGTCGCTGTTTTGTTCGACGATTGCTGCCAGGAGCCGATGGGTGTCGATGCCATAACAGGAAAGGTGCATCGGCTCTGATCTCCCGCCTCTCGATGCATAGGCCGCCTTGAGTTCCTTCGAGTACATCGTGCCCAACTGCGAGACATGGCCGATCCTGGTGCCTCTTCGCATTTCCAGGCGCCCTCGACGGCATCGGGCACAGGTTTCTCCTTCCCTGATCTTGCGGACATCGACGAATTCCTGAGGCTTAGGCAAGTCCCGGTCGAAATTCACGTTAATGAGGTGATAATCCGTTCGATTCGCCCCGGCTTCGAAATTCACTCTCCCTTCGGTCGTCAGATCCCAGACGGTTCTTACCTCCTCAGGCAGCCCGATGGGACCCGCGTAGCCCACTTCTGCTCCGGTGAGCTCCTTGACCACGCCGGCAGGCGCCAGTCTCAACGTGGAGCACCCGAGGAGAGCGGCGAGCTTGGTCTCGCTGACGTCGTACTCTCCGCGCACACAGACGGCAACGACACTGTCGTCGGCCTGAAACAGGAGCGCTTTGGTAGTTTTTTGAACGGGGATTCCGACGAAGGCAGCAAGCTCTGCCGTTCCTACGATGCCGGGCCCGAAAACGGCTTCGACGAGGCGAGGAACTTCATCTTGCCTGAACTCGGGGAAAACCGACTGCGCTCTCTCGAGGCCGGCGAAGTATTCGCAGCCGCTGCACTGGATAACCTCTTCGTCCCCGGCGTCAGAAAGCACTACAAACTCCGTGGATACGGGGAGACTGTGGCTCACGCCAGTCTCCAGAGCGACAACCCGAACCCCCATCTCGCTGAACGCCGCCTGACACACTGCAAGCAACTGCAGACGGCTGTTCTGCGCGCTCTCTTCCTCGGCATCGAAACTGTACGCGGCGTGCACCGGGAACTGGCGCGCAGACGCGAGCGTGGCCGCACCGCGGCTTTCTTCACGGTACTGCCACCGGCTGATTCCAAGAGAGAACGGCAGCTCCTTGTAGGTCATCGGCAAAGCCCCTGCCAGCATAGAGAGGTCGTCTTCGTGCTGCGCAGCCATAGGGTACTGCTGGCGAATCTGAGGGCGGCAGGCGGAGAGGGCGCGTTTCACTTCAGCACTGGCCGCACCTTCCTTCGGGGCACTTGGCGCCGGCGGTGGTGCTTCCAGGAACTGGACGCCGCGGGCCGCAGCCTGGGCGCTGAGGATGCGATCCACGTTCTGCAAGATCCGCCATGCAAGCGGCAGCAGGAGAAATACTCCGTGGCCGGACGACTTGATGAATCCGGCACGCAATAGCAACTGCTGGCTGGTTGAACTCACATTCTTGGGTGTTTCGCGTAAGGTCTTTCCAAAAAGCTTCGAATACCGCATAGATTCCTTACTGCAATCACGGAATGCACGAAGGAGTTCTTTTCCGCGGTGCTGTTTTTAGCACGATTTTGCTTGCCCGGCACCAACACTATCCTTTTCGAGAGTCGTTGACAATGCTGATCTATTGGCCTAGCATGGCGCCCCATAAGCGATTCAGTTTCAGAGAATCGTCTTAGCTGGTGCATAGGGGCTGCGGTTCGCGGAGGGCGGACCGGCCCCATCGACAAAGTCTAGAAAAGACCCTCGGATTTCTGACCAGTTCCTGGCCGGGTTGGTGTTCTCCTGGGGTCATTAACGCCCAGAAATGAGCGGGGAAGAAGGCAAAGCATGAAGATACATCATTGTGCTGCTTTTCGATTGGCACCCGGATCCGCTCTTCTTATAGCGCTGATTTTCCTGGTGTCGCCGGTATTGGTCCAGGCTCAAACTGCCAACACCGGGACGGTGCTGGGGCTTGTGACCGATCCCTCCGGCGCTGTTGTGCCGGGAGCGGATGTCGAGCTCAAAGATGCCGCCACTGGGACTGTCCGCACGACCGCAACCAATGAGGCCGGCCGATTTACCTTCGTGGCGGTCAAACCGGGCACTTATTCGGTAACGGTGTCAGCCCCGGGTTTTCAAAAGTCGGTCGTCGGGTCGCAAGTGGTTGAGGTTTCCAAGTCTTACACCCTCAACTTCAGCCTGAAGATAGGCGCAAGCACCGAGCTGGTGGTTGTCACTGCCTCGGCAGGCGCGCAACTGCAAACTCTCGATGCCACCCTGGGCGACAGCCTTGGCGGCGAGATGCTCCTAATGCTCCCAAGCCTGGAGCGCAACGTCACGAACTTGCTGCTCCTTCAGCCCATCGCCATGCCGCAACAGGCCGAGGGTGCAAGCAGCAGGTACGGCGGCCAGGTAGCAGGAGCCCAGAGCGACCAGAACACTTTCGTGCTGGACGGCGGCAACGTCACCAGCGGAGTTTCAGGGAACTCGGATTACTGGACGAACTACGCCGGGGCGCCTGAGGGTGCTATTCCCACGCCGGTCGAAAGCATCCAGGAATTCCGCGTAGCCACGAGCAACCAGGTTGCCAGCTTCAGCGGTTCGGGAGGAAGCCAGGTGATGCTGGTCACCAAGCGCGGCGGTGACAAGTACCATGGGTCCGTCTATGAGTACCTGCAAAACAGGTCTCTGAATGCAAACACGTGGGATCGAAACCGAGTCGGCCAGCTTCGCCCAATGACTCAGGACAACCGTTTCGGAGCCACGCTGGGCGGATCGATCCCCAAATTGGGCAGCAAAGAGAAGACATATTTCTTCTTTCACTACGAAGGCCGGCGCCGGAACGATTTCAGCCAGATCACCAGGACGGTACCGACAGATTCTCTCAAGCAGGGAATTCTTCGTTTCAAGGATGCATCCGGGAATACCATCTCTTACAACCTGGCGACTTCGAACCAGTGCGGCCCAAGCGGCAATCTTCCCTGCGATCCGCGCGGCCTCGGTCTGAATCCGCTGGTCAGTCAGGTATGGAACAAATACATGCCTGCAGGCAATGATTCGTCCAGGGGCGACGGACTGAACACGATTGGGTTCACTGCTCCGGGCAAGTTCCCGAACAACGATAATCTCGCCGTGTTGCGGCTCGACCGCAATCTGACGGAAAACTGGCAAGTCATGGCCAGCTTCCGTTTCTTCAACCAGGTGCACAACGTTGGAGATCGCCAGATCGACATCGGCGGATTGATACCGGGGGATAAGCTGGGTGTTCCGTCGTCACCGGCCTTCATCCCGCGGCTGCCGCGCTATCTGGTCCTCGGTTTGACGGGGCATGTGACACCGATAGCCACCAACGAATTCACCTTCAGCTATCTGCGCGATTACTGGTTCTGGAAGACCGACGGCGCCCGGCCTCAGGTTTCAGGCACCGACAGCGCGCTGCTGATCAGCGGCAGCATGAATCCCGTGGATCTCGGCGTCGGCGCAATCCGGGGTCGGGAATGGAGAGCCCACAACTGGACCTGGAGCGACAACTTCAGCTGGGTGAAAGGAAACCAACTCCTGCAATTTGGGGGATCGGTGCGGCGCAACGCAACCCAGTTCTGGAGAGACGATGCTCAGTCCGCCCTCGCCCAGCGGATATATCAGTTGAACAGTGGGCAAGGACTTAATATACCCTCGACTTACCAACCCCTGATTTGCAGCTCAACCGTCACCACCAACTGCCTGCCTTCCAACCGGACCAGCGACTGGAACAGCTTCTATGCCGGCGCCCTTGGCCTGACAGAGAGAGCCACGCTGGTAGCGACGCGCGATGCCAACTTCAAGGCCAATCCCATAGGAGCCCCTCTCGGCACGGATTCCCACTACAACGAGTACAGCATCTATGCCAACGACTCATGGAAGGTGACTCCTTCGCTGACGCTCAACCTGGGGTTGAACTGGAGCGCCGATGTGCCGGAGACCGAAGTGCAAGGCAAGCTGGCGCTGGCTTACTACGGCACAGGCCAAGTGGTGATTCCATCCGACTACATTGCCCAACGCGCAAAGTCTGCCCTGGCGGGGACTGTGTTCAATCCTGTGCTCACCTGGAAACCGATCGGCAGCACCGATCGGCAGTACCCTTACGATCCTACTTGGACCAACTTCGGGCCGCGGATTGCACTGGCGTGGAATCCGAGCCTCAGCGGGGGTTTTTGGGGAAAGATGTTCGGAAACCGGAAAACGGTTCTGCGAGCAGGTTTCGCCCGGCTCTATGACCGCCTGAACGGCGTGCAGAAAGTGATCGACGCGCAGCAGGTGCTCGGCTTCACGCAAACTCTCCTTTGCTTGGGACCGTCGACCACCGGGCAGTGCACGGGAAGCGCCGGCATCAATCCGCTGACCGCCTTCCGCGTGGGCGTCGACGGAAGCACGGTTCCGCTCCCGTCCTACTTGGTGGATCAGCCCATCCCCGTAATTCCCGGCTACTCCACCGTCCCTGGCGCCAACCAGGCATTCGCCAACGCTTCCACGCAACTCGCTCCTCGCTTCCGGCCGGCCATCAACAACTCTTACAACCTGACTCTCCAGCGCGAACTGACGGGAGGAACCATCCTCGAGATCGGTTACGTGCGGCGTGAGGCCAGGAACCTGCTGGTGGGCATGACGCTCAATCAGATTCCCTATATGATGGTCTATGGCGGCCAAAGCTTCGCGCAGGCTTATGATGCCGTCGCCGACCAAGTGCGTGGGGGGGTGGCAACCGCATCGATCACTGCACAGCCGTTCTTTGAAGCTGCGCTGGCGGGAACAAGTTACTGCAAAGGCAATCCCAACTGCACGGCCGGCGTGGTAGCGAAGTTCTCGAGCAACATCCGCAACTCGCAGGTTTTCAACCTTTTCAATGGGCTGCAGAGCTCGTTCGTTTTTGGCCCGGCAACGGCTGCCGGCACCCAGATCAACGACTTCCTGTACTTCACCGATTACGGCAAGTCCAGTTACAATGCGGGATTCCTATCACTCAAGTTGCGGGAGCGCAAGGGATTGTCCTTTAACGGCAACTTCACCTGGGCTCACTCCCTCGACAACGGTGTCGTCAACCAGGACATCGATGCCTTTGTCGCCAATTCCTATGATACTGGTTATGGATGGGGCAATTCCGTGTTTGACCGCAAGTTCGTCGTCAATCTGATGGGCCTTTACAACATGCCCTTCCATGCGGGCAATCCCGTTTTGCATCAGATTGTCCAGGGGTGGTCGATTGCGCCAATCTTCAGCTGGTACACCGGCCTGCCGCTCAGGGTGACGGTCGGATCCAACCAGGAGTTCGGCCAGGGCGCGACGGGCGTGGCAACCGGCGCGGTGTTGATGCAGCCGAACACTTTCGGAAACTCCGCTCACCAGGGCGTTGCCGGCAGCAATGGCGTCGGCACCAATGCAAATCCTGCAACAGGGGGAACCGGAGTGAACCTCTTCGCGGATCCGGCGGCAGTTTTCGCTGCTTTCCGGCCGATAAGGCTCAGCCAGGACACCACCTCGAGCGGGTACTGCCTGCGTGGGCAGAACCGGTGGAACCTTGACATGAGCCTGTCCCGCCACTTCAAACTCACCGAGAGAGCGAGCTTTGCCTTGAACGCTCAGTTCTTCAATCTTTTTAACCATACGCTGTTCAATGATCCAGGCCTGAATCTGCAGAGTCCCACCGCATTTGGCGTGATCACCTCGCAGATGAACTCGCCGCGCCGGATCGAGCTGGGCCTGCACATCGACTTCTAGCGCTAGCCGGGAGTTTTCTTATCGGGGCGGGTTGAGCGAAACGTTCGGCCCGCCCTTCTTATTGCCTTGGAGTGCGCTTGCTTGCGCGTTGGTCTGGGGGCCCTGGCATGGTCCTTTGTGTCGGCAAGCGCCGTGTGGAAAACACGCGGCGCCACAGCATCCCGCCGGTGGACCTCGGTGCCCGCCTTCGCCGGTTCGGAAGAGCCGGACGGGGTGGGACGACGCCTCAGACGTCTGGGGAGTGCACGGGGTATGAGGCTATCGTGGCGCTAACCAGCGGCGCGCTTGCGCACCGTCCGGGTTGAGCGCGGGGTTAGACCTCGCTCCTTCACGCGACGAAGCGCTTCATTGATCCGCGTCTGGTACCCTCGCCCTTGGGCTCGAAAGAAAGCAATTACGTCCGCATCAAGACGAATAGTGGTCAAGACCTTCGTCGGCACCTTCTGCGGCCCTCGGCCGCGACGCACCAGCGGCGGACCCAGCATTTCCTCGGACCAGGGAGGGTTGTCTGGGTCAACGGCCTTTGCGGAAATGGTCTTCGGCGGCTTCAAAGTAGTAGCGCGCTTCATATTTCTCTGCCTTGCGTAATGAGATGATGTGCATGTCGTCGTCGCGGTCCGTGTGGACCAGGACGACGACCTCGCCATTCAGAATACCGAACGTCACTAGCCGTTTCTCGCCGTAGTCTGCCCGGATGTCCTCACGGGTGACGGTGAAGTTGTCCCAAATGGCGTCAGCCCCCTCGAAGTCCAAGTCGTGAAGTTCGATGTTGCGTCGGCGCTTGAATTCGTCCCAGGTGGGCACGAGCATATTGTAGTAACAATCCGCGCTGACGGCAAGTATTTTGTTACTACACGGGAGCGGTCCCGGACTAGTCGTTTGCCAAAATCCCATACAGCAGTATTGGGACGGTTTCCCGCCGGTTGAGCCGCCGGCCGGTGTGGTTTTCTCTCGACAGCCGCGTCCAATAAAGAGCAAACCCTTTCCGATGCCATCGAACGACCGTATCCGGCCTAACGACGATCAACGATTGCTGCCAGCTTGAGACAAAAAGGTCAATGCTTTCAATGCGGGTGGGGTTTTGGCAAATGACAGGCGTCCGGTTCAGCGTTGGCCGGCTGTGAGGACTTTCTTTCTGAGGCGGATCGCTTGCGGTGTGACCTCGACGAGTTCGTCTTCATTGATGAACTCCAGGGCCTGCTCGAGTGAGAGTTCGCGGAAGGGAACCAGGCGGATCGCCTCATCGGACGTGGATGCCCGCATGTTGGTCAGCTTCTTTTCCTTGACTGCGTTGACATGGAGATCAACATTGCGGGCGTTTTCGCCGATGACCATTCCCTCGTAGACCGCGGTTCCGGGCCGTATAAAAAGCTCGCCCCGCTCCTGCAGGTTGTAAAGTGCATAACTGGCCGCTGATCCGGCCCGGTCTGCAACCAGGGCCCCGGTCAGACGGTTTGTGATTTCCCCCACCCATTCACCCCACCTCAGGAAGAGTGTGTTCAGGAGCCCGGTTCCTTTCGTGTCGGTCAAAAACTCGGAACGAAAGCCGATCAAGCCCCGGGTTGGAACCTCAAACTCCAGCCGGACACGGCCGGCGCCGTGATTCACCATTTTCGTCATGCGCCCCTTGCGGCGTCCGAGGGCCTCCGTTACCACGCCGATAAAAATGTCGGGACAATCGATCACGACCTGCTCGATCGGCTCCATTTTCCTGCCGTCCAGGATGCGTGTGATGACTTCCGGCTTTGAAACCTGCATTTCATGGCCCTCGCGGCGCATCATCTCAATCAGAATCGCCAGCTGCAACTCCCCGCGTCCGGAGACCTTGAAGCTGTCCATGACCTCCGTTTCCTCCACCCGGATGGCGACATTGCCGAGCATTTCTTTATCGAGGCGCGCCCTGAGCTGGCGCGAGGTCACATACTTGCCTTCCCGGCCGGCAAACGGGGATGTGTTCACATGGAAAACCATGGAGATGGTGGGCTCATCGACCCGGATGGAGGGGAGCGGCGCCGGGTTCTCGGCATCCGCGACCGTTTCGCCGATGAAGATTCCTTCTATGCCTGCAAGCGCTATGATCTCGCCGGCGGCGGCTTCGTCAACCGGCTGATGTTTGAGGCCTTCGAACGTGTAGAGCATTGTGATCCGCGTCTTTTCGATCGAACCATCCAGCTTGCAGACCGAAACCTGGTCGCCGACGCGGACGCGGCCCGAGAAAATGCGGCCGATCGCGATCCGTCCGACATAGTCGCTATAATCCAGCATGGTCACCAGGATCTGCAGACTGTCGGCTATCAGCGGGCATGGAGCAGGAATGGTCTCGAGGATCTGCTCGAAAAGCGGGCGCAGATCGTCCGAGCTGTCGTTCAGTGCCCGCTTGGCAATGCCCTCGCGGCTCACGGCATAGAGAATCGGAAAGGCAATCTGCTCCTCGCCGGCATCCAGATCGATGAACAGGTCGTAAATCTCGTTGACGACCTCCTGGGGGCGCGCGTCGGAACGATCGATCTTGTTTACCACAACAATGGCGGGCAATTCCTGTTCGAGTGCTTTGCGCAGCACAAAGCGCGTCTGCGGCAGCGGTCCCTCCGAGGCGTCAACCAGCAGCATGACGCCGTCGACCATTTTTAATACGCGCTCAACCTCCCCCCCGAAGTCGGCGTGGCCGGGGGTATCGACGATGTTGATCTTGACCCCGCAATAATGAATCGCGGTGTTCTTGGCCATGATCGTAATGCCGCGCTCGCGTTCGAGGTCGAGGTTATCCATCACGCGCTCAATCACACGCTCGTTCGCGCGAAAGGTGCCGCTCTGCTTAAGCATCGCATCCACCAGGGTCGTCTTCCCGTGGTCGACATGCGCGATGATGGCTATGTTTCGAATGTCTTCTCTGGGTTGTGGCATAAGCAACAGTATTTCTCCTGACGCGATCCCTTTGCTCTGCGGGGAATTCCGGGAGCATCAAAGAGGGCGAACGTTACATCGGTCGGAGAGCCCTGTCAAGAACAGGTCTGGGAGGCCAGCAGTTTCGGAACTCCATGATATAGGGTACGCCTGAAGCCTACGAGTAACACCGACGCACGCTGGATTGTCTGCTTGTCTGGAAGACGGGGTATTTTCGAAGGCGTTTTTGAGGCTGGATCGACACGAATCCCGTCACCGGCGGGATGACCTACTCAGTGGAGGGGGCCTGAGGCAGTCTCTCGTAACTCAACTGCTGTCGGGCGGCTTTCCCAGACTGATCCACAGCAGCCGAACCAGAGTTACTGGTTCCAACACCCTGTGGCTTCCGCGATGTAGGTAGCGATTGCGATAGAGTCGCTCCAGGCTCAAGTCCGAGATGGCTGCGCAGCCGGACAAGAAGGTCTGGTCTGTGAGCCAGAATGACAATTTCTCTTACTGCCAGTGCCCCGAGTGCAGAAAGATCATCGAAGAGGAGGGCTCGCCGTCCGAACCGATCATCCGCTTCGTCAACGCCGTGGCGGCGCGGTTTCCCGACAAGGTCATCTCGACCCTTGCCTACCAGTATTCACGCCCGGCGCCGAAGCTGACCCGGCCGGCAGCCAACGTCCAGATCATGCTCTGCACGATAGAGCTCAACCGCAGCCTGCCGATCGCCGAGGACCCCTCGAGTCGCTCGTTCCTCCAGGATATCGTCGACTGGGGCAAGATCGGCCGAAACATCTACCTCTGGGATTACACGGTCAATTTCTCGCACCACGTTTCGCCGTTCCCAAACCTGCACGTGCTCCAACCCAACATCCAGTTTTTCGTCCGCAACGGCGCGCGGCAGCATTTTCAGCAGTCGAACACCAGTCCCGGCCACGAGTTCTCCGAGCTCAAGTGCTATCTGCTGGCACGCCTGCTGTGGAACCCGGACGTCGACGCCGGGGCCGTGATGACGGAGTTTCTCGACGGCTACTACGGCGCCGCGGGTCTGAGGATAGGGAAATACATAGCGGCGCTTGAAGAGGCGCGCGCACACACCGGCGCGAAGCTCGACATATACGAGCCGCCGGTTGCTCACGCTGAGACCTATCTGTCGACGGAAAATGTTGCCGCCTACAACGAGCTGTTCGACCGGGCCGAGGACGCGGTGCGCGGCGATTCGGCGGTGCTGGCGCGTGTGAAGACAGCGCGACTCCCTCTCCAGTACGCCATGCTTGAAATCGGCAAGAATGACATGTTCGGGCCGCGCGGCTTTTACGTCGAGCGCGGCGGACGATTCGAGTTTTGAGGAGGTCCGGAAACTGACGGTGGAAGGCGACCAGCGCAAGGAAGACGTGACCCAAACGTTCACTTTTACGCCGGCGCTTCAGAATGTTCGCTTCATCAAGTTCCACGTCGAAGGAACCAAGACGCTGCCCGACTGGCATCCGTCGGCGGGGGGAATGTCGTGGGTCTTTATCGATGAAATCGTTGTCCGCCTAGAATTCGCCGGTAACGGTATCGGAGCCACTGTGCTATCTTTCGTGGCATCAAAAAGCTCCGCCGATAAGCACACCGGCAGAAAAACCTGCAAGGCAGAAGAGAACCTCTTGCAATAATTGCTCTCTAATGGTCAAGGTGAAGATACCAATGAGCAAAATAAGGCTGACCAGGAAGGTGCTTATAAGGATAAAGGCCAGAGCCTTGGAGGGACTACTTAAGCAACTTGTCTTAAGACCTTGTCGTTAGGGTGGACCTTTTGAACAACCTTGAGGCCGATTACGTCTCCTGTTTTTGCTGCAGAAACGTCCTCATGCTCAATCTGAATAAAGTCCACGGTCTGGGTAAAATCGGAGGTATGGCCCTTAATATGGATGGTATCGCCCACCTTCAGGACATCTGAAAGTCGGATTATGCCCACGCCCAAATGACCGTAATAATGGGTAATGGTGCCGATTTCTTTCTCCTGCATACGTACCTCCCTACTCTGAAGACGCGCTTATCCTAAGCAGGGTCTTCTGCCTTTATTGGCCCGTTTTGAGCGCCAGTTCAGTTTGCCTCTACGTTTGCGTTTTCCCATGGCAACTCAGTACTTATAATGCGGGTATAGATTGCCATATTTAGCGCACTGCTTCAACAATGCATTCGCATATCGCCTCTTCGATAGGCGTACTAGCATAAGCGGATAATCCTGGTCCAGGCCACGATTTCCAGGACCTGCGCTGTTATTGGCCAAAGCGTATGGTCGGGACAGGAGCTAATTCGAACATCTCGGAAATTGCACAACCAGTCGAAACTGAATTCGTTCGCGTCACGTCTTTTCGAGTTCTCTCAAGGGGCCAAGGGGCATCGGGGCAAAGGGTCCCAACTGATTTCCTTCCCTTTGGCCCTTGACCCCTTTGGTCCCTGACCCCTAGAATTAGCGAGCGAAGCAAGCTAAGTTCGTTTGAGGGTATCTTATCCTCACGTAGGTGGGACATCGATCCCGGCGCGCTGCCTGCAGCCGGACAGGTGACGCATGCGATTTCCACCCCATCTTGTCTTTACTTTGATCGCAACACTCTGCGTTCTCCTGACGACCGGGGCTCAAAACGGCCCGACGCAGAGCCAGGGCGCAGCTCAGGACCAGCGTCCCGGTCCCCCGGGGACCATTCGCGTCAATGTCAGACTGGTTCCGGTGGATGTGATCGTCACTGACGATCACGACCGGCCCGTGGCGGATCTCAAACAGAAGGATTTCCAGATCCTCGAGAACGGACGCCTCCAAGAGATTCGGCATTTTTCGGTTCAGACATTCTCTGCACCCACCGGAGAACAAGTTCAACCCTCGGTGCCGCGAGCCCTGTCAAGCAACGAGCTTGCGCCGCAAAGCGCACGCACCTTCCTCATTATGATGGGACGAGGCCGGCACCAAATCCCGTTTAAGAGTGTCGACGCCTTGATCCGGTTCGTTCGGGAGGGCCTCTTGCCCCAGGATCGCGTGGCGGTGTTTGCCTACGATCGCGCCTCCGACTTCACTACGGACCGCGAACAGGTCGCGCAGGTGCTGGAGCGCTACAAGATGCTGCACGAGAAGATCGAGTCCTGGTTGGAGTCGCATTTCAGAGGGCTTGCTGCCATCTATGCCAGCAAGCAAATTCCCAAGTCGCTCCAGAGCGAGATTGACAAGATCTTCGTGAGCGCCGAAGAATTGGCCTCCCGGCAGGTGCCCCCGGGGCGAATGACAGTGGGCGGTGCGATAGTCAACGACTGGGAAAAGGCCGCTGCGAGCATTCAGGCAAACACGGACAGGGCCGCTGAAGCAAGCATGCGCAAGGAAGTGGCGGACGCTGAAGCCGCGACCGGATTGCCTGGAGCGGGAATAATGCAGAGCATGATAGCTTTCGATGCGCTCCAAGCAGACTCGATCCTGCTGTCGCTGCCATTTGATGAATTCGTGCCCTTGTCCGCGGGATCCTTCCAGGACATGCAAAACATCTTTACTTGCATCGAGTATCTGCGCTACGTGCAGGGAGAGAAGCACCTGCTTTTCTTTAGCGAGAACGGCCTCCTTTTTCCGAGTGGAAGGGAAAACTACGACGAGAATATCGCGGCTGCTGCCAGCGATGCTCGTGTCGCGATCGACACGTTCCAGACCGGCGGGCTTTTTGGAGACCCCGATCGTCTAAAAGACACAGCCACCACGAACGATGTCGGGCAGGCAAGCTGGAGTCGGACTTTCATGCTCTCCAGCATGAGAACCGTTTCGCAGCTCACAGGAGGGCAAGCGGCGGTCCGCGAGGACATCTCCAGGGCGCTGGAACGCCTCAACGAAACCTCGCGAGTTGAGTACTTGCTCGGCTATTATCCCAATGATGAGAAATGGGACGGGAAGTATCGAGATATCAACGTGAAAGTGAACCGGCCTGGTGTGAAAGTGTTTTTCAGACATGGGTATTTCGCCCGCGAAAAACTGGAGCCTTTCAACCTTGAAGAGTTTGTCGCCTATAACCGTGTCCTGGCTGCGGGCGGCTATGAAAGAGAGATAGGAGACATACCCTTCAAGATCAGTACGGTCAAAATAAAAGATCTGTTTGGCCAGCCGCAAGTCAGGGTTGACCTGCAAATCGATTGCACGAAGGTTACCTTAAAGCCCGTCGAAGGCCGTCACACGGGCAAGCTGCGCATCACGATCTTCTATGCGGATGGAAAGGGAAACTATCTCGGGGGTGAGTGGAGATTAGCGACCCTGCGGCTGCTGGATGGCACCTACCGGCGTTACATGCAGTCGGGACTTCCTCTGTCGATCCCGATTCCACTCAAGACGTCCAAACAGATCCTGAAGGTAATTGTCTACGACATGGGAAGCGACAGGGTCGGAAGCAAGCAGGCTCAGGTCAAGTAGGTTCCGGCAGCCGAGCTGCCGCATGAGATGTTCGCGAGGTTGCTTACCGCCAAGCTTCAATACACGGCGTATCTCGAGCTCAGCACCGGCAAGCGTGTCTACCTTCAGGATCACCAGGCGCCAAAGGCGTGGCGCAGCGCGATCCTGCGGATCCAGCGGCGCCGCAGGCATTGCTTGACTGCTGAGGCAGCATGTTATGAAGAGCACACCCGGTTTGCGTCTGGCTGCGATACTGCTTTCGACTGTAGTTGCGTATGCCCAGTTTGAAGCGGGCAGGCCGATGCAGCGCGGAGGCATCAGCCCGAATCTCCCCGGCGGCGGGCCTTATCAGCACAAGGTGCTCAGCGCCTCCAGCCAGGATGGCCTGACCTGGACGCGCGACGCCGGAGTGCGCATGGTTCATGCCTCCGTGCCATGCGCGGTGACGGCCGGAGATCGCCTCTTTCTGTATTACGTGGATGCGGACCGTGGGCCGGGGCAGCCGGAGTCCGTGGGCTGCGCCACTTCATCGGACGGCATTCATTTTGACAAGCAACCGTTCACCATCGAGGGGCTGCCTGCCAGGAAAGCCGTAGACCCATCCGTGCTGCTCGACAAGGACGGCAAGTTCAGGCTCTATTACTTTGCCTCCAACGCTTCAATGGATCCTGCGGCCGATCAGAAAGATCACGAGATCCACCTGGCCCTATCGGACGACGGCACCCATTTTCGCAATGTGGGCGCGGCATTCACATACCCGGAGCTGGTGGATCCGGATGTGTTTTTTTACAAAAACACGTGGTTCATGTACGTGTTCGGCAGGCGCGGCACACTCATCGCAACATCCGGCGATGGCAGGCGGTTCGATTACAAGCAGGTTCTCGAACTGCCCGGGTGGGGGACGGTGGCGCCCGTTTCACTCGAAGGTCGAGCTGTTGGCAACGTTCCCACGTGGCGGCGTGGCCACGCTCACCCGCATGAAAGATGGCCGGCTCATCGCCGCACACCAGTATTTTCCCGAAAAGGACGAGGTCAACTTCGACAAAGTCGCCGTCCGCTTCTCTGCGGATGAAGGCCGAACGTGGACGCCGCCTCAGGTGATTCAACTCGCCGGCTTGCCCGAAGGGATGCGGTTTCCCTTTGATCCAACCCTGGTGGCGTTGCCTGACGGCCGACTCAGGCTTTACTTCACTTCGCTGCAGGGCCGCCGTTTCGAGGAGGACGTGCCGGCCATTTGTTCTGCCATCTCGGCGGACGGTATTCACTACACTTTCGAACCCGGTGTCCGCTTTGGCATTGCCGGCCGTCCGGTCATTGACTGCGCGGCGGTCATGCACCAAGGTGTCTTTCATCTCTATTCACCTGATAACGGCGCGCAGCTCGAGCCCGGAGGTCAGCCGGGCAACAGGCCGCCGGCAGCCGTTCCGCAGGCCGGCCGCGGATATCACGCGACCAGCAAGGATGGTCTCAATTTCAAAAGGGCGGAAGATGTTCGCATCGCGGGCAGGTGGCGCTGGTTGGGCAACGCACAGTCTGACGGCCAGACGATCACTTTTTTCGGCACGGCAGGGCCGGGGGGGCCAGATCCTCCGGTTGCGGGCCAGCCAAGCAGCGGGATTTGGGCGGCCACAAGTGCTGACGGTCAATCCTGGAAGCCGCTCGATCTTGTCCCTGTTCCGGGCGCGGATCCCGGAGCGGTGAAGACCAAAGAGGCGACATGGATCATCATCTCCACTGGTCCGCCCCGACCAGGCATGCCAAGCGCACAACGGTCTCGCGCCACGGCGCCCCTGTAGTTCCTTCAAGATCGCCAGGATCAAGATCGGGGACGCACCACCAGCAATTATTGATCGCTTGGGGAATGACCCCGTTAGAGAGGGACGTGGAGGGTCTTAGCGCTTGTCTTGGTACGCCTAAATTCCCAAGTTTCTAGCGGCTGTTCTATCCTCCTCATCACTGATACTAAGGGCTCCAGATGTTCTGCATATCCTCGATGGAACCTGCTGCTCTCGGGATGAAGGCATCGAAAGGCAGCGACAGGGTGATGGCATCCGCTTCGAGTTGGTCGAAGCCCAGCAGTCTTTGCATCGTCTGTGAACCGGTTTGCACTCCTGACGCCGCTACATCATCCGCGACCGCCGTGCGCATGGCTGTTTCAGCAGCCCTGTCCGAGGTGCCCAGAATGACGCCGGCAGCCTTGTCCCACTCCCTGACGATCGTACCCTCCGCCGTCACTCGGCCCGGGGGCACCTGCCGGGAGGCCAGCGCCGGAACGCTCTCGAAAATCCGGTTGACCTCAGGTTGGAGGGATTTGGGAAGCTCCTTGGCTCCGTAGACAGCATTAAAGACCCGCAAATGCCCCTCCAGCCAGGACTCGACCTTTTCGGCGGCCCTTTTGTCTTGCTCGAGCACCTGCACGATCTGCTCGTGATCGTCGGTGACAATCACATCGACCGGGATCAGCCGGACGCGAACGCGTATCGTTCCCGGAGGTCCGGGCCGCTGGTCCTGGGATGGCGTACTTGCACAAGAGTGAATTGCATGGCGTCCCGGGAAAGCACATCGCGCGATTTCCTGTGGCGGTGCTCGACACAATCCACTATCCTTGGATTGCAGCTTTTCGGAGATCATGCAATTCTGATCCCGGTAAATTGATTTCCCTATGCAAGTCTCACCGGAGATGCGGCAAAGATTGGTTCTCATCCTGGGCAATCTGATCTGCCGCTCCATTGAAGAAGCTCGCAGGATTCCCTACATCCTCGACCAGGACCAGGTTATCGAGATCCTTGTCCGAAACCCGGCCATTTACGCGGAACTGGTCCGCGAAGAGCAACGCCATCGTACAGAGTATGCCACCGCTAGACTCACGGCCAGGCTCGACGCTTCGACGGAACTTGGGCAGTTTGAAGCTCTCGATGCTTTCACGGTGTCTTTTTCCAGCTCGGGGGGTTCCGATGCGGACCTTGATCCGGCCCTGCAGCGGATCAACCATCTGACCCGGACCTTTGCGGTCTACATCGGAAACATGATTACCATCCTCGAAAAGGAGTTTCAGATTTTCATGAAAAAGTTCCGCCAGTCCTTACAGCAGGCAGGGATGATCCTCAGGGTATTGGATCTCGCGCCGGAGGATATGGTAGAACTCGAAAAGAAAGCTGAAGCGTACCTGACTGCGGGTTTGTTGCTGCAAGCATTTTCTTTCGACCGGATGCTCAATTCCCAGGTGATAACCAATGAGCTTGTCCGTCTTCCCTCCTCGGGCTACTCGTTCAACCGGCGCCTTATCAGGCGCGCACTAAAGGATTCAGGTCTGCGCTCGGCATTGGTGAAGTTCATCCTCCGGGCCTCTTATGTCAGCCAGGGCAGTTGGCAGGACCTATTTGTCAGCCTCGTCAACCTTGTGGACCAGGAGCCGGAGTCGTACGGCAGAGAAGCGCTCATTGAGCAAATTGAGCAGGATGGCGTATTTTGCTGCAATCTGTTGCGCGAGTCCTTTTCCAGCCTCCGCAAATGGACCTCTGTCGAAAGAAGGGCAGCCATCGAAAGACGGCTTGAAGAATTGAGGCGGGCGCCCGGGAACGTCTAGGCCTGTTTTACAAAGTCCGTAAGATTGACATCCTTCATTTCGAACACGCTCTTGATGCCCATCCTGGCGCAGGCGCCATCATATATTTGTTTGACCGCCTTCTTGGCTTGCTGTAATTCCAGCAGCCGTTCTTTAACTCGGGACAGTTCTGCGTTGATCTCCTTGTCCAGCTGCTCCAATTCATCCTTGGCCAGCTGTCTTGCCATCTCAAATTTTTGTTTTTGCAGTTCAGTCAACATTGTTACCCTCTCACAACTGCGGGTTTGTAAACACAATGGTGATTTTGATCGTGCTGGGAACATTAGTTCCGCCGATGCTGGCCGGTTTAAATCGCCACTGCATAGCTGCCCGCACGGCTTCATCACGCAACATCGCAGGTCCACTCTCAGCAGTCGCCTTGACCACTCTCCCTTGCTCGTTAATAGCAACTTCGACAACAACTGTGCCCGTGGTGTGCGTTTTCCGGGCAATCTCGGGATACATCGGAGCAACCCTTGAGATCGCCACTGCTTGGGTTACATTTCTCGGCGACGGCGCGGGTTGGACAGGGGGCTTCCCAGGAGCAACCAGATGTTCCAGGCCAGGAAGGACTGGCGAAACAGGATTCGGCAAGGCCTGTATCGGAGAAGCTTGGGTCTGAACTGGGGGCGGTGGCGCCGCATTTTCGGTTGTCCGCGACGGCAGATTGGCTGCCGGCTTGTCGGCGGCAGGCGCGGTCGGCGTGATCGCCTTCTCGGCGGCGTCAACCTGCGTATTCCCGCCTGCGCCCGTGCTTGGGGGCTGTGTAGGAGCCGGCGGTTCGGTTATCGCCGGCCTCGTCTGTTTGGAGGACTCGGGACTCTTGGCATTTTTGCCGACTCCGGCAGCTGACGGAGCACTCGCACTACGTGCGAGATGAGCTGCGTCGGCAGATGCATATTCTGCTCTTGCCTCCGGACTCGGCTTGAGCGGCAATAGCTCCGCCGTTTCTGCCTTCGCAGGGGATACTTGACTCGGCGTCTGCGGCAAGCGATTCGGCTTGTCCAGTGGGTTGCCCTTAGTTCCTGTGAAATAGACGACACCGACTCCGGCCAGCAGGCATATGAGGGCGCCGCTCAGCGCCAGCACCAGACCCCTTCGGCGCGGCGCTCGCGAAGAAGGAGCGAGAACAGCGGTCTGATCCACGGAGCGAAGATTTACACTTTCTCTGTCCTCGACACCGACTTCTTCCAAGGTCCTGCTAGGTCGCGCATCCATGGCCGGTACAGCATCCTTCGGCTTGGTCTCCGAGATTTCCTCCTCGCTGCGGAAGATGGCGGCGAACAGTGAATTCAGATCTTCGCTCTCGCCACTCTGAGGGATTGCCTCCTCATCTGAGGCAGTGATTGCCTGTTTGAGAAGGCTGTCTACGAGCACTTCCACATCGTCTTGCTGAGCGTTTGGGTCATCCTGGGATTTGATTGAAGTGGCAATCTCCCTATCGAGAAAATCGAGAACGCTCGATTCGGCGCTTTGTTGCTGCTTCGTGAGATCCCTGGCTTTCTGATCATCGCTGCCCATGCCGGTTACCTCCACTTCACCCTCGAGGGCGTGTCAAGAGCATCGTGCCGGTTGCTTACACTGCCTGCGGCGCTTTCGGCCTCGTCACCGGCAGCAGTGCGGACATCCCAGTGAGTGGACGCAGGAATATCCGCTTCAACCGACGCACCCATATCGTCATAGGAATGTGCTCCTAAAAGTTATATATCGGCAAAGAAGCAAGAAACTTCACGCCCGGCTAGGTGACCTGTTGCCGCAACTGCTAAATTGGTGCCTGTCACCAGTTTCGTGGCCGTGCTTGAGAGAAGGAATTGCTTGAATCGCTCTCTTCAGCGAGATACGACCCGGCAGGTGAACTTTAGGGTCTGCCGCAGAGTAACCGGTGCGCCTTGCTGCCGGCCTTCGATTGCCTTGTTGTTTCGTATGTCGAATTCTCGCACTCACTTTTTTCGCGCACATCTCGCGTAAGGAGGCTTAATACCGTATGACAATTGGTGCAGACAAACGTGCAGATCTGGAGGGTCATCAAAGGGGCGGAAAGGCACGTGCAGAAGATGTTCCCGCAGCTGAAGACCGACAGATATCCCGATTTGCTGGACGAGCTGACCTTCTTGCACGCTGAAGATATTCTCGATATGTATCCTGACATGCCGCGCAAACAACGTGAGACGGCGATTCTGCAGAAGTATCCCGGCATCTTCATCATCGGGATCGGCTGGCGGCTCAAGGACATGTGCCGCAAGAGGAACATTCATGTTTTGGAATAAGTGACCCGAGTCCGTTCTCAAGCCCCGCGCATCGAAGGCTGCAGGTCGCATCGGCGTCAGTGCCCATAAGCACGCTCTGCTCAACGGCAAGAAGGCGGAGATGCCGGTGGTCTCGGAAGAATAATCCCCTCCCTCCCCTCCGGTGCAAGGGGCAGGGAGGGGATTGTGTTAAATCCCGCTTATTTCCCAGGATTTGGTGAGATAGCCACGTGCCGTAGATCTTCGAGAATTCCGGGTAACGGCACAAGGAGAGGTTGAGTCAAAGAGCATTACCTAGTAGTATGGGCCGTCGCGGTCTCGGACAGCCTTCGCCATTGATGGATGCTTGTAGCAACTACGGAGAAACAGCTCATGAAAAGCATGGTGAACCTGAGGTCTGACGAAATTCCGGGTGCATGGTATAACATTATCCCTGATCTTCCGGAATCCCTCCCTCCGCCGCAAGATCCCGCCGACGGGCCCTCGCGAATCCAAAACCTCCCAAATCTGATGATCGCCGAGTGCCTGCATCAGGAGTTCTCACAGCAAAGCTGGATCGACGTCCCTGGTGGAATTCTGGACCTTTACGCGAAGGCGGGACGGCCAAGACCCCTCTTTCGCGCGACCAATCTCGAAAAGCGTCTCGATACTCCGGCAAGGCTCTACTACAAGAGTGAATTCTTCAGCCCGACGGGAAGCCACAAGGTGAACACCGCCCTCGCACAATGCTGGTACGCGAAGCAGCAAGGATTTGAGCGGGTGACCACGGAAACAGGGGCTGGACAATGGGGAACGGCACTCGCGTATGCTGCGGCTGTATCCGGCCTCAAGTGCACCGTCTTTTGGGTACGCAGCGTCTACAATTGGAAGAAGGATCGTCTCACATACATGAAGCTCCTTGGAGCCGATGTCTACGCTTCCCCCAGCCCGCTGACGAACGTCGGCAAGGCACTGTACGAGAAGAATCCGGAACATGTTGGCTCACTTGGCATCGCGATCTCGGAGGGGCTCGAGGATTCTCAAAGGGATTCGAGGGCAACGTATTGCCTCGGATCGGTGCTGAATCACGTCTTGATGCATCAGACCATCATCGGCCTGGAAACGCAAAGGCAGTTCGAGTTGTTTGATGATTATCCAGATCTCATCATCTCGTGCATTGGTGGGGGCTCGAATTTCGGCGGATTCGCCTTGCCGTTTGTCGGAGATGTGTTGAAGAAAGGAAAGAAGACCAAGTTCATCGCGGCGCAGAGTCAGGTTGCGCCGAACCTTCAGGGAACGTACAGGTACGACTTCGCAGACTACGCTGAGATAACCCCGATGCTCAAAATGTATACGCTTGGCCATAAGGTAGATATGCAGCCGATCAAAGGCGATGGACTGCGGTACCACGGTTGCTCACCCATTATCAGCCTGCTCCGGCACAAGGGGATTATTGACACCGTTGCATATCCTGCCGACGAAAAGCGCGTGTTCGAGAACGCAAAGGTCTTTATGAAGGCCGAAGGTTGGCTGCCGGCTCCGGAGTCGGCATATAGCGTCTGTTGTGCGATTGATGAAGCGATCAAGTGCAAAGAGAGCGGCGAGAAGAAGGTGATCGCGTTCAACATCAGCGGCCACGGGTTCTTAGATATCCCGGGCTACCGAAGCGTGCTCTCTTTAACCTAGCTCGCTTCGCTCGCCAACTTCAGGGGTCAGGGGCCAAAGGGGTCAAGGGCCAAAGGGAAGGAAATCAGTTGGGACCCTTTGCCCCTATGCCCCTTGGCCCCTTGAGAGAACTCGAAAAGACGTGACGCGAACGAATTCAGTTTCGACTGGTTGTGTATTTCCGAGATGTTTAGCCATCATTGCTTGAAGCGGGATCACGAAGGCGCGAGAAATCGAGAGCCGGATTTTGAGACAAGGACCTGCCGGGCAACCTATGCGAGCTTGAACATGTCTAGTCCCCAGCTTACGGCGTCAAGGTGAGCCTCGGCAACTACCGGCTCAGGCACTTTGAGCGAGGCCGCCACTTGCATGGCTTTCTGCCACTCTCCTCTTTCGTAGGCCACCATCAAATCATAGATGCTACTGAAGGCATTGGAGCCCTGAAGAAGAGCCACCCTGACATCCTCGGAAACCGGCACCTCGTTTAAGATCTCGCTCATCGGCCGTTCCAGGATTGCATCCATGAGGGACAGCAGGCCGAGCAGAAACAAATCGAGGGCCTTGTTCTTAAGCCCCAGCGCCGGCGCCAGGTTCTCGCAGAACCTCGCTCGAACGATGGAGTTGACAACCAGGATTTCCGGCTTGTCGCTGCCCAGGCCGGCTAGAGCTACAAGGGAAACCCACTTCCGCAGTTCATTCACTCCCAGCAGCAGCAGCGCATGCCGGATGGAGTTTATCTCCTGCTTGAAATAGAAAGCGACCGAATTGAGGAACCGCAGAAGCTTGTAGCAGAGAGACGACTCCAGCTTGACGATGCGTTCGACCTCCACAAAATCCGGATCTTCTTTGTGGACTTCGCGGAGCAGGCAGAGATAGTTCAACTTGTAGCCGGGTATGTCCCAGCCGGATACCACTTCGGGTTTGCAGAAGAAATATCCCTGGAAATAGTCGTACCCAAGTTTGGTTGCTTCGCGAAACTCCTCACGGGTTTCGACTTTCTCCGCCAGCATCTTCCTTTTTCGATTGGAGTATGCCTTGACAAGGCTCTTTCGGACCTCCACGGGCATCGCCTGAAAATCTACCTTGATGATGTCTGCGAACGGAACCAGGGGCTCCCGCCCATCTCCGGGTGCGAAATCATCAAGAGCGATCAGGTATCCGGCCGCATTCATCTCTTCGCATGCCGACAGGATCTCAGGCTCGGGACGAACCGATTCCACGATCTCCACGACTACCTGCTCCTTCGGCAGGAGTGTGGCATAGCGCTGCGAAAGCAAATTGTGAGTGAAATTGATGTATGCTCTATGACCTCCCGTCAGCGTCTTCAAGCCAAACAGGAGAAAGCTGTCGATCACCACGCTCGAGGTCGCCCGGTCGGGGTCGTCGCAGCTGAAATAGTCCTCCAACCCTGAACGGAATAAGAGTTCGTAGCCGACAATCTTTTGATCCCGAGTGAGGATCGGCTGCCTTGCAACGAATTTTTTTACCTGTGTGCTCATGGTGCTAAGTCTCTGCGATGCAGAAGATGGACCATCCGGGACACAAGTCCCGCATATATTATCGTCGCACATCAGTGGGCTCTTCACTGAAATGACTGGCATGCCGGCTGCAAGAAGCGGAGCACGCAAGGGACCACTGGAGGAAGCGCGCTGAGAAACGGCTGACTTAACGTTTCGGAAATTACACAACTGGATGAAAGTAAGTGTGTTCGCGTCACACTTTTTCAAGTTGTTTCAAGGGGCCAAGGGACCCAGGGGCAAAGGGCCCGAGGTGATATTTCCATCCTTTGTCCCGGTTGAACTTCTTGGCGTTTGTCCCCTTTGCTCCTCTGCCCCTTGGCCCCTAAACTTAGCTCGCTTCGCTCGCTAAGTTCTTTTGTGCCGGGCGATGGAAATTCCAGAAAAGGATTGCATCTCCGATCGCAGGCGCGTATCTTCAACACGGCAGCTAAGTATCACATTCGCGAGCCTGTTCCCGCTTGTGTCTCCTGTCTTTCGGCCCCCATATCCCGCGCAGTGGGGTATCAAGGACGACGCCGTTGCCCGGAGCGTGTCCGATTGCAGGATGGCCGACTTGCGGCGCAGAAAAGCAGCTCGCCCTGCCAAGTACGGAGTCGCTCGGGCCGGCTGAACTCCAGCCTGGAGAAATCCAATTCTGTCGGGAAACGTGCGTAGTTCTCTGCGCCTATTTTGTTTGATGTTATGAATGAAATCGGGGTCTTGCAGTGAGTTGGTCTGGCTATTGGGTCGCACGGGCCAGGCATTCCGCCTACCGCCAGCGGGATCTCTATGGCTTGGAATTGCCTCGCACGCTGGATCGCCTGCTGGCGCAAGAGAGACCACAGCTCGGGCTGGCTGGCACGCTGCAGGCCATGGCGTTTGTCTTTTTGGGCTCCCCGCGCGGCCGTCTTCGCCTCTTCTGGCATCATCTGGCCGATCTGGACACTCCCGCACAGATCCGCAGGATCGAGTCTCTGGCAAGGGAACTGCGAGAACGGGTGTCTGATCGCTGCCGGGTGGCGACTGGAGCATTCGAGCGTCAGAACTACAGCCGCGATCTGTCTCGGGTTCCCCGCGCTTTGGAAAAGACACTGCATCGAACGCGACCTCTCGTGATAGTGCAGCCAAGGCACGAGGACGATGTCCGGGCCGCGTTGGCGTTCGCGCGGGAGCGCCGGATGTCCGTCTGCCTGCGCGGCGTCTCCTCCTCCGCCTTTGGAGCGGCTGTCCCGACCCGCAATGGCATCGTGATGGACTTCTCTTCCATGATGGAGGTGCTGACGGTCGATCCTGAGAACCGCACGGCCCAGGTTCAGCCGGGTGTGCGCTGGGCAGATCTGGCATCCCGCCTCGAACCCTATGGGCTGGCGCCGGTCACCACTCCCTCCAGCCGCTTTTCCACTGTCGGCGGCTGGGCTTCCACGGGCGGGCTCGGGATCGACGGCTTCGGTCACGGTCATTTCTCCAGCGCCATCTCAGCCGCGCGCGTCGCGTTGATGGATGGAAGAGTGCTCGAATTGAAGGGCGGAGACGACGGTCTGCGGGACTTCCTCGGCACCGAGGGGCAACTGGGGGTCTTTACCGAACTCACCCTGCGCATCCGGCCCAAACCCGACCTGAGCAGACCAAAGCTCGTTTACTTTGATGATGTGCGGGCGGCATTTGCTTTTGTGGACCAGTTGATCGCGGGCGGGCACCGGCCTTCCCATGTTGCGTTCTACGACAGAGAACGCATGGCCGAGGAGAACCGGCTGTTCCGCGATCGGACGGCCCTCGGGCAGTCCATTGTCGAGGAGCGAGACGCGATCCTGCTTCACTTCGACAGCGCAGACTTCGAAAGGAAGTTTCTGGACGCTGCGAAATCCGGCTCACTGGCTTCCCCCAGCAACGGCCCGGCGGCCCGCTACCTGTGGGCGGAACGCTTCTTTCCTTTGAAGGCCCAACGCCTGGGGGCGGGTCTGCTGGCAAGCGAAGTGGTGCTCCCCAGGAAATCCGTTCCAGCCTTCATCCAGCGTGCGCGCAGGCTGGCAGCCCGCTTCGCGGTCAACCCAGCGATCGAGGTCACGGTTTCGCGCCACCACGAGAGCACCGAGGCCTGCGTGGTCATTGTGTCTTTCCCCTGCGACCCGACTCGGCGATGGAATTACATCCTCAGCCTGCTCCTCGTTCAGATCCTTTCCCACCTCGGCGTGCGTATGCGCGGCCGTGCATACGGCCTGGGCATTTGGAATGCGCCCTTTATTGCCGGTTCCTTTTCCTCCGAGGAGCGGCGCAGGTTGCTGCTCCGAAAGCAGGAGGTGGATCCTGACCACTTGCTTAATCCCAGGAAATTCTTCGGGGTTCGAACCCGGTTCTTCAACGTCCCTGGCTTGCTCTTCCGTCCTGCGGTTTTCGGTATGGCCCTCCGGGTGGCCTCCTTGTTCTCGCCCTTTGTCGGTGCCGCAGCCAGAATCAGTTCGCGCTCCCTCAAGTATCGCTGGCAGGTTCCGTCGCCGGAGGAGGAAGACGGGCATCGACTTCTGGCAGAGACCTGTTTGCGCTGCACCTATTGTGGGTCATGTGTGTCGGCCTGTCCTGCGTATCTCTTGACCGGCGACGAACTGGTTACCGGCCGGTCCAAGCTAAGGATGGCTGAGTCTTTGTTGAGCGGCGGGGAAATCACGGCTGGCGAAGGATGGAGCCCATTCCAGTGCCTGCACTGCGGCCTGTGCGAAGAGGTTTGCCAAACCCGGCTCCCGCTTCGTAGCTGCTACGAGATCCTGGAGCGCTGGATCGAGAAACGGCACGGATATCCGCTGGAGTTGATTCAGAGATTCGTCGAGCGGCTGGATGCCGACCGCAGACTGATCCGAATCACCTTTGGGCTTGATCTTCCGGACTGGTCGCCCGAAGAAACCGCCCCTGATTTGCGCGATGTCCAGAAAATGATGGAGGTGCGCGCATGAACGAAATACGCCTGGAGCCGCGTCCTGCTCCGCCGCGCCATCCGATCCTGCGCCCGCACCGGATCGAGCGCAGCGACCGCTGCATGAACTGTGGCGCGTGCATCTCCGCTTGTATTTACGGCTGTCACGAACGCTCCGCGACGGATCTGCGCAAGATGGCGGATGCCAAGTCGGCGTGCTGCCGGAATTGCTTCGCCTGTGTCTTGTTCTGCCCGCGCGCAGCACTGAGCATGCATCCGTGCGCGGAATACCTGGCTTTGGGCGACCGGACCTACACGCCTGCCATCATCTGCTCACTCCAGGAACAGGCCTCGGCCGGCAAGATCCCGGTGAGCGGCGCAGGCTACGGCGGTCCGTTCGACGGGGAAGGCTACGACAACATTTGGACCGACATGTCTGAGATCGTCCGGCCAACGCGCGACGGGATTCACGGCCGCGAGCACATTTCCACCACAGTGCACCTGGGCCGCACAGTGAGCGACCTGTGCGGCATGCAGTTCGACGCCCAGTGGAACTTGAAGTCGCTCATTCCGCCGAGCCGGGAGATCCCGATCCCGATTCTATTCGGGTCGCTCCCTTTCACTCCGGGCGGCAGCGTTGTTTCTTCCCTGGCTCTGGCAGCAAGCCGATTGAACACCTATCTCACCCTGCGCGCGGATCAGAGCCCGGAGCGCTATCTCGAGTACTTCAACCATCTGCTGGTTCGGTTGAATCCGAGCGAGATCGAGGCGCGGCGCGAAATCCTGGAATGGGCCACAATGATCGAGATCGAGCCCAACGGCAATACAATTGCAGCAATAGGCAAGGCCCACCGGATCAATCCGCATCTGCTCACCATTCTGCGGGTCCCGGCCCGGCACGGAGTGGAAGGCGAGATTCTTCAGCTTTACGAGCATGGGGCCGAGGCTATCCATCTGAGTGCCGACATGCACGGGCGGGGGGAAGACGGGAGCCGGCTGCTGGACTGCTTGAGGGATTCCCACCGCCTGCTCGTCGAGCGGGGTGTGCGCGACCGCCTCACGCTGCTCGCGTCGGGAGGCGTGGCCGCGGCAGAACACGTGCCTAAGACCATCATCCTGGGCGCGGACGCAGTGGTGGTGGATATTCCGCTTCTCATCGCCATGGAGTGCACGGTCTGCGGCCAATGCGGCAAGGGGGAGCCGTGCCCGCGCGGCATCGAGTCATCGGACCCGCGTTGGGGCGCCGCGCGCGTCATCAATCTCATGCTTTCCTGGCGGGACCAGCTTCTCGAAGTGCTCGGGGCCATGGGAATGCGCGACGTGCGACGGCTCCGGGGCGAGACCGGCCGGGCCATCTTCGCAGACTCGGCGCGCAAGGATTTCCTCGAGCGCCTCAGTCGAGCAACGCAGGTGGGAAAGCCCGCGACGGCCGCATCGATCGAAAAGCGGGGCACGGATTGGCGGGAGTTTCCGACTGCCGCAGCCGCACGCTTCCCCTTTCGCATCGGTTTCCATCGGATTGTCGTAGATCGCGCACTTTGCACCGACTGCGGCATCTGCGCCGACAGCTGCCGCTACCAGGTGCACCGCCGGATCGAGGGGAAGACCTCACTGAACGAACCCGTTCATGGCCGCTGCATCGGGAGCGAGTGTTTGAAGAACGACTGGTGCTGCGTGAACGTCTGCCCCTGTCAGGCGCTTCGTATCGAGTATGACCCGGTAGACAAGGTGCTCGGCGACTGCCGGTGGACCGCCACTCTGCTGCGCGCAACCTGGAAGCAAGCACGCACAGGGGAACCTCCGCTGCAGGCGGACGTGGAGCAGATGGGCGCCTCCCGAGGCGGCTTTGACGCCATGAGGTTGGCTGGGCCGATCAGCGCCGGCGTGGCCGGCGGGACCGTGGATCTTTCCATCCCGCTCAACCGGCGGCCCGAAGGGCCACGCATCACAATCCCGATTCCGATTTACGGCGGCGGCATGTCCTTCGGTTCCGTATCGCTGCAGGTCATGTTGGGCCGGGCAATGGCCGCGCAGCGGATTGGCACGTTCTCCTCCACGGGCGAAGGCGGCTACCCCGATGAACTCACTCCCTACGCCGATCACGTCATCACCCAGGTCGCGACCGGACTGTTCGGTGTCCGGGAGGAGACGATCCAGCGCGCGAGGCTCGTCGAGCTCAAGTACGCGCAGGGAGCCAAACCGGGGCTGGGCGGGCACCTGCTCGCGGAGAAGAACACTCCGCAAGTGGCCGCCATGCGCGAGGCGGTACCGAGGACGGGCCTTTTTTCGCCCTTCCCGTTCCATAGCGTCTATTCGGTGGAGGACCACAAGAAGCATGTCGATTGGCTGCGTGCGATCCATCCGGACCTGCTCGTGTCCGTCAAGGTCTCCACGCCGGCGGACGTCGACATGGTGGCGGTGGGAAGCTATTACGCCGGTGCCAATATCATCCACCTCGATGGCGCCTATGGCGGCACCGGCGCGGCACCCGACATCGCGAAAAAGAACATTGCCCAGCCGATCGAATACGCTGCAGCTCAGGTGCACGACTTTCTGGTCAGCGAGGGAATCCGGGATGAGGTCGTTCTCATGGTGAGCGGCGGCATCCGGACGCCGGAAGATGTGCTCAAGTCCATCGCGCTCGGAGCGGACGGTGTCGTGATCGGCACCGCAGAGCTTGTGGCCATCGACTGCGTACGCTGCGGCAACTGCGAACGCGACCGAGGCTGCCCCATCGGAATCGCCACAACCGATCCTGGACTCGCTCCCCAACTGACGGCTGAATGGGTCCGGGACCGGATCGTAAACTTGTACAAGAGCTGGGCCGGTTACATGGAGAGTCGGCTGCGCGGCCTGGGGATGCACAGCATAACCGAACTGCGAGGCCGCCGCGACCTCCTCGAGGAAATTCGGTGACAAAATTCGGTGACAGTCACCTTATTTCCTGAAGCATAGTGTGCTTCCCAGATTTATTCTGGAAATAAGGTGCCTGTCAGAGAATTTAGGGAGCAATAGAGCCAATGCGAGATGCCACCGCAATCATTCGTTCGCGCATGCAGCTCATCTCCGGGATGCCGCTCTCCGAGCGGCGCACACTGGAGGGAGGCTGCGGCGTCATCGGCATCATCGGCACTGAACCCCTGGAAGGCCGCTACATCATTCGGTCCTGCGAGCAGATGCGGAACCGGGGCAACGGCAAGGGTGGCGGCGTAGCCGCGGTGGGGCTCTTCGGGGAGTACAGGAACCACTACGCGATCCACATCGCATACCTGGACGAGGCTGTGCGTCGGGAAGTCGAGCAGGAGTTCCTTCTCGACAAATTCGATATCACGCACGCCGAGAAGCAGCAAAACCTCGATGACCACCGCGAGGTCGGTCTCGAGGTCCGGCCGCCGGCGGTGTGGCGCTACTTCGCGCGGGTGCAGCGCTCAGCGCTCGAAGCCTTCGCCGATTCCACCGGGATCCAGGACGAAGCAGCCGCCGAAGACGAGTTCGTATACCAGAACAGCTTCCGGCTGAATTACAAATACTACGCGAAATCGCAGCCTCCGAGGGCTTTTGTGCTTTCGCACGGCCGGGACCTCATGATCCTCAAGGCGGTCGGTTACGCAGAGCAGGTTTCACGTTTCTACCGGCTGGGGGAACTTAAGGCCAACGTTTGGATCGGTCATCAGCGCTACCCGACCCGCGGCCGAGTCTGGCACCCGGGCGGCGCGCATCCGTTCGCGGGGCTGCACGAGGCGCTGGTGCACAACGGCGATTTTGCCAATTACTACGCCGTCACCGAATATCTGCGGCAGCGCGGCATTATGCCTCTGTTCGTCACCGATACAGAGGTCTCTGTGCTCCTCTTCGATCTTTACGCGCGTGTCCTGGGCTATCCGCTCGAGTTTGTAATCGAGGCCCTGGGCCCGACCCCGGAGGGAGACTTCGAGCGGCTGAGCAAGCGGCGCCAGCGCATCTACCGCGCGATCCAGACGGCCCACATGCATGGATCGCCGGACGGCCCGTGGTTCTTCATCGTAACCAGGACGGAGCCGGGCACGCGAGCGCCCCAGCTGATCGGCATCACGGACGTCTCGATGCTTCGGCCTCAGGTCTTTGCGCTGCAGGTAGGAGAGAAGAGCTATGGCGCGATCGCGTCGGAGAAGCAGGCGATCGATGCCTTCTTCGAGGAAGTGGCGGCCGACGACAAAACTGTCCCGCCCGTGGCTGACCGGTATTGGAACGCCCGCGGCGGCAGTTGCACCGACGGGGGCGCGTTCGTCTACACGTTGAAGCAAGAGCACGGGAAAAACGTGATCGACGTGCGGGACAAGTTCGGAAGCGAGATCACCGTGCGAACGGCCGGGCCGTCTATCAAGGACACGAAGGAGACGCCGAAGCTCAGCCGCTCCTTCCTGGCCGGACCGGAAAGGCTGACGGTCCTGACTGCCGGCGAGGGCGCAGGCGAGGCGCTGCAGAACGCGGATATCGCAACAGATTTTGGCTCCAGCATATCCCTACCCAAGCATGAGGAGGAGTGGAAGGAAGAGTTGTCGGAGATCGAGAGTCCAGAGCCAGGTCCGCATCTGTGCTTCGGGCCTGAGGAAGAAAGGGCTGCGGCCGCAATGCGAAAGGATTTGCAGCGGGCTGACTTTCAGACCTTCCGTGAGGGTGTGGAACAGCTCGCCGCCGAATCGGGTTGGAGAACCGCGCTCGGCTCTGTTAGCTTCCTGCGCGACCGCCGCTGGCATCCGGGAACCGAGAGACGGTCGGTTCTTCTTGCGGCCGTCGATGACGCGATCCGTCGCTTGCTCGACGCCCTGCCCGGGCCGGGATGCCAGGACGGAACAGGCGCCGTACGGCTGGACCGGCACTCCGCGTGGATCCTGCCGATGCCGGCCGCACCCGGCAGTGAGGCGTCTCTGACTGTAGACGCGCGCGGCTTTCCTGCTGAAGGGAAGGAGAGCGTTTCGCGCTTGCTGGTGGAAGCCCACCGCAAGGGGTGGAGGCGACTGATCGTCTATCGAGCGCGCGGGGACCGCTTCCTCGCCTGCGGCCTGGGTCCGCGAACGGGGGACGTGCGGATCGATATCTACGGATCAAGCGGCGACTATCTCGGCTCCGGAATAGATGGAGCGCAGGTTTATGTCCATGGCAATGCACAGGACCAGGTCGGGCAAATCCTCAAGTTAGGCCGCATCGTCATCTTCGGCGACGTGGGGCAAACGTTCCTTTACGGCGCCAAGGGGGGCGAAGCCTATGTGATGGGCTCGGCCGCGGGCAGGCCCCTCATCAACGCAGTCGGCGGCATCCGTGCCGTCATCAACGGGACCTGCCTGGATTACTGCGCAGAAAGTTTCATGGCGGGGGAGCAACTGGGCGGCGGATTCGTCATCATCAATGGTCTGGCCTTCGACGAGCGCGGCGAGATCATTGGCCTGGAAACCAAGTATCCCGGCAACAATCTCTTCTCGCTCGCTTCGGGCGGCGCCTGTTACCTCAACGACCCTTACAAGACCGTGAGCGAATCGCAGCTCAACGGCGCAACCTTCGTTCCATTCAAGCAGGCCGACTTTCAGGTGATACTGCCGTACCTGGTCACGAATCAGGACCTGTTCGGGATCTCGATCCGCCATGACCTGCTCATGGTGGACGGCGTGCTCAAATGGTCGAAGGAAGTCTTCCGCAAGGTGGTTGCGAGCCCGGCCACCGGCAAGCTCGACTGGTCCTCGATCCCAGCTTGACAGGCGAGAGCCGCCGGTATCGGAGCTAAGCTATTGCTGAGGCGGCCAGTTTTCGGTGCCTGGTTTTCTTTCAGCTCACGGCCAGATCACCTGAACCGTCACATCTCCGTTAGCGGCCGTCGACCATTTTTTCGTCCGGTTCACAACCGCCGGGGCGCTGCCCGCGAGCTTTCCCTTAGAAGATCACGCCAGCGGCTACATCTTGGGTTTCTCCGAATCTAATGCACGGCAGTTCCCAGCCCAGTCGTTTGTGACCCCGCGGCCGCCAGGCGCCGAGTCTTCAGCACGGCGGACCTCGTCATCACCACGGTGATCATGACCACAAACGCAATGTACGCGCCGGTCCAGACTACTGGTCCCAGAACGGCTAGCAACGAAGGGAATACTGCAGTACCCGCTGCCATCAGGAACAGAAACAGGGCTATCCTGTGGAAAACGGGACCACGGGAACCCTTTTGGCGCGCAGCGGCGCAACCACCCGCCGCAAGCAGGATAGCTGTGCCGATAAACACCATCCATATGGTTGCCATGAAGTCATCTCCACTCAAAATAAACGGCTCCCGCGCCGCCTGCGAACAGCACCAGAAGACCTGCGGCCATGAGACAGCACCTGCCGGATGATAACCGTGACCGCCAAGAAAAGCGAAGAATCAGACCGGAAGTCAGACGGCCAGAAAGGTCTTGAGCCATCTCCATGTGCCCGCACCCAAGGCTGCTCCGATCATGTCGATGCCAACGTCAGCCGGAGAGGGTGTGCGCCCCGGCGTGAATGACTGATGGAACTCATCGCTTGCGGCATATAGTCCCGAGAGGATGATCGCCAGGAGCAACATTCGTCGATTGACGCTCCTGCCGCTGGCCAGACCGCGCAGGTAGGAGACGGCCAGCAGCGCATAACCGATCATGTGACTGCCCTTTTTCGCAAAAATGTCCCACACCCCGAACTTGGGCAGCTCATCCCCGGGTGTGCCGGAAGCGGCGAAAATCAACGCCATCATCACAACCGCCGGTCCCCAGCGCAGCAGCCAGGTTTTCAGGAGATTCATCTTCTTGGCCTCGTTTTTGGAGCCGTCCAGATTGAGTATTGCATATTGGAGGAAAAATAGAACGGTCTCACTTCGATTGCAATAGAACCCTCCTTAAGATCCTTGCGAAAAAGAATCGGATCGCGGCAGGAACGGTCGTTAACTGCCGTCCTACCACAACCCAGTTCTTTCAGATCTGGCGGGTGATTCCTTTAATCCGATCGCCATTGACTGAAATGAGATATGTTCTACCATGATGGTTCCTGCCGCTGTTGCGCATGGACACAGTCATCAAGTTCGTCCAGACGATCAAACTCGTGCAGCAGGAAGTCGGCATGGGCAGTGTGCGCATGCGGCCGCCGAGGCTCGAACTGGTTGGCGCGGAACTCGAAGATGCCAGAGCCAAGATTCGAGCGGCCCTGGCCACCAGGCTGAACCTGTAAAGGAAGGATAGGAGGAGAAACGGTGAATCTGTACGGAACTTCGATCCTTGGTTTCAGCCGCGCTCAGGCCGGCGCGAACAAGTTTCGCGCTTTCAATCCGGCAGTGGGCCGGGAATTGGAGCCGGATTTCTTTGGCGCCACGGCTGAGGACGTGAATCGGGCGGCGCAACTGGCGTCGCAGGCTTTCGAAATCTACGGTCGGCTCCCGGGGAACCAACGGGCGGAGTTGCTTCGCAGCGTCGCCGCCAAACTCGAGGAGGCGTCTGCGACAATAACAGAGCGCGCAAGCCTGGAAACCGCGCTCCCCGTTCCACGCCTGCAATCCGAGTTGGCTCGGACCTGCTTTCAACTGCGTCTCCACGCCGATATCGCACAGGAAGGCACGTGGGCTGATGCGCGCATTGACCATGGCGACGCCGGGCGCAAGCCGGCGCCGAAACCCGATGTCCGCTCGGTGATGCGGCCGCTGGGACCGGTCGCCGTTTTCGGCACGAGCAACTTTCCGCTGGCCTTCTCTGTCGCGGGCGGCGATACCGCGTCGGCGCTGGCGGCAGGAAACCCGGTCATTGTTAAAGCTCATCCGGCACATCCAGGCACGAGCGAGATCGTCGGGATCGTTGTGCAACAGGTGGTCCGTGACGCGGGTCTGCCCGAGGGCGTCTTTTCGCTCCTCTTCGACAGCGGGATCGAAGTGGGAACTGCGCTCGTCAAGCATCCTTTGGTGAAAGCCGTGGGCTTCACCGGCTCGCGCCGCGCAGGCCGCGCCCTGATGGATCTGGCCGCTGGGCGGTCGGAACCGATTCCCGTCCATGCGGAAATGAGCAGTGTCAATCCCATTTTCATCTTGCCTGGCGCCATGCAACAGCGCAGCCAGGAAATCGCCGGCGGCCTTCATACGGCGGTCACTCTCGGCGTGGGCCAGTTCTGCACGAACCCGGGGCTTGTCTTCGCTCAAAGCGGCGCGACCACAGAGAGGTTTCTTCAAAAGCTTGCCGAGCTTATGGCGGGCACGATGCAGGGCCCGATGCTGACCGCAGCCATCTGCCGGAACTACCGACAGGGGGTCGAGCGCCTGGCGCGGACCGGAGGCGTGAGTGTATTGGTGCGCGTCGACACTGCCGGGAAGTCCTGCGCTGGGGGCGCGGCTTTGTTCCGAGCCTCAGCGCGAACGTTCCTTGCCGACGACAGCCTGATGGAAGAAATCTTCGGTCCGTCAACCCTTGTGATCGAGTGCGGAAATCGCGATGAAATGCTTGCCGCGGCGCGTGCACTGGAAGGGCAGCTCACCGCGACCGTTCATGGGACGGAAGCCGACCTGGCGGCAAACCGCGATCTGATCGCGACTCTCGAAACGAAAGTGGGCCGCCTGATCTTCAACGGGTTCCCGACCGGCGTGGAGGTCTGTCACGCTATGGTGCACGGCGGACCGTATCCCGCAACATCCGATGGCCGGTCCACTTCGGTCGGCGGGAGGGCGATGTCGAGGTTTGCCCGCCCGGTGTGCTATCAGGATTTCCCCGATGCGGCGCTTCCGGACGAGCTGAAGAAGGCCAATCCGCTGGGACTATGGCGCATCGTCGACGGCAAACCCGGCAGGCACTAGACAATCGCTGACACCTCATCCGGGGAAAGGCGCGGCCGCTGTCGCGCCTCTCCCCGGTAGCATACAAGCGAAAAGCAGCAATACTCGTCGCGTATTACCGCCGCCGCTGGACAGGCGCGACGTCGATCGCCCACATGCCGCGGCCGTGGGTGGCGACGACGGCGACGTTCTCGCGCGGATGAACAATCATATCAATCCCGAATACGCTCGGCAGGTTGCCGCCGAGAACGTTCCAGGTCTTCGCGCCGTCGGTCGTCACGTAGACGCCGAAGTCGGTGCTGGCGTAAAGAATGTCGGCGCTCGTCGGGTCTTCGCGGATCGCGTTAATCGGTCCGGCCGGGATGCCGCGCGAAATATCCTGCCAGGTCTTGCCATAGTCGGTCGACTTCCAGAGATACGGCGTGAAATCGTCATCGTACCGCCCATGCTGGGCAAGATAGACCGTGCCCTCGGCGTACTGCGACGCGGTGAATTTCGACGCCCACTTCCCCAGTGCAACGCCGCGGATTTCTTCCCACGTCTTGCCGCCGTCTCTGGTGACGTGCACTTTGCCATCATCCGCGCCGACGTAAATTAAACCGAAGCGGCGCGGGGATTCGGAGATGGCCGTGAGCACGTGATACGGGATATCGCCCGCTTCCGAGAGGGTGAAGGCGGTCAGATCGGGGCTGATGCGCTCGAAGCTGTCGCCGCGGAACATCGAGCGGAAAAGGTACTGCATGCCGTGATATAGCACGTGCGGGTCGTGCGGCGAAATGATGAAGGGAGCAACCCACTGGCCTCGGAGGGGCGGCTCACCCGGCTCGGGATTGGGCAGTAGGCGAATGTTCCGCTGGCCGGTCTCGGAATATTCGGTTCGGCTGATACTGCCGTAGAATCCAGCGGAATACACGATGTTCGGATCGGTCGGTTCGATCGCATGGCTGGAGCCTTCGCCCCCCGGGGCGCCCTGAAACGCAACCGCGCGGAATGTGGTCGCCGTCGGCTGACCGGCTGCAGGCTGTGCGCCGCCTCTGCCTGCCGCCGCCGCCACCACCGCCCCACCGCCTCCTCCGCCCCGACCGCCAGCGGCCTGTCCGGGACGGTTGATAACAACCTCGCCGCGGTAGCTGCCGTGATCCTGCATCGAACCGTACACTTTGAAGGGCGATCCCATATCGTAGGCAACATTGAAGAACTGGCACACATTGATCTGATTCGCAAAGTTGCGCCACGTCTTGCCCTTGTCATAGGAGACATACATGCCGCCGTCATTGCCGTTGACAAGGAAGTTTGGATTGTCGGGGTCGATCCATAATGCGTGATGATCGCCGTGCATGCCGCTGATCTGACGGAATGTCTTGCCGCCGTCGTTGGATACATTCAGACCAAGACCCATGACGTAAATGGTGTTCTCGTCGGAGGGATCTACGCGGATCTGGCCGAACACCCAGCCGTAGGTCGCGCCGGATCTGCCGAATGCTTCAGGGCTAACCAGCGTCCAGGAATCGCCCTTGTTGTCGGAGCGGTAAACCTGCGAGCCTTTGATTCTGCCGGGAACGGGGCGTCCGTAGGCGTCGGTGCCGCCGCCGGAGCCGGGCACGATCTCGTAGTTGTCGATAAACGCATAGAGCACGTTCGGGTTCGACCTTGATACGTCGATGCCGGTGCGGCCGCGGAATTTGCCGTCCGGCATGCCGTTAACGATCGGCTTCCAGGTATTGCCGGCATCCGTCGATTTGTACACCGCACTTTCGCTGTAATCGGGATCAACACGCGGGTCGTTCCATTTGCGGCGCATGCGCTGCCAGGTCGCAGCGTAAAGAATGTTGTTGTTCGACGGATCCATGACGAGGTCGTTCGATCCGGTGCGCTCATTGATGGAAAGGACTTTCTTCCACGCCTTGCCGCCGTCGGTGGTTTTATAGACGCCGCGGTCGGGATTGTCGGTCCATTCATGCCCCGTCGCAGCCACGTACACGATGTCGGGATTCTTCGGATCGATGACGATGCGCGCAATCGTGAAGCTTTCACTCAAGCCCATGAACTGCCACGTGTCTCCGCCGTCCGTCGACTTGTAGATGCCGCTTCCGGCGTAGGAACTGCGGAAGATGTTGGCCTCGCCTGTGCCGACCCAGATGATGTTAGGGTTCGAGGGCGCGACGGCGAGGTCGCCAATCGACGTCGAAGGCATGTTCTGGAAGATCGGCTCCCAGGAGACACCGTCGTTGCGCGTCCGCCAGACTCCGCCGGACGCTGCTGCCATGTAAATCGTGTAGTACTTGTTGTAGGGCGTAGGAATTGCGACGTCGGTGCAGCGTCCGCTGACGTTTGTGGGTCCGATAAAGGTCCATTGCAATGCCGCAAACGGCGACTGTTTCGCCATGGCAACGTGCTGCTCGTACGCTTTATTCCGCGCCTCGCCGGTTACAATGCGCTGCTGCTGCGCAAAGGAATACGCGGCGATGAAGAGAATGAAGGCCGCCACCGGCCACTTCATGTTTTTTAACCACCGCAACACACACATGATGACACCCCCAATATTAGAGGTTGCTGCAATGCGCAACGAAGCTATTGGCCACACTACTGACTCTATTTGTAGCTTATAGGCCTTTTATCTCAGGAAGACCAGAAGAACAAGCGAATTCGGGACGGGAATGGGATGAGGCCTGGAAAATTCAGTTTTTCGACACGAATGCCGGCAGCGCTGGCTGCAAGCGGCAAGGAGCGCACGGCGACCTGGTAGACGTCGAGCTTGCGAAAGTTCACGTCAGGCAGGACAGTCCAAGTCCACGCCGAGGTCTAGGTCAAAGTCCAAGTGGGTAGCGAGCTTATCTTAGCGCTTATGATCCCTTACCCCCTGATCGGCAGCACTGCCTGATTGCGGTTCCTTGTGCATTTCCTCGAGGTTCTGGCCAATTTCCCGAGCGCGTCCCGGCCCGTGTTTTTGACTTCCTTAAGCAGATTTCGTGGCTACACTTAAATATGAGCAGTCGGTTTTTCACTCGCAATGAGGGAGGAATGAAATGGTGAGACGGTTCATGCTTAGCGGTCTGGCGGCGCTTGCAGCGATTTGGCTTTACGCAACATATTCGAATCGGGCCATGAGTTCGGCACAGCAGAGCGCTTCGCTTAAGGAGGCGATCGCTGTAATCAATCCAGCTTCGGGAAGCAACTGCAGAGGGATTGTGCGTTTCACTGAGGAAGCGGAAGGCGTGAAGGTCGTCGCCGACATTGACGGGCTTGCGCCCAATTCAATCCACGGTTTCCATATTCACGAATTCGGCGATTGCAGCGCCCCGGATGGTACGAGCGCCGGAAGCCACTATGATGCGGCCGGAACCAAACACCATGGTCGTCCGGAAGAGACCAATCGGCATTCCGGCGATATGGGTAACATCCAGGCGGATGCCGGCGGCAAAGCCCATTACGAGTTGCTTCTCAGGGGCGCCACGGTCATGGGTGTCAATGCGCCGATCGTGGGGCGCTCGGTTATCGTGCATGCTAATCCTGATGATTTCAGCCAGCCGGTCGGCAATGCGGGTGCCCGGATCGGCTGCGGAGTCATCGGCATCATGAAACCCACGGCGAAATAGGGAATGGGGTCAGGCCAGCCCCTGGTCCCAGTTGGTCTGTTATCTCCCGTAGATTGCTGAATTGAAGACGACTCTGAAGGTCCCGAACGACTGATCGCGCCACTCCGGGCAGAAGCCGATGAGCACCACATGCCCCTGATCGAGTTCGACGTCGAGCGCGGCGGCTTTCCCTTGCAGGTACTTCTCGCCGATCAGATACCCTGACAAAAGCGGCGAGCCCGTCTCGGGATACTTCGCCAACACTGTTCCTTTGAAGCCTTCAAGCGTTTCGAAGACCGGGCTGCTGTCGACAAAGATGGCCGCCTTTTGCGGCATCCCTGCCATCAGCCTATGCGTCGAGTCCGTTGTGACCTCGACGATCGAGCCGCGCAGGAAGAAATCCTCCGACCGCAAACCATCCACGGCATTCTTGACGGGCAGTTTGAACTGCTGAATGGCAAAGCGGTAGGCGCCGTTAAAGCACACCAGGGTACCGCCGCCGCGGATGAACGCCTCGAACGCCTGCAGGTCCTCCGGAGTGAGAGTATAGGCGTATTCCGGGCGGACCGCCCGGCCCGCGCCGCCACCGCGACCGCCAGCCTGTGCTGCGCCTGCCGCGCGGCCTGCGGCAGCAGGCGGAGCCACCGGTGCCCCCCGTCCTTCACCACCTCCGCGGCCGGCACCACCTGCGGTTGGAATGCGCGCATCGCTGGCAAGGATGACAACGTCGACCCTGTCGCGGAGCGGCGAGTGGAAGTCCTCAGGGTGCAAGATCACAAACTCGAAGCCGTATTGCTCGAGCAACCAGCGTGTCCAGCCCTCGTCCATGGCGGAACCCCACGGTTCGAACAATCCGAGGCGCGGTTTTTTCAAGGGAGTCCCGCTTGCGGCCGTGCGTTCCGCGACGAGCGCCAGCGAGCTGACCAAATCGGGTTGTGCCGACTCGGAAAGACCGCTGATCAAATAACGCGCTCCCTTGTCGGCTGTGCCTGCCAAGTATTGCACGCTCGCGCCTTGCTTCCAGGCTTTGTTGATCGCGCGGAACGAGTTATTCTGCGCGGGATCGACGGCGAGAACCGGACCACTGCCGGTAATCTTGCCCGGCGGTGGGACGATTGCGGCCGCCGACGGACTTGAGTTGAAGCCGATTCCGGGGACGCTGTCGAATGGCGCCGCGTCTCCCGATTCGTTCATGTTGTACGGTGTGGGTTTGACTTTCGGGTCCGGCATCGGGCCCAGCAATTTCATGCGCGCGCGCACGTCATCGGTGAGCGGCGTCGATAGGTATGCGATTTTCACGCCCATCTGCAGCGGCATCGTCCAACCGGCCGCGTCATAGGGCCGCAGGGGCGGGCCTCCCGGGTACTGGCGCAGATCCGGATATTTCTGCACGTCGAGCACCTCGCGAGCCATTGCGGCGAATTCCTGGTCGGTTGGGATCACCCAGGTGCCGGCTGGGATTGTCACGTTGTCCGATGTAACCGGCGCGGTAAGTTGCGATACGCGCACGCCGGCAAACGCGAGGCGACGAAGCAGCTCGACGGCCGCGACGGGATCGCGCTGGTCCTGCGGAACAAAGTAGGCGAACGGCGGGCTCTTCTTAGCCTTGGCGATCTGATCGCGGCCGGCCTGGTAGCGATTATAGAGCAGCGACTCCTTATACTTGGCGGCCCACTCGAGGGTCGACAGCGAGGCCGTTTCGTCGTAGGCGACTGCGTCGCCAAGGTGCCACGGTCCCCCAGGCCAGGGGCTGGAGTAGAGACTCTGCGTCCGCAGACCACTTTCGCTGGTCGCCGGGGACTCGCTAGGCGCGGCGCCGCTCCCCGCGGTCTCCGTCCAGAATGCCGGGATGTTCTTGAAGATAGGCGCGTAGTCGACGTAGCCGGGATACCAGGCATCGAAGGACGTGCCCATGTGCGTGGCCCCCGTCTGCCCGCGCTCTTCCAGTCCCTTGGCAATCGCCATGCCGATCATGTTCACTTCGCGAGACATGAGGTAGGGCGCACTGATCCCGACGGGCTCGGAGAACGGCGGCAGCCAGATCCGCGTCGGAGGCGGCGACGACTGGTGAAACACGTAGATGATGTGCGGCTCCCACTGACGCCAGAAGTGCTCCATCAGGCGCGACTCGATCATGTTCATCATGTAGGCGTCGCGATTGTTGTCGTGGCCGACGTACTCCTGATAGAGGCGCGGCAGGCCGGACCCTTCGTATGGTGTGCCGACGTTCTTCATATACCACTCCGCCACCATCTGCTGGCCATCCGGGTTCATCGTGGGCCATAGCAGGACCACGTCATTGTTCAGAATCTCTTTGATTTGCGCATCGTCCGCGCGGCTGATCAGGTCAAAGGCCAGCTGCGGCATTTGCTGCGCCCCGGCCACCTCGCTTGCGTGACAGCCGCCGTCGAGGTGGACGAAGGCTTTGCCTTCGCGCGCGAGCTTGTGAGCCTCGTCGTCCGTCAGGCCTTGGGGATGCGCCAGGCGCTGATTAATCTCACGATAACGATCGATTTTGGCCAGGTTAGCTGGGGTCGAGATCAACGCAAAGTAAACCGTGCGGCCCTGCGTCGTCTTGCCGGCTTCCATGAGCTTTATGTACTTGCTTGCGGCAGCGAGCTTCTTGAAGTAGTTGATCGATTGTTCGTAGGTCGCCAGCTTGTAGTCGGCGCCCGGCTTAAATCCGAATACGGATTCGGGCGTCGGCACGGTGCCCGCGCCCGAAAGCAACACGGTTCGGCTTACGAGGAGCAAAACAGGAATCAGTTTCGCCATTTTTCGCATCGCGATCACTCCTGAGAAACATGTCAAAGGGCACGGCGCGATCGCCGACTAAAACAGGTGGCTCGCCTCCCATTACCGGAGCTGGCGGGCGGTGAGGCCCGTCAGAGCCGCGACTTTTCGTGCATTGAGGCAGGAGCATTTCTACCCCGAGTGAGGGTCGAGAGCAAGCGAATTTCGGCAGCCCAAGCCGGCCATGAAAATTCGAGGACAGAACGGCTCCTTTCTGCCGATCCCCCGGCCGGATTCGGTCCAGATCATGCTGCTGTCTCGCCACCGCTTACTGAGACGCAAGATCCCCGTTGGGGGAATGAGAGGGCGCGCCGCACGAGCGCCTCCTTGGCGCGCTGAACAAAGAAAGTATATGAAGCCGATCCTCTGCTCTATCGCCGTTGCGCTGGTTCGCTCGAGATTGTGAGCCTCATGGACGCTCCGAGCGTGATTGAGAGAATTCTCCGTCATCTCGATCTCTGGGATCGTCCGCAACGTTCTCTTTTACTGTGGGGCCGACGGCTCTACACTATGGCCTCGAATTCCTGGCCTGGCAGGATGACATCGAATTGCTCGATCGGACAGAATGACCTCCCACTGGCTTTCATTCCCGAGTCCCGGATGATCTGTCCCGCGCAGCCCGGGAAGAGGGCTGCTTGGGTGAGGAAACAAAGAGGGGTGTCGGTCACCTTCTGTTTTGTACCTGATTGCAGAAAACCATTCGCTGGCCAGGCAAGTCATGATAGGCTTTTGCATCACTGAACAGCTCCTCTCTTCGGCATATCCTTCTCACTAAGGAGGATTACGATGAATCAGAACCACCCGATGCCACAGCCTCAACCAGGGACACCTGCTCCGAATGAACCGGATGCACCAAAACCATCCACGCTCGGTGCTGGCGGCTGGCACCCTGCTGCTGGATCAAGTCACCGTCAAAGGTGTCTCAGCCTTTGTTCAAGAGCTGATGTCGCAAGGATCCTTACAATCTCTGATCGAGATACCGACTGGCAAATCTGACTTGACTGACTTGGGCTTCCTCACTACGCCGCCGCCCCCTCCATCCTCCATACCTCCTCCGATAGATAAAAATCCCAAAGTGGAAGGCGGGATTCCAGGCGGAGTGCCGGGTGGCGTGATCGGAGGCCTAGCGGGCGGGGTGCTGGGCGGTCAGCCGCCGCCCCCTCCACCACCCCCTCCAAGCGGGAAATCCACGCAGCCATCCGAACCGATCCGGGTCGGCAGCAACGTCTTGATTTCAAAACTGATCAAGCGGGTTGCCCCAGTCTACCCACAGTTCGCCGATAGAGCCCCTGTGGAGGGAATTGTTTCCCTGAAGATCGTCGTAGATAAGACTGAATTTCGGGGACAGGCGCCATAACCTCGAAATTCCACAGAAACCAATTTCCTCCAATCACGAATAAATTCGAGGTTATGGCGCCTGTCCCCGAAATTCAACCTCTACGCCAACGACCGCTTGGAGGGTTGTCTAGTTTCTGCTATAAACTGCTCTCAGAGGAGTGTTCCGGAAGTCGGCGCTCGCGGCCCCCGGATCAGACGACAGCTATGACACATCCTATGCTGCAGAGTGATTCATCGCTCGCGGAGATCGTGCGACGGCTAGTGGACAGCCTGAATCCCGTTCGCATTTATTTGTTTGGATCGCTCGCCAGGGGAGAGGGTGGTCCGGACAGCGACTATGATCTCATGGTGCTTGTCGCCGATGACGAGTCGGCTACTCGCATCCGGCGCGGAAGGGCAGCGTATAAAGCGTTGCGCGGCACGGGCGTCGCCGCTGACGTTCTGGTCTGGAGCATCCAGAGCTTTGAGAGCCGCCTGCACGTCGTCGCATCCTTACCGGCGGCAGTCAAACGGGAAGGGAAACTGATTTATGCCCTATGACCCGGAACTCGTCTCGGAAACGATGGCCTGGTTCAAAAAGGCAGCAGTCGACCTAAGGGCAGCCGAGCACGCTCTGCTAGCCCAACCTCCACTGCTTGAGGACCTGTTGTTCCATTGCCAGCAAGTGGCAGAAAAAGCACTGAAAGGATTTCTTGTCTGGCATTCAAGGCCTTTCCGAAAAACCCACAGCCTCGAGGAAATTGGCGAACTGTGCCTGGCAATCAATCCAGGTCTGAAGTCGATTATTGATCCCCTGGTGCCGCTAACACAATATGCCTGGGAATTCCGCTACCCAGGCGAGCCAGAAGAACCCACGGCTGAAGAAGCTCAGGAAGCGCTCACACTGGCACGCAAGGCATACGAAACCCTTCTGTCCTGTTTACCGGAACAGGTTCGCGGCCCGTCAGCTTGACATTTGTGGATATGGTTGCCGATCGGCGACGCGGCGGCAATTGTTCTCGCAACCGGCATTCGGAATGCGTTCCCGGACTGCCAATCTTCTTCCCCGATGTTGAATGGAAAGCTCGCCTGTCTGTGTTTTATCCGTGAACTGCTACCGACCTGATCTTTGCGGAAACCTACTCCTTGCTCGCGCCTGCCAGCTCATCGGATGGGATCTGGTCACTGCCAGCGATACTGCGCAGGAGATTCTCCTCGCTTCTCAACCACATACGGATATTGACGTCGTCCCGCTTTCTCTTGGATATCGACCACCTCCACTTCGAACTGATGGCAGTCGCCGTAGTCGAACAGGTAGAGAAACTTATGCTTCCTCAGCAGTCCCAGATCCCCAATAATCGCCTTGTCCGAGAAAGGAGGATTGTCCCCCTGATATGGGCAGGCGACGGCGTAGCACCAGTCATGGAGCTTGTTGTTCAGGAAAAACGAACAGTGAAAGCCGGATCTTTCGCCCGCACGATCATCTGGAGCAATCCTTCTTGAACGAAGGTGCTGCCGCTTCCACCCCTGGCTGCGACTTGCCGAATCGCTTCCAATACAGATGCGCGATGAATTGGGCAAGGGGAAGTTTCCACGGTTCCTGCTCACGGTTGGCAAGCTTTCCGAACTTCCTTGGATTCAGGCCGAGCTCTCGCGCCATCTGGACGTGGGCATGCGAGAGGTGAAACCGCTTTCGGGCGTCAGGCCAGACTTGCAGATCGCTTGGGATCCGGCGTTTCCGCATGTTCGGCTATCTCCAACGTGCCCATCGGCGGTACGCGTGGCAAGCGTCACGGCTTCAGAACTTGTTTTACGCCTTTGAGTTTTCGCCATAGTCATCTCTGCGGTTGATGTTGCTGCCACAAACAACAACTTCCTGTGCTTGCGGACCGATATCAGCCGTCGCCGGCTTTTGTGGAGCCGCCTCATGAAAGTGGAACCTTCACGCGCTCAAGAGCTTTCCAAAGGTTTCTTCTACGTCGATGCTTCAATTTCCATGCCTCGAGGATCTTTCTGTACGATGCTGAATCGAGAGTGTGAAGGGCGGCAAGCCAGTTTGCGCAATCGCTATAGTCACCCGCCGAATGTTCGGGCTCAGGAACCAGACGCGCTGCATTTCTTTTCCAAAATTCAATCAGCTCGGGAAACAGCTCGGTACCACCCAAACGCCTGAACCAGTTCCGCCGCGTTGCGGTCACGCTGAGATTCCCTCCCTCGTATTTGATGAGAAGCTGCTTTAGCATAGGAAAGGTAGCTGCGAGCTGAGAATCGCAATCCAGATCCAAGGTCAGGACTGCCAGAGCGCCAAATGCCTGTTGGAGAGACTTGTCCGTTTTCGCGATCTCTTCCAGCCAGCCGCGGATGACGCCTCGGAGAAGTGCCGGCCCGCTGGCGCCGGCTCGTGCGGCATCCACCAGGCCGTGCACCCAAGCGGATTTGTGTCCCGGAGCGTCCGTCAAAAGGAACCTTACGCTATGTTCGGCGATCAGCAACCTCCACTCCTCGTAGAGCCGCTCCCGGATGCTATCGAACCTAGGAGATGGAACACGCCGCAGCGCCTCCAGGATGGCGTCCCCGTCCGTCCAACGGCGTAGCACCACGAGCTGCAGCTTCAGCGCCCAGACCTGTTCTTCATTTCCCAGCGCCAGGGCAAGTTTCAGCCAATGGCTAAGGAGCGAAATCACCGCCTTTTTTTCGCCTTCAAAGTGCAGGGATCTGTTGCGGATGAGTAGATCGCTCCGTGGATCCCAGCACTCCCCTTCTTTGCTGCGCAACATGGAACGTACGGCTTCTTCGACCAGGACAACGGCATCCTGAAACGCCTTTCGGGCAATAAGGTCCTGGATCACCGGAAGGGCCAACCGCCAGTTCTGAGAGATGCCTTTTCGGCAGGTTTCCAAATAGCGGGAGGGATCCCACTTGCGGCAGAGCTCTTGATAGAGTTCAAACCATCCTCCATAGACCGACTCGAGCGCCTGAAACCAGTGGCCGGATGGGCGATGGCGAACGATTCCCTCTAGTATCTCCCTTTGCGCTTCGGCTTCGAGCGCGAAAACAAAATCGCGAATGGCAGAATGATCCAGGCCCATGTCTTCGCATGATTGCTCGAGCCTGCAGATCCTGTCCGCAAACTCGAATGCTCCGAGCTTCTCGCGCCTGGAGGTTTTCCATTCCCACTGCAGCAGGCAGCCGGTTACCTCGGGACCGAACGTTGCGGCTTCTCCGCTATCTTCAGTCCATTCCGGAAGCCCACTTCCGACCTCCTCCGCGGCGTTTCTCAGCGCGTCCGCGAAACTGAAATCGGGAGCAAGGTTCCGCTCGATGACCTGCGGAATAAGAGCGCTCATCCGCGCCGCAATGTGCTCCAGGTCCTCTGTAAAGGCGGATTTGTCCAGGTAAGGAGGTTCCCAGTGATGCTCCTGCACCACGTACTTGCCCTCTTCGTCCCCGGTCTCGGCAACACAGGCATCCCAATCCTCCCACGCTGAGAGCCATTCCTGCCGGATCTTGTCGCTGCTCGGCTGCGATATCCTGGTTTTTGCGGTCTCGGACTGAGACGAAAGAACTCCGCGCAATATTGACGCAGTTTCCGGATCCAGCATCGCAGCCAGCCGCTCGATGCCCGATACATCGAAAGAGAGCAGCGAACGAGCGAAAACCCGCTGGATTTCTTCCCGTGAAAAACTCGAGGACAGTGCATCGAGAAGCGCCTTTTCTCTCGACGCGCTGTCATGCTCCTTTTTTCGTCTACCGCTGTCTTTTGTCGCCACTCGGACACCGCTTTCGAAGGTTCAGCCCAATTTAACCTGGCACTGGGACGCTCGATCGCCAGGATAAACCTTTTGCCGTCAGAGATCCATCTCTTGCAGGTTTCGGGGACCGCAATTTATCGCGGTGGCCGCCGTCGGTCGCCCAGTACACGGCGCTGATCTGCCCCGTCGCCAAAGCCTCGAAAGTTCCTTTGGGAACGCAGAGATGCGGGTCGTGAGAAGAAACGGAGAAGCTTCTCAAGAGCAGCCACGGATTTCACGGATTACACGGAACCAGGTTGATGAGATCAGCGGATATCGCCCTGCTGCCCAGCAACAATCTTGCGCATGAGGTGCTGTGTGAGAATGAGAGAGTCCCTCTCCTGAAGCGAATATTCGACCGCCCAGCGAACAGCTCTCTGAAACGAGGAAGGGCGCCGATGTTGATGCCCTCGGCAAGGGATTTGAACGCCTCACGGACGATAAATTGCGCGAAATCGAGGAGATCCTCTTTTACCCGAGGATTAGGGAGTGACGACGGCGACAGAATGAAGAGTGCGCGCCCGGCGAGATAAGAGACCTGTCCCGAATGGCGCTTAAACAAGGCTGTTTGGAACCGGCTTAAGCATATGAATACGAGGCATTTAAGCCCCGAAGGGGCGATGCAGGAAAGCCCAGGGCGCAAGCCCTGGGGAAAGCAAGTACCGGATCGGAGCGAGCCCTGCAAGGGCGACGCATGCTGTTTCGCCCTTGCAGGGCTTTATTCCGCGCGTATCGTCTCACCCCAGGGCTCACGCCCTGGGCTTTCCTGCCGGACCCTTGCAGGGTCCTTCCGACTCCTTTATTTAAGCGCCATTCAGACCGGTCCCCGAATTCTCAATACCCGATCGCTGCGCCTCCGCGCCTCGGATCAGACGCTCCTTGCAGCGTTCCGTCCGGCATCACCATGATTGCCTGTATGTCGCCGATGTATGGATAGAGTTCCTTGGGGTCGTAACTGTCACGAAGCTTGTGGCCCATCGCCTCCAGGGCCCGGATCGTCTCGGCAGAAAGCGACGCGCGTTCGTAGTCGATGCGATCCGGCAGATGCTGATGGTGCAGCCGCGGTGCATTCACCGCCTGAGTTACTGTCATGCCGAAATCGATGATGTTGGAGATGTTTTGAAATACGTTGGTAATAATGGTTGCGCCACCGGGGCTCGCGGTGACGCAAAACAGCTTCCCCTTGGGATTGACAATGATTGCCGGAGTCATCGCCGACAACATCCGCTTCCCCGGAGCGATGGCATTGGCCTCTCCCTGCACCAAGCCGAACTGGTTTGCGGTCCCCGGCTTTGCCGCGAAGTCGTCCATCTCGTTGTTCAGGAAGAAGCCGGCGCCGGGCACTACAGCGTGGATTCCGTAAAACGAGTTAATCGTGGTAGTGACCGCAACGGCGTTTCCTTTGCTGTCCACGACTGAAAAGTGGGTAGTATTGCCATCGGCCTTCGGAGCGCTGAGACCCGGCCCGACCTGCTCCGACGGCGTGGCTCGGTCCATCCGGATAGATGCCCGCCGCTCGGCGCCGTACTCGGCGGAGATCATGCGTGCGATCGGCATGGCAACGAAGTCCGGATCACCCAGAAGCGCATTGCGGTCGGCGTACGCGCGCTTCCATGCCTCTGCCAACAGATGCACGTGCTGCGGCGAGTGCCAGACAAGCGATCCAAGTGGATAGCCCTCGAGGATCTTGGCTGTGGCGGCCAGGGTGACCCCGCCCGATGAGGGTGGCGGCATCGAGATCACCGAGTAACCGCGGTACGTGAAGCGGATCGGCTCACGCCAGGATGCCTGGTAGGAGGTCAGGTCCTCGTGGGTAATCATGCCGCCGCCACGGTGCATTTCGGCCACGATCTGATCCGAAGTCTCTCCCAAATAAAAGCCGTCCCGTCCATGTTCACGGATGCGTCTGAGAGTCCTTGCCAGGTCGGACTGCGTGAGTTGTTCCCCCACCCGCGGAGGACGCCCTTCCGGCAGAAAGATCGTTGCGGTAGCAGAAAACTCCGCCAGCGCCGCAGCGTAAGCAGAGAGCGACCTGGCGAGACGGCCGCGAACCTCGAACCCCTCTGCCAGAGCGATCGCGGGGGCGAGGAGGTCACGCCAGGGCAGGGAACCGTACCGGCGATGCGCCTCCCACAGCCCGGCCACAGTCCCCGGAACGCCCACTGCGAGATGCCCTTTCACGGAACGATCCGTGAGGTTGCCCCGCGCGTCGAGATACATGTCGCGAGATGCCGCAAGCGGCGCGCGCTCCCGGTAGTCGAGGGCCGCTGCGGTCCCGCCGGCGAGGCGGAGTACCATGAATCCTCCGCCCCCGATATTGCCGGCTTCCGGATTGACCACGGCAAGTGCAAACGAAACGGCGACCGCAGCGTCCACGGCGTTGCCGCCCACCTCGAGGATCTCGACTCCGACACGACTGGCGTAGGCGTCGGTGCTCACCACCATGCCGTGATCGGCCCGGACGGGAACGGCGCCCATCGGGAACGGCCATGTATCCGGAATGCTGGGGATGCGATTCCCTGCGCAGGCAATTCCAAGCGCAACGAAAGCTAGACTCGCGACTCGACGAACGATTCTCCACATGGCACTCTCCATGCAGCCGGCAAACAGCCGAATCGCCGGCGACGAACAGCCGCTTGATCGACCCTGGCGCGTAGATCCAGACTGGAGACCTATTTCCATGCAGCCGCGTAGGCAGTGCGCCGGAGAAACCGGCCCCTACCCCTCCTGCCCAGCCACTTCTCCTTCTGAACCACCACCTCCCCGCGAGAGAGGACGGTCTCCGCATTTCCCCTGACCTTGAGTCCTTCAAACATCGAGTAATCCACGCGCATGTGGTGGGTCTCGGCCGAGATCGCATACTCCCGATTGGGATCCCACACTACGATGTCCGCATCACTCCCGACAGCAATGGTTCCCTTGCGCGGGTAAAGGCCGAAAATCTTTGCCGGCGCTGTCGACGTAATTTCCACCCAGCGGTTCAGTGAGAGTCGTTTCTGGTTGACGCCGTAATGATGAAGGAGCTGCAAGCGGTTCTCGACGCCGGGACCGCCGCTGGGGATCTCGGCAAAACCAGAACGCGCGCGTTCCCTCTTCTCCTTGAAGTTTACCGGACAGTGGTCGGTGGAAACCACTTGCAGCACATTCTTGCCGAGGCTCTCCCATAATTTGGCCTGGTGCCGCTTCTCGCGCGGCGGCGGCGTGAAAACGTACTTCGCGCCTTCGAAGTCCGGCCGGTCGAGATCTTCGATCGATAGCAGGAGATAGTGTGGGCAGGTTTCGGCAAATACGGGGATGCCGTGCGCGCGGGCCGCAGCAATCTTTTCCAGCGCATCAGCGGTGGAGACGTGCACGATATACACGGGAGCGCTGGCCATCTGCGCCAGGGCGACAGCCCGGTTCACCGCCTCGCCTTCCGCAGCAGCCGGCCTGGCAAGAGCGTGATAGGTCGGCGCAGTCCCTCCCTCGGCAAGTGCCTCCTGCACCAGCAGGTCGATTACGCTGCCATTCTCGGCATGCACGCAAACGAGGCCGCCGTTCCGTGTCGTCTGTCGCAAGGCGCGAAAGAGGGTGACATCATCCACCATCAATCGATTCGGATAGGCCATGTACAGCTTGAAGCTCGGCACTCCTTCGCGCACCATTTCGTCCATGTCATTGAGGTGCGCCGCCGGCAGGTCGGTGATCGTCATGTGCAGACCATAGTCGACCGTCGCCTTTTCGCCCTTCTTCAACCAGACGTCCAGGGCTTCACGCATCCTTGTCCCCCGGGATTGGTTTGCGAAGTCGATCAGACATGTGGTCCCGCCAAAGGCGGCTGCACGGGTGCCGGTTTCAAAATCATCGCTCGATACCGTGCCGGCGAAAGGCATGTCCATGTGGGTGTGGACGTCGACACCACCGGGTATGATGTACTTTCCCGTTGCGTCGATGACTTCGTCGGCCTGCATCTTCAGGCTTGTGCCGATGGCGGTGATTTGTTCCTTCTCGACGTAGATATCGGCTTTGTAATCCTCGTCGGCCGTGATGATGCGCCCATTGGCGATAAGTATCGACATTTCGACTCCCAAGAGAAAATTCAGAACTCCCGACGCACCCAGGTTTTAAGTTGTCCGGTTTTGCGGCGCCTCGGCGCCGCCTTGATTAGCGCACAGGAAGCCCAAAAGCGGTGCCGAGGCACCGCACTCCAAGGTCACCCGCCCGACACCATCTCTCGGGCAATTCGGTTGTGCCGCTCAATCAACGGTTCCAGGTCAACGGTCAGCAGGTTGCCGTCTTCGATAACCACCCTGCCGTTGATGACCGATAGATCCACCCGCTGAGGAGTGCAGAATACCAGCGCCGCCAGGGGATCATGAAGCGCGCCGGCATAGTCCAGGCGCTCCAAATCGAAACCGACCAGGTCAGCCGCCTTGCCCGGCAACAGCCGGCCGATGTCGTCGCGCCCAAGGACGCGCGCGCCGCCTGCCGTCGCCAGCCAGAGCGCCTCCTCCGCCGATAGGGCGGCCGGGTTGTCCGACACTCGCTGCAGCAGGAGCGCCATCCGTGCTTCCGCCAGCAAATGAGACGAGTCGTTGCTGGCAGAGCCATCCACTCCCAGTCCCACGCGAATCCCTGCGTCAAGATAGGCCCGGACCGGCGCAATGCCGGAGGCCAGGCGCATGTTTGAGCTGGGGCAGTGGCACACGCCCGTGCCGGTTCGTGCCATGAGCGAAATCTCCGCCTGGTTGACATGGATTCCATGGGCGTACCAGACGTCATCCCCTACCCAACCCAGGGTTTCGGCATACTCCACTGGCCGACGTGAAAACTCTCGCAGGCAGTACCGCTCCTCGTCGAGCGTCTCAGCCAGGTGAGTGTGCATGTGTACCCCATGGGAGCGAGCCAGAGCAGCCGAATCCCGCATCAAGTCGGGTGTTACAGAAAAGGGAGAGCAGGGGGCAACGACAATGCGCAGCATAGCGAAGGTCTTGGGGTCGTGATACGTCTCAATGGCGCGCCGCGTGTCCTTGAGAATGAACGCTTCATCCTCAACAACGCCGTCCGGGGGCAGGCCGCCTCTGCTCTCGCCCAAGCTCATCGAGCCGCGGCTGGCATGAAAGCGGATCCCGATCTCCTGCGCCGCTCGAATCTCGTCGTCAATGCGACATCCGTTTGGATAGATGTACAGGTGATCAGACGCCGTAGTGCAACCAGACAGCATAAGTTCCGCCAATCCGACCAACGCGCTGGTGTAGACAGCTTCTGGGCTCAACCTGGCCCAGACGGGATACAGGGTCTTGAGCCATTGAAAAAGCGCAGCGTCCTGGGCTGCCGGTAAGGCCCGGGTCAATGTCTGGCTAAGATGATGGTGAGTGTTCACCAGGCCCGGCAGAATAATCTTCCCACGGGCGTTGATGACGCGGTCAGCCACAGTCGGCAGTTCCCTGGTTGGCCCGACTTGTTGAATGACATTGTCACGAATAAAGAGGCCGCCATCGGAGATGCACTGACGGTTGACGTCCATCGTCACCAGCAGGTCGGCATGTCTTACAAGCAGCGATGGCATAACGCTTGTTCCTATTCAGGGAACCGCGAAATACACGAAAGTTCCTAGTGTGTTTCTGTCGCGCAACTCATTAGCTGAGCCGAAAGACCCCTCGATTTAACAGATAAGTGGGGGCGGGCTTTAGCCCGTTCCCGGCGCCCCAAAATGGGAACACTAACGAATTAAATTCCATCTCTTCACTGAAAGAAAGGAATTACTGCTATGCAACTGGCTGCATCCATGGAAAGAGCAATTAGGGCACGGGCTAAAGCCCGCCCCCACTAAAGGGATCCTATCGGTACTCTGTCTTTCGGCTAAGGCAGTTTCGCGACAGAAACTAGTGTGTTTCGCTGTTACTGGCCCGGTTGCAGTCGCCGACAGGCAGGAATGCCAAGGAAGCAATCGCTCCCTGGAGAATCACATACATCTCGCCGACATCCGTTAATGCCAGCTCACCCTCGAATTTCTTCTTCAACTCCATTTCGCTGATGCTGAAGTCCGCGATCGATAAGGCCACTCGCAACAGATCGTTTTCATAAGTCATATTGCCGATATTGCTTCCCACAGCAAGCTGCGACTGCCTGCCGCAATCCCGTCTCCTGATGACCCATCCCCCGTTTTGGCCCTCGATGTAAAAAGCGTTGTCGTTCTCCTGCGCAAAATCACCTGCCTTAAAAAAGAGCCGTGGTTTTTCCTTATAAGGTTTGCCCTTGTGGACGCAGAAGGTCGCGCAGTTGCCGCAATCATTGCACAAATCGTGCAGGTGAATGATCTGCCTGGACTGTTCGACGCGGAAGAGCACCTCTCCCGTCACCGCGAGCACACCGTCTCGACAGGAGAACTTGGGCAATCTCAGTCTTACGGGCGAGACCCGGTAGGTGTAGTTGGCCCGATTGGGACACACTTCCACGCACTTGTCGCACAAGGTAGAGCACTGCAAGCAGCGGTTAGCCTCGTTGCGCGCCGCTTCTTCGGTCAGCATAGCCTCGATCGGCTCAAAACCTCCCCGTTGGGCCGGCGCAATCCTCTCCGGTTTGTGTTGCGTTTCTCTTCTGGCACGAATGCGCTTGACTTGCGTGATTTCCTCTTCGGAAAGCGCCGCCGGGTGGGAAGGCAACTGCTCGAACTCGATCTCCAACTCCCGGCAGATAGCCTCGGCAGCCCGACGCCCATCTGCGCAAGCGGCAATGATGCTCTCGGGCCCTCGGACTGCATCTCCGCCTGCGTATACGCGAGGTATGCCCGTCAGCCCGGTTTCATGATTCGCAACAATAGATCCATTCTTGTCGAGCGAAATGGTGCTCCCTTTGAGAAAGGTCAAGTCAGGGCTTTGGCCGACGGCGATGATGATAGAGTCGGCCTTGATCTGGAACTCGCTTCCCTCAATGGGAACCGGGCGCTTGCGCCCATCTGGGCCAGGCTCGGCCAGCCTATTCCGTATGCACTCTAATCCGACCACCCGGCCCTTTCTCAATACAATCCTGATAGGAGTCGCCAGCTCTTCCAGGAGGATGCCCTCCTCAAAGGCATCCTCTTTCTGATCCTCTCCGGCGGGCATTTCCTCCTTGCTCCGCCGATACACGACCGTCGCCAGGTTGCCGGTCAGGCGCTGGGCCACGCGCGCGGCGTCCAGCGCTGTGTCGCCGCCGCCGATCACGAGCACCTTGGGACCCAGTTCCACCGGATCTCCACGCCGGACCCTTTGTAATAAATCAAGCGCCGCGATGACTCCCTCGCCTGTTATTCCTTCAATATACAACGGTGCGTCCTTCTGCAATCCGCTGGCGACATAGACAGCGTCAAAGCCATCCTTCAACAACTCTTGCGGCGGTTTGTGGACAGGATGGGAGAGTCTGATTTCGACGCCCATGCCGCTGATGCGGTCGATATCCTTCTGAATAATGTTCGACGGCAGGCGGAAGGCGGGGGCAAGGCGCATCATGCCGCCCGCTGCGTCTCTGGCCTCGAAAATCACGGACTGAACGCCATTCAGAGCCAGAAAATAGGCGGCAGACAACCCGGAGGGACCGCTGCCGATGATCGCTACCCTGCGGTTGGTTTTTGCTCTCAGCGGCAGCGCGACTCGGCCTTGTTCAGCGGCGACGCGTTTGAGCGCTCGAATTGCCACCGGCTCATCATAGTTGGTGGCAGAACGAGTGCAGCGCGTTTGGCATAGATGAGTGCAGACGTAGCCGGTCGCACCCGGCAGGGGGTTGCGGGCGAGAATCACCTCAAGCGCGCGGTCATATTCTCCGTGGGCAATCAGCCAGGTGTATTCAGGCACGTCCTGGCAGACGGCGCACTGCTCCACGCAGGGAGCGGCGACGCAATCGAACAGGCCGAGCGCGGATTCAACCTTGGGTAGGCCATAGGGATAACGGCTCTTTTTGTAACGCGGATCCTTGAGTGCATCGGCCGCTGCCCGCTCCAGAGTCGCCAGGCTGCTCTGCGCGAGCGCATCTAAGCTCGTTGCGCCCCGCCTGAGCATTTCAGCTTCGAGATTCTCCAGGTACTGAAGGAGCCGGGAGTAGCCGCCGGGTTTGAGCAAGTCAGTGACCACCGTCACGGGACGTGCGCCACAGGCCAGGATTGTGCTCACGTTAAGCGCGTCGGCTCCGGCGGAGTATGAGACGTTCAAGCCGCCAAGAAACTCCGCAGTCAGTTTGTAAAACAAGTTGATGGTAACGGGATAGAGCGCGCGTCCCGACATGTACATCTCGTTGCCGGGCAGGTTGGTCTTGTGATTGAGCACGGGCAGCGTGTTGTTCAACTTGACGCCAAACGTCAAGTTGTGCGCGTCCGCCGCCATATTGAGCCACTGGATTAGCTCCACTGCCTGGTCGTACTGCAGATCCTGCTCAAAAACGGCGTCTGGAATTTGCATCTCGCGAAAGCCAAGTGCATCGCGGAGAATGCGCAATACTGCTCTCTTACCCAGCAGGGTGGGATTCAATTTGACCGTGGTGTGCAGTCCTTTTTGCTCCAGCAGGTAAAGGGCAATCCGCTTAATTTCGGCCGGAGGGCAGCCGTGCATCGTGGAAAGGGTCACATTGTTTGTGACTTGGGCTGGGATCTCGATATCGGCAAACTGGGGAAACTGCGTTCGGAGTTCGGCGCGGATCTGAGCCAGTTCCGTTGACGCATCCTTCATGCGATCCAGGAAGCGGGCCATCGGCTCGCTCTGTATGCCTTCGAGGTCATAGCCGACGCTTATGTTGAAGATAGTGCCCAGAGGAACGCTGCCCTCGTGTCCAAGCAGCCGATGCAGGATGTGGATCAACGCCCAGGCCTTGATGTATTCATGCGCTGACTGGTTCAGCTTGAGTTCCTGGGACCACTCGACATTGTAGCCCTCGTCCTCCATGTCGATACAGGGGCGGGGGATTTCGAGCTGGTCCATGATCTGGACAGTCTTGAGTTCAAGAAAGCGTCCGCCGGAGAGCCAGGCGCAAAGTATGTTTTGGGCGAGTTGGGTGTGCGGACCCGCAGCCGGACCAATCGGAGTCGCCAGGTAACGCCCAAACATGTTCGACGTAGCATAAGGACTATCTTTCTTGGGCACATAGAACAAGGAGCGATGAATCCCGAAGATGGACTGTCGTTCCTCAAGCTCTTTCAGGATCCAGCTAAGAAGGCTGCCGAAGGGTTGGACTTGCATGGTGTCTGAAATGCAATTTCCTCAGGACTGTTTTAAACCAGCGCAGATCGCGGCCCGCTGCCCCGCAAACCTCTCAGTACTCGTTCCGGCGTTAATGGAAACTCGTCGAACCAGACGCCGGTAGCGTCGTGCAAGGCTGCGACCAGCGCGGGCGCCAGCGGGACAAAGGGCAGCTCACCCATCCCGCGCGCGCCCCATGGGCCGATGGGATTGGGCCGCTCGACAATAATGGACTCGATTCGATCCGGAATATCGCGAATCGTGGGGATCAGGTATGTGCTGAGGTTGGGCGTCAGCACGCGGCCGTCTTTGGTGACGAAGTTCTCGCAGGTGGCCCAACCCACTGCCTGAACCACACCGCCCTCGATCTGCCCCTCGATCTGCTGCGGGTTGACGGCCTTGCCTACGTCGTCGGCGCAGACAACACGCGGGATGCGCAACTCTCCGGTCTCAGTGTTTACTTCCAGTTCGACCGCCTGTGCAACAAAGCCGTAAGCAAAATTGGGAGTGCCATGGCCGGTTGCCGGATCCATCCGGGTAGTCGCGGGCGCGAGGTAGGTGTACGCCTCATCGGCCGGCCTGATTCCAGAGCGCCAGCTTTCCAGCACTTTCTCAGCGGCCCCTCGAACCGCGTTCCCGGCCATGAGGGTCATGCGCGAAGCGGAGACCGGGCCCGCATTGCCTGGAATCCTTGCGGTATCCGCAACAACCAGCTGCACCCGTTCCAGGGGCAGGTTCAGTGCCTCTGCCGCCATCTGGCGTATGGCGGAGTGGCTGCCCTGTCCCACTTCCGCGCTGCCGATTGAGACAGTTGCTTCCTCAATCTCCTTATTTTCATGCAATTCGATTCGGGCGCAGCAGTTTTCCTGGTAGCCGAAGGAAAAGCCGGTGTTCTTGAAGGCCGCCGCCAGGCCGATTCCGTGTCGGATTCTGGATTGCGAATTGAGGGTCGACGGTTTGCGCCAGCCACGGTCAGTCTGTTTCCAGCCAGCCGACGCAGCGCATTGCTCGGTGACCTCTACCAGGCTCACGCCTCCGGGCAGGGGAGTGCCCATGGCGCTCAGGCTTCCTTCGCGCAGAAGATTCTTGAGCCGCAGCTCGACCGGGTCGATCACCAGCGCCTGAGCCAGCTTGTTCATCTGCATCTCGGCCGCGAAAATGCCTTGCGGCGAGCCGAAACCGCGAAAGGCGCCGCTGGGCGGGTTATTGGTGTACACGACGTCTACGTCCACTTTGACATTGGGGATCTCGTAAGCGCCGGTGCAAGTTATGGCAGTGTTGCCGAGAACCTTATTGGTAGTGTAGCAGTAGGCCCCTCCGTCGGCGACGACCCGCACTTCCGCGGCAACCAGCTTGCCCTCGCGGCTCGCGCCCCACTTCGAGTGGAGCCTAACCGGATGGCGCTTGCAGTGGCCGAGGATGGATTCCTCCCGGCTCCAGACAGTTTTGACCGGGCGCTGCAACTTCCAGGCTGCCAGCGCCAGCACGATCTGCACCGAAATGTCCTCGCGCCCGCCGAACGCCCCGCCGATGGCGGGATAAATCACACGAACCTGCGTCTCGGGCAGATTCAGCGCACGGGCAATCTGATGCTGATCTTCCGTGACCGCCTGGCCCGCTACCACCACGGTTACCCGTCCTTCTTCGTCGATATAGGACAGCCCGGCTTCGGTTTGCAGGCAGGCGTGCTCCTGAGACGGCGTGCAGTACTTGCTTTCAATGATTACATCTGCCTGCGCCCAGGCAGCCTCCACGTCCCCCTTGCGGATTTGGTGGTGGCTGATGAGGTTGCCCTCGGTAGCGAGTTCGGGATGAATGGGGACGGGTTTCCGCGGAGGGTGGAGTTGCGGCGCATCAGGCTTGAGCGCCTCGAGTGGATCGGTGATTATGGGAAGATCTTCGTATTCGACATGGATAAGATCGCGCGCGCGTGTGGCAGCGCGCTCGGTTTCGGCTACGATGAGCGCAACCTGGTCGCCGACGAAGCGCACTATGTCGGCTCCAAGCTTGGATGAACCGGGACCGCACAACACCGGCTGGTCCAGCGTCTGCAGACCGTGCTCATTGACGGGCACGTCTTTGGCCGTAAAGATGGCGACCACGCCGGGGCAGGCTTCTGCTTCCGACAGGTCTATGCTTCGAATGCGCGCATGAGGCCGCCCGGCAAAGAGAATCCTGGCATGAAGCATGCCTTCCATCACAAAGTCGCCGGGATACTTTGCTTCGCCCGTGACCTTGGCGTAGGCGTCCACGCGCGGAACGGACTGGCCGACTGTGCGAGTCATAGACTCTCCCTTTTCGAGACAGCGTTCTCCACTGCTTGCATGATCTTATAGTATCCCGTGCAGCGGCAGAGATTCCCGCTGAGACCCGCCATGATTTGCTCGCGGCTGGGGCGCGGGATCTCTGTCATGAGAGAAGCGCCGCTCATGATGAAGCCGGGTGTACAGTAGCCACACTGGACAGCGCCTTCGTCGATAAATGCTTGCTGCAGTGGGTGGAGCTTCTCGCCTTGCGCCATCCCTTCGATGGTGACGATGTGCGTGCCGTAGGCGCGAGGGGCAGGGACAAGACAGGACAGCACCGCGATTCCGTCCATCCACACCGTGCAGGCTCCGCACTCACCCTCTCCGCATCCCTCTTTGGCGCCGGTCAGTCCGAGCTTATCGCGGAGCATCTCGAGCAGCGTCATGTCGCTTGATCCCTGCGCGACAATCTTCTTTCCGTTGACGGTGCACACGATGAGTGCAGATGCCCCGTTAAATTGATGCGGCGCTATCTTGGCAATAGGAGGAAAGTGTCCATCGGTCTTTCCCCAGAGCATGGGCGATGCACTGGTGAAACCTTGACGTTCGGTGCCGTCGCGGAGAGAAGTCAGTGCGCGACGAACCAGGAACTCTACTGCTTCCCGGCGATAGTGCGCGCCGGAGCGGATGTCGTCGATGGGAGCCGCTGCCTGAGCAGCAAGGCCGGCTGCTTCGGCGATGCGTTCCTCGGTCAGTGTTTTTCCCTTCAACACCTCTTCCGCATCCGGGGCACGGATAATGACGGGTGCGACACTGCCCAGGGTGATGCGCGCCCTGGTCACGACGCTGCCGTCGAATGTGAGCACGGCGGCAGCGTTGGCAAGGGCAATCGCGTTGGCGCGCCGAAGACCCAGCCGCACGAAGGTTCCCCGCTGATTTGAGCGCAGGGCCGGGAAGGCAATATCGGTGACCATCTCATCGGAGGTCAAGGCAGTCCGGCGCACACCCTGGTAGAAGTCCGGGAAAGAAAGAGTCCGCTCGCCCCGAACGCTGCGCACCTGCAGGCGAGCATCGAGCGCCCAGAGTGCGGCGATGGTGTCATTTGCAGGGGAAGCCGTGACAAGGTTGCCGGCGACTGTGGCGCGATTCCGGAGCTGAGGCGTGCCGACCTGAAGGCATGCCTGTGCCAGCGGGAATCCGTGCTTGGCCATAGTCGCGGATGCTGCAGCCTGGTTGTGCGTGACCGCAGGACCGACATGGACCATGCCCTCTTCGTCGGTGCGCACCAGGTCAAGCGCTTCGATGCGGCTGACGTCGATCAGCACAGCGTCGTGGCGGCCGTCACGGCGCATTTCGACCAGCAGATCCGTGCCTCCAGCGATGATGCGGGCCTCTGGCCCGCGATCCGCGAGCAGGCGCAAAGTCTCGTCGACAGAAACGGGCATTTCATAGGATTGCCACACGACCAATCACTCCCATGCGAGGAGACGCGGTTTCCATCACAGTCGCTTAAGCAGGCCCGTCATGTCGTTAAACTGCTCGATCAGAGCATCAATCTCTCCCACCTGCCGCTGGATGTTGCTCCAATAGCCGGCATCGTACCATTGGGACTGTATCTCCTGGTAGGTTTTGCCCTGCTGCTCCACCCAGGTGTAGTACTTCAAGTTGTGGATGCGCTTGCGCGCAGGGTAGCTTAACTCCTCAACATGTTCGACGCCCTGTCCCATCAGATGTTGGTGGTAGGCAATCGCGGCATCGCGGGCAGTAAACTCGCCGCGCTCGCTGCGCAGCTCACGCAATCGGCTCTGGTACATCTCCATAGAGTCGGTAAGCACGGTGATCACCGCGTCTCCCTCGCCCCACTCGTACCATTTTGCCATCTTGACAGCGGATAGCAGGTTGGCAACGCCCGAGATGCCGAGGAGCGGCAGTTGGTCAATGATCGATTCAGCCACGCCCATATGAGCAAGATACCGTTTGCCTTCCGGCTCGTTGAACAGACGGATCAGTTGCATCGGCGACTCGTCGTCAATTGCCATGACCATGTCGGTGTTGCGCACGTTGTGAATCCATGGCACGTGCTTATCGCCGATGCCCTCAATGCGGTGCTCGCCGAATCCGTTCATCAGCAACGTGGGGCACTGGAGCGCTTCGCTGGCCGCCAGCTTGCTGGTAGGGAAAATCTCTTTGAGATAATCGCCCGCGCCGATTGTCCCGGCCGAGCCTGTGGTAAAGACCGAGCCTCGCAAAGTCTCTCCCGGCCGCAGGCGCGTTCTCAACACCTCTACCATCGCGTGGCCGGTGACGTCATAGTGCCAGAGGTGATTGCCGAACTCGTCAAACTGGTTGAATATCACCAGGTCCTGGCCGGAGCGGCGTAATTCCCAGCACTTGTCAAAGACCTCCTTGACGTTGCTCTCGGTGCCCGGCGTGGCGATGACCTCACCGGCGACTTTGGATAGCCACTCGAAGCGTTCGCGGCTCATTCCTTCCGGCAGAATTGCGACCGACTGACAGGCCAGCAGCGCTGAATCATAGGCGCCGCCGCGGCAATAATTGCCGGTAGATGGCCAGACCGCCTTTTGTGTGGTCGGGTCAAATTGCCCTGTGACGAGACGCGGCACCAGGCAGCCAAATGCAGCACCCACCTTGTGCGCACCGGTGGGGAACCATTTGCCCACCAAGGCAAAAATGCGCGCATTCACGCCGGTGAGCGCCCGGGGAAACTCCAGGCAGTTAACGCTCGCGAACCCGCCGCCGTGCGGTATTGGCTCGTTATGCCAGGTGATGCGGAACAGGTTGAGCGAATCGAGGTCCCACAAGCCGACGCTCTTCAACCGGCTCTTGATCGCATCTGGAATCCGCGCCGGGTCTTTCATCTGCGCATGGGTCGGGATGATGATGTTGCGCTCTTTTGCTCTCTGGACAGCTCTCTTCAGTCGTTCTCTGTCAACCGTAAGGTCTATCATCGGATTCGTTTCCTCTCGGGGCACGCTGCCTCATGCCCGTGCCTGGGATTCACCCAACTGCCTCATCAGGCGCCGCACAGCCGCCAGATCAGGTGAGACAACCGGCGGCTGTCCAACAGATTTGATTGCCGTGGCGATGTCTTTCAATCCGGATCCGGTAGCCAGCACGACCACGCGCTCCTCGGGTTTCACCAGCGCGCGCTCCGTTGCTTTCACAAGACCGGCATAGGCAGCTGCGGCAGCGGGTTCGGCAAAAACTCCGCAGCCGCGAGCCAGCGCGGGGATGGCGGAAACGATCTCGTCGTCGCTTACGCGGATAAAGGCCCCGCCGCTATCACGCACGGCCCGCAGGGCCTTGATGCGATCGCGAGGCAATCCTGCGCTGATGCTGTCGGCAATCGTATGAGCCTCGATGGGCTGCATTTCTGTCGCATTGAGGCCGCGTTCCCATGCGTCCGCCAGCGCAGCGGAACCCTCCGCTTGCACACCCATTAGTTTGGGCATGCAGTCAATCCAACCCAGCGCCAGCAGATCTCGCAACCCTTTGTGGACGCCCCCTATGATGCAGCCATCGCCGACCGGAACAAAGATGCGGTCGGGAGCCTGCCATCCCAGTTGCTCGCAGATTTCGTATGCGGCGGTCTTCTTGCCTTCGCTCATATATGGGTTGAAACCCGTGTTGCGGTTATACCAGCCGAACTCTGGAGCAGCTCTCAAGCAAAGTTCGAATGCATCATCGTACGAGCCATCGACGAGAAGCACCGTTGCGCCATAAGCCAGGAGTTGGGCAATCTTGGCTTGCGGCGCGGTGCGTGGAACAAAGATGACATTTGGCTGCGAAACCGCTGCGCAGAGCCCCGCGAGAGCAGCGGCGGCGTTGCCCGTGCTGGCAGTAGTAATGGTCGCGAGGCCTAGCTCGTGGGCTTTGACCACAGCGATGGCCGAGGCGCGATCTTTCAGGGAAGCTGTCGGTTGCCGGCCATCGTCTTTAACCCAAAGATGCTCGAGGGCGAGTTGGGCCGCCAAACGTGGAGCATAAAAAACAGGCGTCCAGCCGACGCTTGCCAGCAAGGTGCCTCTGGCAAGTTGTTCGGCTGCGTCCGGCTCAACCGGGAGCAAGGGCAGATAGCGCCAGATGGAGCAGTCGCTGTTGCCGGCCAGCTTTGCTCGAGAGGCGTGCTTCCTGATGATGTCGTAATCATAGACAACATCCAGAATGCCGTCGTTCCCGTGTTTGGGGCAGACGTAGGTTGCATCTTTCGCGGCGTACTCTGCGCCGCAGATGGTGCATTTGAGTCCCAAGACCTGATTCATGGCCGCCTGTTCACTTGCTGCGTGGTTATTTTCGCACAGAAACTCGGGTGACGGGCACGAATTGCACTAAGATACCTTATAAGCATTTCCGGGGGCACAAGGGCATGGCAGGCAGTAGACCTCCCGCGGCCTGAGGGCCGCTGCCTTTTATCCATGAGACCCTCCCTTTTTCGTCGGCAAAACAAGCGAACGCCATATGCACGCCTACGTCCAAATCAAACAGATTGATGTCTTGCGAGAACGGGCGCCGACATGACGTGCCCGAGACCGCGCGAAGATATTAGAGGGCCCTCAGGAGATTGAAGGTCAATCGCGCCGCATGAGTCTCACTGCGGGGATCATCTTCGCCGGTCAGATTCAACAACCCGGATAAGCTGTTCCTTATCCTCTTTGCAAATTCTAACGCATCGCCGGAGACGGTCCACCGCCCCCTTTTATGGGACACGGATTCGCACAGATTGGATCGCCGGAAAACCTCTGGGTCAGAATCGGGATCGGAGATTCCATTACGCCAAGATCGATAGCGATACCGATTCCGACCCCGACCCCGTAGACTTTAAGAGATTCGGGGTAACCAGAAAGGCGCTATGATAACGGTTATGGGGCTGGCGCCCTGGGCTATCCTGCCGCGCCCCTTCGACGTTCAATCCATTGCTCTTCGGGCTCAAGCCGTTGCTCTTGTTACGTTATTCCGGAACCAACCCCCCAACCGCTTCGACACTGCAAAGATATGCGACACCTTCAATATCGCGGCCAGTTTGACCCTGCCGATAGAAGCAAGCCCGGCGCTTGCGATGCAGCCGCACTCCGAGCAATCGGGCCGTCCCCCGATTGGACACGGGATTATCGGCGCAGAGAGGTCGACCGAGATGCGGTTTGTGATTTGCGCGAATATGCATTCTGATGGCGCGGCCGGCGGATGACCGTGGGCTGACGGGACAGTCACTAAAATCCCCAAACTCAATTTGAGCCTGACCGGTGAGTATCGTAGCCGCAAATATGCCGTTCCGGCATTGGAGCGTTTTGCATGTCCCGACTGCGGCGGCCTGGACATGGCTCCGTTACCCACTTAAAACCCGGAAGAGCCTTAATTGTAACCTGGGGTTGTCAAGTACCTGTCACTGTCGTTGCGGCCAGCCCGCTGTAGGGACAAGGAACGAAGATACGGTCCATTTTCAATAACTTGCGCCGATTCTAGAATCGCATGGAGAGGGGCTGAAGGGACAATCCGAGTAAAACGGCTGGAAATCTAAGCCGCAGACATATATCGGTATTGGCGGTGTCGGTAGTGCTGGAAGTGGCGGCAATGTCAGCGGCAGGATGTCCATCATGGGGGGGATGGCCCCTTCAACCCGGCGCTCATGGGCGCGATCGCTTTCAAGGGCCCGCAATGTTCCTGCAAGGTTGTTCCTAGACAATCCTTTCCCCGGGCTTCGGGCGTCCGAATCCTCCGCAGTTCCTGTTCCAGGCGGACCGGTTGCCGCAGTACCGGCGGGCCGGGCCGTATGAGCAAGTTTGTCAGCCGGTCCAACCGTTAGACAGCCTTTCTCGGTTAACACCACCCGGCGGGTTCACCCCTGCCTAAAGGCTAACTTCCGATTGCCAACTTCCTGGTTGCCATCCAATTCAGATCCGCGCTATAAATGTCCGTCCTGTCCAGCAATCCCTTTCAGAAAGGAGCCTCCCATGCGGAAGCGGTTGTGGTTCGGCTTGAGTGCGGTTACCTGTCTTGCAACGCTAATGCTGTCCGCCAAGGATTTTGCAGCGCAGCGTCCCTCTCTTGTTACCTTGGATTTCGTTGGAGAAATCGTAACAGCCTGGCAATATGACGACGCTACCCACAAATATGCCTCAATCTGGCAGGCGACGCCCCTCTTTCTTGACAAGGCCGGTGTCGAAGCGGGATCAAAGAATATTCCCGGCGATGCGCGACCTCAGGTAAGGCCTCCCGTCCTTGCGGATCTTAATGGCGATGGTGTCAACGAGCTGCTTGTGGCCGACGGATACGGCATCACGGTTTATGGTGCCTCTCCTGCATATTTTGCCTTTCCTGAGGTGATGGAAGGCGTCAATCATGCTCAACTGATCGTTTCAGACTTCGACCGCGATGGCGAAGCAGAATTCTTGACCGGTCGTCAACACCGTATTGACTTGTGGAAGCAGAACGGTGGAAAGCTCAAGAGTGTATCCAATCAAGTTCTAAGAAGCGGTTTCTTATTCGTATTTCTGCTTGCAGATGCGGATACTGATGGCCAACAAGAACTCATCACATCATCGCCCAAAACAATAAGTATTCTGAAACAAAAAACACGTTTAAATTGGGAGGTTGTGGCAGAGTTGCCCAACCTCGCCAGTCTGCTCGACGTGGTTCGTGTTGCCGATGTCGATAACGACAAAAGGAATGAAATCCTTGCCGCCGGAAATGCGGGCGTGCTAACGATCTACGGATGCGCAAACCTGCCTTATGGGGAGTTAGGAGGGGCGTTAGGCTTGTGGTGTCCGGTGAAGTGGCAGAGCGAGTACCTCCTCAGCAAGGACTTGCGACCACCAGTTTCCGGTAGGCTTAGCACTTATGCACTGGGTTTAGCCGCTGCCGATATCAATGGCGATGAGAAGCTGGAGATTCTTGTTGGAACCGTAGAAAACGGTGAACTTCCACCTGGAGTCGACAGAACGAAAAGCGGCCACATTCATATCTTTGCATTTGACGGTCAGCGAGGATTCGTTGAAACATGGCTCTCCGATTGGACCTTTCGTTCAGATGTTCCCGCCTTCTCGACCGGCGATCTTGATGGGGACGGCATTAACGAGTTCATCTATAACGGAAGAGAAATCTACGGTTTCAACCGACTGAGCGGAAAATACGAACTGGAAAACACCATGCAGATCACGGGAAATGGACCAGTGAAAACCGCAGTCGGCGTTTTCTCAGCCTTTAAGGAACCATCCAATGCCCTTCGGATCATCCCCGTAAAATGGACTCTTCCCTCCTCAGGAATCCGCCTCGGCGAGAGCGCGAACGTTTCCATCTCGCTCAGGAGTGTATGGGCTACGGCGAAGGACGTGACGATGGAGGTAAGCAGCGACTCGCCGAATCTCATCGTCAAGAACGGCACTCTGCGGATCGGTGAGATCGCAGGCGGGACAATTGTCGCCAGCCCGACGTTCACTCTGGAAGCTCCAAAGCCCGCACAACCGGCGCAGGAGGATGAGTCAGCACCTGGCCACATCATCCTGAGCATTACGGCCGCCGGTGGCTACCGGCAGTCAATTCCCCTTCGTGTTACGATTGCGGAAAAGTAACCAGAGCGAGGCTGCGTCGCGGCTAATGAGGATTACTTCGCTCAGCACTTGGGCTGACTGCAACCTGCCCCCGCGTAATGTCAAAAACTCTCTCGCCTGTGATCGGCATGGCCACTTGGCAACGGATGTCCCTTCAACGTCACTTCCCATTGAACCAGGCAAGTATGCGCCGAACCAGTTCCCTCCTTGTCTCCAGGGACTTGATGTCTTGCAGCGCGAATTCCAGATACACAAATTTGTACTTGCCATCAACGCGGATGCCCGCGACCTCTCCCGTAGGATAGTAGAAGATCGGGATCGCCCCTGCTGATGGTTCCAAAACGCATGGATTATTTTTATTTGCGTTATCCTGAAGGTCGAAAGATAAGCCCTCACTGATAACGTCACCCTTTACTCCTGCAACCTTCTTTTCTCCAGAATATTCCTTTGCGTACTTTGCGTTGAAATATTTTGAAACAAATTCGCTCTGGCTTGCGCTATAAAGATACTCAGTTATGTGATGTCCATGAGCAAAGAAGTTTCCTCTATTGTCAAGAAATGACTGGAGCTTTTCAATATTGTCACCAAGCGCATCGTTATCCTCATCTAACACAATGAGATTACGATGTCCTTCAAGGATCTCCTTGCTGGGCCAGGGACCGCCCGCGTTATCGTTAAAATAGTCAAACGCGAAACCCAATGATTTGTACATGTTATCTGGACTGCTGAATGCTAATGTATCTGATTTGGTATCAATTTTTGGAGACATATAAAATGAAAAGCTCCTGTTATCGCTTCCGATGCCAGAACTGAAAGTGACATTTGTCTCATAGCCGCCATCAGCGGTGACGATAGCTGTTAACCTAAACCTTGTGGGAGATTCACGCTTGACAGGTCTCAAAATGAATGGTTGTTTCTCATTACTATATATCTGCCCCGAGGCCATGTTTCCAATAGAGACTTTCGCATTCTCAACCGCAATAAATCCATCCTCGGATTTAAGCTGCACATGAATGTTTTTTGCATCTCCGAAAACGTTAGTGATTTTCAGCCAACATTTATAGGAACTACCAGAAGCAAAGATTTCTTTCTTTATCGCGAAGTTAAGAGCGGGGATTAGGCGAAAACCGATAGGGGTATCAGGCCCATTTGGCTCAAATGGTCCAACCGCAGCTCCAGATGCGGTTTTTGCGGTGAGCTGATCCATGAGTTTGTATTGAAGGCTACCAGAAGAGTCGCGGGTAAACTTCATCACATATTTGTTATTATAAATAACTTCGTTTTTTCCATCATTGTCAACATCGCCTACTACGAACCCTGGTATGGATGAACTGGCGACTGATGCAGCGAATGTCTTTTTAAATCTGATAGGATAGTTGGGGGCAATGTTTGTTTTAACTGCTTCATAGACAAACAGATTCTCAGGTTTAGAGCCAGTATCACCAACCAGCAGTTCATTTTTCCCATCGCCATCGACATCGGCTATTTGGAGACCTTGGGTCATGCCAGAGAATGGTTCGCTCTGATAGACCACAGGATAGTACGTTGTCCCAGCCCAGTTTTTCCTAACTTTATAGACAGTGAAGCAGGAGCTATTGCCAGAAGCAACGATTTCGTTTTCTCCATCGTTATCAACATCTCCCACTCGAATAACATCGATAACGCTTGCCAGATTTGGAAATCTGTATTCTTCAATGAGTTTCTTTGATTTATCCCAGCGCATGATATGGATTAAGCTGCCAGATGATAGCAACTCTTTGCTTCCATCATTGTCGCAATCTTCGTAGCGCAGGGACCATGAAGGAGATCCTGGTAAGGCAAGCTCGGTGAGCTTTTCAAGGCGGTTCTGCACGAGTTTCCAGCTTGCAATTAGGCGCTTGCCTTGTTTTTCAGTCGTGCTCGTACCTCCCCAGCCTTGCGTTACGAACTCGACCGAGGAATCGTTGTTTATCTCAACGGGAAGTATTTGTGAGAGACTTCCCTCACGCATTGAGTTGGGAAAGCAAAAATACTGTGGATATTTGCCGTTCTTTCCCCACACAAATATCCCATAGCGGTCGATGGCCAAAAGTTCGTTTTTGCCATCTCGATTAATGTCGGCTAAAACAGGTTCACCAATCCATCCATAAGACCCACGCTGCGGCGTTGCAGTACCAGCAGTGCTCGCGCTTTCCCAAACCTGATCGAACTTAGAGGTGGCAGGATTGAACTCGTATGCCTTGAGCTTATCCCCCTCAGAGATAATGACGCGGTTCTTCCTGGCGGCTTGAGGACGCAAGGTGGATACATAAAAGGTCGAGACCAAAGCCACAATCAAGTATCCAAGCAGGGCGCGGCGTTTTCCGCTGTCACCAGGTCGTAATGAGCGCAAGATTAGTCGTGTCATCGGCGTCTCCGTTTGGAAATATGGCAGCGATCTTTCCTTATAAGCGTTTCTATCTGGGGGCACAAGGGGAAAGCGGGGAGGTAGGTGAGGAAATCCAGGGCGAACTCGGGACAGGCAGCGAATTGCCGGGCAGAAGGGGCCTCCCAGGGGCAGAGCACCCGGCAATTCGCTGCCTGTCCCGAGTTCTGCGCCGACCGCTTGAGATTTCGCCGGCGCTCGGGCAGAGCTCGACCGGACGTCGTACGCTAACGCTGGCATTATTGCCGGGAGCTTGCCTGCGGCCGCGGAGGAGCACGGGGCTCGAATGGATCCTGCGCCTTGCAGCGCTCGCTTTCGCGATGCCGCAGGATGCGGCCGGCGATTCCTCAGTGATCCGTCCGCCGGGGTCCTCGCCCGGACCTGAAACAGGGCTCGACCGCATAGGGCCAGGCGATGATCCTGCGGGGGCACAATGGCATGGTAGGCAGTAGACCTCCCGCGGCCTGAGGGCCGCTGCCTTTTATCCATGAGACCCTCCCTTTTTCGTCGGCAAAACAAGCGAACGCCATATGCACGCCTACGTCCAAATCAAACAGATTGATGTCTTGC
>Ga0315280_10000226_pt1 | contig 110102 bp, 112 predicted proteins | sample YL17G06_40_MG_FD_203697 | JGI IMG/M metagenome (GOLD analysis project Ga0315280, IMG submission 203697) | Sediment microbial communities from Yellowstone Lake, YNP, Wyoming, USA - YL17G06_40 | ecosystem: Environmental > Aquatic > Freshwater > Lake > Sediment | place: USA: Wyoming | collected... | reverse complement strand
CCTGCCACCTGAATCCAGCAGGGTGGCATAGGTGGAATCCTTATGCACATCCAACCCGCAGAACAGAGCGCTCATAACATGGCATGAGCGCTCCTCAGGCTTAGAGCTTCCCATGCCATCGCGCTAATATGAATTTAGATCCATGATTTTCTTTCTCAAACCCACTATCTCTTACAGAACCCGATCTAATTGGTCCACTACCTTAGAATCGGTCGTTTCCTTTTTTTATTCACAATCGATCAAAGTCTGGATTCGCATGACGATGAAAGAAAAGGCTTTATTTGCTACTATCAGTACAGCAGCTTGCCTTCTTCCACGTATTTCCTGCCCGCCACATACAGGGTCGGCTTGAAAGATACCGTGTCGATGTGCAGCTTGGCGACCGTGCCCAGCTCCGTGCGTCCGCCCGAGTCCCCCCAGGCGGTGTGTACGGTTCCCTGCGACATCTTGACCTCGTGATATGGGGGAATCGTCATGGGTAGATTGGGCGCGCCGAGCGAGGTCACCCCCATCCTCGTGTACGGGTTCATCCCTATGGCGAGTTCCGCCATCCTGTAGATGTTCGGGTCTTCGATGGAACCCAGTATCTTCCAGAACATCTCTCCCAGCTCCCCCTCAGATTTGACCATGACGCCGTCATCGATCGTCAGCCGAGCCTTCTTTCCCGGGAGGACGTCGCTGCAGACGCCTATCCAGTCGACGTTCTGAACGCCGTTCGCGTCGCCGAAGAAGCCCGTGGACATGCACTCCCCCTGGGTCCAGCCGGCCTTCCTCTCGCCCGGCCCGAAGCTGTAGAACGGCTTCGTCGTTCCCGTGAGCTCTTCGCCGTCCGTTATCAGCCTGAACTTCTTTCCCGTGATCTTGTTGAGCATCTCTTCCCACTTCTTGCCCAGGGCGATCACCGCATGCATGTCTATGTCCCGGATGTGCCACGTCGCCTCCTGAAGGACAGGCGGCCACCCGAACATGAACTGCACTCCTGCCTCTCCTGCGTCTTTGATCTCTTGTAGGAAGGCCGGATCGAAGTCGCAGAACCAGTAGATGAAGTCCGTGGCTTTCAGAGCAACCGCGACTGTTTTCGGAAGCTTTACCCCTCGTCCGACGGACCACAAGCCGATCGCCTCCTTCGGCGTGTTGACAACTAGAACATGAGGTATCGCCCCGATCGCTTTACAGTGAGTCACGAGAGCACTGTATCTCGTTGTATCCGTGTCCGGCGATACACAGATGAGAACCTCTTGGCCTGGCTTGACCTTCTTGAACTCCAAGGTCCACTGGGCGAGCTCGCTGAACATGGTTTCCCTCAGCATTCATCTCACACGTCTGAACCTTCCCCTGAGGGTATAAAAAACGTGTATGTCAGAACAAGGTCTTTGAAGTTTTTTCACGAGCTTAATAATCAATTTCACACAGGCATCTTCATCTACACCCAATTTCATCTTTAGTTCCCCTCCAATCCCTCCGAGTCCTTCCTATACCTTCGCGCACGCTGAGATCTAGGGATCCCATTTCGCGCGGTGAAGAGAGAGTGTGCGTACATGGAGGAAGAAAAGAGACGAGTAAAAGTTTGGGTTTGGGGCCATAATTTTATCCTCACTTCAACTTAGTTCTAACTGGTGGATTGGGATGGTTGAGAACAGCGGGAAGCCCATCAACCCTTATGCCCTTGGGGCCCACTTCCTTGAGTACTGTGTGAAAAACGGCTGGCTCAGGAAGGAAGGGAGGGGAAAATCAACGCGATGGTATCTGACGGAATCTGGCAGAAACGAGCTCTCGAAATTCGATGTTGATTTGGCGAAGTTTTGATCCTCCTCGACACGGAGCCCGTCGAAATCGCAGTTTGTATTTAAACTATTTAAATAAAGGAGGAATATATATTGGTTGAAGGCCATGAAGTTCGTCCAACTCAGGTCTCTGCGGGACCTGGTCATGCTCATCGCGTCGTCGCCCACGATGAACGTGGCGCAGCACTTTCAGTCGGGGGACATGAACCTCTACTTCGTCATCGGGGGCACGTTGAAAGAGACGTTCCTCTATTTCGTGAAGGAGCCCAAGTCCGTACAGGGTAGCTTCATCATATACAACACGTACTCGGGGGAGATCACCTTCAGCGACAGGCTGCGCACCGAGCCGAACGTGAGCTCGATCCCCATCGTCGAGATACAGAACCAGAACATCCTACCCGAGGAACTTCTAACCCGCGTCGAAGGCCTATAGGAGCGTGCCATGATGTTCGCGCATTCATATTGTTTATGGTGTTGAAGATGTCGTCGAAGAAGTTGCAGATCAGCATCGAGAACGTCGTCGCCTCGGCGACCCTCGACCAGAAGATCGACCTCCTCTCTATCATGAAGGTCTTCCGGAACGTGGAGTACAGGCCGAAGCAGTTCCCGGGCCTCGTCTTCAGGCTGAAGCGGCCGAAGACGGCCACCCTCATCTTCGGCTCGGGCAAGATGGTCTGTACCGGTGCCAAGTCAGAGAAGCAGGCGCGCGGCGCCGTCAAGAAGGTCGTGCGGGAGCTGAAGAACAACGGCATCATCATCCTTGGGAAGCCGGAGATCGTGATCCAGAACATCGTCGCGTCCGCCAACCTCGGCGGCAAGATCGACCTCGAGATGGCGGCGTCCAAGATGGACAACGTCATGTACGAGCCCGAACAGTTCCCCGGCCTCATCTACCGGATGGCGGAGCCGAAGGTCGTGATGCTCCTCTTCGCCAGCGGCAAGCTCGTCTGCACCGGCGCCAAGCACGAGAAGATGGTAAACGAGGCCGTCGAGAAGCTCCACGACATCCTCGAGGAGGAGGAACTCATCTACTACGAGTGACGAACACACCGAACGGGATCCAACGATGTCGCGGAGAAGCAACGATCTGGAGCAGAGGGCCCTGCAGCTCATTTTCGACGCTAGGGACGACGGCATTCTCCAGAGCGAGATGTGGAAGAGGCTCGGCCTGAGCAGCCGGGAGGGCTCGAGGCTGGCGCACAAGTTCGAGGAGAGGGGGACCATCGATCGCCGCAAGGTGCTCCACGAGGGACGCTGGACCTACAAGCTCTACTCGAAGCGTCAGCCCGTTAACCTCGACTCGATTAGAGACAGCCCCTGCCTCACATGTGAGGAGATCGACAAGTGCTTCCTCGAGGGCGCGCGGTCGCCTATCAGGTGCGAGCAGCTCACCAAATGGATACGGATAAATGTAGGGAAGGATAGTTAAGGGCAATTTATACGGAGCGGGGCCTTCATCGTGGGTAACAGCAGAAGCGAACTCGTGAAGTACATCGCCCTCTTCCTCGTCCTCGTCGTCGCGGCGTTCGGCAGCATCTATGTCCTCAGAGCCGCGCTCGGAACCGAGTACCCGCTCATGGTCGTCGTCTCGGAGAGCATGGTACCGACGCTCGGCGTCGGGGACTTCATCCTCGTCGGGCACATCGACGACTTCAACACCGTGGTGGCCGCCCCCCAGCCCGAGGGCGACATCCTCGTCTTCGAGAGGTCGACGGACGACTATATCGTCCACAGGGCCATAGGAAAGATCATGGAGTACGGCGTCTTGCGGTTTGTCACGAAGGGCGACCACAACCCCGTGGCCGATGGCCAGACCGTTCCCGAGGAGAGAGTCATAGGCAAGGTGGTGGGCAGGATCCCGATCCTCGGCTACTTCCCCCTCTTCATCAAGACGTTCAGCGGCCTCATCATGGTGGCTACCCTGATGGGCGTCGTGTTCTTCGCCGACTACCTGTTGCCCGTGAAAAGGGGGAACCCGAACGGGCATGAGGAGGGCAGGTTCCCATGGGTCTCCATCCTCCCGTTCCTCGCCGCGCCGCTCACCCTGATCGCCTTCTGGTTCGTCCCGGACAATCACATGTCCATCGAGCTGGTCGCCCTATCTGCGTGGTACGTCGGCAGCCTGATCGCCCCGCTGGCGTTCGGCGACGACGACCTCTGCTTCATGTTTTGGCTCTACAACTTCGTCCTCCTCATGATCCCGATCGGGTGCGACCTCGTCTGGTGGATGACGGGTATTACGCCCAGCAGGTGGTGGCTGGTCCAGGGTAGTTCTCTCCCCCTGACTTGGCTGCTCATGCAGGAGACGGCACTGTTCTCAGAGGCATTCAGCCTGCTGCTGTGGCTCCTTCTGCCCGGCTGCATCCTCTTCCTCCTCTCGATGCTGTTAAAGAGAAGAAAGATCCAGCCTTTCGCCGAACTGAGCCGCCGACTGCGCACCTCCGTGTAGCATGGTCCCCTCTCCGAACGATGGAGACGTGTTGTTAGATTGTCCGCCTTGAAGGGTGAGATCCGAGAGCGAATCTGGGGGCTCCTAGAGGAGAGGGGCGTGACGAGGTTTCCGAGGCCGGTTCGCGGCCGGATCCCGAACTTCGTCGGCGCCGAGGCAGCGGCGGAGAGGATTCTGGGGCTCGAGGAGTTCTGGCGGTCCCGAGTGGTGAAGGTAAATCCCGATGCCCCTCAACTTCCCGTTCGGCGAGGAGTGCTGCGGGCGGGGAAGGTGCTGGTGATGCCCACACCGAGGCTGAGGCAGGGGTTCCTGGTGCTGGACCCGGCGAGGGTCCAGGAGAGAGATCACGCTGAGGCCTCGACGATCCGGGGATCGTTCAGGTTTGGTGTTGAGGCTGGTCTGAGCGAGATTCCGGCGGTTGATTTCATCGTGTGCGGTTCGGTGGCGGTGTCGTTGGCTGGAGCTCGGGTGGGCAAGGGAGGCGGGTACAGCGAGCTGGAGTACGGGGTGCTGAGAGAGCTGAGGCTGGCGGGGGAAGGAACTCCGATCGCGACGACAGCCCACGAGCTGCAACTGGTAGACAGTGCTCCGGTGGAGGAGTTCGACTTCACGGTGGACTTCATCGCGACGCCGGAGAAGTTGATCAGGACGAAGGGCCCGAGGCACAGGCCCAGGGGGATCATCTGGGAGAAGCTATCGGAGAAGCAGATGCAGGAAATACCGATACTGGGGGAGCTCGGGAAGAGATGACTGCCGAATTTCAATAAGAATAGAGTTGGATAAACATCATCCATTTAAAAACGCAAAGGAGGATTTCGCGTGGGATTCATCGTGCATTAGATTATGGAATTGCGTTCCTCAGATTCCACGTTTTTCGCTCATGCCATAGAAACTTGGCAATTAACAAAGCCAGTATCGCACACCTCTCCTGATGCTAGATGAACGCTTTTGGCATCATCCGTGTGATAGGGTTTAATTCCTACCCCGGCCGAGGATTCCCCGTATGTCCGCCGCCTTCGAGGCACTCCACCCGAGGATCCGAAGTGGGCTGGAGGAGCTCGGGATGCGGGAGCCGACGCCGCCCCAGTCGAAGGTCATGGGTCCAATAATGGGAGGCGAGAACGTCCTGCTGGTGGCACCGACGGCGAGCGGTAAGACCGAGGCGGCGCTCCTCCCCATCTTCGACATGCTCCTCGGGGCGCCGAAGGTGCCGGGAATAAGTGTCGTGTACATAACTCCGCTGCGCGCCCTGAACAGGGACATCCACAGGCGCCTCATGTTCTGGGCGGAGCACATCGGTATCGACGTCCAGGTCAGGCACGGGGACACCGCTACAGGGATCCGGCGCAGGCAGGCGGCCAAGCCGCCGCAGATGCTGATCACGACGCCGGAGACGCTGCAGGCGATCCTGCCCTCGAGCGAGATGAGGAAGCACCTGATGGGCGTCCGATGGGTCGTCGTCGACGAGGTGCACGAGCTGGCGGCATCGAAGCGCGGCGCCCAGCTAACGGTCGGCCTAGAGCGGCTCGAGCGGTTCGTGCCGAATCCATTTCAGCGGATAGGGCTGTCGGCCACGGTCGGCAATCCAACGTCGGTTGCGCGTTTCCTCGGCGGAGCACATCAAGTTTCGGTCATAGAGGTCGGAGTCGACAAATCGTACAGATATGCGATCGAGTATCCTACCCCGACCGACGAGGACTTCGACCTCGCTGATGAGATCGGCACGACACCCGAGGCAGCTTCCAGGCTAAGGAGGGTGCGGGACCTCGTAAGGGACCACGGGTCGACCCTCGTCTTCGTGCAGGGCAGGGGTCAGGCGGAGAACCTGGGGCACAGGCTCGGCCGTCTGGATCCGCTCATCGAGGTCCACCACGGCTCCCTGTCGAGGGAACAGCGCCACCTCATCGAGGACCAGTTCAAGGCGGGCGACCTGAAGGGGATCGTCTGCACGTCGACGCTCCAGCTCGGCATCGACATCGGGAAGGTCGACCTGAGCATCCAGTTCCTCAGCCCGCGCCAGGTCTCGACCCTCATCCAGCGCGTCGGCCGCGCGGGCCACAGCCTCGGACGCCGCTCCGAGGGCGTCCTGATAGCGGCGTATGGGGAAGACGCGCTGGAGTCCATGGCGGCGGCGGAGCGGGCGAGGCGCGGCGAACTGGAGGAGACGGAGATGCATGTCATGCCCCTGGACGTCCTCGCGCACCAAGTGGTGGGCCTGGCCCTCGATGCCGAGGGCATGGCGGAGGGCGATGCCTACGATCTGCTCATACGGGCATTTCCATTCAGGGGCCTGGGGAGGGCGGACTTCAGTGAATTCCTCAGGTTCCTCTCCTCGATAGGGCTGATCTCCAAGAAGGTGGGGGTGTTGGAAAGGACGACGAAGAGCCGGAAGTACTACTACGACAACCTCGGGATGATCAACGACGAGCGGCGGTACCCGTTCGTCAACGTCGTGACGGACAGGGTCATCGGAACCGTCGGCGACGAGTTCTGGACCCTCCGGGCGCGGGTGGGCCTCAACGTGATCCTCCGGGGCAGGGTCTGGAGGATCCTGCAGATCGACGAGGAACGGGGCGTCCTCCACGTGATGCCGTCGGACGACCCCCTCGGCGCCCTCCCGGGATGGGACGGCGAGCTGATCCCTGTTCCAAGGGAGATCGCGGAGGACGTCGGGGACCTGAGGGAGAGGATCGCCGGGGAGATGGCCTGGCTCGGCTCCAAAGAGAAGGCGATCGAGGCGCTATCCCCAAAACTGGACGCGGAGGAGGCGGCCGTGAAGGCGGCGGCGGACGAGGTCGAGGCACACCTGAGCCTGGGCTTCCCCCTGCCCACGCGGCGCCGCATACTGCTTGAGTCCTACGATCGGTACCTTATCGTCCACAGCAGCTTCGGCGAGAGGGTGAACAGGACGCTCGGATGCGTCTTCGACGCCATCCTCTCCGAGCACGACCTCATCTACACGTGGTGGAACGACGCGTACCGCATCCTCATCGAGGCCCCGAGGAAGCTTGACAAGTTCGACCTAGAGAATATCGAGAAATGGCTTTTCAATATCCCCGAGGACATCGTGGAGCAGCGACTTCTCGAGTACATGGACGCCCGCTTCCCCTTCGGCTACAAGATGAAGTTCGTCGCCGAGCGGTTCGGCGTCATCCCAAGGGGGAAGACCCTCAACGCGCAGAGCATCGAGAACATCTACCTCCGGTTCAGGGACACGCCCATCTACAGGGAGACCCTGAGGGAGGCCTACCAGGAGAAGCTCGACCTCGCGTCCGCAAAGCAGATCGTGTCGTCCGTCGCAGCCGGCGAGATCGAGGTTGCACGGACGATGACGAAGACGCCTAGCCCATTGGCGAGGCACATACTCGAGAAGTACCTGGACGCCGAGGAGCTGATGGCGCCGGCCCACGCCGTGGCCGACCAGCTCGAGTACATGAAGAAGAGCGTATACGCGCGCACGGTGAACCTTGCCTGCATGGGCTGCGGCGACTGGAGCATCCAAGCGCGCGTGAGGGAGATCGGCGATAGGCCAACGTGTGGCGAATGCGGTTCAGGTCTGCTCGCCGTTCTCAGGAGGCATCAGAGGCCCGAGGGCTTCCTCGCCACAGCGAAGAGGTGGATGAAGGGCGAGCCTCTCGGCGACGATGAGAGGCAGGCGCTCACCTACGGTCGGAAGACCGCGGACATGGTCCTCTCGTACGGCAGGCAGGCCGTCGTCGCCCTGATGGTGTTCGGCGTCGGCCCTGTGACCGCATACCAGGTCCTATCGAGGATGCATAAGGACGAGAGGGACTTCTACGCCGACCTGCTGAAGGCTAAGATCCAGTACATGCGGACGAAGCCGTACTGGGACGATAAGGAAAGGATCGCGGCTACTTGACGTCGAGGGCGAAGTTCATGTGAGCCATCGACGCGCCGGCGGCCAGGGCTGCAGCTATGGAGATGACCTCGGCGATCTCCTCCTTCGTGGCCCCCTCCTTCAGGGCCTTCTTCGTGTGAGACTCGATGCACCAGGGGCACCGGGTCATGTAGGTGCAGGCGACGGCTATGAGTTCCTTCTCCTTTTTCGTCAGCTTGCCCTCTTTGAAGGACTCGGCGTTGAACTTGTTCCAAGCGTCGAGCGTGTCCTTATTGAAGAACCTCGAGACCTCACGATCCCTCTCCTTCTTGTAGAAGTAGTCCATGGTGGGCGTCCTAACGCTTGTTGGTGATTTAAAAATTGCGGTACTTCCATTGTTTAATGAGCTCGACGTCTCATCAGGCTGTCTATCTCCTCGACGGAGTTCATGACGCCATCCTTAGATTTGATGTTTGAGTTTATCTCCAACAATCTCCCACCATATTCGTTTTCGGAAAAAAATGTTTTGACCAGCGACAGAAGCCTCTCCCTTGATAGGTCGCGCTGATGAATCGCCTCCCCAACCCCCAGCTCCTTGACCCTCCTCGCGTTGGCATACTGCTCGGTGTGGCCGGGTGTCGGGATGAGTATCTGGGGTTTGCCGAAGCAGATGCTCTGCATGATCGTCTCGTGCCCGGCCCGCGAGATCACAAGGTCGCAGGCCTTGAGGAGCTCGAAGCGGTTGTCGACCCACGGTATCGTGGTCAGTCTCCCTGATGCCAGAGGGTCCGAGCCACCGTTCGGCATGCCCATCGACATCACGATCCTGTAATCCTCGGGGAACTCCTCGAATATGGGCTTCAGTGTGGAGATGAGGGGTAGGCGCTCCTGCTGGGGGCCGCTTACCGCTGCGAATATCAAACGATCGCCAGCTTTGACCCCCAACTCCTCTCTGATCCGCACATCGCCGCCAATATCCTCCGGCTTCACCGGGAGGATCGATCCCACAAACCTGACGAGATGCTGGTAGGGCCGGGGGACTCTCATGGATTCGAGACAGATGGTGTAGGGCTCCGGGAAGTCGGGGATTAGGATGACGTCGCTCGACGCCCACCCCCTGCCAATGAGGGTGAGCAGCACGCCGTCCGCGATCTTCGACAGCTTGAAGTTGTGCCTTGTGCGCGGGACGATGGGCTGGAACTGGTTCATGACGAGAGCCGTGGGCACGCGAAGCAGGTTCGCCGCGTAGACGGAGGAGAGCCTTGAGTCGGATACGACCACGTCGGGCTTGAACTCCTTCATGTACGCGATCTCCGCGTTCGTCTGGCGGAGGAAGCGCGGCATCGCTGGCAGCCCCTGGGTCACCGAGGTCATCTTGAGGTCGATTCGGCCGTTGAGGGTGACCATGCTCAGGTGGGGGCTTCGGACGACGGGGAATCCCTGCTTCCTGATGTAATCGACGCCCTCAAGGTAGGTGGAGAAGAGAACGTCTGCGCCGCGCCGCCTCAGCTCCTCGGCGATCGGATGGATCCGCCCGGCGTGCCCCAGCCCGTGGCCGCACGGGCTCAGGTAGATCCTCGCGCCGTCGAACCGATCCAAGTACTCCCCACCTGCGTCTCAGGCCTTGCTAAGGTCGACTCGCCTCACGGCCCCGTGCGGCGCCTCCTCCGTGAAGATGATGGCGCTGAACTTCGACACCTCGGTTCCGGGCGTCAGCCAGGCGTCAGGCGGGAGCCAGGCCTTCATGCAGCACTGAGTGAGGAACTCCTCTGCATCCCAGTCCCACTCCACCGGGACCTGGGGCAGGAGGAGTCCCCTGCGCCCTCCACGGCCCACGATCAGGCCGTCCCTCCCGACCTCGATCTTCTCGGGGTACTGCTCGGGCCTCTGAACCTTGATGGCCTCAGGGGGCGTCAGGACGCTGACCTCGACAACGATGGAGTCCATCTCCCTCACCGAGACGGGTCTGAATCGGGGATCCCCTATGGCGGCGCTAATCGCGGCGTCGACGACAGCCTCGGCCAGCGGCATCGTCGGGAAGGGCAGCCCGATGCAGCCTCGGAGGCTGTGCTCATTTCCCTCGATCTTGTTCAGAGTCACGAACACGCCGGACGGCTGCCTTAGCTTCTCTGAGGCTTCCGTGGGCTTTATCGTCTCTCCAGTTCGCAGCCTGGTTTCGATGGCTCGCCGCGCCAGCCTGACGAGGTACGTCCCCTCTTCGGGCGACAGTTCGAAGGTCATCCGTTCAGCCCCGTAGATACCTTCACCTTCAGAGCGGCCTATAAATGCTCTTTGCCTCCAGCGTCGGGCTGAGACGCCAATCGGGCGGCTTCGTACACGGTCCTCATGATGTCCCTCCAGTGGCTTCCCCTCCAGTAGACCTGGTCGCACGAGCGGCACACCCAGAAGTCGTCGTACGCCTCGAAGGTGCGCGAGGGCACCCTACCCTTCACCGATGTCTTCTCCGCTATGGACAGCTCTCCGTCGCACTTCGGGCACCTCGAATTCCTGGGGTCGAGCTCCAGGCCAAACACCATCGACACGAGCGCTAACTTTTGGGCATCGCTTTCCCCCTCTACGAGGAGTGCGTCGAGCCCCGCCTTCAGGCCTTTCCGGTGGAGAAGCTTGTCCATAGTCAACAACGCGCGATCCTCACTGGCGGCCCTCCTGACCAGTTCCTCGTCTGGTACGTCCTGGAGGTACTCGGCGTCGTATCCGCACACCCTGAGCCATCGGGCGAGCGACCCGAGCATCCCGTCCAACAGGAAGCGACGTCCAAGTCGAGCATCGACCCCCCTTCGAACGGCCAACGTCCCTCCACCTCTACGCGGGGAACTTCCCTAAGAACGTTACAAGCTAGAGCTCATCAGCCGCTACGATGCCCTGAAGCAGAATCATTTTCAGGAAAGAATTCGCTAGATCCCGGGGAGAAATTGGAGAATCCCATGCGCTCGCATGTTAGCCCTCGATCTCGGCCTCGGCTCTGCAGTCCTCGCAGATGAACTCGCCGTCGACTTCCCTGAGGTTCGTCGAGTAGATCCCGCACCTGTCGCAGAATCCGGTGAGGGACGGCCCCGCGGGCGCCTCGCCCCCCACGATGCGGGTCCGCTCCTGGACGATCTCGATGATGGCGGGGACGATCCTCAGTATGTCCTTGTCGGTGATTATGCCGACCAGTTCCCCCCTGTAGATCACGCCCAGCCTCCGAATGTTGAGCTTGTTCATCAGGGTCATGGCATTGATGAGCTCCATGTCCGGGTCGATCATCCGCAGCGGGGAGGTCATGATGTCCTTCGCCCGCACCTTCTTCGGAACCGAGCCCTTCGCGACGACCCTGATGACTATGTCCCGCTCCGTCACGATGCCCAGCGGCTTGTCGTCCCCGTCCGTGACCACGATGGCGCCGATGTTGCTCTCCTCCATCATCTGTGCGATCCTGACCACGTTCTCCTCTTCGCCGACCGTCACGACGGGGCTCGACATGGCCTCCTTGACCACCATCTTGTGCGTCAGGCCGAGATCCAAAGGCTCTTCCTCAATAACGATTCAGATTGACGGCCGACATATAAAAATGATTGCCATCGGGTGTGAAACCCCTAAAAAGCGAAGAAAAATTATGCTCATCACGTGACAAGGTAAGAGGTGGAGCCGCATTCGCCGCACTTGATGGGCACGTTGCTCGACTCTTTTTCTCCTCTCACCTGGATCCATCCGCCGCAGGCCCCGCATCGCACGAGATATCCGTTCGATCTGCCGTTTCCCTCGACGCACAGCAGCAGGGAGGTCGAACGATTAGAAGAGGATCCGATGAGGGGCCTCTTCAGGCTGAGCCGCGAGGCCTTCATCCTGACCGCGTTGGTCGTCCTGTTCGGAAACAGCGGGATGATCTCGTCGAAGGACTTTTCGGATGAGTAGAGTCGCCTGAGCCTCTCGATTTCCTCCTCCGTCCAATCGCTCGACCGCGACATGCATGGCCTCCTCTACCCATCGCGCAGATGACATGCGTAAGGCTGAACCTGAGCGTCTCTGACGAACCCTTCGGCGGATCATTCGCCTCGTGGGCCGCTCGATGCTTACTCAGCCCGAGAGGCAATTCGAACGCGAAGGACGCCGCCAAGCGGCTCCATCCGCGCACGGAGCCGATACCCGCCCTGATTCGGATCAGGTTTCGGTCACACCGCTCTCTCGAGCCTTCTCCGCCGGGGCTATATCTCGGTGGGTGCATATTTTATAGTTCTGTTGCAGGGAAACCACATATAGCGTACGTCGGAAAGGCGACCTTGTGCGAGTTTTGCGGTGCGGATGTTAAGAACATGGCCCCGGGATGCGACAACACCCCTTTTGACCCCCTCAGTGAAAGAGTGCACGTGTCGCTCGTGTTCATTTGCATCGACCCCCTGAATATCGGCTCAAAACGCTCAGCGTTTCGCTCAGGCGCAACCCTAACAAAAGATCATAGGCGATCGGCGTGAGCTCAAGGGTCGATTCGGACCAAGCGAGTGAAATTTTGCGAAAGGTTTAATGGAAAACCCTTCGTCCCTATAGGGATCGAATGGAGATCCGCTACCTGAGGAATCCCCAGCTGTCGGAGCCCAGCATGGTCGCCGTCTGGCCAGGCATGGGTTACCTCGCGAAGACCTCCGGCGACTTCCTGCGCAGGCGCCTGAGCGCGAAATTGTTCGCGGAGGTGCGGTACTACCGTAACGCCATCGTCTACCGCGACAGCCTGGCCGAGCTGTCGTACATCAGCCACCGCCTATACGCCGCCCCGAAGCACGACCTCATCATATGCGTCGGCGACGCACAGCCGCCCATACCGGAGGAGGCCTACAGGCTCGCCAAGCAGATCGTGAGGCTGGCCGAGAGGTTCAACGTTAGGCGCATATACACCCTCGCGGCCTACCCCAGCGAGAGCCAGGAGGACCCCCAGGTCTACGGCGTCTACACGGACGAGAGGATCAGGGACGTCCTCACGAAGCGAGGCGTCCGCCTGCTGGAGGGGGAAGGCTCGGTCAACGGGCTCAACGGCGTCCTCATAGGCGTCGCGAAGAACAGGGGGATCGAGGGGATCTGCCTCATGGCAGAGATCAGGTACGCGAATTTCCCGCAGCACCTCGCCTCGAAGGCGGTCCTGGAGAAGCTGGCGGCGATCCTCGGGATCGAGATCGACACCTCCCAGCTCGAGAAGCGCGCCAAGAGGGTCGAGGCGGCGATCCGGCGTGAGCTCAGCCAGAGCCAGGAGCCCGAGCGGATGGGCGGAAGGGACGACAAGTATTTCGGGTACATCAGCTAGCCCGGGCGGACACGCTTATATACGGTCACCTCGAAATACAGGTGGAACCTAGGTGATTCGATGACTCCGTCGGATAAGATCTGGTGGATCAAGGTCGCCGCCTCCATCGCCGTGGCGTGGATCTCCCTCGTGCTCCAGGGCTACCTCGGCGGTGCCTCCACCTTCCTCATGGGCGTCATCGTGTACATCTTCCTCTCTAACGTCATATCGAAAGTTATGGGCGTCGACACGTACAGAGGGCTCAAGATCGGGGTCGGCGCCTACTTCTTCACATGGCTGACCGTCTGGATCCTACTGAACACGTACCTGACGACCTACGCCTGACCCTTCTTCTCGGAGTTCAGTTGGAAGTGCAGGAAGTCCGACCACGCGGAGAAGTATCCCACGTCGAACGGCGAGTGGATCCCCTCCTTCACAAAGTCTCCGAACTCGCGGTTGTAGCGCTCCATCGACGCCGTTTCCAGGGGTGCCCTGTGGAGGAAGTCGCGCTGGTCGCCGGACCGCGACGACAGCAGGATGCCGTCGAGCGCGTTCAGGTAGCCCGCCTTGAAGTCGCTGTTGCCGAACCGCTTCTCCCTGACGGCCTCCAGCGCCCTCTCGGCGTCCGAGAATCGCCTCTCCCGAACGCCCCTGAAGAAGGCGATGATGTCTTCCCGCGCGCTCCTCGATGCCATCATCCCGCGCTTCGTCTTAGACATCCTCGTCACTCTCGACGCCGCGCTCGGTGATGCGCAGGGGCGTCTCGCCCTCCGGGAGGAAGGGGCTGACGACGAGCTTCGCTATACGAACGTTGTCCCGCCCCTTCCGCAGGAAGACGCGGGAGTGGCTCATGTGCCCGATGATGTGCCCCCCCACGGGCTGCACGACCTTGGCGAAGAAGACGTCGGGCTGGGCCATGACCTGGTTCGTGATGACGGCGACGGCGTTGAACGCCCGCGAGAGCCGGATCAGCTTGTGCAGGTGCTTGTTGAGCTGCTGCTGCCGCGGGGCGAGCAGCTCCCGACCCACGTACTCGCTCCTGAAGTGGCTCATCACGCTGTCGATGATGATGAGGCGGATGTTGTTCTCCTTGATCACCTCGTCCGCGTTGTCCAGCAGCACCATCTGGTGGTTCGACGTGAACGCCTCCGCGAAGATGATCCGCCTCAGCGCCTCCTCCGGGTCCAGGCCGAACCTCGGCGCCATCTGCATGATCCGCTCCGGGCGGAAGGTGTTCTCCGTGTCGATGTACAGCGCACCGCCCTCGAGGCCGTCCCTATCGAGGGGGAGCTGCGCCGTGACGCAGAGCTGCTGGCAGATCTGGGACTTGCCGGTCCCGAACTCCCCGTAGAACTCGGTGATGGACTGGGTCTCGACCCCCCCGCCGAGGAGCTGATCGAGGCTCGCGCACCCCGTCGTCAGGCGGCGCACGCTGCTCCTGAGCTTCACGAGCTCATCGCCCCGAACGAAGGTGATGGCGATCGACTTCCTCGCCGCCTCGATGAGCTTCTCGGCCGTGGCCTCGCCGATGCCCGCGACCACGAGCTCGCTGACGGCGGCGGTCGCGACGGACTCGACCGTTTTGAAGCCGATCTCCTTGAGCTTAGAGGCCGTCGCCGGCCCCACGCCCGGCAGGTCTTCTATCGTCTGGTACTTAGCCTTGTAGTAGTCCATCTGCTCCGCGGCCATGCCGAACCACTCAGGACTCCTTTGAAACGTTATTTAAAACCGTCGCCAACCGCCGGGGAGAGGTAGGTGAAACTGGCTTTTGGCGGGATGGGATGGTTTGTGTTTCCAAGGTCTCGAACCCATCTAGCCCTCATCGTCGGGATCGTCGGCCTCTTTGTCGATCTCCAGCGTCAGCACGCCCTTGTATCCGCAGTCCTTGCAGATGTATGTCGTCGGAAATATCCCGAAGGTCGAAACGGGATAGATGCGGTGACTCTTGCACACGGGACAGAACTTGGGCTGTGGCCTACGGAACCTTATCTGCTTGAGGGTCTCCCTCAGGTCCTTGAGGTCCGTCACGTTACTGGACCTCGATGTTCTCGCTAGGGAAGCCCATCTGGATCAGAACGTCCTTGACGATATCCCTGTGGTCACCCTGAAGCAGTATCTGGGCGTTCTTCGACGTGCCTCCGCAGGCGCACTTCGCCTTCAGGGTCGTGGCCAGCTTGTTCAGCTTCATGTCCTTAGAATCGATGCCGTCGATGACGGTCGTTTTCTTCCCCCACTTCCGGGTTTCGAGCCGGATCCGAATCCGCTGCTGCTCCTTGCTCATCTCCTCGCACACGCAGAGGTCCTTGGGCAAGCCGCAGACGGGACAGATCTCTGCCATTCCTGCTTTCCCATACCTCGCGTGGGGCTATATGCTTTGCTGTTTATAGGTTTGTGAACTGGGTCGGCTAAACGTAGTTCTGGAGCAGCGAGAACGCGTTCAGGGCGTCCCTCGAGTCCAGGACGATGACGGTGTTCGTGGAGCAGCTTATGAACTCGACGATGTTGATCTCCCTGCTCGCCAGCAGCTGGGTTATGAAGGCGACGAACCCGGGCGTCGTCTCGACGCGCTGCGGGCTGATGAGGACGAGCGCGACGAGGTTGCTAGTCACCTGCACGTGGTTCGGGAGCTTTCCCTTTAATCGTGTCTGATCCATAACGTACACGTAGCTGTCGGTGAGGTACGCCGTCACGAGATAGGGTATCTCCAGCGTCTCCGTGGATATCAGGACCGCAATCTTGTCCTGCAGCCTCACCTTGGACTCCCTCAGGATGGAGAGCACCTTTTCCTCCTGTAGACCGCCCTCGGCCACCATCTCCTCGCCGACCCTGATGGTAGCGGCCTTGACGGCTTCAATGCTGCCGATCCCGATCTCGTCGCGGAGCATGCGTGAGAGGGCGGAGTAGTTTACGATCTTCATCTTTAGGGCATCCATCAGCGACGGCCTCATGCGGATGGTCTCCCTCACCCGGCTTGCGATGGATCTTGTGTCATTTGTTCCATATTTTGTCATAATTGTAACACGCATGTCATAAGATATATAAAGTTATTCCATATTGGACATACTTACATTCCCGAAAACGGAGTTGAACAGGATGGCGAAGAAGAAGATCGCGCTCGCATACTCGGGCGGCCTGGACACGTCGGTGATGCTCAAGTGGCTCCAGGAGCAGTACCACAGCGACGTCGTCAGCGTCACCCTCAACGTCGGCCAGGGGGACGACCTGAAGGCGATAGAGGAGAAGGCCTGGAAGCTGGGGGTGGTCAACCACTACACCTTCGACGCAAGGAAGGAATTCGCCGTCGAGTACGTCTTCCCGGCGATCAAGGCGAACGCCCTCTACATGGACACCTACCCGGTCAGCAGCAGCCTATCGAGGCCTCTGATCGCCAAGAAGCTGGTGGAGGTGGCCGAGTTGGAGGACGCCTACGCCGCCGCCCACGGCTGCACGGGCAAAGGGAACGACCAGGTCAGGTTCGACGTCACCATCAGGGCCCTGAACCCGAAGATCAAGATCATCGCCCCCGTCAGGGAGTGGAAGTTCTACCGCCACTCCGAGATCCTCTGGGCGAAGGAGCACGGGATACTCGTCCCCGTCACGGTGGACTCCCCCTACAGCATCGACCAGAACCTCTGGGGGCGGAGCATCGAGGGAGGCATCCTCGAGTACCCGATGAAGGAGGTGCCGAAGGACATCTGGGACTGGACCGTGCCCGTCGAGGACGCGCCCGGCGAGCCGGACTACCTCACCATCGGCTTCCACAAGGGCGTCCCAGTCTCCCTCGACGGCGTCGAGATGGATCCCGTCGAGCTGCTGCAGAAGGTGCACAAGGCGGGATGCAAACACGGTATTGGCCGGATAGAGCACATGGAGGACCGTACGGTCGGGCTGAAGAGCCGGGAGACCTACGAGGTCCCCGCCGCCGAGATACTCCTCAACGCCCACAAGGACCTGGAGAAGATGGTGCTCACGATCCACCAGATGCTCACGAAGCGGGATGTCGACCACAGGTGGACGACCCTCGTCTACCAGGGGCTGTGGGTCGACCCGCTTAAGAAGGACCTCGAGGCGTTCATCGACAGCACGCAGGAGAACGTGACTGGCTGGGTGACGATGAAGCTCTTCAAGGGCGCCGCGAAGCCGGTGAAGAGGGACAGCCAGTACAGCCTGTACGACTACAACCTGACGAGCTTCGACATCAACACCGTGTACGACCAGGGCGACGCCGTGGGCTTCATCTCCCTCTGGGGCCTGCCGAGCGTCATCAGCTGGAACCTGAAGCACAAGATGCTCGAGAAACAGATGGAGGAGGAGGCGAAGAAGGTAGCCCCCCTCATAAAAACACAAAACAAGTGATTTTTCTTCCGAATCCTTTCTTCCTCCAATTGTGAATAATTATAATATCTAAACTATCATTCCACGATCGCTGCTGCGACCCATACCACTGGCGTAATCCTTTACCTAGGCCGAGGTGATGACTCTTTTCTACGTCCTATAGCTGAGAACGGAACCTGATCCCGATTTCCGATTCTTCCTGTGCGCGTCTAGGTTGGCTCTCGCGGCATCGCCTTGGACGGTGGCGAACGATTTCCAGAGACTCCCCAGCTTATTGCATGGGTACTGCGGGCAGTCGCCACAATTCTCAATGCTACGCGACTTTGCGCATATCCTAACTGGGCACCTGTGGCAGAACGTGTGGAGCCGCTCCGTGTGGCACCCGTCGCATGGGATGTCCTCGGGCTTGAACTCCTCTCCTGGGCTTGACCACAGTTTCGCCGTTTCGACTAGGTTGGAATAGTCGTTCTCCTTCGTGGCGATGTATGCCCTGCATGCGTAGCAATCCAGGCCGCATATGGCTAGCATCTTTTCCGACATCGTCGATCGAATTTACTTTACCCAGTCGCATGTGTAAACTTATCGCCGTCACCTGCTTGCTTCTTTAACATTATGACTTTTCACCTCAGGCGGATGAGTCAGGTAAAGCTGCATATACGGCACCAATGCGTCGATTATCTTGTTCTCACATTTCTTCACGTGCTCCTGGAACGTTGTCCGTTATTTGCGTAACTAAGAAATGATTTATCCCCCTTTTCAAATCATTACACAGATCGAGATGGTCAGACATCTTCTTTGCGATTTTGACCTCTCTAAAAGCGAGGTCATCGAGATCCTAGACGTCTCCGAAAAAATAAAGAGGAGCCCCTCCAAGTACGGAGAGGCGCTGAAGGGTAAGACCCTCGTCATGCTCTTCGAGCTTGCCTCCCTCAGGACCCACATCTCATTCGACGCCGGGATGGCGCAGCTTGGCGGGAACGCGATCTTTTACGATATCAAGGGCGGCGGCTTCACAAGGAGCGAGACGTTGGAGGACGGTGTCAAGGTCCTCAGCAGGTACGTGGACGCCGTGATGGCGAGGGTGCTGAGGCAGGAGGACGTCGAGCGCATCGGCGCCTCGTCGTCCGTCCCCGTCATAAACGGCATGACGAGCACGTACCACCCCTGCCAGACCATCTCGGACCTACTGACGATCCGAGAGAAGAAGGGGCGGTTCGACGGCCTGAAGATCGCCTACGTCGGCGACGGCTGGTGCAACACGGCGAACTCGACGATGATCGGATGTTCATCCGTTGGGATGGATGTGACTGTCGTCTGCCCCGACGATCCCAAGTACAGCCCAGACCCCAAGATCCTATCGAGGATCGGGGAACATTCGGGCGGAAGCATCGCGGTCTCGCACGACCCGGCGAGGGGCGTCCACGACGCGGACGTGATCTACACCGACGTGTGGGTGAGCGCGGGTATGGAGGAGGAGAAGCAGGCGAGGATGAAGGCCTTCCCGCCGTACCAGGTCAACGCGAAGCTGGTCGCGAAGGCCAAGCCGGACTGCATCGTGATGCACTGCCTGCCCGCGCATCGGGGCTTGGAGATCACGAACGATGTCATGGACTCTCCGCAGTCCGTCGTCTTCGACCAGGCCGAGAATAGGATGCACGCCCAGAAAGGACTCATGTTCTGGCTCCTCACGTCGAAGTGAGCCCGCCCATTTTTTATTTCCCCAGCGCTGTATATTTCTACGAACTTCCAGAGTGTCGTCCATGTCGCGTGAAAAGGAGTTGATAGGCATCGTCGATAAGGCCTTACCGTTTCCGCCTAGAGTGATCGCCGGTTACGCGAAGCTCGATCTTTCCTTCACGAGCGGTGACCTCGCCCGCGTCTGTGGCATATCGAACTCTTCGGCGAAGTTCTACCTGGGGAAGATGGTGGAGCTCAGGATGGTTACAAAGATCCCCCATAAGCGGCGATACCAAAAGTTCGCTAACGCTGGAACCTTCTCCAGCTGGCTCAAGGACCTGATCAAGCTGGGGATCTCCCCCATCGAATCGGGTGGTCTGAAACTACCGGACGATAAACGATGCGGAGCTTAGCCGATGTCGCTCAGGGATCTCGTCAAGGCCGGGCCGAAGCCCCGTAGGGGCACGAGGATCCTGACGGGGAGGGAGGTCAGGCGCATAAAAAAGCGGGGATACGACGCCGAGCGGGAGCTCGTGCAGAAGCTCAGGGACGCGGGCTTCGACGCGGTGCGCATACCCGTCAGCGCGCCCAGCAACGAACCCCTGCCCGACGTGTTCGCCGTGAAGGGCGACGCGATCCTCGCCTTCGAGGTCAAGAGCCAGCTCAGGTACACGTACTACAAGAAAGACCAGGTGGCGAAGCTCTATGAGTTCCTCAAGATCCACAGGCTCTATCCGAAGTGTATGGCCGTCCTAGCGGCGAAGTTCAGGTACAGGGACTGGGCGTTCATTGTCGCCGACAGGGTGGGGGACTACTCGATAAGGGTCGGGCAGGGGATGACGTTCAGGGACCTGCTGAACAGCGTCGCCGGGTAGCTGAAGTATCATCTTTAAATCTCTCTTTCTCAACTTCTTAGCAGGTCATCGTTCGTAGGGATAATCCATGGTGAAGGAGCTCTCGTACGAGAAGGCTCGTAGAAAATTGACCGAGAAGGTCCTCCAATGCGATTCGACGGCTGAGCTGCAGCCGCTGAAGGAGATCATCGGCCAGGAAAGGGCCATGAGGGCCCTGAAGTTCGGACTGAAGATCAGGGAACGAGGATTCAACATCTACGTCTCAGGTCAGCCGGGCACGGGGCGGAAGACGGCGACGGTCGACTTCCTCACCGAATTGGCGAAGACCATGCCCGTCCCGCCTGACTGGTGCTACGTCAACAACTTCCATGACCCCCTGACTCCTAACGCCCTCAAACTCCCCGCCGGAAAGGGCGCCAAGTTCCAGAAGGACATGGAGGAGTTCGTCACGGAGACGCAGAAGACCTTGACCAGGGCCTTCGAGAGCGACGAGTACGCCAAGCGGCGCGAGGAGACGCTGGCGGCGATCGAGGGCGAGCGTAACGAGCTCACCGAGAAGGTGAATACGATTGCGCGCAAGCAGGGATTCGTCCTCCAGCGATCCCCCATAGGCCTCCTCATCATACCGATCGTCGAAGGTAAGCCCGTGAGTGAGCAGGAGTTCGCGCGCCTCCCGCCCAAGGTGCAGAGCGAGATACAGCGTAAGCGCGATTCCCTGCAGGACCAGCTCAGGACCACCCTGCGCCAGTTCAGGGACCTCGAGAAGAAGGCCGACGCTACCGTTGAGGAACTCAACAAGAAGGTGGCGACCTTCGCCATGGAGCAGCTCCTCCACGCCCTGAACGAGGAGTACGCCGAGGTCGATGAGGTGAAAAAGTATTTTGAGGATGTTCAGAACGACGTCCTCGACAATCTGGCGCTCATCCTTGGCAAGGGCCAGGAACAGCAGCCCAAGCTCCCATTCGCCCTGCCCGGCATCACGGCGGAGGATCCGACTCAGAGGTACAAGGTCAACCTTGTGGTGGATAACTCGAAGGGTAAGGGCGCGCCCGTGCTGATGGAGCTCAACCCGACCTACCAGAACCTGTTCGGCAAGACCGAGAAGGAGGCGATGTTCGGTGCGCTCACGACGGACTACACGTTGATCAGGTGCGGGTCGGCGCACAGGGCGAACGGCGGCTTCCTCATCATCCCCGTCGAGGACCTGCTCATAAACCCGTTCGCGTGGGACGGCATCAAACGTGCCGTGATGAACGCGAAGCTGGAGATCGAGGAGGTGACGGAGCGCATGGGCTTCATCTCGACGAAGAGCCTGAAGCCCGAGCCCATCCCGTTCGACGCGAAGGTCATACTCATCGGAAACCCCCAGCTGTACTACGCCTTGTACGAGCTCGACCGCGACTTCAAGGAGCTGTTCAAGGTCAAGGCCGACTTCGACACGACGATGGAGTGGAACGAGGACAACGTCAGGGACTACGCGTCCTTCATATGCACGGTCTGCATCAAGGGTAACCTTAGGCACCTTGACACCTCGGGGATCGGCGCCATCATGGAGTACAGCTCGCGCCTGGCCGAGGACCAGAAGAAGCTCTCCACATGGTTCGCCAACGTTACGGACGTCATTCGCGAGGCGAGCTTCTACGCTGCGGAGGAGGGTGCCGAGTATGCCTCCAAGAAACACGTCGACAAGGCACTCGAGGAGAAGGTCTACCGCTCGAACCTCATCCAGAAGAAGATGGAGGAGATGATCGCCAGGGGCGTCCTCCTGATCGACACCGAAGGCGAGGCGGTCGGGCAGGTCAACGGGCTCGCGGTCCTCGGGATCGGCGACTACGGCTTCGGCAGGCCCAACAGGGTGACGGCGAGCGTGGGAGTCGGCGAGGACGGCGTCATCGACATCGAGCGCGAGGCGAACATGGGGGGCCCCATACACACGAAGGGTGTCCTCATCCTCAGCGGCTACCTCAGCGAGAGGTACGCGCAGGACAAGCCCCTCAGCCTCAACGCCAGACTGGTGTTCGAACAGAGCTACTCTGGGGTGGAGGGGGACAGCGCGTCGAGCACGGAGCTGTACTCTATCCTCTCTGCGCTGTCGGGGAAGCCCATCAAACAGTACCTCGCCGTGACGGGGTCGGTGAACCAGAAGGGAGAGGTGCAGGCCATCGGCGGCGTCAACGAGAAGATCGAGGGCTTCTACGAGGTGTGTAAGGCGAAGGGGATTAAGGAGATGCAGGGGGTCATCATCCCCGCTAGCAACGTGGAGAACCTGATGCTCAAGGAGGAGGTCGTCGATGCGATCAAGTCGGGCAAGTTCCACATCTATCCCGTAAAGACGATAGACGAGGGGATCGAGGTGCTCACCAGCGTCAAGGCGGGCGAACGGCGGCCGGACGGAACGTACGAGGAGGGGACGATCAACAACCTAGTCCAGAAGCGGCTGCTGGAGATGGCCGAGCGGATCAAGGAATTTACAAGCTAAACTACGCGTCGGCGAGGCGCATTCTTTTTCTCTTACTTTCGAGATTAGACCTAGAGACGGGTATGCAGACGGCCAAGGATGCGTACGACGTCATCATAATCGGCGGGGGACCCGCCGGCCTCACGGCCGGGATCTACACGGCACGCTACGGGCTCAGGACCCTGATCTTGGAGGGGAAACGGCTCGGTGGACGCGCAGCCCACTCCCACAGGATCGACAACTTCCCAGGCTTCCCGGAGGGCATCTCAGGCTCGGAGCTGATGGAGCGGTTCATCGCCCAGGCGAAGAAGTTCAACGTCGAGTTCAAGTCCGAGCGCGTCGTGGGGCTGAGCCTCATGGACGACCAGAAGGAGGTGCTCACCAGAAACGACGTCTATCAGGCCAACGCAATCGTGATCGCGACGGGAATCCAGCGTAAACAGCTGATGGTGCCCGGAGAACACAGGTTCAAGGGGCGCGGCGTCTCCTACTGCTCCATCTGCGACGGGCCATTATTCGCGGACAAGGTGGTCGCCGTCATCGGCTCGGGAAGCGAGGCCGTTGAAGACGCCTTGAACATGGTAGAGATTGCCAAAAAGGTTTACGTGATCCCGGGTGTCCATGGCTTCGAGGCCTGTACAAAGGACCTAGACACGCTGTTGAAGAAAAAGAAGGTGGAGTTGGTGAGCGGCGCCGACGTTGAATCCATCAGCGGCGCCGACGTCGTGACCCACATCGAATTCAAGGGCACCACCAATAGAACGCTGAAGGTCGACGGCGTTTTCATCATCATAGATCACTCGGGCACGAACGAGATGATAAAGGAAGCCGGGGTCCATGCCGATGAGAGCGGCTGCATCGGCGTCGACAGGAACCACCAGACGAACATCGAGGGCGTCTTCGCGGCCGGCGACTGCATCTGCGGAGGCATGCAGGTCATCACGGCGGCCGGCGAGGGAGGCAGAGCAGGGCTGTCAGTGCTCCGCTACATCAAGTCGATGAAAAGATCGGATGTGAAAGAGAAGTAGAGCATCGCGGTAAACACGCGGAATTGAATCATTCATCTGAATAGACACAAATTTGACAGATTCACTGGTCGAGAGATTTTACGCATCGTTGGTAGGCAATGGTCACGTTTCCAACTCGAATCCCGCGTGCCGCCACCCCTTCTTGCCCGCTTTGAAATCAACCGCTTTTCCGTACCCCATCTCCAGGAGCTTCCTCGTGGCGTCCGTGCTGGCGTGGCAGGTGTAATCCGAGCAGTAAACGACGATCGTGTCCGCTTTATCGAGATGCTTCGGCGCGAGAGCATCCAGACTGTTGAGTGGAATATTGATGGCGTTCGGGATGTGGCCGCCCTTGTAGCTCTCCTCCGTCAGGACATCCACGAGCTTGAACTCCTCCCCATTCTCCATCATCTCTAGGAGTTCCTCGATAGTGATGAAACGTAACTTTTGCATGGGAGCAACCCCGCACCTGATTTTTATTTTGGGGAATATTTAAACAGTCTGCGCCCGGGCCTCAGCGGGCACCGTATATTTAGATTCAGACGCGATGACAACGGGAGGCTTGAAGGCTTCCCCTTCTCGTTTAAAGTGTCTTGACGGAAAGTGGGAGTAGAAATTCCCCGTACCCTGGCCGACCCATGACCTCTCCGTCCTCCATGACGATCTCGCCCCTGATTATCGTCGACACGGGGGTCCCCATGCCGCGACGGCCGTCAAAGGGCGTCATTTTCTGCTTCGAGTGGAGTTCTTCGCCCCTGATCTGGAATTCCCTCTTCATGTCGACCACGACGAGGTCCCCGTCGGCGCCGACCGAGAGCGCTCCCTTTCTGGGATGGAGCCCCAGGATCTTCGCCGGGTTCGCCGAGAAGATCTCGACCAGACGCTCGAGCGTCATGAATCCCCTGTTCACCGAGTCGAGCATCAGCGGCAGGGACGTCTCCACGCCCACCCCCCCAGACGGGGCCTCGAAGATGTCCTTCCACCCCTTCTCCTTCTCCTCCCGAGTGTACGGCGCGTGGTCACTGGCGAGGGCGTCGATCGTGCCCTCCCTGACGGCCTCCCACAGGCGTTTCTGGTGCTCGGGCTCGCGCAGGGGCGGGTCGATCTTCGCGTAGGGACCGAGCGTCTTCAGGGCGTCCGAGGAGAGGAGGAGATAGTTCGGCGAGGTCTCGCCCGTGACCCTGGCCCCACTGTACTTGGCGCCACGCAGGGCGTCGGCGGCCCCCTTCGTGGTCATGTGGCAAATGTGCAGGTGGACCGAGGTCCCTTCGGCGAGGAGTATCGTCCGCATCGTCGCCTCCACCTCGGCGATCGGGGGCCTGAACTCGGCGTAGGCTGGCGGATCGAGCCTGCCGAGGGCCCTGGCCCGCTCCAGCCCGTGTGAGACGATGTCCTCGTTCTCGGCGTGGACCAGGCACGGGCGCCCCGTCCTGGCGATCGTGGCGAAGTTTTCGAGCATCTGGCCGTCCCTGGCCGCGAGCTCCTTGAACCTGGCTATCATGAATGTCTTATACGCGATCGCGCCCGCCTTGGCCAGCGATGTCAGCGTCTCCTGGCTCACGGCGCCCGCGCCTGCGACCAATGCGAAGTCGACGATCGCCTTCTTCTCCACGATCCTCCTCTTCGACTCGAAGGCGTCGACGGAGGTCACCGAAGGGGTCGTGTTCGGCATGTCCGCGACGGTCGTCACTCCGCCAGCGGCCGCTGCGCGGGTCCCCGTCTCGAAGTCCTCGCGCTCGAGTGCGCCTGGGTCGCGGAAATGAACGTGCATGTCCACCATGCCCGGGAGGACGAACTTCCCGCGGGCGTCCACGACCCTGCCGGCATCGGGCGCCAACGCTTCCTTAGATATGGATATGATCCTTCCGCCGTCGACGCCGACCGCTGCCTCCACGAAACCATATGGCGTATAGACTCTTCCGCCCTTGACGACCAGGTCCACCATCAAAACTGGAGCACCTCCTTAACTATCCGCTCGAACCTTTTAAATTTTAAACACAGAAGGCGATCGCGAACTGAAATAAAAAATCGGTAGCCTTGTTCGTTACACAACAATCTGTATAAAAAAATATGCCTTGGCTCAACTCGAAAATATTATTTACTTATGATCCATCCCTTCCAGAAGAAATATACCGTCAGTATCACAGCGACCGATACGCTGACGAAAATGATCTTCCAGAGATCCCAAGGGAAAGGCACATCCAGTAGGTTCGTGCCGAGTAGAGATCCGATGACTGACGGGATCGCCACTATAGCAGTGATAGCGGCCATCAGCCTCATGGCCTTGTTCATGTCGTGGGACATCGTGTCGAGGTGCAGGCTGATCATGTCGCGGATGGTTTCGAGGGTCGTGTCCGTCGCCTCCTCGGTGCCTAGGGCCCGGTCGTAGAGCGTGTCGAAGATGCGCAGCTCCTCCTCCGTGAAGGGGATCCTGAATTTCTCTTTGGCCAGAGACTCCGTCATTATCCTGAAGTGCCTGAGCATCCTGAGGAGCCGGCTGGCCTCCTTCCGGACGACGAAGGACTCCGCGTAGAACTTACGCGGCCACGGCGGGATCTTCCCCTCGAGCTTGTCCGTGTATCTCTCGAACTCTTCGGCGTTTCTTTCGTATGTCTGGAGGAGGTACATCAAGATCGTGTAGATCACGCGTGCAGGGATCGAGATCGCGGTGAGGTCTTTGGTTGAAAATTCTTCGACAAGCATGTTCAGGGTTCCCGTCCTCGAGTGTGAGATGACGATCGCGCTCACCCTGTTCGTGAAAACCACGACGGGGCTTTTGAAAAAAGCGAACTCGCCCCCTCTCTTGGGCGGGCTGAGGTACCACGAGAAGATCTTCGTGTACTCGGCGAAGGTGTCCGCGTGGGGGTAATTCGATCGAAGGTTCACGATCAGGCTCTGTCTGGGTATGCCGATGGCCGATGCCATGAGTCCCAGATCCTCGAGGGATGGGTCGGAGATGTTGATCCATGTGGGACGATTGAAGTAGGTCTTCAGTTCGTCGATCGAAGCGTCTTTCAACTGTCCATCTTCCCACACGCTGATCTTCGTCGACTTCACCCCTGAAATGAATCATTAAACTGATTCGAGAAGCATTAAAAAGTGTTTTTCTTTGAGAAAGGACCGTCTTAAGGCAGTATTACGATAATAGGGTTCACACGGTCCGTGCGATCGAGTAATTTATCTGATCCTAGACTGCATTCTATATAGGGGTCATAGTTTGAGACAGCTCATGAAGATCTTGGTGGGCTACGATGGCTCAGACCTCTCCCATCAGGCGCTAAACGAGGCAATCGACCTCGCCGAGCAGTTCAAGGGAACCATCCTCGTCCTCTCCGTATTCTGGGAGGAGACCGAGAGCGAAAAGAACCAGATCCTCCTACGCGCCGAAAAGAGGCTGATGGAGACCTTCGTTAAATATGATATCGTGAGTGAGAACTCCAAATCCCCCCCGAGTCGCATAGGCCGGATGGCGAAGGAGGAGGGCGTTGACCTGATCGCCATCGGCAGCAAGGGGCGAGGCGGAGCAAAGGTATGGGTGTTGGGCTCCACGTCAAGCAAAGTGATAGAGGAGGCACCATGCCCAATTCTAGTAATAAAATAACTGCGGAAAGCGATCTCTCATCAACGTACTGAAAAAAACGAATACACCGATGATAATGTTTAAAATCCTATATATCAGATAATTTTCAAAACAATAGACTATGGTGCGCGCATGTACAGGCGAAAATTTTCGATGATCGGCGTTAAGACAGCGATGGTGTTATTGATCATATTCGCTCCCGCCTTTCTGTTGTTCGAATCCCAGCCGACTTACGCTCGTGGAGCACTCATCGTAAAGGAATCGTCCCAATTTTGGATCGACGTGCAGCCCAACAAGACCTCTGCGAAGGCCGGCGACTCCATAACCTACAGGGCGACCGTGAATGCGGTACCAGGATTCAACAGGTCCATCCACTTCGTCTTCACCGCCACCGCAATGGGAATCGACATAGGCATCGACCTGGGGATCCAGAAGCCACCGTTTCCGAAATCGTTCGAGTACAAAGTCCAGATCCCTCAAGGCACCCCGGCCAGCTTGACCGTGAAGGGCGTGCTGACGGGGACGAGCGAGGGCGAATCCACGGAGGGGGATGTGGAGATAACGATCGCAAGCTCGGGCACGGTGTCGGCCCTCGAGGGATTATTGGTAACGCTGATTCAGGGGCTGAGGGATGCCATCAACAGGATGACCGGCCCAAACACGATCTGGGTCCCCACGGTTGGGGGAGCTCTGACCGCCGGCCTCCTGACGATCGGCGTGACTAGCGTGGTCTCGTCACTCGCGTCTGCGGTAGATAATCCCGAGGGATTTTCGAATCCGCAGTTCGCGAAGAAGGTGAACGACCTGATCCCCAACTTCATCAAGAAGTGGCTCGCTGCGTTCGTCTCGTCGAAGCGCAAGATGTCCCTCGAGCACAAGAAGGGCTCCGTGTTCGCGTTCACAAAGCTGGAGGCGCTCTCATTCGCTGCCGCGGTCTCGATCCTGACGCTCGCATACTCCTATGTGAAGTCACAAAGCCTGATCGAGATCCTGTACTTCATACCCCTCATCCTGGGAACGAACATCGTCATAGAGTTCGTCACCGAGACCATGATCAAGGCCGTCGCACGGAGCCAGGGGGTCTGGGGTGAGTACCGCCTGTGGTACTTCGGCCTATCCCTCTTCTCGCTCTCGACGGCTGCGTTCAGGACGCCGTTCTCATCCCCGAAGAGGATCTGCTACCACTCGCAGAAGTTCACGAAGCGGTCGCACGGGCTCGTATCGACGACGGCTGTGCTCGTTCCCCTGGCCCTAGCGGGAGTGTTCTACGTGCTGATGACGAACGGCCTCACGCTGGTCGGCAACATGGGCTTGATAATCTGCCTCACGTTCGCGTTCTTCGACAGCCTGCCCATCCCGCTCCTGAACGGCAAGGACATATACGACTGGAGCAAACTGCTGTGGGGTGTGCTGTTCGAGGCGACCTGCGTGCTGTACATGCTCGCGCTCCTCGTCCTCTGATCCAAGGTGGAGAATTCATGAACGATCATAACGAAATGGTTGGAGGGAGCCCGTGATGCGTTCATCAGGTTGGCAATACGTGGGGTGTATCCTTGTCAGCATCGGAGGGGCGTTGTCTATCGCGGGTTCGATCGTCCTGTTGTACTTGCAAAAGATCTTCATCAACAGCATCCGTTACAGCGCGTACTATCCGCCGATGATATTCGGTGGAGTTATAGTTATCGTAGCTGGAACGATTGCTCTGATCATATCGACAACCAAAAAGGAAAGTAAAACACAAGGAAAAGTATGAAGCCAATATAATAAAAACTTTTGAATATCTCCTTTTTCAAGGAGAATTTAAAAAAGTACTAAAAATTATAGTTAAAAAGAATTGAAAGGAATTTCTCACTGGATTATCAATCTTCTGGATACGCTGATCACTGTGGAAAAATCAATATTCCTTGCAGTCGGGAAGAACGGAATCCTCGGGTTTATCTGCCACCACCACTCAAATTCTTTATCTAATCGATTCAGAAGCGTGGTTGTGTCGCCTTGACGGTCAAAATCGAGGTGTTCTTCTCCCCCGTTTGCCCGTATTGTCCAAAGGCGAGGAAGCTTGTGTCCGAGGTGGCGTCGAGGTACGGCGGCGAGGTGGAGCTGGAGGAGGTGAACACGTGGACGAAGGAGGGGATGGAGCGGGGGATGGCCTATCGACTTCAGGCGGTTCCCACGGTCGCGATAGATGGCGAGATCAAGTTCGTCGGCTTCCCATTTCCAGAAAGTGATCTGGTGGAGGGCATAGAAGCGGTGCTCCATAGAAAGTGATAAAAATGTTAGGAAGTCTTTGATTCCATCGGTGCCTCATATTTGTCTAGCGAAGACGAGATCCTGAACGTTCTGGAGAAAGTGAGCAGGAGCGTCGTCCACGTCAACACGATCCGCGTCGTTCACGACTACTATCACAGGACCCTGCCGCTGAAGGGCACGGGCAGCGGGTTCATCATCGAGCAGGACGGGATCGTCGTGACGAACTCGCACGTTGTCAGCCAGGCGGAGAGGATCGGCGTCGTCCTGCACGACAACAACCTCGTCGAAGGTGTCGTACGCGGAGGCTGTCAAAGCATCGATATCGCGATCGTGAAGATCGGGTCGGATGACTTGACGGTGGCCGAGCTCGGGGACTCAGATAGGCTGAGGGTGGGCCAGCGCGTGTACGCCATCGGCAACCCCTTCGGACTCGAGGGCGGTCCGACGGTCACCTCGGGTGTCGTGAGCGCGCTGAACAGGTCGATCCAGAGCCAGGAGGGCTCGTTCATCAACCTCGTCCAGACCGATGCGGCCATCAATCCGGGCAACAGTGGCGGGCCCCTCGTCGACACGAGCGGGAGAGTGGTCGCGGTCAACACCGCCATCATACCCTACGCCCAGGGCATCGGATTCGCCATACCGATAAACGCCGTCAAGGAGTGTCTTGGGCAGATCAAGGCCTTTGGCCGGCCCATGAACCCCTGGGTGGGCTTGTACGGCGTGGCGGTGACACCCCAGATCGCCGCCTACTACAACCTGACAACGGACCGAGGCTTCCTCGTAACGAACGTGGTACCCGATAGCCCCGCCTCCAAGTCGGAGATCACGGCGGGCGACGTGATCGTCGCCTTCGAGGGCGTGAAGATCGTCGCGTCGGAGGACCTCAAGCGTGAGATCGCGGCCAGGAAGATAGGCGATAGGGTCCGCATCCAGATCGTCCGCGGCCGCCAGAGGGGCGCGGTCGAACTAACGATCGAGGAGGGTCCCTGAACGCCCCGTCTCGATTTCTGAGAAGTGCCAGCGAGGTCGAACTAGGGGCGCGTCGGATTGAAGCATGCGATAGCGAGCATCAGGGCAAGGGAGATCCTGGATTCGCGGGGAAACCCGACGATAGAGGTCGAGGTCGCGACCGAGGGCGGCCACCTCGGCCGGGCTGCGGTGCCCAGCGGCGCCTCCAAGGGCGAGTTCGAGGCGATCGAGCTCAGGGACGGCGAGCGCCGCTATCGAGGCCTGGGCGTCCTCAGGGCGATCGACTCGGTGAGGACGGTGATCGCCCCCAAGTTCATCGGCGTCGACGTGAGGGGGCAGCGAGACATCGACGGGATAATGATCGAGCTCGACGGGACGGACAACAAGTCGCGGCTCGGCGGGAACGCGACCATCGGCGTCTCGCTCGCCTGCGCGAAGGCCGCGGCGGCCTCCGAGGGGCTGGAACTCTACGAGCACGTCGGGGGAAGGGGTGCGAACCTCATGCCGATCCCCTTCTTGAACGTCGTCAACGGCGGAAAGCACGCGAGCAACCAGCTCGACTTCCAGGAGTTCATGGTGGCCCCCACGGGCGCCTCCTCGTTCGGCGAAGCCCTCAGGATCGGGTCCGAGGTATACCACGAACTCAGGCAGCAGCTCCTCGCGAAGTACGGGAAGGGCTCGATCAACGTCGGCGACGAGGGCGGCTTCAGCCCTCCCATGAGCCGGCCGGAGGAGGCTCTGGACGCCATCCTTCATGCGATAGACGAACTCGGCTACGGCGAGGTCGCGGAGATGGCCATGGACGTGGCGGCGACGACGCTCCATCGGGGCGACGAATACGTTATCGCGGGCGAGAGACTGGGCACTGAGGCGCTCATCGACTACTACCGTGATATCGTCGGATCCTATCCGATCGTCTCGATCGAGGACCCCATCGCCGAGGACGACTTCGTGGGGTTCGCTGAGGCCACCGAGGCGCTCCAGATCCAAGTCCTTGGCGACGACATCTTCGTGACGAACACGGCACGCCTGAGGATGGGCATCGAGATGGGGGCAGCCAACGCGATGCTATGGAAAGTGAACCAGGTCGGGACGCTGACGGAGGCCCTCGAGGCGGCGGAGCTGGCGAGAAGAAACGGCTACGCCGTGCAGGCGTCGCACCGCTCGGGCGACACCGAAGACACGTTCGTCTCCGACCTGGCCGTCGGTATAGGCTGCGGGCAGATCAAGGCGGGGGCTCCCTGCAGGGGCGAGCGGACAGCCAAGTACAACAGGCTCCTGAGGATCGAGGAGGATCTCGGGAACAGGTCGAGATACCCAAAGGGCCTGCACAAATAAATTGAAATGTTTAAAAACACAATCGGATCACGAAAAACAGCGTTTGCGATATAACTACAATTCATCGTCGCACCAACACGATCAAGTTCTCCTTCGAAGTGGCTGGGCTCCCTACATCATTGGAGACGTCGGTTACCTTATTTTTATAATCAATTTCTGTACTCAATCGTAAACGGTGGTTAGAATTGGAGTGTTTATATTCAAGGGCGTTGAGAGTGGAAGGTGCGAAGCCCGATGGAGCCTCTGGATCTCTTAATCATCATCGGTGTCAACCTCTTCGGTGTTTATGCCCTGTATAAAATCGGTCAGGTTTTGTACTGGTACCTCAAGGACAGAGCCTCAAAGGAAGAGAAATAGTAGACGCACAGCTCCAAACCGTTAGCAGCCCTCACGCTACAACGTCTTCATCCATGCTGTTCTGTAAATCGCATGCCGTTGTTAAACCTATCATCTTGCATATCGTTCCTTTCTAGGTATATCGAATCAGCATGAAAGGATGCGTTGATTCCGATAGCACGCAAATGAAGCGCCACCCCAGAAATATGGTTCAGATATCGATAAATAATCGACGTGCGGAGCGATATAGAACGCACAGTTCAGCGGTGTTTGGATGAGGAACGAACTGAAGAGGAAAATGAAGGCGGGCGGGCAGGCCTGCGGCATCTGGGTGACGATCGAGAGCCCGATGGTGACGGAGCTGCTGTCGACCCTCGGCTTCGACTACTTCGTCTTCGACACGGAGCACAGCCCCCTCGACATCTTCCAGGCCCAGACCCTCATGCAGGCCATGAGGGACAGGGGGACGACCCCCATCGTCCGCGTCTGGTGGAATGACCTGGTCGCCATCAAGCGGGCGCTGGACATCGGGGCGTACGGCGTCGTCGTCCCGTGGGTGAACAACCGGGAGCAGGCGGAGATGGCCGTGAAGGCCTGTCGGTACGCGCCAAAGGGGCTGAGGGGGTGCGGACCGAGGCGCGCCGCCCTCATGGATCCCGACTACCTGAAAACGGCCGACGAGGAGATTCTGGTCATCGCCCAGATCGAGACGAGGGAGGCCGTGAGCAACATAGAGGACATCCTGTCGGTGGACGGCATCGACGTGAGCTACATCGGCCCCGCGGACCTCTCCGCGTCCTACGGCCACCTCGGCGACATGCCCCACCCCGAGGTGCAGAAGGCGATAGACACGGTGTTTGACGCCTCGAGGGCCGCCGGCGTCGCCGCGGGGATCCATCAGGGCGCCGGCAAGACGATCATGGACCGCGTCAAGAAGGGGTACAACCTCGTGACGGTCGGCAACGATCTCGACTTCGTCAAGACGGGGGCCCTGCAGATACTCAAGCAGCTCGGGAGGGCGTAGGCTCTCAACATATTTTTTTGATTGTTTCCATCGTAGCGGTAGAAATCAAGCGATTTCTTTGGCACGAGGTCACCAGATGGTTCAAGGCCATCCGTGTCGTCAGTAAATGGGATAAGTGAGTTGTGAGATAACCGTTGTCGATGTAAATTGTCCTACGATCTGATCATAAAGAACGGAAAGGTGATCGACGGCGCCGGCAACCCGTGGTACCACGGCGATGTCGCAGTTGCTGAAGGCAGGATATCCGCCATCGGAAGGCTCGGGAAGCCGCACGCCGATCGCGTCATCGATGCCAAGGGGCTGGTCATCGCGCCGGGATTCGTCGACGCACACAGCCACGCCGACACCGTGTCCCTCGTGTTCCCGCAGCTGGAGAGCACCGTCATGCAAGGGATCACCACCGTCGTCGCCGGACAGTGCGGCGACAGCCTCGCGCCCGTCAACCCCGACCTGAGGGCGGAGCAGGAGAAGCTCGCCAACGCCTCGCTGCCACCCGGGTTGGAGCTGAAGTTCACGTGGACGACCTTCGACGAGTACCTGAGGCGCGAGGAGGAGCTCGAGCTCGGGGTGAACGTCGCCCACCTCGTCGGCCACGGCACCTTGAGGATCGCTGCGATGGGGTTCGACGCCCGCGACCCCACGAACGAGGAATTGGGCAAGATGAAGCGCCTCGCCGCCGACGCGATGGAGGCGGGCGCCTTCGGCCTCAGCACCGGCCTCATCTATCCCCCGGGCATCTTCGCCAAGACGGAGGAGATCGTGGAGATCGCGAAGGCGGTCGCCAGCCGCGGGGGCGTCTACGACTCGCACATCCGCGGCGAGGGCAGGAACCTGCTGAAGTCCTTAGAGGAGGCCATCGCGATCGGCGAGAGAGCCGGATTACCCGTTCAGATCTCGCACCATAAGGCCTCCCACAGGGACGTGTGGGGCAAGAGCGTGGAAACCCTCCGCATGATGGAGGAGGCGAGGCGGCGCGGCGTCGACGTCACCCTTGACCAGTACCCGTACCCCGCCGGCGCGACGTCCCTCGCGACCGTGCTGCCGCCGTGGGCGCACGACGGCGGGATGGATAAGCTGCTCGAGCGGCTGCGCGATCCGAAGCTTCGCGAGCGCATGCGCAGGGACATCGAGAAGGGGCTTCCTGGGTGGGAGAACTTCGGCGGCGGGGTCGGGTGGAAGAACACCTACATCTCGCAGGTGAAGACGGATGCCAACAGGACGGCGGAGGGCAAGAACGTCTCCGAGATCAGGGAGATGCGCGGGGACCCAGACGAGTTCACCACCGTCTACAAGCTGCTGCTCGAGGAGGATGGCGCCGTGGGAATGATCATCTTCTCACAGGACGAGGGCGACATCCGCCGCATCATGCAGCACCCGCTGCACATGGTTGGGACCGACTCGCTCAGCGCATCGCCGACGGGCGCCATGTCGTACGGAAAGCCCCATCCGCGGTACTACGGCACGTACCCGAAAATACTAGGCCGATATGTCCGAGAAGGTGCGTTAAGGCTTGAAGAGGCCATCAGAAAGATGACGTCTTTTCCAGCCCAGCGGTTCGGCCTGCTAGACCGAGGTCTAATAAGACCAGGGATGTGTGCGGACATCACGGTCTTCGATCCAGAGACAGTAATCGACAAGGCAACATTCGAGAACCCGCACCAGTTCCCGGAAGGAATCGAATACGTCATCGTGAACGGGACGGCAACCGTGGACAAAGGCAAGTTCACGGGAAACCTAGGCGGGAAGACGCTGAGGAAGAGATAGCAGATCTACACGATTACCCTTTTTTCATCTCAACCTTTTCTTCAATGATTTTTTTATTCCCTCAGGGAGATTTTGGATGTGGGCGGGTCTCCAGAGTGATTCCGCCGATGCCCATGGTGATGTTTAATTCGAGCCTGTTTCCTGTGGCCTGTTCGTAGGCGCCGTTCACGTACTCTCCTCCGAGGAAGCCGCGGCTCAGCCGGTTGAAGCCCCTGGCGCTCACCCCGGTCATTCCCTTGATCATGACGCGCGCCGGGACGACCTCGTCAACGAAGACGGCCAGACTGCCTATTCCCCCCTCCAGATCGACCGCGGCCTCCCTCGTGGGGCGCTCGCCCGTGAAGTGGAGCGTCAGGCTGCCGACGCCGCTGTTCACGCGCATGTGCCTGAAGTTGGCGTTGAGCAGCCCCTTCACCTCCACCTCGCCGGCGCCGGCGGACAGCTTGAAACGATCCATCTCCTCGGGGTTTGCGCCGTCGAAGGAGATGACGTTCTTTCCCACCCCCATCTCCAAGTCTAGGTTCCTGAGAGGCAGCCTGCCAAGCGACCAGCTCCCCTCCGAGATGCCGGCGCTGACCTTCATGCTGAGGGGCTTCGCGTCGCCGAGGCGCAGGTCCCACCTGTTCACGGGGTTGTGCAGGACCCAGGGCACGACCCTCCAGCCGTCCCGCTGGACGAGCTTGACGGAGTCTCCCTGGACCTGGACCTCGGGCGCCCACTCCAGGACGTTGTACTCCACGGTTCCCTCGACCAGCTTATCGGAGGCTCCCCCGCTGACCTTGACGTTTCCGGGGGCGCCCATTAGGATCGACAGATTCACCGAAGGGTGGTTGGGATAGGGCACGTCGATCCGCTTCGCCTCAACCTCCGCCCTACGCTCCTGCCCCTTGAGGGCGTAGCCACAGTTGGAGCAGAACCTCGCTTCCTCGCCGACTTCCTTGCCACAATTAGGACAATGAAGCATGCTCGATACCCCTTGTATATTATTAGTTTCAAACAAGGAGCAGTTAAATCTTCCTGAAGGTTAAAAAAGGACTGGTTGTTAACCTTGACCTGCTTAGAAGGATAGAAAAAAGGTTTTCCTAGGTACCCAATCGGAAAAGGGAATTTCGCTTACCTTATTTGATGTATTTCCTCATGTGTTCTGGCGTCGCGTGGGGCAGCGGCAGGTCCTTCATGGTCTTGAAGCCGGGCTCGGCGTTGATCACGTGCGGGATCATGTTGGCCGTGATGGCGATCGTGCCGAAGTCGCCGTGGACGCATGGGGATATCCGCTGGCTGACGGGGGGTTCACCCTCGATGACGACGCTGTCGAACTCCTCCGGCGCGCCGATGTATGCCCGGAAGTCCAAGGTGATCAGGGCCTTTCCGGCCTTCATGCCGTAGGCCTTCTGCTTGGTGCCGGCGTTGTGTCCCTTCGAGACCTTGATGGCGTCGCTGGCGACGGCTTTATCCAGCACAACCGGCTCGGGGGTTTCGACCTTGATCTGATCCACGTCCCATGCAAGGGCGTCCGTGATCATCTTGATGGACTGCTCGAGGCCGACGTGGCCCGTGATCTCGTGGCTCTTGATCTTCCTCCTGAACTCCTCCACCGTGAGCCCCGCGCCGATCTTCGTCTGGAACGGGATCCTCCGGGTGGCGGCGTTCATCTGCCTCGTGACGTAGATCGTGTCGACCCTCGTGCAGGCGCCCGTCAGCGTGATGGGCAGCGTGTCCATGAGGAAGCCCGGGTTGATCCCCGTCCCGAGGAGCGTCGCGCAGTTCGACTCCGCCAGCACGTCGAGCTTCTTGGCGTACTCCCTGCCCTTATCAGTGTCGTACGGGTATGACAGCTCCTCGCACGTCGAGACGATGTTCACGCCGTGCTTGAGCAGCTGCTCGAACTGGCCGAATGTGTCCTTGAGGTAGGACATCGTGGTGTGCACGACCACGTCCGGTTTTGTCGACGAGATGACCTTGTCGACGTCGCTCGATATGACCACGCCCAGCTTCTTCCCACCGAGGACCTCGCCGAGGTCCTTCCCCACCTTGTTGGGGTCGATGTCGATGGCGCCCACGATCTCGACGCCCTTCTTCGTCAGGAGGTGCTCTGCGAGTCGACGGCCAATGACGCCGATTCCGAACGAGACGACCTTGACGTTCTCCAACTCGAATCGGTCTATAACACGGGATGGCAACCTTAAAGCTTACGCTGTCACGGCGAAGAGGGGCTGGACCGGCGGGCCGCGCTTTCCAGCAACGCCTTCCGCTTCTCCTCGGGGATACGACCCAGCTTCTTCATCTCTGCCGTGAAGTCCGAGATGAACTGGGGAAGCACCTTGAATATGGGCAACACCATGGGCCTGAAGCGGATCCGCTCCTCCTCGACGCCCAGCTCCCCGAGCTCGGCCTTCACCCTTTCTACGAGCCTCTCAGAGAGTTTCGCCTCTGGGCTCTCCTCCGTTTCGCAGATCATCACGCCGTCCGCCCCGTGTCCGAGCGAATCCAGCAGGATCGTCCATTCCAGGAGGGCCGTGGAGGGCATCCGCACGATCCTCATGTTCGTGGGATAGGAGATCCTCGATGTGCCCGCGTTGTCTGCAGCCGTATAGGAGATCTTGTCGTCGAAGAATCCCAGCAGCACGATGTCATCGCCCGCGTCGGAGATCAGGCCCCTGACCTCCCCCATCAACCCGTCGCGGGTGTAGTTCAGGATCTGAAGGCAGCCGGCCTCGCACGCAGAGACGCACGCGCCACACCCGTTGCACGACACGGGGTCCACCACGGGATTGGATTCCGAGACGCTGACCGCGCCCCTCGGGCAGACTTCCACGCATGCGCCGCAGCCGTCGCATGCGCCCGTCACCGACGCCTTGAACGGGCTGAGCCTCAGCCGGCCCTCGCCGACGAAGTTCGAGACGTGGGAGGCGGCCGCGCGCGCGTCGATGACGGAGTCGTGGATGTCCTTGGGCCCAAGCGCGACGCCGGCGGCGTAGATGCCCTCCCTGAGCGTCGAGATGGGGTCGAGCTTGGGATGCTTGCTCGCGATGAACAGGTCCTCGCCTAGCGGGATGCCGAGCCTCGAGGCGAGCGCGTCCGTGCCGCGCGACGGCTTGATCGCCGTGCAGAGGACGGCCATGTCGACCCTGTTCCTCAGCATCAGGCCGGTGTCCATGTCCTCGGCGATTATCTCTAGCTTGCCATCAGGCGTCGGCGTCACCTCCCCCGGCTTCCCGTGGATGAACTGGACGCCCTTCGACCGGCAGTCCGTGTAGAACTCCTCGAAGCCCCTGCCCGTCATCCTCATGTCCGTGTAGTAGATCCAGATCTTCAGGTAGGGGAGGAACTTCTTCAGCAGGATCGCCTGCTTTATCGAGTAGGGGCAGCAGAACGCGCTGCAGTACGGGACGCCACGGTGTGGGTCGCGAGAGCCGGCGCACAGGATGTACGCGATGCTCTTCACCCTGTCGCCGCCCTCCGTCTTCAGCACCTTACCCTCGGTGAGCTCGTTCTCGATGAGCCGCTCCATCTGGAGCGCCGTGATCACGCCAAGCTTCTCGGGATGGTACGCCTTGAGCCCGTCGTTGCCAATCAGGTCATAGCCCGTGGCCACGACGATGGCCCCAACCTTGAACTCGAGCAGCCGATCCTCCTCGTCGAGGTTAATCGCGCCGGCGGGACACGCCTCGACGCAGGTTCCGCACCGCTTGCAGCTCTCGAAGTCGATGGCGTACGACGACGGAACTGCCTGGGGGAACGGCAGGAAAACGGCTTTACGCTTGTACAGCCCTTCCTCGAACTCGTTGGGCACCTCGGTCGGGCAGACGGTTGCGCAGCGGCCGCACTTGAGGCACTTGTCGGCGTCGACGCCCCTTGGCCGCACCCTGACGGTGACCCTGTAGTTCCCTGGGCCGCCCGCCACGCTATCCACCTCAGCGTTCGTGAGCAGAGAGATGTTCGGGTCGATCTCGACCTCGGCCATCCTTGGGCTGAGGATGCACAGGGAGCAGTCGAGCGTCGGGAACGTCTTGCTCAGCTGAGCCATCCTGCCGCCGATGCTCGGGCGCCGCTCCACGAGGTTGACCTTGAAGCCCGCGTCGGCGAGCTGGAGGGCGGTGGTGATGCCCGCGATGCCTCCGCCGATCACGAGGACGTCGCGGGAGACATCGACCTCCGTGTCTTTCAGCGGCTGCAGGGTCCTCGCCCTGTTGGTGCCGGCGGTCACGAGTGCGATTGCCTTCTCGGTGGCGCCCCTGTCGTGGACCCAGCTGCACTGCTCCCTGAGGTTGACGTGCACGAGCTGGTAGCGGTTCACCCCCTCATCCTCGACGACGTTCCTGAACATCTCCTCGTGCATGTGGGGCGAGCAGCAGGCGACGACGACCTTGTCGAGCTTTTGCTTTCGGATTGAATCGCGGATCATCTGGAGGCCGGGCTTGGAGCAGAGGAAGTCCGTGACCCTGGCGGTGGTGACGTCGGGGGCGTCCTTCGCCGCCTCCCTGACCTTCTCGCAGTCGACCGTCCCCGAGATGTTCCCGCCGCACCTGCAGATGAATACGCCGATCACTTCAGGCACCCACCTTCTTCAGGAGACCATCCACCCCGATGGCGTTGACGTCGAAACCGAGCTTCTCGGGCCCGATCCCCAGCGCCAGACCCAGCAGCTGTGGGTAGTACAGGACGGGGACGCCGTAGCTCTTACCCGCCTCCTCAGCGATCAGCTTCTGGTACCGGTCGTACATGATCCCGCAGAACGGGCAGATCAGCACGAGGGCGTCGACCTGGAGCTGGGAGAGGGCTTCGAGCTTATTCCTGGTCATCTCCCTCGCAACCCTCTCGCCGACGGCGAGGATGGCCCCCCCGCAGCAGTCTTTCTTCTCGGCGTAGTCGACGCTCTGGGCACCCGTCGCCGCGACGAGGTCGTCGAGGCTGTGCGGGAACTCGGGATCGTCGAACCCTCCGAAGAGGCTGGAGGGCCTGACGTAGTGGCATCCGTAGTGAACGGCGACCCGCACGTCGTTCAGCGGGCGCTTGACCAGCCTCCTGATCCCGTCTGCGCCGATGTCCTCGTACAGCATGCGCGCGAAGTGGACGATCCGAGGGCTTTCGCCGCCGTACTCGACGCCCAGCTCGCGGTTCAGGAGCGCGTTGACCTTCGCCAGGGAATCGCCGTCCTTCTCGAGGGCGTGCTTCGCCCTGGTCAGCATCTCGCCGCACGCGGAGCACAGCGGGACGACGTCGAGGCCAGCCTCGGACGCCCGCTTCAGGTTGACGGCGGCCATCGACAGCGCCTTGACCTCGTCCAGGGGCTCCACGGGGAATCCGCAACACCCGAAATCAGCGTCGATCAGCTCTATGCCCAGGGCGCCGGCGACGGCGCGCGCCGACTGCTCGTAGTTCATCTGCCTGGCGGGGATCGTACACCCGAGGAAGACGCCGTACCTCAAGGGACTGCCCCCACGATCTTCTTGACGAAGTCGGGCTCGGCTTCGACGGCCGGCAGCCCCCTTTCCGCCCTCTCATCGGCGGTGAAGTCGTCCAGCGCGTACGCTCGGCCGGCCTTCGCCAGCAGTTCGAGGAGCTTCTTGAGGGGCGGCGGCGTCCTCCCCTCCGCCACGGCGATGTTCCTGAGGACGGTCATCACCTCGGGGGGCCTGACGTCCTGCGGGCAGCGCTCGTGGCAGAGGAAGCACATGGAGCAGAGCCAGACGAACTCGTTCCCAAGGATCTCATCCTTGAGGCCGAGCTTCGCCAACTTCATGATCCTCCTGGGGCTGAACCCGGCCTCTATCTCACGAACCGGACAACTGGCGACGCAGACCCCGCACTGGAAACATCTGCTCAGCTCCGAGGCCCCTAGCTCCGACGAGAGCCTGCGGAGGAAACGGGTGTCTGCTTCATCAAGATCGACGATATTCCCAGAGGTCATGGGTATCTCATTCTCCTCGTATGCCTTGATAATAAATCTTCGGCAACAGTGCTTTGTCTGAGGATACTTTGATGAAGTAACTTTTGGGCCGATTAATCATTGGCTAATTACATCCGATTCCGCCATATCTTGTTCAATATGGAGGCCAAAGTTGTGAGTCTACCCTCCAATCTAGCCAGCCTGAAGAATTTCATCCATACCGCTCTGAATTTCTGGTTTAGCATTTCACGCACATCGATGTCTGGGAAATTTAGAGGTAGATGGCAGGAGCGATCTCATTGAGAAATACGAGTCCTAATGAGATCTCTTTCTAGCATATGAGCTTCTTGCTGAAGCATAGTCGAGCGCCTGCGCGCGCATGCCTCCAGCTTTCTGAGTGCTACATCGACCGCCACAAGCAACGGGTCGTACAGGTCAGAGACCGCAGGACAGTAGGCAAGTTCTATGGAACTCAGCTCCTGAAGGGTCATCTTATGCTTGATGGCGAGGGCGATGATGTTGATACGCCAGTCTGTTCCACTATCGCCTATGGCCTGCCCACCGAGAACTCGACCCGTATCGGCGTCGGCTATAACTTTCACCGATATCTCCTTTGAATCGCACATCCATTTCGGCTTTATCGGCGTGTTCGCCTTGCCTGAGACGACTTTGAAACCCTGCTCCTCGGCTGTCAGTGTGTTGTAACCCGTGCAGGATATCTCCAAGTCACCCATGTAGGAAACGAAAGTGCCGAAGGCGCCGTCGTAGGTCATGTCTCCACCAGCAGCGTTCACGCCTGCAACGATGGCCTGCCTGAAGGCTGTCGTGGCCAGGGTCACGCTGATGGGCGTTTTATTGATGCCGCTGAATGTGAGGCAGTTGTCACCAACGGCGTATACGTCCTTGACGCTCGTCTGCATCCGCTCATCGGTGATGATCGCCCCCTTGCTCGTGGCTATTCCAGCATCCTCAGCAAGCTTCGATTCTGGTTCCACACCCACGGCCATGACAACCATGTTACAGGGTATGGTCTCACCGTCCATCAAGAAAGATTCTACGCAATCATCACCGTTTATCTTGTCTACGCTCCTCCCAAAGAGGACATTTATCCCCCGAGACTTAAGGTAGCAGGCGACGAGTTCACCCATGTCAGGGTCCAGGCTATCCGGCATTATTTCGGGTCTCCTCTTGGTGACAGATACCTCCAACCCTAGTTGCCTCAGGGCTAACGCTATCTCAAGTCCGATGGCTCCGCCACCAACAACCAATGCACTCTTACAGCTGAGAGCCGCTTTTCTGAGGGCCTCCCCCTCCTCGGGAGTCGAGACCACGTAGACGCCTTGCCCCAACAACTCCTTCGCCCCAGGGGTTGGGAGTATCTTGGGTCGACCGCCGGTTGCCAAGATGAGGGAGTCGTAATCAAGCCAAAAGAGCTCGCCTGTTTCCAGGTTCTTTACCTCTACCCGTTTCTCCTTTGTGTCGATGGAGGTTGCCTCGTGCCTCAGAAGCTTTCTTAGGTTCCTGGTCGTGGGGACGGTGTGCTTCAGGTCCTCAAAGTTTGCGACCTTCCCCTCTATTGCGTAGGGAATGCCGCAGGGGGAGAACATATCGTAATCGCGCCTCTCGATTATGGTCGTCTGAGCATTTCTGTCGGTCCTTGAAGCTGCCTTTGAACTGAATAGACCCCCCGTTCCCAGCCCAATAATGACGATCTTCCTACGATCTTCGTCGCATGAACTCAAAACAGCCCCCTCCGAACATCACTATGTGGCATAGCATCTTGATGGATTGCAATAGTTTCCAGGAAGGCGTCACCTGTTTTATTGAGCGTATATCTTGATATATGGATTATAATATTTAGTGATTTATTTTTGTTCGATTTTAGAATCATACGCAAACCTCATGTAATTATTGTGTTAGCACTTGATCGTCCCTTTTTTCAATAGTCAATAATCTTGCATTTATGATGTGATTAATATCATTGTTCATAGTATTATTCATAGTTATTTGTGGTATGTGAGATTCATTCATTTTCATTAATTCAAGCCTTTTTTCGCACTCTTTCGAGACGAGTCGTTGCATGAGATTACCATCCATTTCCGCTATGTTGAGAGCAAGTCTTACTTGGTTGTCACAGCCTGGACAGAATTGTTCAACCAATTCAAATATGCTTCTTATATAATCGAGCAATTTACCATATAGTTTGCTGAATCTTTCATCAATTTCCTCATTTTTTAGACCGGGACCGAAATATATTATATCATTTTCTGTGTTTGGATTATTCTCTTTCAATTATCTCTCTCCACCCTTTTCCTTTCCGTTTATTTTCGCAGGAATGAAGGCAATTAATCCCGATTATATCAAAAAGAACGACTAGTGTCAATAATGATTAAAGAAGTGGGCATAAAATGATAATAATTGCTAAAAGACATTGTATAAATAGTAATAATAATTTAAAAAGTTTCATATATATTAGTATAATTAAACCGAAAAAAATATAAATATTGTCTCCAAAACAAGCTTTGAATGTCAGAATCGATATACAATACGGAGAACCTCCAGCTTCTGGAGGAGCTTATCTCTGGCAATGTTGTGAGCGTAAATTTGAGTGAACTTTCCAGCTTCCTCGGTAAACACCGGAATACTATTAAGAAGAAGGTCGAAAATATTTTTAAATATAAGATTTTAGACCAGCCTGCTTTTCCATTCCTGAGCCTGTATAAAGTTTATCCTCTATTATCAATTATCAACATATTTATACCAGAATATGAGGAGTTTGCCTTCAAGTTCGAGAAATGGGTCAAAGAGGATCCACAAATATTCGCTGCCTTCAAACTGAGACATGAAGAATACAATACATTGTTATTTACATTTCATGAAGACATCACGAGTTACCAGCTGTGGATGGCCTCCCTACCCTCTATTTTGAAGGTGAATTATGGTATACCAGAAGAGCGTGCCAATTTAACATCATGCACATCATATTTTTCAAACCAGCTCATGATAAAATACAATCCCAGCACGGGAATAAATCTCATGGAGACGGATTTCAGGGAGAAAGGAAAACTATCCATTCACGATTACAGCCTTGATGAACTGGATCTTGGAATCTTAAGGTGCCTATTATCTGGCAAAGGCATAAAATTTAATCGGAGTTTGCTCTGCAACAAGACAAAGCTGCACCGAAAAACCATCGAAAGGCGCATATCCTCCTTCATAAAGGCGGGAGTAATTTCTGAGCCCGTGTGTCGATTCCCAAATTTTTTCGTACCTCCAAGCTATATCCTAACATATTTACTAATCGAACTCAAAAAAATGAACGAAAAAGTGATAAGGGAAATAATAATGGATCCTTGCATTCCAATAGCTATCCGAACCATTCATAATAAATACAATCTTCTCGTATTTGGGAATCATCGCAGTATAGAGGACCAAATAAAATGGGAAGAGGAATACCGGAAGAAATTCCCCGATTCCTTTGGGGGAGCACTCGTAACTTACCTCTCACCCGAGGCGACCATTTCGTTCAGCCAACAAATAGTGTCATTATGCTATATCAGGAAAAAAATGAATCTCGGCGATGCAGATAACCTCAGGAAAACCATAGAGACCCTGGGGCTGGCACGTTCACGCCTGATCTATGATCTCATAAATAGATGAATTTACTCTGAGTCAACGTAATGCCCCATAAGACCATCGTAGTCGTCTGATAAACCTCCTTGAGTTCACTCTAATATTTCATTAAGTTAGTATTGCCATTTGGGAGCCACCCGGTTAGGGAAACCGAGTCATCTTTCAACCCGAAGAGGATCATGAAGCTAGAGAAGCTCGATTTTCATGATCCTCATCGAGCCGAACCCACCTCGATCTCCCTGACGGGGTAGCTGCCGACGTATACGCCGCACTGGAAGCACCTGCTCAGGTCCGAGGCCCCCAGCTCGCTGGAGAGCCGCCTCAAGAAGCGCGCATTCGTCTCGCTGACATCGACGACGCCCTCGGGACACATGCGTATCTTAGCCTCCTTATTCGCCCAAGTAATAAATCTTAATACCCCGAATGATCGGCGCAGAATCCGTCCATGATTAGATTTTAATACGATCACTTGTGTTCCTAATAGAAGGCTGGATGCCCAAAATTCAACGCAGGTGAGGCAATGTCTGCAAAGGTTCTGGGGAAGGACAGGCTCGCGGATCTCGTCGCGCATCTCGCGAGGGATTTCACCGTGCTCGGACCCACGCCGAGGAGGTCTGATGTCTCGTTCCGTGAGATATCGTCGGCGGAGGAGTTGAAGCTGGATTACAGGACCACGACGATGCCGCCGAAAAAATTTTTTCACCAGAAGGAGGTCCTCCTGACCTACGATTCCAATGGGAAGTTCATGGCACCCGAGCTGTACGTCGAGCGCCCGATCCTCTTGCTCGGCGTGCACCCCTGCGACCTCAACGCCATGCTGAGGCAGGACCGCCTCTTCTCCAAGGAGTACGAGGACCCGTACTACCTGAGGCGCCGAAAGAATTCAGCCGTGGTCGCCCTCAACTGCACGGAGGTGGGCGAAGACTGCTTCTGCGCCTCATTAGGGACGGGCCCGAGCGCAGAGGAGGGGTTCGATCTGCTGATGACAGATATAGGCGACAGTTACCTCATCGAAGTAGGCTCGGAGACGGGGCTGAGCATGCTCAAGGGCTTGGGCCTGCGAGAAGCGTCGAACGAGCACCTGAAGGAGAAGGAGCGGCGGGCGAAGGCGGCGCTCGGCAAGTTCACGAAGATCTACAACGCCGAGGGCATGGGCGACCTGGCGTCGAGGAGCCCCGATCACGCCGTGTGGACGCTCATCGGAGAGAAGGGCGGCCTGGCCGGCTGCTTCGCATGCCTGTCGTGCGGCAACTGCAGCCTTGTGTGCCCCACGTGCTACTGCTTCGAGGTCACCGACACGCCCGACCTATCCCTCGGGCGGGGCGTCAGGGGGCGTGAGGTGGACTCCTGCCAGCTCCTCGAGTACGCCGAGGTCGCGCTGAGCGGCAACTTCAGGGCGGACCGGAAGGGCCGCATCCGACACTGGATGACGTGCAAGTTCGGGGCGGCGGGCGGCCAACTCGAGTCGAGCTGCGTCGGGTGCGGGCGATGCATCCACTCGTGCCCGGCGCACATCGACATCACCGAGGTGGGGAAGAGCCTCAGGGGGGAGCGGTGACGGAGAATCCGCTGATGCCCCGGCCTGCCGTGATCCGATCGATCACGGAGGAGACCCACGACACGAAGACCTTCGCCTTCGAGTTCGTCGACGGCGGACCGAAGGGCATGGAGTTCGTCGCCGGGCAGTTCGCCATGCTCTCAATCCTCGGCTACGGCGAAGCTGCCATCTCCATAGCGTCCGATCCGGACAATCCTTCGCCCCTCGCCCTGTCGGTCAGAGGTGTCGGAAGCGTCACGAACGCCCTGTTGAGGCTCGAGGAAGGGGACGAGGTCGGAATACGAGGCCCGTACGGCAACGGATGGAACTTGAAGGAGGCCGAGGGAAAGCGCGTCCTCATGGTGAGCGGCGGGTGCGGCTGCGGCACCACGCGGCCCATCATCCTCGCGCATAGGAATAACGGGAATTGTCTCAGGTCGCTGGAGGTCCTGCACGGGGCGAGGACGCCCGGCGACATCATCTTCAGGAAGGACTACGAGGAGACGTGGCCGAAGATCCCGAACACTAAGATTCTGCTGTCCGCGGATATGGTTCCGCGCGGGCAGTCCTGGAAACACACGGTCGGCGTCGTGACGACCCTGTTCGACAAGATGGAGACGGGGCCCAAGGACAGCTTGGTCTTCATCTGCGGGCCCGAGATCATGATGAAGTTCGCCGCTCTGGGTCTGCTCAAGCGCGGCTTCTCCCCGAGCCAGATCTTCTGCTCCATGGAGCGGCGCATGCGGTGCGGCGTTGGCCTGTGTGGCCACTGCCAACTGGGCTCTAAGTACGTCTGCAAGGACGGCCCGGTCTTCAGCTACGCCGAACTTACGAGTCTCCCGGATCATATCGTGAGGGGTGGCTGAGTTGAAGCTACGCTGCGGCGTCTTCAAGTTCACGGGCTGCACGGGCTGCCAGATGGAGCTGCTACGCCTCGAGGACGAGCTGCCGCAGCTCCTCGAGATGCTGGACATCGCCTACTGGCGGATGGTGACGTCGAAGGAGTGGGAGGGGAGCCTAGACGTGGCCCTTGTCGAGGGGTCCGTCTCGACGCCGAGGGAGCTCAGAGAGATCAAGGAGATCAGGGAGCGCTCCGGGACGCTCGTCGCCTTCGGCGACTGCGCCATCGCTGGCTGCATCCCCTCCATCAGGAACTTCGTCAGCCAGCGGGATGCGGAGAAGAGGGTGTACGAGCATCCCGCCTGGATCGAGTCCATCGGTGTGCGAGGCCTCGCCGAATACGTGGACATCGACGTCACCCTCCCCGGCTGCCCGCCCCACCGGAACACGATCCTGGAGGTCGTCAAGGCGGCGGCCCTCAGGAGGAGGCCCTACCTCAGGCACCACGCCGTCTGCGTCGAGTGCAAACTGAAGGACAACGGCTGCCTCCTGACTGACGACGGGCGCCCGTGCATGGGCCCCGTTACTAACGCTGGCTGTGGTGCCATATGCCCGAGCCTCGACCGCGACTGCGAGGGATGCTACGGGCCCATGAGCGCCCCCAACCCAGAATCGCACGCCCAGATACTGACGGAGCTGGGCCTATCCCCCGACGACGTCAAGCGGAAGTTCAGGAAGTACGCGGGCTGGTCCCAGGAGTTCAGGAGGGAGGCGGAGTAGATGTCGGACCGCAGCGTCAACGTCGACTACATCGCCCGGGTCGAGGGACAGGGCGCGATCGACATCCTAGTCTCAGGGGAGGGCGAGCTCAGGGACGTGAAGGTGCGCGCCTACGAGCCACCACGCTTCTTCGAGGCGCTGATGGTCGGCAGGAAGTACCACGAGGTGATGGAGCTGGCGGCGAGGATTTGCGGCATCTGCCCCGTGAGCCACGAGGTCACCGCCCTCAGGGCCGTCGAGGACGCCCTGGGCCTCGAGGTGAGCGACGCGACCAGAAGGATGCGGAAGCTCCTCGCCATGAGCGCCGTTATCAGCAGCCACGCCCTCAGCATCTACTTCCTGACGCTTCCCGACTACTTGGGCACAAGGGATATGCTGGAGGCCGCCAAGAAACACGGAGCGCTCCTCAAGAGGGGCCTCGCGCTGAAGAAGCTCGGGAACGACCTGACGGAACTCATCGGCGGCCGCTCCGTTCACCCGGTCACGGCCGTCGTCGGAAGGTTCACCAACACGGTCACGAGGGCCGAGGCCGATGGCGTGAGGCGCCGGCTCGTGGAGGCGAAGGACGACGCGCTGGAGACGGTATCCCTTCTTGGTAACTTGGAGATCCCGAAGTTCTCCAGGGAATGCGAGCACGTCGCCCTCAGCAAGCCGGACGAATATGCCTTCAACGAGGGTTTCCTGGCGTCGACGGGGGGCATCCACGCCCCCCAGAGGGAGTACAGGAGATACATAGAGGAGAAGCAGATCCCGCATTCCACGGGCAAGCACTCAACGGTGAAGGGGAGGGGCTCCTTCCTCGTCGGCCCCTTGGCCAGGGTCAACATCAACTTCGATAGGCTCTCGCCGGACGCAAGGAAGGCCGCGAGAAGTGCTGGGTTCAAGGCACCCAGCTTCAATCCGTTCCATTCGCCGATGGCCCGAGCCCTGGAGATCGTGCACTGCGTCGACGAGTGCGTCGAGATCCTTAACACGATGCCGTACTCGGAGAAGGAGCCGGCGATCAACGTCAGGGCGGGCGACGGCTTCGCCATCACCGAGGCGCCGCGCGGCATCAACTACCACAACTACGCCCTAGACCGGAACGGCGTCGTCACTAGAGCCGACATCGTGCCGCCGACGTGCCAGAACTACGCGAACATGGAGATGGACCTCTGGAAGCTCGTGCCCGAACTGCTGGACCTGCCGGACGAAGAGATTGCCCACAGGTGCGAGATGCTCGTCAGATCCTACGATCCCTGCATCTCCTGCTCGGTCCACTCCATTAGGATTCACGAGGTAAAATAGATACGGGGCTGCGTCTGTGGGTCACGATCCTATCATATTTCCCAGCGTCGGTGGATGGTCATAAGGGTTTCAGGTTTTATCATTTTCAGAAGTCTTGCGGGTGTTTGATGGTTATTTACATCTGAGGGCTGATTTAAGCCTCTGTGCGACTCGGCTTTGTTGAATAAACCCATCCATGAAATGTTGTAATCTGAAGGAGGGGCGTGCTTGATTCATTGAGTTCTTGCGTGGATCCGTGCATGGCCATGAGATCAGGGAGACTCTCGCTCAGTCTTCTCCATCCGGACTGCACACACCTTGAGCTCGGGTATCTTAGATATGGGGTCAAGCGCAGCGTTGGTTAGGAGGTTGGCGGCGGCCTCCGAGAAATGGAACGGTATGAAGATTGAGCCCTCGGGTGAGCGCCCCGTCACAACGGCCTTCGCCACGATCACGCCCCTTCTGGACTCGACCCTTACATCGTCCCCGTCCTCCACTCCCAGACACCTTGCGTCTTCGGGGTTGATCTCAACCAAGCACTCCGGGATTAAAGTGTCGAGGACCTCGGACCTTCTGGTCATTGTCCCCGTGTGGAAGTGCTGGAGCAGCCTCCCCGTGGTGAGCAGGAGGGGGTACTCTTCGTTGGGGTACTCCGCTGGCGGGATATACTCAACGGCGTGGAAACGCCCCCTCCCGCGGGCGAACTGATCCCTGTACAGGAACGCCGTCCCAGAGTGATTCATGCTAAGGCATGGCCACTGGAGGCCGCTACCCTCAAGCCTATCGTGGTGGACCCCTCCGTATATAGGAGTCAGAGCTGCGATTTCGTCCATTACATCGGATGAGGAACCATAACTCATCTTGTAGCCCATCCGGCCAGCGAGTTTACAGACGATCTCCCAGTCGGGTAAGCTTCTGCCTACGGGCTCTATGGCCTTCCTGATTATCTGTATACGACGGGCCGTGTTCGTGAAGGTCCCGTCCTTCTCTGCGAATGACGTAGCGGGCAACACGACGTCGGCTATCTGTGCGGTCTCTGAAAGGAAGATGTCCTGGACGACGAGGAACTCCAGCTTACCGAGGGCCTCCCTGACATGGTTCAGATCGGGGTCGCTCATCAAAGGGTTCTCCCCCATCACATAGAGCCCCTTCAGGTCGCCATTGCAAGCCGCATTGATCATCTCCACGACGGTAAGGCCTGGCTTACCGCTGAGGGGAACACCCCAAGCCTCCTCAAACTTGATCCTTGCGGCCTCGTCGTCGATCGACTGATAACCAGGATATACGTTAGGAAGCGCGCCCATGTCACAGGCCCCCTGAACGTTGTTCTGCCCCCGTAGCGGGTTGACTCCTGTGGACTCTCTACCCACGTTCCCCGTGAGCATGGCAAGGTTCGCCGTTGACAGCACGTTGTCTGTACCGGTGACATGTTGCGTGATGCCCATACTGAAGACTATGGAGGCCTTTTCGGCGTTCCCGAAGAGGATCGCCGCCTCCCTGATCTTGTCCGCGGGTACCCCAGTAATCTCCTCGACAAGGTCCGGCGTGTATCTCTCAACCGTACTCCTGAACTCCTCAAAGTTCTCGCAGCGGCTCCGTATGAACCCCTCGTCGTGCAGGTCTTCCCCGATGATGATGTTCATAAGGCCGTTCAACAGTGCTACGTCAGTGCCGCCCCTCTGCCTCAACCAGACTGTAGCGTGGTCGACGAGGTCTATCTTGCGGGGATCGGCGACTATCAGCTTCGCCCCCCTCTCGGCGATGGCCTGTTTTATGTACATGGCGATGATCGGGTGGTTCTCGGTGGTGTTGGATCCGGTGACGAAGATGACGTCGGCGCCCAGCAGCTCCCTGATCGAGTTCGTCATGGCACCAGAGCCGAAGGCCTTCGACAATCCGGCGACAGTGGGTGCGTGACAGAGCCTGGCGCAATGGTCTACGTTGTTATTACCGAAACATATGCGCATGAATTTCTGGAAGACGTAGTTGTCCTCGTTAGTGCACTTGGCTGATGCGAGGCCAGCCAGAGCGTTGCTGCCGTACCTTTTTTTCAACTCCTGGAATTTTGAGGCGACCAGATCCAGCGCCTCTTCCCATGTGGCTGGCTCGAACTTGCCTTCCCGTTTTATCAGAGGAGTGATGAGCCGGTCTGGGGAGTTCACCCAGTCGTAGCCGAAACGCCCCTTGACGCATAGGCTCCCCATGTTCTCTACGCCGCCTTCTGCGCCCCTCACCTTGACTATCCGCCCGTCTTTGACGTACAGCTCTACGGTGCAGCCCACGCCGCAGTAAGGGCAGGTGGTCTCCACACGCTTCAGCTCCCACCACCTCCCCATGAACCTCGACTGCTTCTCTATCAAGGCGCCCGTGGGGCACACCTGCAGGCACTCTCCGCAGTAGGTGCAGTCGGTCTCGACGAGCGGCTGGCTCATACCCGACGCGACCCGGACATCGCTCCCGCGTTCCACGAAGCCCAGGATGTGTTCAATCCTCTCATCCTGGCAGGCGGCGATACACCTGCCGCAGAGAATGCACTTACTGGGGTCGCGGATGATAGCCGGGCTGGAACTGTCAACTGGATCGTCGGGCTCAACGATCTCGAAGCTCAGACTGTCCATGTCGATCTCCATATCGTATGCTAGGTCCTGGAGATCGCAGTTGCCGTTGCTCTCACACGTGAGGCAGTGGATCTTGTGCCTCGTGAGAAGCAGCTCCACCACCATCCTACGGGCCCGTCTGACCCTTTCGCTGTCGGTACGAACGATCATGCCCTTCCTGATGGGCGTGGCGCACGACGCCTCTAATCGCGGAACCCCCTCTATCTCGACGACGCAGACGCGGCAAGCCCCCGTTATAGGAAGTCGGGGATGGTGGCAAAGGGTTGGGATGTGTATGCCATTCTCCTTGGCAGCCTCAAGTATGGTCTGACCGGACCTACCTGAGACCCTTCTCTCGTTGATTGTTAACTCAACCTCGCTCACATCAGACCACCTATTCCATCAGCTTCCTATCGCAGTGGAGGCACCTTTTCGCCTCCTCGATGACGTCGTTCAAGGTATAACCTTGTTCGACCTCTCTGAAGCCCAGGGCCCTCTCCTCTAGGGGGAGGAGGAGGGCTTCTACTCTCCTCTGCTCGACTATTTCTGCTTCCAAATCGAATGGGATTTCATCGATCCTTGCCTGTTTTCTAGTGACCTCGACCAGCTTTCCGCTGCCGCCCAAGAACTTGTCGATGGCCAAAGCAGCCTTTATTCCATCTGCTATTGCCTCGACGACCGTCGCAGGTCCCCTAACAACGTCTCCTCCGGCGAAGACGCCCGCTTTACTGGTCTCCATGGTGTCCTCGTCCACAATGAGAGTTCCTGATCGGGTCGTAGAGATCTCTCCCTCGCTGGCGAAGAAGAAGAGATCAGTAGTCTGACCAACCGCGACAATGACCGAGTCGACGTCCACCGTAAACTCCTGACCTTCGACAGGCACGGGCCTTCTTCGACCGCTGCTGTCGAACTCCCCTGGCCTGAGCTGGGCGCACAACATCTGTGCTGCCTTCCCACCTTCACCCTGGATTTTCGTCGGCATGGCCATGAACCTGAACCTGACACCTTCGTTCTCAGCCTCGGTCACCTCCTCGTCTGTCGCGGTCATGTCCTCCCTCTCTCTTCGATAGTACACTGCGACTTCTTTTACCCCGAGCCGGATCGCCGACCTGGCGGAATCGATGGCAGTGCTACCTCCACCGATGACCGCAACCTTTTCGCCAAGGCCGACCTTCTTTCCGAGGTTGACGTCTATCAAGAACCGTACACCCTCGTGGACTCCCTCAAGGTCTTCACCCTGGATCCCCAGAGCCCTGCTACTCTGTGCACCTACGGCCAGATAGACAGCCTTGAACCCCTGTCCGAAAAGATCGTCGAACGTGAAGTCCTCCCCCAGACGCTGGTTTGTCTTGATCTCGACGCCGAGTTCGCGTATGGCATCTATATCGGCTTTGAGGATGTCCTTGGGAAGCCGATAATCGGGTATGCAAACGGCCATCATTCCTCCGGCCACTGGCAATGCCTCGAAGACGGTGGTCTCATAGCCCATCATAGCCAGGTGGTAGGCGGCGGTCAACCCTGATGGCCCCGAGCCCACGACAGCCACCTTCACCCCTCTCGGGCTACTTTGATAGGGCGTAGGAGCGACACCTATATAGTCTGAGACGAACCTCTTGAGCAATCGCAGGGCTACTGGGTCATCGGTATCGCCGCGCCTGCACTTGAACTCGCAGGGGTGGGTGCAGATGCGTCCACAGACGGAGGGGAAGGGGTTCCTCTCCCTGATCAGTGACAGGGCCTCTCCGAACCGGCCCTCTGAGATCAAGGCCACGTATCCATGGGTATCTAGGCCTGCTGGACAGGCATTCTGGCAGGGGGAATCGAACAGGGCTTCGCAGACCCCTGCAGGGCACTTCTTGTACTTGATGTGGGCCTCGTACTCGTCCCTGAAGTACCTGAGTGTTGATAGAACCGGGTTGGGGCCCGTGCGACCGAGCCCGCAAAGCGCCGTGTCCACGATTATGTGGGCTAACTCCTCTAGCCTTTCTATGTCGCCCTCCCTACCCTCGCCTCCGGTTATCCTTTCAAACATCTCCAACATCCTCTGGAAGCCCTCACGGCAGGGAGTGCACTTCCCACAGGATTCGCTCAGGCAGAACTCTAGGAAGTACCTGGCTATGTCTACCATGCAGGTGTCCTCATCCATCACCACAAGGCCACCTGAACCCATTATGGCACCCAACTCGTCAAGGGTTTCGTAGTCCGCTCTCACGCTCAGGTGTTCCTTTGGGATGCAGCCACCAGACGGACCACCGCTCTGAACGGCTTTGAAATCTTTTTTTCCTCGGCATCCACCTCCGATGTCGTAGATTATTTTCCCCATCTCGGTCCCGATTGGGACTTCGATCAGCCCGGTGTTCTTGATGTCCCCAGCAAGGGAGTACATCTTCGTCCCACCGCTCCTTTCGGTTCCAAAGCTACGGAACCATTTGGCACCTTCCCGGATTATCATGGGGACGTTGGCAAGGGTCTCCACATTGTTCAAAGCAGTAGGCTTCCCCCAGACCCCCTTCTCTGCTGGGAAGGGGGGGCGAGGCCTGGGTACTCCCCGTTTCCCCTCTATGGAAGCCAAGAGTGCGGTCTCCTCGCCACAAACGAAGGCCCCAGCACCCATGCGTAGTTCTATGTTGAAGCTGAAGCCTGACCCCATGATGTCGTTACCGAGCAGCCCCCAGTCTTTCGCCTGCTCGATGGCCTTTCTGAGCCGACTTACCGCGAGGGGGTACTCCGCTCTGATGTATATGTATCCGTTATGAGCACCGATGGCGTAACCCGCTATAGCCATACCTTCTATGAGGCTGTAGGGGTCTCCTTCCAACAGGCATCTGTCCATGAAGGCGCCTGGGTCGCCCTCATCTGCGTTTGCTACGATATATTTTGGCTCAACTTTCGCTGTCTTCGTGAATTGCCATTTTAGACCGGTTGGGAACCCGGCCCCACCCCGCCCCCTGAGCTGGGAAGACTTAATCTCTTCTATTACGTCCTCAGGGGTCATAGATGTCAAAACTTTTAACAATCCCTTGTAACCATCGAGGGCGATATACTCCTCTATCTTGGTAGGATCTATCTGACCGCAGAAACTGAGGAGGTTCTTTGTCTGATGCTTGAAAAAGGGTATTTCCCTCATGAGGGGGATTACATCGCCGTCGTCTGGGTTCTTATAAAGCAGCCTCTCGACGAACACCCCATTCAGAATATGCCCCTCTATGAGTTCACCGGCGTCCACTGGTTTCAGACCCTGGTATAGGACCCCGTCGGGCTGTACTAAGACAACTGGCCCAGAACCACAGCAGCCGATGCACCCAGTTCCCACGACCCTGACTTCTCCAGATAAATTGCGCCTTTCAAGCTCATCCAACAGAGCGTCCCGAATGGCTTCACTCCCAGATGAAATGCACCCAGCGCCGAGGCAGACGAGTAATTTATACTTGTATCTACCATTTGTCGCCTCTACCTCCGCCCTGACGGCATCGAGATCCGATTGGGATTTAATTATAACTTCTAATACCCCCACGAGTCTACTCATACTTTGAGATTATCTCTGGAATCTTAGTGACAGCGACGTGACTATAGAGATCGTCGTCGATTGTCACAACAGGTGACAGGGCACAGGCACCGACGCAGCGAACGACCTCGAGGGAAAATCTCCTATCCTCCGTGATTCCTCTATCCTCAATTTTCAAAAGATCTTTCAAAATACCCATGATTCTTTTCCCACCCCTCACATAGCAGGACGTCCCTAAACAGACGTTAATCGTATGCCTACCCTTGGGCACCATAGTAAAAAGATTGTAGAAGGTCACAACCCCGTACACTCTTGTGAGGGGCACGTTGAGCCCCCTTGCAATCTCGGCCTGTACATCCTTGGGAAGGTAACCAAAGGCCTCTTGAGTCTGATGTAAGACTTCGATAAGGGACTCCGGTTTACCTCGGTGTTTTGCGATGATCCCATCCAATTTCGCTGCATTTTCCTCATTAGCCAGTATCGATTCCATGTCGAAACAGATCCTTTTACGCGCGCGCACGTGCGTACACATCCGTTCCAGGGTGCCCCGCGTCCGGGCAAGGCCATTTTATGCCTGTTTCCTCGAGCCTGCTGTAGCCGATGCCGCCGTATATGGGAACCAGCCTCGCGATCTCGTCCATTATCTCCTCAGATGAGCTATGGTCGAGCGCGCGTATCGGGAATATCATAGGCGGAGCCTTCTTCGTAGCAGCGATATACTGATACATATATCTCCGAAAGAATTGAAAAAAGGTATGGTTTGCGCTGCTGCCCGTTCAATCTCAACGCGCGCGTATTTAATGATATCATCCATGTTCACGAATTGCGAAAAGTTCACGGATCATAGAAATCGTTCGAGATCGTGGGATGAAGAATTTGACTCACTAAATCGTTTTTCAGGCGCGGGGCGGCTCCGATCGCGGGATCGGAACCCAGGAACCGAAGAACATATATATCTCGCGATGATGAGAGATTATTTCGTTGGCTTCATAGCCATAACTTGAGGGAGAAATTGGAGGAGCTCGACGAGCCCCCGGATAAATCCCATCGGATCGGACGGACCGTCTTCCTGCGTTCTCGAAACATCGAGCCTCTGATAGGTTGCAGGAGGCTATACCTGAAGTTTGAGGGCGGCAACCCCTCTGGGACGCATAAGGACAGGGCGTCCCTCGCCTGCCTCGTGCTAGCGAGGGAGATGGGATTCGACTCTCTGGCGATAGCGACCTGCGGCAACTTCGGCGCATCGTTCGCCCACCTATCGCGCGACTTCGGGATAAGCACGCACGTGTTCATCCCCAGCGGCTACCACACGGGGCGGATCGACGAGATCGCGCAGCTGGGCAGCGTCATCCACCGGGTCGATGGAACCTACGAGGACGCGATCGGCGTCGCCTCCATCGAGGCGAGGGACCACGGGTGGTACAACGCCAACCCCGGCGAGGAGCTGAACACGAAGGCGTCGCTCGAAGGCTACGCCGGCATGGCACACGAGATCTACGCCAGTTTAGGCCACGTTCCCGACGCTGTCGCCGTGCCGGTTGGGAACGGCACGACCCTCGCGGGCGTCTACCACGGCTTCAAGACCCTGTACAACGAGGGTAAAGCCAGCGGAATCCCTCGGATGATCGCCGCTAGCACGCCGCTCGGCAACCCTGTCGTCCGGAGCTTCCTGAGTGGAAAGAGGGTCATGGAGGACATTTCGCCCGCCGATATCAAGGAGACCGCCCTCAACGAGCCCATCGTCAACTGGCACTCATTCGACGGACAGCTCGCGCTGGACGCCCTCTGGGACAGCGGTGGTTGGGCCGCCTACGCGTCCGACTGGAGGATGCTCAAGTTCTCGAGGATGCTCGCACGAGAGGAGGGGCTCATGGTGCTGCCCGCGTCGGCCTCTGCCCTCGCCGCCATCGACAGCTACGTCAAGGCGAAAGGCCCTACCGAGGCCGGCAGCTGCGTCGCCGTCCTCACCGCCAGAAAGCCCGTTCCAATGCGAACTAGGAGACCAAAATAGCCGAGGCCGCGCGGAACGTGTCTGAACTGATTATAGAGGCAGAACAGACCAGGACAGGTCTGGACATACATTTCAGAGGCGCCACGTACAGCATCTCGTACCCGGGCGAGTTCTGGGAGAGGTACCCCAGGGAGGCGAGGGACATCCTCTTCGACAACCTCGTCTACTCCCAGACCGTCCACCTGCCGCTGACGCTCGGCGCGAAGGGGATCAGGTACAACGTCTCGCCCCCCTACTTCGGGACCCAGTTCTTCCAGAACCTCGTCATGGACTTCCCCAGCTGCGCCGACGTCGACCAGACGAAGACGTCGGAGATCCTGAAGGCGTTCATGGACATGAAGGTCAGCTTCAGGGACTACGACATCAAGATCCCGCGCCACGTCGAGGAGACGAGGGACGACTCCTCGGTGGTCAGCATCTCCTTCGGCAAGGACAGCCTCTGCACCTGGGCCGTCTGCGACGAGATCGGCCTCAACCCCCAGCTCTGCTACGTCGTGGAGCCCTCGCTCACGTACGAGGAGAAGCACAAGATTGTGCTGGGCGAGGCGTTCCGCAGGGAGTTCGGCGTCGAGCTGAACAAGATCGTCCACACGGCGGGCAGCCTGCGGGACGGCATCCACCTGGGCGTCGGGAAGACGGAGTTCGGATGGGGCCTCCAGTCGACGGAGTACGCGCTCATGATCCTGCCCATCGCCCACCAGTTCAAGTCGCGGTACATCCTCATCGGGAACGAGCAGAGCTGCGGGGAGTACTACTACGACCGCGAGGGCTACATCTGCTACCCCGCGTACGACCAGTCCCACGTGTGGACGGTGCAGATCGACTCGATGACGCGGCAGATGACGGGCAGCGGAGTCAGGACGATGAGCGTCATCGAGCCCCTTAACGACATCGCGGTCGTCTACGTGCTCAACAAGCGGTACCCCGACGTGGCGAAGTACCACATGTCGTGCTTCGTGGAGACTGAGGCCGGCAGGGAAAAGCGGTGGTGCCAGGAGTGCTCGGTGTGCAGCAAGATGTACCTCCTCATCGTCGCGTCCGGGTTCGACCCGAAGACGGTCGGGCTGGATCGGAACATGCTGACCAAGGAGTGCAGGGACTACTTCTCCCTATTCGGGGGCAAGAGCGTCCAGACCTACTCCCTCACCGGCAGGGGGCGCGACGAGCAGCTCTTCGCCTTCTACCTCGCCTGGAAGAGCGGTGACAGGAGCGACTTGGTCAGGGAGTTCGCGAGGCGATTCCTCGACGAGGCGAAGGAGCGCGAGGACGAGCTCTACAAGACGTTCTTCGGCATCCAGGACAGCATCACGATGCCTACCCACGTCAGGGCTAAAGCCGTGAGCATCTACAAGGAGGCGCTCGGCGATTTCATCTAGCGTCAGGCGCCTGTTGAGGGTCGCCTTCGTCTGCAACACGAGGCGCCAAGAGGACGAGTTCCAAATCGAGTATGACCCGCCGGATACCATCGAGAAGATCAGGCACGGCGTAGAGAAGGCCGGGTACGAGTACCTGTTCATCGAGGGCGACGAGGGCGCGCACGAGGAACTGAAGAGTCTGAGGCCCGACATCGTGTTCAACCGCGCCGAGGGGATCCGCGGCGAGAGCCGGGAGTCGCACATCCCCGCGTCCTGCGAGATGCTGGGCATCCCGTACGTCGGTTCTGGCATCCTGTCCACGGCGATCTGCCTCGACAAGCCGACGACGAAGATCATCCTCGAGTTCCACGGCGTCAGGACCGCCCCATTCCAGGTGCTGTCGGCGGTCGACGAGCCTCTGAACCCCGGGCTCAGGTTCCCGCTCATCCTGAAGCCGAGCCACGAGGGCTCGAGCATGGGGATCAACTGGGACAACGTCGTGCGCGACGAGGCGTCGATGAGGAGAAAGCTGGGCGAGATGCTGCAGGCCTACAAACAGCCGATCCTGGCGGAAGCCTTCATAGACGGGAGGGAGTTCAGCGTCGGCATCCTGGGCAACTACGGTCCCGGCGAGGAACCCCTTATTCTTCCGATATTCGAGATGGATTTCTCCCGACTGCCCAAGGAGGTCGGCAACGTGCTCGGCCAGAGGGTGAAGACGGTCTACGACACCTACAAGAACTACATATGCCCAGCCAGGATCCCCGAGGAGCTCAGGCTGAGGCTCGAGGACATCTCAAAGAGGGCCTTCAAGGTGCTGAACTGCAAGGACTTCGCCCGACTGGATTACAGGATGGACAAAAACGGTGAGATCTATTTCCTGGAGATCAACCCGCTGCCCGGCATAGACTACGACGCCACGAGGGAGGACGGCCTGAGCTTCTACCCGGTGATGTTCTACGCGGCCGGCATGGACTTCGACGGGATGGTCAAGGAGGTGCTCGAGGCGGCGCTGAGGCGCTACAACATGCTCGGAGGGAGCCGATCTTGCTGACATACCAGGTCCTCTCCTATAAAAGAGTCATAGATTCTGCCGTGGAGGCGCTGACCGAGTCGCTGGGCCAGACGTGCCGCATCGTCATCAAGAGGAATCTGGATAAAGAGTCGATCCGCTGCATCGAGAGGATCGAGTCCAAGGCATTCCGACCTGACTTAAGGTATACGGTGGAGGAGATCGCTTCAAGGGGAAGGACTTCAGACTTCTTCCTCCTCTTCGTGATGCGCGCGTACACGCCGATCGCCTTCCTTTACGGCTACCGGGACCCCTCGGACAGTTCGATCTTCTACCTCGACTCGGTCGCGACCCTCGTCGAGGGCAGGGGTGTGGGCTCGACCCTCATCTCCCTCGCATTACTGCACAGCCTGGAGTCGGGATATGACCGGGTCACGCTTCGGACCGAGGAGCAGGACGAGAAGGGCAGACGGCTCAGGGGCTTCTACCAGAACCTGGGCTTCGAGGTCTACCCGTGCAACCCGTCGGAGGGCGTCGGGATGCGGATCAGGCTCGACCTGAGGGGCGTGCTGACGCTGTTCGAGAGGGCGATCAGCAGGAAGGTGGCGCCGAAGGCGGAGGTCGTGCCCCTCGTGCCCGTGCCGCTGACCTACCTGCTGAACAGGGCATAGAATATCAGCCATCGCCCTATTTTTCCAAATCATTCAGACGCAGGTAGATGTAGCCATCTCTAACGCGCCTTTGGGGCGACCTTGATTAATTATTTATGCGCGAGGAGACACTTCGAGTTTCATGCTGTACTTCTCCTACGGGTCGTTCCTCGACTTCGATACCTTGAGGAGGCACTGCCCGGGCGCCCGGTTCGTGGCGAGGGCGGTCCTCCCGAACTTCGAGGTCCAGTTCAACTACATGTCGAAGACGTACAACGCGGGCGTCACAGGCGTCGAATTCGCGCCGGGGAAGGTCGCCCGCGGCGTCGTCTATGATGTCCCTGAGGACGAGATGTAGCACCTCGACGTTGTCGAGGCGGTCCCACATGGATTCTACTACCGCCAGAGGGTAATAGTCGTGGACGAGAAGGGAAAACTCTTCGAAGCCGCAACGTACAGTACAACCCAACCTTCGGGACCATATAAATCATCGTGGCGTTACGTGGGGCTCATGCTGAAGGGGGCGAGAGATCATGATCTAGACCCTGACTATATTAAAAACCTTGAAAGATTGTTTGAAACTCTAGAATAAGCTAATAATCAAATATTAAATAATTAATTACAACCATTAGGGAGTTATCGTTTTTAATTTTTTCAGGGCGTCCTTTGCCTCTGGATTAATGCACGTCATTCCCTCTCTTTGCGCTGCCCTACATAAGCCCTTGTCAGAGCATATCAGAACCAGCTCCTCTTTCACCGTTTCCAGCGTCTTTTTTAGATTTATAGCCCCCGCAAGCTGTACGCAGTCAGCTGACGGCAAGGCGTACTTTATTGCCATGGGAGTGGCTAAGGCGATGAGCTCATCATTCACTCCAGTTACTGTAAACTTATCCAACGTATCCTTTAGAAATCGTGAAATAATCATGCTAAAAGATTCATTAGAAATTTCCTTTCTTCTTTTAAGAGATGAAAAAGCTACGACGAATTCGAGAACGGTCCAATATAATATTACAAGCTCATATTTTTCGATCTCAAATATTTTGTCTAAAATTTTAGAGCCAATTTCTTCATGGTATCTTTTAACTAGGGCAGAAGTATCAAAGTAGAATATAACCATTCAATACAACTCCCTTCTCCGAAGGTCGACGATCTCTTGACTTAACCGTTTATCAGGAAACTCTTTGGATAAAATGAACCTGACCTCTTCTATCGTTTTTAAATATTTTCCATATCCCTTGTAAAGCTCTCTCACATGCTCTTTGATCCTATTGGCCCTCGTTTTGTATAAGCTCGTGGCTATTAAATCCTCTAATCGTCTTCGCTCCAAGCTTTCCTCTTCAACGTCCATGAGGGTCACGTGTTAGATGTATTTCTGAACATATAAATACGATATTCGAGCAAATAGATATCGTAATGCCGCACATATCGCAATTCACCGACCACCAGATACGGCGTAACATCATGAAACATTCGATTAGAAAAAACGAGTATCTGAGACCTGATTTTTGGGTCTTCACTATGGGATATGAGAAATTACACACCTGAATGCACCACCCATATTTTAATAAAAAGGTGCTATTAACAACCGCGATTTTTGATACGCTCCTGTTCCCAGGCTGCAAAGTCCGCGGGGGGATGGACGATCTCGCCGTTAGGCTTGCGAACGAGCTTCGCTGCTCCCGAAGGACATTTCGTTGTGCACAGCCCGCAGCCGATGCAGCGTGCGCGATCCACAATGGCCACGCCATTTTCTAAACTGATGGCCTTCACCTGACACCGATCTCTGCACACTCCGCATCCGATGCACTCGCCCGCGTCGATCTCAGAGTAGTAGTTGGCGTGGGCCACCGAGTTCTCGATGCCGAAGTCGGTGATCCCCCTCAGTATGCCGCAGCAGCAGCCGCAGCAGTTGCAGACGTAGGAAAACGTACCCGCGATGGAGGGCCCCTTCATCACGTTGCTCACCGTGTGGACGAGGCCCATCTCCTCGAACTTGTCGAGCCACGCCAGGGCCTCGTCCCTGGAGATGTCTCCCTCGCGGGGAGGGCGCTCGTACGCTGTGAAGCTCATGCACGTCCTGAGCGGGAAATCGCACTTCCTGCCGATTTGGTCCTGCTGCTCCCTGCAGATGCAGTTCGCCAGGTGAAACGTCTTGTTCGCCTGGAGGATAGCCTTCACATCCTCGTACGGGAGGATCAGCTCGGTCTTGACGGCCCCGCGGGACGGGACGACCCTGTGGAGGGCCGGCTGGGGTCCCATGATCCCAGCGGCCCCGCCCTCCGCGAAATACCTCTCGACGAGGTGGGCGAAATCGTGGTCCATCGACTGGGACTCGTAGATCCCGACGATGAAGGGGGCCAGCCTGAATCGCCGGACGCCATCATGCGTATCCGACCACAAGAGACCCCGTTCCTCCATGTCGACCAGCCTCGACCTGACCTCCCCTTCGGGAAACCCGACCCAACCGGCGATCACGTCGCAGGGCTCGTACTCCCTGCCCAACAAGCCTGCCAGGAGGGCCTCCTCCCGCGTGAAGAGCTTCTTCAGAATCGCAACCTCGACACGAGACTCGGTACGAGGAAAACCGTTTGGCAGCCGATCAAGGGCCTCGGCGAGCTGATCGTAAACGTCTTTCGACATGCACTCACCGATATTCAATCGGGATGGAGAGTGTCGTTAATGTTGTTTGAAACATGTATTAAGTCTTCTCCAATGGCGTGACGACGGATGCCGTTGGCACGGATTAAACTCGATGCTTACAGGTTAAGGGGACCTATTACGAGGATAAACGAGGTCGATTCTCTTTTTCAGGCCACAGCCACACGACGATCGGTATTTCGCGCTTCGTTTAAATAGCGGTCGAGTATCTGGAAAGGGTCGGAAAGCATCTTTTTCAAAGAGGTTGACGTATTTATGACGGCACATTCGAACGTTGATTTTGATGGACTGGAGCGCTTCATCTTCAAGCGGATGGCGGACACGAAGCTGCCCGGCCTGAGCATATCCATCGTAAGGGGAGGTGAGCCGATCTACGCGAGGGGATTCGGCTACAGGGACCTCGCGAGCGGCCTGAGCGCGACGCCCGACACGCTGTACTGCATCGGGAGCGTCACGAAGTCCTTCACCTGCCTGGCGCTCATGCAGCTCCACGAGCGGGGCCTCCTGAGCATCGATGACCCCATCGAGGGGTACATCCCCCTGGACATCCATCCGATGGGGGAGCCCATCAGGATACGGCACCTCATGAGCCAGGCGAGCGGAATACCCTCCCTCGCGTACGCCGAGGTCGTGCTCACGAACATCGGCAGGACGGTCGACAAATGGCTGCCGATATCGAACTACGAGGACATGCTCATCTTCATGAGGAACGCGGAGGGATGGGCCCAGGCCAGGCCCGGCGAGCGCTGGTTCTACCTCAACGAGGGGTTCATACTGCTCGGCGCGATCATCGAGAAGGCGTCGGGGGAGAAGTACCCCGACTACGTCAGAGCACATATATTGAAGCCTCTAGGGATGAACAGGAGCGTCTTCCGCAAGGAGGACGTGGAGAAGGACGGCGACGTGGCGACCCCGTACGTCATCACGGACAACGAACGAACTCAGGGGACCTATCCGTATGGGGAGCTGCTCAGCGACGGCGGGCTCATAAGCAGCGCCTCCGACATGGCGAAATACGCGGCGATGCTCCTCGACGAAGGCCACCCGGGAAAGTGCGAGCTAGTGAGTCCAGATTCGATCAAGGGCATGATGGAGCCCAAGGTCCTCATACCCGAGTACCCCCTGGAGGGCAAGGGACGCATCCATTACGGTTACGGCCTGAGGATCAAGACGGACTTCCTCGGCCGCAGGCTCGTCTACCACAGCGGAAGCGTCTACGTGTCGACGGCCTACCTCGGGGTGATCCCGGAGGAGGACGTGGGGGTCGTCGTGCTGGCGAACGGCAGCGGGTACTTCCTGGAGTACGTGGGCGAGCGCGCGCTCGCCACGGTCCTCGGGGAGGACCCGATGGAGATCCCGTCGCTGAGGCGTGAGAGGGCGCTGGAGGACCTGACGGGGGTCTACGAGACGTACGAGGGCATGATGAACTTCAAGGTCACTCGGAGGGGCGGCCTCCTGAACATCGAGATCGTCTTCGGCAGGTCCGGGTCGTTCAACGTCCCGCTGATCCCCGTCGACCTGGACGGGGAGACGAAGACCTTCGACGCCATCACCGTCGACAGCCGGATGCCTGTTGAATTCTTCGACAAGGAAGGCGGAAGGTACATGATCTACGACCGATACAAGCTGAAGAAGGCAAGCAAAATCTGAATTCCAATAGACACCATGGCTTTCATGATAAATTTCTCTGATCTGCGGAAAATAAGGAGAGCTCAAACGAAAGGGTACGGATAGTTTAAAGGTTATCCATTTTATATGATTTCGTCATTTCCCCTTCGGGTAGCCGTCCATCCGATGATCATCCTCCGAGCGAACGCGCCCGTCCGATTTGCCGCGTCCTGTTCCCCACGGGAACGGAGGACGGGCGTGAATACCTCCCTCCCCTGCGTCCGATCGAAGGCGATCTCGTTCGACGTCCTCTTCCCCCCGAGGCTCGGCTGCCCCTCGGCAAAGACGAATGCAATGGTTCGGGATCCCATCGATCCCTCGCCAACTTCCCTCATCGTCAGCGCCTCGACGTGAGGGTCGTGTGCGGGGTTTCCATGGCGCTCGAGGGCTTCCTTGATGAAGTCGATGAAGGCGCCCAGCCTGTTCTCCTCGATGTTGATCGGCAGAGGAATGTCCCAGACATCGATCGAGGCCGATGCCTCTTCCCCGAGCGCCCACCGTCTCCTCAGCGACGGGGTCAGCACCGTGGATCTCTTCAGCGAGATGAGCGCCCCGAACGCCGCAGAGGCGACGGCGACGAGCAGGGAAGCGAGGCACCACACGGCCGACACCTTCTGGAGGACCGCGGGGGCCCACCCCAGCCACACCATGAAGGGGTACAGTCCAAGCCCCAGCAGGTAGCCCAATCCGCCCGCAATGACCCCCATGAGGGACGACTCGGCCAGGAAGATGCCAGCGATGTGGGATGGGTTCAGGCCGACGCTCGATAGGATGTTCACCTCCCTGCGCCGCTCGTACAGCGAGCTCATCGTGGTCGTGACCACGTTCATCACGACGATGACCCACGGCACCAGGATGGGCAGGCCCTTCCCGCCAAGCTGGCCTCCCAGGTACGCGAGGCTGACGGCCCCACCCTCGGAGATCCAGAGCCTGTACTCCCTGGCGAGTGCCATGCCCTTCCACACTGCGGTAGGATCCGCATCGGGTGCGAGGGTCGCGTCGATACGGGATGTTCGAACGCCCCTGATGCGCAGGGCGGCGTCCAGCGTCGTGACGACGACGGCCGAAGGGTCACAGGTCTCCGCGATGATCATGGGCGTGTCGGCGCCCGGCGTGTAGTTGACCTGGTACCTGGGCAGGATGGACTCTCCGTCCAGGTCGAGCACGTTCGAGATCCCGCCGTCGAAGGCGCCGACCACCTTCAGCTCGACGCCGCCTACAGCGATCTCGTCCCCGATCCCGATCGAGGAATGGCGCAGCACGCTCTCGTGCAGCAGGCAAGTGTTCTCCTCCCTCAGCGGCGATCCCTCGACGACGACCCCGTCGATGGAAGGCATCGTCGGCTCGTTCTTGGGCTGGACGCCGAGGATCCCGAAGATGGATTGTCCATCGATTTTGAAGTAGGGCCTGAGGGTGGGCGTGTTCTCGGCCTTCAGGGCGACGCCGGAGACGCCGTCATTCGCGGCAGCCCATTCCACCACGGCGTCGATGATCGGGTAGAACCAGCCCGCCTCGTAGGGCGTCTGGGGCTGATACTTGGGCATCCTCACCATGATGCCGTTGGGCGCCGAAACACCCGATTTCGTACTGCCGTACACGAGGCCATAGGTCGTCGACAGGGACGTCAGGGCTACGAAGCTCATCACCAGGACGAGGATGGACGTCGAGGTGAGCATCAGCCTCACCCTCCTCCGCCTGAGGTTGCGCTTACCAATGGAGAAAACGGCCACGATGGCCCCGAGCCAGGTCATCCCCTCGGCGTTTTCGCCCTTCCTCAGCACCATCGGGAGCGCATCCGATGCGATGAGGACGGAAAAGATCGAGGCTGCACCGGCCAGCGTGAAGCTGTTGGCGGCGATGATGGTGCTCCCCGGATAAACACGGTGGAGATACAGAAGCAGCGGAACGTATATCGCGGCTGCCAAGGCGAACCTTCTCCATCTGCCATCGAGCAGCAGCGCGGCCAGGGCGACGGAGGTCATGGCGGTAAACACGATGAGGACATATACGGAGAAGGAGGCCTCGGCCACGAACGAGTTAAGCCTCGCCTCGACGTCTTTCAGGGTCAGGTAGGCTTGACGTAGGTCGACGTAGGCCTCATCGTACGCGGCGTTCTCGAGTTTGGACCGCATACTCCCAATCAGATCGTTCGCGCCTCCGAGATCGTGCCTCTCGGACGCGGTGTAGAACCCCCTCTCCTCGGCCTTCGTGATGTTCGCATCCACCCTGTCACCGATCGCCTGGACCTTGGCGACATCGGCTCCCAGGCTGTACTTGCGAATGTCCAGGCGCACGACTTCCCCCGGCCTCAGGACGAACCCATCGCCCTCGACGATCTGGAATGGAGTGAGTGCCTCTGCCTGCTGCGACGTCGACCCGACGGGCCACGACCATCCTCTTCCAGGCCTCACGTACTGAAAGGAGGACGACACCGAGATGGCGAACGGCACGTCCGCCGGAACGACGACGATCGACGGGTCCAGGCCGAGATAGTAGTTCTGGGCGCTGCGTCCGGTGCCGTATCTGAGTGTGTAATTGCCTGAATACAACATTGTGTGACTTTCAGGGTCAACCACATCGAACGCGACGTTCTTGATGTCCTGCGTAGACTCGACGGGACGCAGCTGGCCCTCGATGACAAGCGTCGCCGCCCTGGTTAGCGTGAAGTTGATTTGCGCACTCATGGATCCCGCCGTTAATAATGTTGATGACGGCAGAAGATCGAAGCCCGGTGTCCCCGGGTCGTCGAAGAATGCGTACAAGGCATGCACAGATCCATCGACCGATGTCTCCAGACTGTAGTAGCCCGTGCGATCGGCGAAGGCCTCGGCTTCGAGATCGGTGCCCCACAGCCTGATGGACGCGTTTTGGACGGGAGTTCCATCGGGATCGCGTACGAATCCGTTGACTCGGAGCGAAGAGGCACCTTTTCCCGATGGCATCAAAACTCCAACTAACGTTAGAAAAAGGATGAGGGTGAGATGACCGACGCGCATCGAGGATCGAAATTTCAAGTTCAAGAGATTAGGTTGGACGGGGTTATAAGGTCACCTTAATACTCGTCACGAATTGCGGTCTGAGGTTCCGCAGAGGACAACGAGGAACGGGCTGTTGAGGCAAGTCGTAACAAGAATCGGCATCAAGAAAGGGTCGTGGACATGGCCAATGATTTTCCGATTATCGTTCACGAGGGCGCATCGCTCATCATGACATTTAGTCGTCAGAAGCATTAATTCACGTCGGATATTTGCGGGATAACCTCTTTTCCTATGATCTCGATGGGCTCGATCTCATGGACATTTGGCATGTTGAAGATGACGTGCTGGAAGCCCAGCTCTGCTAATTCACGACAAAGTTCGACAACATCATCGGAGCTCATGGCATCTGGGGCGATCTTTATGGGGCCAAGGACTGTGCGTTCGATCTCGTCGTAGGATCGCCCGACGGCGTCGCAGTGCTTTCTCAGAATGTCAAGCTTCCTCGTCAGCCTTTGAATCCGTTCTTTGTAGTAATCAGAGAGCCATGGGGCGTACCCCTTCAGTTTCGGGTGGGCGCCGAGGTGAAGGTTGCATACGTCGCCGTACTTCGCCTGACGGAGGAACGGGGATGGTGAGATATGTTAGTGGATACTATCCTCCTGATGAGGGCCGACGTCCCTCCTCCATACCCACGCCACTCGCAGCGAACCGGGGAGCGAGCCGAGCATCGATCCCGACAAGAATCGAAGCAGAATAGCCCTTACGATTCAGCCCCTAGGACTTGCGCAAATCAATTATTTAATCAACCCGCGCGCAAACGCTTATTTCTTATGCGATCGTCACAATTAATCCAATATAGTGATTCAGTTAAACGCTAGCAAAAAGAATAAATATCGTTTATTGATATAATAATATATAGGAGAAATTAATGTGATTAGGAATAAAAAAGCTATAACGAACCTTCAAGCTGTTCTTGTAATTGCCATAATAGTCATTGCAGCTGTTAGTGCCTACTGGTGGTACAGTTCAACTCCTACTCCATCTCCCTCTCCGACTCCATCACCATCTCCCTCTCCGACTCCCACTCCAACCCCAACTCCATCTCCCTCTCCAACTCCATCACCATCTCCATCTCCGACCCCCACTCCAACCCCAACTCCATCTCCCTCTCCAACTCCCTCTCCAACCCCACAAGAGGTCGTATTGTATTACCCAAGAGGGGGGGAAATCACAACCCTCGACCCCCATGAATGCTATTGGGTTCCAACCCAAGAGGTTTTAGTTCCTGTCTATGAGACGCTTCTTAGGTATGACCCTAATGACCCAAGCGGCGAGCACCTGCTTCCTTGGCTGGCGGAGTCTTGGGAGGTTTCAGAGAACGGTCTCAGCTACATCTTCCACCTGAGAAAGGGCGTTACTTTCACGGATGGAACTCCATTCAACGCTACCGCCGTCATGTACTCCTACAATAGATCGTTGACTCTATATAAGGAGGCGGGCTTCGCGCCCGGATGGGTCATCGAGGCGATAGACATTAAATCCAGCTCCATTATTGACCCGTATACCTTGAACATCACGCTGAGGTATCCCTATTCCCCATTCATCTACTGCGTCGCCTCACAGTGGGGAGATCTAATCGTCAGCCCCTCATTTTGTAAGGCCCACGCAACACCCGAGGACCCATGGGCTCACGAGTACTTGAAAGAGCACATGTGTGGCACTGGTCCCTACGTTCTGGATGAATGGGTTCGAGAAGATCACGTGACAATGGTTAAGAATCCGAACTACTGGGGGGGTTGGAAGGGACCCCATGTAGATAAGATCTTCATGCCCATCATCATGGAGTCTGCCCCAGCGCGGTTGAGACTGGAGGAGGGTACACTCGATATGGCTGCATTGAACCTCGAGGATGCCATGGCAGTAAAAGGAAAGCAAGGGATCGTCGTTAAGACAGTTCCAGGCCTCACCGACTACATGATCTTCATGAACACCCAGAAGCCTCCGCTGAACAACAAGTTGATCAGGTACGCGATCTCCTACCTGTACGACTATGCAGGAACAATAGCAACAGTAAGGCATGATATGGGCACACAAGCTCGTGGACCTATCCCCAGGTCCCTCTGGGGCTGGGACCCAGACTGTCCACAGTTCACAATGAATCTCACGAAGGCCGAGGAGCTCATCAGGCAAGCGGGATACAAGCCGGAGGACATTAAGCTGGACTACTGGTTCGAAGGAGATGAGCCGCGCAGGATCGCTGAGATCTTGCAGGCTGGCGCAGCACAGATCGGCGTGAAGATAACGCTGCACAGCACGACATGGGCAACCCTTATTCAAGTTGTGCGTCCTGGATCAGATAACGCGACTGATGCTCATGATTTGGCCGGCGTCTACTGGTGGCCTGACTACGCAGACCCCATTGCCTTTTTCGACCCTATGTATCGTTGCTACAACGACACCATACCAACGAAAATCTCCGCCTACCCCTTTTACAATTGGGGATTCTACTCCAACGCTACTCTAAATCACATCCTCGATGAGTTTGTGAGAGAAACGAACCACACCAAACGAATTGAACTCTCCCATCAGGCTCAGCGGATAATCGCTCAGGACGCCCCTTGCGTCTTCGTCTTCGACAGTCTGAACACTCTATGCTACAGGGATTGGGTCAAGGGATACTACTTCAACCCCCTATATACGGGCACTACCGACTTCTACAGCATATACATAGAGGGTCGCTAATAGAAATATTTCTCACCCTATTTTTTTATAGAAAGAAATATGAGATAATTGACCAGTAACTCTAAGCGAAAGTGTAGTCGATGAAACTGTGGCAGTATGTACTGCGACGTATCCTCCTGATGATACCGCTACTACTAGGTATCACTCTTATAACCTTCACAATCTCCCACCTCGTACCCGGCGATCCAGCCCGCTTGGCGGCTGGAATCCGCGCCTCCACCGAGGTCGTTGAGGTTCTGAGACACAGGCTTGGGCTAGACAAACCCGTGTATGTGCAGTATTACCTATATATGAGTAGGCTACTCAGCGGCGATTTTGGAACCTCCATCATGACTCGTAGGCCGGTCATCGAGGACATAATTCTTAGGTGGTCTGGCACTATCGAACTCACCACAGTTGCGATACTATTCATCATTGCTATCGGTATCCCCCTCGGAATCTTCTCTGCTACAAACAGGGATAAGCCCTTAGATCACGCTTCAAGAATCTTCTCCCTTCTAGGCGTCTCCATGCCCGCCTTCTGGCTCGTCCTCATCCTACTGCTTATATTCTCCAAAGATTTAGGACTCTTCCCCTTGGGATACAGGATTGACCCGACCATCGATCTCCAGAGGATCACAGGCTTCAATATCCTTGACAGCTTATTGACACTCAATTTCCGAGCCCTCATCAATAGTGTATGGCACATAATTCTCCCAGCCTTTGCATTGGGATTCCAGGGGCTGGCAACGGTTCAGAGACTGCTCAGATCAAATATGCTCGACTCCCTCACCCAAGACTATGTGAAGATGGCCAGGGCGAAGGGGTTGCCGGAGAGAGTGGTCGTCTACAAACATGTTCTGAAGAACTCGATGATACCAGTGGTGACAGTCATGGCTCTCATGTTTGGCGGGATGCTCGGCGGCACATTCATCGTTGAAAGCCTCTTCAGCTGGCCGGGATTAGGTCGGTATGGCGCATCGGCGATCTTACAATTGGACTTCCCCGCCATCATGGGGACTACCATCATGTACACATTCATCTTCGCGTTAGCAAATCTCATAGTAGATATATTCTACGCATACTTAGACCCGAGGATAAGGTATTGAGCGGAAGGAATACGATGGGATCTGGATCAGCCGCCGGCTTGCACGGGATCATCGAGAATTATCGACCTATAATCCAAGAGTTCAGACACGTGTTACATCTTGTAAGGAAGAGCCCTCTCACACTGCTAGGATTTATTCTCTTTTCGGGATTCATATTAATTGCGGCGATTGCGCCATTAATTGCACCCTATGACCCTTTCCAGATGCGTCTAACTGAGGCGTTTCAACCGCCGAGTATGAAGTACCTCTTCGGGACAGATGATATGGGCAGGGATATTCTAAGCCGAGTTCTATTGGGAAGCAGAATCTCTTTACGAGTTGGCGTCATAGTCGTGGCGATCGCACTTTGTATAGGCACTATACTGGGAGGAATAGCCGGCTACATCGGTGGCGTGGTGGATGAGATCATTATGAGATTTACGGATCTTGTCCTAGCCTTCCCATCCATGGTCCTCGCACTGGCGCTGGGAGCAGCCCTGGGGCCGGGGCTGGACAATGCAGTATTTGCGATCAGCGTAACATGGTGGCCTTGGTATGCGCGTCTAGTTAGGGGACAGGTGCTCTCAATCCGTGAGCTTGGGTACGTGGAGGCAGCGAAGTGTATTGGGGCGAATGATTTTAGAATACTCTTCAGACATATACTTCCCAATTCTTTTGGGCCGGTCATCGTCAACGCGTCCATGGATTTCGGCTGGGCGATCCTCACGACCGCCGCCCTTAGCTTCCTCGGCATTGGTGCACAGCCCCCACAGCCTGAGTGGGGGCTTATGATAAGCACAGGGCGCTTATATTTTCTGGATAAATATTGGATAGCCACCTTTCCAGGTCTTGCAATCCTTCTCGTGGTCCTCGCATCAAATCTCATTGGGGATGGGCTTGGGGAGGTTCTGAATCCGAGATTAAGGAGGAGATGATGAGCGATACGTGACGTTCAACTTAGAGTTAGAGATCTGACTGTGAACTTCTACACTTACGCCGGCGTAGTTCAGGCCTTAGATGGCGTCAGCTTCGACATCTACAAGGGTGAAGCCTTCGGGCTCGTGGGCGAGACCGGATGTGGCAAGTCCGTTACGGCAGCCTCCATCCTACAGCTCGTTGACAAACCCGGCAGGATTATCGGCGGTGAGATCTTCTTCGAGGGAGAGGATCTCCTGAAGAAGTCGGAAAACGAAATGAGAAAAATTCGAGGAGGCAACATCGCGATAGTTTTCCAAGATCCCATGACCTACCTCAACCCCGTTTTGAAAATAGGCGACCAGATAGTCGAGACGATACTAGAACATCAAGACCTCTCGGGAGAGGTATCGGAAATAGAGAGAAATGAATATCAAAAGACTGCAGCCAAGAAGCCATCAAAAAAGACGTTAAGGGAAGTGGGGCTAAGAAGAACAGAAAGGGCCTTGGAGATGGTGAGGATGCCAAATCCAAAGACGGTCATCAACCAGTATCCAAACGAACTGAGCGGGGGGATGCGTCAAAGGGCGATGATAGCCATGGCGATAAGCTGTAACCCGAGCCTCCTGATACTGGACGAGGCCACGACCTTTCTCGATGTCACGATACAGAGGCAGATTCTTGAACTTGTCAATGATCTTAAAGTTAGTTTGGGATGTTCACTGATTATCATCACCCACGACATGGGAATAATAGCCGAGATGTGCGATAGGGTGGCCGTCATGTACGCCGGGACCATCGTGGAGTGCGCCGATACAAAGGAGATCTTCAGTAGACCCATCCACCCTTACACTATAGGACTCCTAAACGCTATCCCCCAGCCCACCGAAGACAAGGCCCTCGAGTCCATACCAGGCTCTGTGCCCGGCCTCATCAATCCCCCTTCGGGTTGTCGGTTTCATCCCAGATGCCCAGAGTCCACGGAGACCTGTAGCAGGGTTAGACCCGAGCTCAAAGAAGTGGATAATGGACACCTAGTATCTTGCCACCGTTATAACTAGGTAAGGAGGAATCGAAGATCGAGAGAGACTCCACAATCTTGCGTGTTCAAAACCTTAAGAAGTATTTCCAGTTGGGCGGCTGGTTCTTTAGGAGGGGTTCAGGATATGTGAGGGCCGTCGATGGAGTTGATCTCGAAGTCAAGAGGGGCCAGACGGTAGCCCTTGTGGGGGAATCGGGCTGCGGCAAGACGACCCTAGGCAGGACGATCCTCAGGTTAATCGAACCAACGAGCGGCGAGATATACTTCGAAGGGGTGAACCTGCTGAAGCTGGGCAAGGGGGAGACGCGAAGGATACGGATGAACATGCAGCTCGTCCAGCAGGACCCTCAATCAGCCTTGGACCCCAGGATGACCGTTAAGGCGAGCGTGGGCGAGCCTCTAGTGGTCCATGGGATCGCCAAGGGTAGAGAATTGAGGGAGAGAGTCCTCTCCCTCCTCCAGAAAGTTGGTTTAGGGGAGGACCATTTGAACAGATTTCCCCAGGAGTTCAGTGGAGGGCAGAGGCAACGCATCTGCATCGCCAGGGCTCTCGCTCTTAATCCAAAGTTTATCGTCCTCGACGAGCCTACGGCCTCGCTCGATGTCTCCGTTCAGGCGCAGATTCTGAACCTACTCGAGGAACTGCAGAAGGATCTTGAGTTGACGTATCTTTTCATCTCTCACAACCTGAGTGTGGTGCGGTACATCAGCGACGAGGTACACGTCATGTACCTTGGGGAAATAGTGGAGAAGGCGAACACTTGGAACATGTTCAAGAGCCCGCTTCACCCTTACTCAAAGATCCTCTTCTCGGCGGTGCCCATTCCAAACCCGAACTTGAAAAGAGATAGACTCAGCATCAAGGGGGAGATCCCAAGTTCCATCGATCCCCCTTCGGGTTGTCGGTTTCATCCCAGATGCCCCGAGTCCATGGAGACCTGCAGCAGGACCAGACCCGAGCTCAGGGAAGTGGAGAACGGACACCAAGTAGCTTGCCACCTTTACGATTAAGGGAATGTTCAAGAAATTGTTGGGGAAATCGAGCAGACTGATTTATACATTATTAATTCTAATCTCAGGAACTGTCCTCCTGTCCCTTTTGTATAGTATGCTTTCAAATAGCTTCATTTTAAACTCCCTTTCTAATTTTCTAATCCTCGAAGGAGGTATCATAATAATTATTTCCAGTTTCTCAATGTCTCGAAAACTAGGTGCTAAATACAGAGGTGAGAAAGAGACGGAGAGACGTGGGAGGATGCCGGATGGTGCAACTATCCTAGGGGTGGCACTCCTTCTACTCCTCATCGGCTTTCTCATAGGCTTACTATAGAAAAAATCCTGCTGAGGACCAGCCATGGGTCGCTGTGATCTATCCGCATCATCAGAAAAAGGCCTTTTTTTGTACCTTTGTCCCGCTCACTACATTCTTTCATTCCAATGAAAAAAAAGATCCTTAAAAATGCTTGGAGCTCTCTTCTGGTTGTGCCTCTATGAGGCAACTATAATTCGTCGACCTGCGCAGTCAAAGAACCGCGTTTGATCCTGGGCTGCAGACTCCAATTAAGCGCATTTCCATGAGCAAATGACACTATTACCATTCTCAGAATCTACTCAGAAACGGTTGATAAAAAACAGAATGACGGAGCATCTCGTGTAGAAAGATTTGTAAAACTTAATGTTTAGGAAAATAACCTTGACTAAATAAGAATAGGGGTTTACGAGACTTTTTTCTTCTCAGGAGGCTTTGGGTAGGAGACCTTGCTATGCTTCAATCTGAGGCGGACGAGCGCTTCCGCTAAATTCACAGCCGCCGAGAGGGGCTCCACGACAGGCACTCCGTATTTCTCCATCTTCTCGCCCAGCTTCTCGGCGTAGCGTTTCATCCCCGTGCACCCGAAGACGATGACATGCGCACCATCCTTCTCCACCGCTTTTACAGCACCCTCGACCATTCGATTGAAGACAGCGTCGGGATCAACTGAGAGTTCAGACACAGTCAAGTTCAGAGCTCTGACGGACACAAGCTTGTCAATGAGCCCGGCTGCCGCGACAACCCTTCGGAGGTACGACCAGTGCGGCTGACCTGTGTCGATAATGGAAAACGTATCTCCCAACATCGATGCTACGTGAACGGCAGCCAATCCAGCCCCCACGACCTGTATATCGAGGAGCTCTCTGAGCCCCTCCATCGCTGGGTTAAACGTGCAGTTTATGACGATGGCGTCGAAACCCTCTTCTTGAGCCCTTAAGCCCTTCTCAACCATTTCTACAGCGCCTAAATATTCATCGTAACAGTATTCGATGGTGCTCGGCCCTCGGTCAAGGCCTCTGTAGGTTATCTGGACGTCGGGGGCCAGGGGCATCGTTAAGGGGCTCCTTGCGATCTCCTGCTCACGAGCCTTGGACATTAGGCATGGGGTGAGAATTAAAATTTTCATTTTGGGTTACTTTCCCTCCATCAAGCATATTCCCTCAATGGCTTTGACCAATGGAGACAACTCCTAATGGAGGAGTCTAGTTAAAGAATTTAAATAATTTCTCATCTCTACGCTGACAATCGCCCCAAAAATAATCGGGATAAACGGATTCAGGGTTCACTGGGTTTTCAGCGGGATATACAATATTGCTCTTACGTGCGCGACTCCCTATGTTGTCTCAGTGGATGGCTATCTAGTGCATGAAGTTATGGAGAACCTTTCTTACCATGAACCAAAACCATTCCATGTTCACTATATTTTATATAGATTAATAATACTTAAAATAATTATGACTCAATTTATTATTTATTCATTCGCTCTGTATTTTATAAATCATGAGCCATATTAGTCTATGAAACATGCTATCAGATATTATCGCTCTCACCAAAAAAGAAACTATCAGATCAGCATTAATGAATTCTTCACTTTTCTGGTATAATGTCACACAATGAAAAAAATGCTCCATGTTACAAAAATTTTAAGAAAAGATCTCATTTCTAGTATGTATGAAGGTTCCGATATGGGAAAAAGGGTGTTGAGCAAGGAAGAATTATGGCAGACAGCGTTCGGAGGAGCCGCACTAGCCACGGGGGGCGGGGGGGCCTGTCCGACCTATGAGCAGTTCAGCGCGAAGGCGGATATGTTCTTCGATTCGGGGTACAAACCGATACTCATAGACCCAGGAGACTTGAACGACAAGGACCTAGTTCTCTGCAACACAGGAGTTGGCGGTGGAATAGGCCGAGAGTTTGAAGAGCGCTACGCTCGAAACTACTCACCCCCTAAGGGCTGGTTAAAGCAGATAGATCTGATCTACCCCCTGAACGGGTGGTCCGAGATACCCGAAGGCCCCGTTGATGCGCACATAAAGAAGCTATTCGAGATCATGGGTAAGGAGCCGGTCGCATCCATACCCGACGAGATCGGGCCTCATCTCGCAGACATGCTATATCGCGACGCAAGGATGGGGATTCCGACTGTGGATGCCGACTGGTCAGGTTGTCGAGCGGTTCCGACGCTCTCTCTGTCGACGCTCAACGTGATCGACGCTCCGATTGATCTCTACAGTATAGGCACCGCTTGGGGAGACGTCATCGTCGGCTACAAGATCTTGAGCCACCAGAGGTGGGAGGACATATGCAGGACCATAGCCGTGATGTCCGGGGGCGGATGCGGAAGCGCCATATCGCTTACTGGGGATATCATCAAGAAAGGCACAGAGCATGGGACCCCGAGCTTCTGTATGAAGGTGGGTAAGGCGGTCTTGGAGGCCGTTAAGAAGGGGGATGACCCCATAGAGGCCTTGGTCAAGACATCGAAAGGATACAAGATATTCGAGGGAAAGTTGGCGTACTTCACTAATGAGGGGAAAAATGCCTTCGTGTACGGCAACGCGTGGATCGAGGGAACAGGCGAATACGGGGGTAAGACTTTAAGAATCTGGTATCAGAACGAAAACCAAATCAGCTGGATCGATGAGCAGCCCTACGTGACCTGCCCTGACCCATTCACCGTCATCGATAAGAAGACGGGGCTCGGTCTATCGAACTTCCGATCGGATTGGTGGACTCCCGGTAGGGAGGTCGCCGTCTGCGCCAGGAAGGCCTGCAAATTCTGGAGGACTGAAAGAGGTCTGCGCATCTATAATCCGAAGCATTTCGGCTTCGACATCAAGTACGTGCCCATAGAGGAGAAATTGGGCTAACTTAGGTACATTTGACCATTAAACTATATAGTTTCTGTTACTTTTTCGCGCGCGCGGGAGATGAGGAGGATGAGGCGCAACATCCAGCTCGTCCAGCAGGACCCGCAGTCGGCCCTCGACCCCCGAATGACGATCAAGGCGAGCCTCAGCCAGCCCCTGATCGTGCATGGCATCGCCAGGGGCGGCGAGCTCAGGGAGATGGTCCTCGCCCTCCTGATGAAGGTGGGCCTGGACGAGAGCCACATGAACAGGTTCCCGCAGGAGTTCAGCGGTGGCCAGAGGCAGCGGGTGTGCATAGCCAGGGCCCTGGCGCTGAGCCCGAAGTTCATCGTGCTCGACGAGCCGACCGCCTCACTCGACGTCTCGGTGCAGGCGCAGATACTGAACCTGCTCAAGGACCTGCAGAAGGACCTCGGGATCACCTACCTCTTCATATCCCACGACCTGAGCGTGGTCAGGTACGTGAGCGACAGGGTATCGGTCATGTACCTCGGCAACATAATAGAGCAGTCGGAGACGCCCGAGATATTCGCCAACCCCCTACACCCGTACACTCGGATGCTCCTGTCGTCGGTGCCCGTGCCCGACCCGGAGATCGAGAAGAAGAAACTCCCGATCAGCGGCGAGGTGCCGAGCGCGATAAACCCGCCATCCGGGTGCAGCTTCCACCCCCGATGCCCCGAAGCGACCGAGGAGTGCGAGAGGATGAAGCCCCCCCTGACGGAGCTGGCCCGAGGGCACCGTGTCGCATGCAACCTTTACAGGGCGTGAACCAGATGAACAATAGGAGGGACAGGATATTCTCGTGGCTACGGGAGGCTTCCCGGTTCACTGGCATCGTAGCCGCAGTGGATGTCCCCATATCGCTAGTCTACACCTACATCGCCGGAGTACCCTTCGCACGGACACTCGCCAGCGTGATGATACTCGAGGGCGCCGTCATCATGATGGCGTATTCCCTGACTGCGTGGAGCGGATTCAAAAAGAGCCGTGAAAGGGTCGGAACCGTCGAGGAAGTCTTGGACGAGCCTCGAACGCAACCGCATGGGGGGATCCCCAGCGGAACGCCGCTGATCCTGTCGGCGGCCACCCTATTAGCGATCGGATTTCTGGTGGATTTCATAGGCGTCAGCCTGGACGCATATTTTAAAAGCCTTTGACATCTCATCCATGCCGGGATGAGCGAGTTATGAAAACACTGTCAGAAGAGGAGTTGAACGACTTCATATACGGCGCAGCCGTATACGGCACCGGCGGCGGAGGATCCATCGAGAACGCGCTGAAGCTCCTCAAGGAGGCCGGCGAGCGGAAGGCGACGTTCAAGCTCGAGGACCCAAGTAAGATCCCAGACGACGAGATAGTGGCCTGCCCCTACGGGGTGGGCGGCGGCGTGCAGGAGGAGATCAGGCGGCGGTTCGAGGCGCTGCCCCGGCTGCCACAGAGCGAGGTCGTCTCCATGGCCATCGAGGCCTTCGAGAAGCACCTGGGAAAGAGGATATTTGGATTCGTGCCCGGGGAGCTCGGCTCCAGCAACTCGCTGCTGGCGATGTACATGGCCGCGCTGACGGGGAAGTGCGCGGTCGACGGCGACGCCGTGGGCAGGTCCGTCCCCGAGGTGGTCCACTCGACCTTCACGCTATGCGACGTCAGCATAACGCCGTTCGTGATCGTGACCCCCTTCGGCGACGTGATGACGGTCATGAGGGTGCTCAACGACCAGCGGGCCGAGGACATCGACCGCTTCATGGCCGTCGCCTCCGGCGGAGGCGTGACCGTGATCGACCACCCCGTCGAGGGCAGGAGGCTCAGGAAGTCGATCATACTCAATACCATCACCAAGAGCGTAGAGGTCGGCCGCAGCCTGAGGCTGGCAAACAAGAAGGGCGCGGACCCCGTCGAGGCCCTCGTCAAGTCCACGGGGGGGTACCTCCTCTTCACCGGAGAGATCTCTGATCTGGAGAGGGAGGGAAGGGACGGCTTCATGTGGGGGACCTTGAAGCTCAATGGCGCCGGAGAGCACCGGGGGAAGTCGTACAAGATCTGGTTCAAGAACGAGAACCTCATGACCTGGCTCGACGAGAAACCGCACGTCACGAGCCCCGACCTGGTCAGCGTGGTCGACGCCAAGACGGGCCGAGCCCTCTCGAACTGGGGGGAGGACCTCGCGAGGGGCCGGCGCGTCGCCGTCATCGGGATAAGGGCGCCCGAGATGTGGCGGAGCAAGCGGGGGCTCGAGCTGCTGGGCCCGGGCTACTTCGGCTTCAAGGTCGACTACAGGCCGATCGAGAAGATCGTGTGAGCGGGAAGCCTTGAAGATCTTCATCCTCAGCCCCATCCTGGAAACGACGGACGACGAAAGGAAGCGGCTGCGCAGCCTGTCCCTGGAGGGGATGACGAGGAGGCTCCCGCCGAACGTGGAGCTCGAGCAGGAGGGCGTTGAGAGGGGCGCCGCCACCATCGAGTCGTACTACGACGAGTACGTCGGGCTCCGAGACATGGCCGAGAAGGCCGTGGACGCCCAGAGGCGAGGCTTCGACGCAGTGGTCATCAACTGCTTCATGAACCCGGGGCTCGAGGGGCTGCGGGAGCTCCTCGACATACCCGTCGTGGGCGCCGGCGAGGCGGCCCTGTACGCGGCGTCGATGCTGGGGGACAACTTCGCCATCCTCGACCCCGACCCGCCCCACCGCACCTACTCCCACAGGGTCGTCGCGTCCCTCGGACTCTCCCACAAGCTCAACTCGGTCATGTACATGAGCCTAGGCGTCGCGGGCCTCTCCGAGGACTTCGACTCGGTCCTGGGCTCGATGACCGAGCTGGCGGAGATGGCCGTGAAGGAGAAGGGGGCCCACGTCGTGGTCTTCGGGTGCACGGGCATGATGCGCTACGCCGAGAGGCTGTCGGAGAGGATGAAGAAACACGGCGTTCCCGTCGTGGAGCCGCTCACGACGGCCATTGCCATCGCTGAGACGTTCGCGCGGCTCGGCCTGAGGCAGAGCAAGCTGTCCTACCCCAAGCCGTCGGAAAAGAGACGAAAATAATCGAAAGGAATGTCAAAAAGCTGCGGAAGGAGGATCTGGAATCCCGACTTGGATTACGAGCACAACGGTAGTTTATTTGGACGAGATCTTCTTGGCCAATTCTCTGCCGAGGGCCCTACATTTCTCTAGGACTTCTTTTGTCGGCTTGCCGTATGAGCCCACGGGCTCGCCCACGAGCGTGCCGACGCGCTTGAAGATGCCGAGGGCGTCCCTGACCTTGCCACCGCCTCCGTGCGAGTAGAATAGGGCGTAGGGTTTCCCCTTGAGCCCCTTCAGCCCCTTGCGCACGTCGTGGATGTAGTGGTCGTCCATGAAGGTCTTGAGCCCGCCGGCGATGTATCCGAAGTAGTCGGGCGACCCGAATGCGACGCAGTCGTACTGGGGGAACTGGGTGACGTCGAACCGCCCCTCGTTCGTGTTGAACATCGTGGTCTCGCAACCCGCCGCCCTGAGCCCCTCGGCGACGGCCTCCGCCATCATCGCGGTGTTCCCGTACTCCTGCGAGTGATACAACACTAAAGCCTTCATCATGTCATCTACCGACACAAACCGCTCCATCCAATCTATTATCATTTATCCTGAAACCGATCGATTGAAGAGGGTCGATTAAAAGGTGGAGACCAATGAGAAGTTGCTAGACTCAATTACGTCGAAGGCCAACACGCAGGGAACGAGGCATCAGCACCCTTCTCGTAGACAGGGTCTTCGACCACGCTCAGTAGAAGGGTTCAAAAGGGTGAACCCCCTCGTCGTCGAAACAAACATGGGGCGAAGAGATGATAGGAAAAACTTCATTACGAGTAGATCGAGGTTTATAGGCTGTTTTACCCTTTCTACAAGGTCTTCGGCTTTCATAGCGCCTTCGAGATGTCCCGCTCACTTATTTAGAGTGGTTCTTCATGACCATTGCCCACATCAACGATGTTGTGATCGAAGGCATGAGTTCGTGGAGAATTATTCCCATGGGAAAAAAGAGGCTGATTTTTCAGCTATTTGAGGGTGCCAGCGATGATGTCATAAATTATCTATTAGAATGCCGATCGTTGAATTAACATAACGGAAGATATTCTATTGTATTAACTTCCGCTTAATCTCTTCACTTCCTCCAACGCTTTTATTGCGACCTCCATCATATCGTTTTCTGGTTCTCTTGTCGTTAGGCGTTGAAAGGCTAATCCTGACGATACCAGGATTTTCATGACGATCGAGTCCCTCTGTCTATCGCTGAGCTTCAGGAGTTCGTATGAAATGGATCCTATCACTGGAATCAGGAGCACTCTGTAGGCGAGTCTAACGAGGAAATCTGTGCTTGATATCATCGAGAAAAGAGCGATACCGACGACCACGACGATGAACAGGAAAGAGGTACCACATCGAGGGTTAAACCTGGAGAATCTCCTTACAGTCTCGACGTTTAACTCAACGCCAGCCTCGTGGGCGTTGATCGTCTTATGCTCCGCTCCATGATACTGCAGAACTCTCTTGAATTCGCCCCACCGGGATACTAGAAATAGATACGAGATGAAGAACGTCAGGCGCAATGATGCTTCAACGATGTTGAAAAGCGCACCCGTCAGATTGAAAAAGGTGGTCAAGAGGAAGGGTACCACAACGAAAAAACCGCTCAGCGCCAAAACCATGGCGATCACGAACAGAAACTCCTTGTACGTGAATTTCGCTTCTTCGTCCAGAACCATGTTTGCGGAGAAAAAGATGCTTTTAATCCCAAGATATAGAGTTTCCAACAGCGCAATGATGCCCCTCAGAAAAGGCAGTCCTAGGACCCAATGTTTCTTGCACAGAGATTTTATCTCCTCCGTGTGTGTGAAAATCTCGTTGTTTGGCGGCCTGATGCACATCACCACATGTGTGCCAGAGCGCATCATCACCCCTTCTATGAGGGCTTGCCCTCCGAATGCCAGCGATGGTTCGTTTTGTCGTTTGAGGGGGGTCATCATGAATTACACATAGATTCCACATGCGCGCATAAAAGTTATCTTGTCGATTTGTTGGAAGGCTTCGCCGCTGAAGCGATACCGTCCCTCGAATGAATTAACGACATCTCCACTTAACGAATCCAAAAATTAACCACAACCTTGAATCATATTAAGTGCGTTAATTAAGTGGATAGTTTTGTCGCAGCAAGTTGAAAGGTTCCTGAAAGTCGGGAAATACAGCATTCACTACGTCAGATGGGGAGATGAGGGGGGCCGGATCGTGCTCCTCCACAGCATGGGGCTGGACGCCCACAGCATGGACCTTCTCGCCGAGTCCCTGAGCGGCGATCAAAGGATCCTGGCCCTCACCATCCTCGGCCACGGGGACTCGACTGTCCCGTCGGAGCCGATCTCCCTCCCAGACCACGCTGAGCTGATGCGCGAATGCATCGTCAGGCTCGGCTTCTCTCCCTGCATCCTGATCGGCCACAGCATCGGGGGCAGGATGGGCATGATACTGGCGGCGGAGCACCCCTCCGAGATCAGGGGGCTCGTGCTCGTCGACATCGCGCCGCCGGACCCCGCACCCAGGCCGTGGAGCCAGCAGATCCCGGACAAACTCAGAAGCAAGGAGGAGGCCCTCTCCTACCTGCGGGAGCGGTACCCCAGGTTCACCCCCGAGTATTACGAGAACAGGCTCAGGCACGGGTTCATGGAGTTGTCCGACGGGTCACTGAAGCCCAAGCCGTCCGGAAACGAGTACATGCGGAGCATATCCACAGACCTCTGGCCCTACGTGGAGCGGATAAGGATCCCGACCCTGATGATAATCGGCGCGGAGAGCACCCTCGTCACGCCAGAGAAGCTCGAACGTATGAGGGAAAGCATCCCGGAGTTCACCTCGGTCACAATACGTGGAGCCACTCACATGGTCCCACAAGACAATCCGGCGGAATTCGAGAAGGCCGTCAGATACTTCATGACGAAAATCAGCCAAAGAACTTGGTGAAAAGTTTAGAAATCGGAAACAGTCCAAGAAACATTGTGTTTAATTGAAAATGGAACGGGAGGATTTGAATCCTGGAATCTTCATGTCCATGAGGGGTAGCGTTCACACAATCTGCTCCTGATGGAGGTTCGACTGTGAATGCATGGATGAAGCAGTTGCGGTTCGATCCCGTTTCCGAACTGTTCTCGTCGAATAACGAGGCGATATCTTACTTTGTAAAGCGTGATCTGTTGGGAGAGAAGGTCGAACCGATAGATCGGATGTGGCGATTGCCCGAGGTCGAAAAGATCATCAAAAAACAGCGACCTGATGGTTCTTGGAGGCATCACGGGAAGGAGGTGACCGTCTATCCGGAGCATCATTACAGCCTTGTCGAGACGTTTAAGCAGTTTAGGGTGTTGGTTGAGAGGTACGAGCTCACGAGGGAGCATCCGGCTGCAAGACGCGCCGCCGAGTTCCTTTTCTCCTGCCAGGTGGAGAACGGCGACATCAGGGGAATGCTCGGGAACCAGTACGCCACCTACTACACTGGGGCGATCCTGGCGCTCCTTGTCGAAGCGGGCTACGGCGACGACCCGCGCACGGAAAAGGCGTTCGAGTGGCTCCTGTCGATGCGGCAGGACGACGGGGGGTGGACGATCCCCCTCCTCACCCGTAGATTCGACGGGAAAACGAGCCGCGCCCTGGTCACCCATTACTCGGAGCCGGTCGAGCCCGACCGATCGAAGCCGTTCTCGCACAACTGGACGGACATGGTGCTGAGGGCGTTCGCCGCCCACCCCCGACACAGGGAATCCAGGGAGGCCGAGGCCGCGGGCACCCTGCTGAAATCGCAGTTCTTTCGACCCGACGCTTATTCCTCGTACGGGGCGGCGAGCTACTGGGTGCGGTTCCTGTTCTGGTGGCCGAATCTGCTGACGGCGCTCGACTCGCTGTCCAGAATGGGGTTCACAAAGGACGACCCCGACATCAGGAGGGGCCTGGAGTGGTTTGTCGATCATCAGGAATCGGACGGGCTCTGGAAAGTGACGTACGTCGAGGGGGAGAAGATCTCGGAGAACGAAAGGAATAGAGAAAGAAGGCTGTGGGTCAGCCTATCGATATGCAGGATTTTCAAAAGATTTTATGGATGAGGAAAAAGACATCATAAAACAATGACCATTATGCTCCAATAATTAAGTCGATCACAAATTATGATATGATGATAAGGGTGGTGGAAAAGGTAGATTTGAAATACTTGAGTGCATAACACTAACTATATCGTTAGATGCGATCGACGAGTACAGCACACAAGCTGCAACAGCACGAAAACTTTTTTTGAACACGATAGCCCGAAGTGAGGACATGGCAGGCAGCAAGAAAAATGCCATAAGATATCGGTACCAACCCGCGCGTTTAATAACAGAAAAACTGGAATGAAGTAGTTGGAACGAAATTTAAGGAGGATTGGACATGCCGATCGTTCTGCCGCCTGGGAAGAGGTGCGCCGTCGTCCTGAGCTGGGACTTCGACGCGATGTCGGCCTTCGTGCTGCGCGGGGAGACCACGCCGACGCTGATCTCGAGGGGAGAGTATGGCGCCCGCGTGGGTGTGCCGAGGGTCCTGGACCTGTGCGACAAGTACAACTTCAGGACCACCTTCTTCGTGCCGGGGTGGACCATAGCCACTTACCCGGAGATCGCGAGACAGATACACGAGAAGGGTCACGAGATCGCCCACCACATGTGGTGCCACGAGAACGCGCCCGATCTGTCCCATGATCAGGAGAAGACGCTCTTAGAGAAGGCCATGGAGACGATCAAGGGCATCACCGGCGCGTACCCCGTGGGAAACCGCTCGGGGGGCTTCGCGAACAGCGTCAACACCATTCAGCTGCTGCAGGACCACGGGTTCCTGTACGACAGCACGCAGATGGCGGACGACTTCAACGTGTATAAGTGCAGGATTGGGGATCACGGATCACCGAGCGAACCCTGGGTATTCGGGAAGGAATCGAAGATATTGGAGCTCCCCGTATCGTGGGTCATCGACGACTGGCCCCACTACGAGTTCAACCCCCAGCCGAGGCTCAACCCCGGACTGCACACGCCGTCGCAGGTGTACGAGATCTGGAGCGCGGAGTTCGACTACATGTACGACAACGTGCCGAACGGCGTCTACATGATCACGATGCACCCGTACGTCAGCGGCAGGGCGCACAGGTTGATGATGGTGGAAAGGCTGATACAGCACATGATGACCCGTCCGGGCGTCTGGTTCACACGTGGCGTGGACGTCGCCAGGTGCTGGAGGGACTGAAAAACCTTACGCCAGCTGAGTTGGTCGCTTTTTATTTTTTTTCTAATATTTCAAGGAACTCCTCACGGCTGAGGTTTGCTTGCCTCATAATGGAGCCGAGGGTTCCTCTGGCTAACTCCATGTGATCAGGAATGATGACAATCGATGTTATTCCATCCTTCTTCTTCATTCGAATGTGGCTTTCCTTTCTCCCAACGATCTCGAAGCCTATTTTGGCGAGAGCCCTAATCACTCGGCGCCCTGACACCACTGGGAGGCTCAACTTCTCCGACCTCTATCAGCGTCACAAGAGGCTTGAAGTCCTGTCTTGGCACCTTGGCGTCTTCATCCTCGAGGTAGAGGGAGATGGCTTCCTTCAGGTTCTCCAGGGCCTTCTCCACGTCCCCGCCTTGACTCGCGATATCCAGCTCTGGGCATAAGGCCACGTAATAATTGCCCTCTTTGGTTATGACGGCCGAGAACTGCATCGAACGACCTCGCGACATCAATCAGTGTCCTAATTTAAAATCCTTTGGCAGAGACTTTCCAAGTAGATCTTGAATAGCTTGGGGGTAGATTTGAGCTACCGACCTCGGGGTTTTTCATCAGGCGCCACTGGTTCTGGCTGATCGGGGCCAACCACGCCTTTTCTGATGTCCGCATAGATGAAGTTCTCAGAAGGAACAGGAGAGTCGGCAAGCCTCCTGAGCATCAGTAACTGACCGATGTGCGCCATGGAGTCCGATAGCGGTCCTTGGAGGATCTGCTCCTCCGACACGCCTCTCGGGCTCTTCTCCTGGAACGATCTGTCCAGTTTGGACAGGGTCTCGTAGAAATGCGTGACCTCGTCCTCCCATGACTTGTGCTCGAAGTGGGTCGTGTCGTAGTGTTCGTAGAAGCTGTGCGCGTACGATAAAACCCCCGTTATGTGGTGAAGGATCCTTCTCGGCGTTCGGACCCCCCTGCCCATGTCGAGCTCGGGGTAGCAATCCGGAGAATCCTTGATGGCTTTGGTCGCGTGATAGGCTATTGAAGCCAGAAAATGTCTGAGTAGATCGCTTTTACCTGACATCGTTTCAACCTCTTCTTTTGGGTGATTGAATATTACGGTTCCTATAATGATGGCGGGGGGTGGATTCTGATTACCGACCCCTCGACTTGAAATTCGTTGGTTATTTGACAACGACGATTTACTTGGATGCGGATATGGAGGAGGTATCTGATGTTTGTTGGTTTAGAGTTTGTCAGCCAGCTTCTCTGCGTCTTCCCTTATCTTCCTCAGGTCGTCCTTGGCGGGTTTTCCCCTTATGTCGCCCATCCTGCCCTTCGTGCTGCCCTCCTCCCATCCATGGAACTCTCCGAGGACGTACCACTCGTCGAGCACGGTGAACCCGATGTGCTCGAAGAACTGCCCGGCGTATTTACCGGCTGGTGTTGCTTCGTTGATTCCCGTGTGGGGTCCGGAGTAGGTGCAGAAAATCAGAGCGTTTTTTCCGGGGATCTTGGGGGCGCCCGGTTTGACCTTCCCCTCTTTGCGGTGCCTGTTGAGGTTGCTTGTCAGCAGGTCTGTCACCGGTTTGGGGGGATGCCACTCGTAGGAGGGGAAACCTAAACAGACGAGATCATAGTCGAAGTAGTCGACGTCCCCGGCCTCCTCCGTCTTCTTGATGGAGACGTTGACTCCGGCGTTTTCCAGCCCTTCCTTGATCTTGAATGCCACCTTCTCGGTGTTACCGGTCTTCGACCAGTAGATAATGACTGCCTTCTTCAACTTTCAAATCACCAAATGATGAATACCCCCTAAGCTCTTAGACACCAACTAATTATCAATTTAACAATTTATTCTTTAACTAATTTTGGAGACTTGCACTAAAAATTGAGTTTAAAATAGAAAAGCTTTATTCTACATGGCTGGATCGCCATCGTTTAATAGTAGCGGGGGTTAGATTTAAACTATCGACCTTTGGGCTATCTCTGTAAGCTATCTGAATACTATACCTTATTCTCATTAGTGTCATGGAGCTATCATTTTAGACTTATTGGTTAACTACAGATCTTTTTGATGGTATTGTCATTTTATCAGGGTTGCTTCCTTCACGGTTTTGAGGTGGGGGTCTCCAGGGAGCATCCTCGAGCTCGTCCTCATTGCGGTGGCGAGGACGTACGAGTCGGCGAGACCGAAATCACTAATCGTACACCTCATTTCGCTGTGCAGGACGCCAACCTGCTTGGAGATCTATTATGAAGTTCATTTAGAATTCGCGATGCCACAGTAGCGCAGTGTCGTCAGCGCGTATGTTCTCGTGGCGTTCAGCAGGTCGTCGATCGGGACGTTCTCGTCTGAGCGGTGGCACAGTCGAACGTCTCCTGGTCCAAATAGAACCGTGGGCATATTCCCAGAGTTTACCAAGTGGCGCATGTCGGAGCCGTAGGTCACTCCCTCGTATATCGTCGAGGAGCCCGTGGCATCGCTGTAGGCATCTGATAACGTCGTGACTATGGGGTGATCCAGGGGGGTTCTGGCCGGGTTGAACTGCCCTCCCCACCACTCGATCTCGGGTGGATGTCCCTTCAGCCAGTCGTCGGTGCCGGCCGCCCTAGCCACCGCTCCCTCGAAGGTCCTGTGCGCCTCGTCGACATTTTCGTCGACCCATATCCCATACCTTCCTTCAAAAACCAGTTTCTCAGGAACCGAGGACGGCCAGCTGCCGCACCTCACCGTGCCGATGTTGAGGGGTATTGGTAGTCTGTATTGGGTGTACAGGGGGTCATCGATGGCTTCGTTCCTCTTTCTTTCGAGATCGATCAATGCGCTGTATATTGGCATAAATTTCTCGAGGGCGCTCACGCCCTCCTCACGCACGCAGGCATGGGCAGACTGACCCTGAACTGTAATCCTAAAGCAATGGGCGCCCGCCTGCGCCGGAGCAACTTTGAGCTCGGTGGGCTCCATTATCACCGAGCCGTCGGCCCTGTAGCCGCGTAGGATCGAGGCGAGGGTGCCCATTCCACCATCCTCCTCCCCAACGACGCTTTCGATGATAAGATGACCCCTCAACTTGACGCCTGCCTCCTCCACCGCCTTCGCGGCATGGAGTGCACAGCATAGACCCCCCTTCATGTCGACAGCTCCGCGGCCGTAGAGTCTCCCTCCCTCTACGGTGCCCTTCCATGGGGGATGCTTCCAGTTCGACTCGTCGCCGGGGGATACCACGTCGACGTGCCCATTCAGGATCAGGCTCCTGCCCTCTCCCTGGCCCGTCCTGCCGACGACCCCGATCCCCTCCTTCCTGTCCACTTCCATGCTGAAGTCTGGATGCTTTCTGAGGTCGTCGATATCGATGTCCCAGACATCTACCTCTAATCCGATTTCACGCATGAGCGAGGCTACGAAACGCTGAGCCGCGGTCTCCTCCCCCGTCACGCTGGGTATCTCTATCAATTTTGAGATGGTGGTGAGCAATTCCTCTTCGTCTATGGTACCCAGTACCTTCCGTTCAATTTCATTCAATGGCATTCCTCTACTCTGATCTCAGAAGTGGACGGGTGAGACAGGTGGGTCCACCCTCCGTCTTCAGCGATATCTCCACGCCCCTGTAGGTCTGAACATCGCAGCCAGCGTCCCTGAGCATATTCTCTGTCAATGGGTTACCTACCACGAGGAGCGCCTTCCTCGGGGCGAGGGCCAGCACATTGGTGCCCATCGTGTTGAACTCCTTTTCAGGCGCCTCGAGAAGAGCCACTCCCCTCCCCCTGAGGAATCTCCAGAAGGGGACCGGTATGAGGGGAGGATAGACGACTGCTAGGTCGTCGTCAACGAAGCTTATCAGGGACATGAGGTGCAGGCACGCTTCGGGTCCCCCAAAGTAGGGCAGCTCCACCGGGATCACCTCGACTCCGAGGGGCTTCATGGCGTCCCTTATCTGGAGCAGGCCCTCGGCGTTCGTCCTGAAGCCCTGCCCCACGGCCAGGGTGTCCTCATCGATCCATAGTAGGTCTCCCCCCTCCACCGTAGCCTTTCCGGACACGACATACTGGATGGGGATTCCGAGATCCGTCAGCCGACGCCTCATCGGGGCTTCTTCCCCTCTCCTGAGGGGCTTACCCATCTGCAGGATGATGGCCCCCTCGTCTGTTATGATCGCCGGATCGTAGGTGAAGATAGAGTCCGCGTGGTCGGGCTGAGGTTCCTGGTGGTACAAAACCTCTGACCCAAACTTCCTCAGTATGTCAACGAAGGCGTCGTGTTCGAGTTTAGCCTTCTTCAGGTCCAGAGGTCCTTGGTAATGCCACTTGGCGTAGTCTTTGACTGCGAAGTGCTCATCTGGGCGCTTAACCAAAACCTTTCTGAGGGGTAAAATCATGCTCTGGCAACCGTATCCCTTAACCATTTCAATCGCCTAGAACTCAAGCACAGTTGGTTTAGGTAAATATAATAAAATGTCGGTCACGAGAACGAACGACGCGTGGCGCACGTTCACAGTAAATATTGACATCATGATGCCCATAAGCATCTTCGGTTTAAAAGTTGGGTCTCCCGTGAGTATCCCCGAGAGTGACAATCCAAGCTGCCTCCCCAATGTAAGGGGTGGACATCGAAATATAGGTAACCGCTGTTATCCACGAATATCGATAATAAGAAAGGACTAATTGGATATCGGGGTTCGATGCACTTTCAATGCTCCAGGACAAGTTCTGTTCTGGAATCCATGTATGGCGACGGAACGCCTTTCTTCACCTTCAGGTAATTGTCCATGTTTCCTCCGATGTCAAATACGGCGATCAAGTTCTCGGATACGCCGAACAGGTGGCCCCGGAAGACCAGTTTCACGCCGGCCCTCTCGACGTCCGCCTTGAACTTGGCCATATCCTTACGCGCGCGCCTTGCTGGGGGCCTCCCAGGTGCAGAAGGCGCCGTGATCGCTCCTCATGTGGGTCGAGAAGAGCTTGATCCCCTGCGGCTGCTTGTTCTCGAGGAGGAGGTTGAATCCGCCGATCATCTCCTTCGTCACGGTTATCTCGACTTCGGGTTTCCACTTGTGCACGGCTATGAATAATCCCGTTTTTTCACCCGATTTCCCTAACCTTCATGCATGTCCTTAAGATCTCCGCACACGCATTACTATGGAGACAATATCGATACTACCCAGATAGGATCACACCTGAGGTTGTCCACGAATGTAAAAAAAATATGTCAACTCAGACACCACTCACATGAAAAACAAGACAGCCCCAACAAACCAAACCTAACAACAAAAAAACACTATAAGTGGTAGCGGGGGGTAGATTTGAACTACCGACCTCGGGGTTATGAGCCCCGCGGGCTAACCTGGCTGCCCTACCCCGCTCCAAAACCATTTCCCAACCGAGCGCTTATAAACTCTTCCAGAATCACTTCTGCCCCCAGTTGCCACTAATTTCCGTTAAAGCCCGTTCCCATGAAGCGTCAGTATTTCAAATGCATCTCGCACACCTCGTCTCCCAGGCTCCTCCTCTTCGTGTAAAAGTGCTTGATCGAGCCGTTGATTCCCCTGACGAGCCCAGTCTCGAACCCCTCTATGGAGGCGCAGATCTCTGGGGTCCAGCCCCTCTTGTCCTTCCACATGCAGCTTGAAACGTGAACGACGATCTCCTCATCCGTCTCCTTGACGACCGAGCTGTCTATCCCGAAGATCCTGTGGTACGCCATCAGCGCCGAAGCGCATCCATGCAGGTCCCTCGATGCGCCAAGCCGCCTCAGAATCTCCTCAGAGTGTTCCAGCCTCATGCCATCCACCATCCTGTTCAACTTTACCCTATCCCCTTCGTCCAAAAGGGAAAACATGTCTCTATACATGCTTCCGACCGCGCTCACCGCAAGCTCCCACTTCAATTTCATCGGAATCAGACCGTGTCTGACCGCAAACTCGGAAGCTCGATTCTTCAGGCCCGTGAACCTCGCCGAATACATGCGCGTCGCTGAATCGTTTATAACATTTCAGAAAAAACCTGAATCTTGGAAAGGGTTAAGTCAAGCCCATTCGAAGTCAAAGGCTGAGTGAACGATGCCTGACAGGCAGACGGAGCAGATCGCGGCTGAGCGCATACGGATCCTCTTCCAACTCGCCGACGAGACCTATCCCATAAACCCGGCCCGAGCCCAGGGATACGTCGACCTTGCCCGGCGGATCGCCATGCGCGCCCGCATCCGCCTCCCCACCGACCTGCGACGCCGCGTCTGCCGCCGCTGCGGCGCCTTCCTCGTCCCCGGCGCAACGAGCCGCACCCGGATGAGGCAGCGGCGAGAACCCCACGTCGCCGTCACGTGCCTCAAATGCGGCTCCATGACGCGCATCCCCACGCGGAGGCGGGAACCATGAGTGGCGGCCTGTCCATGATAAGCGTCGGCCTCCACGACGAGCGCGATCTCAGCCTGCGGGCTATCGAGGGGTCTAGGATCTGCGACATCCTCTACGCGGAGACGTATACGACGATGCTCGGCACGGACGCGCAACGGCTGGCCGCAACCATCGGAAAGCCGATCGAACAGATCCGACGAAGTAACTTGGAGGAGAATTCCGAGGATCTTCTCAAGGAGGCCCGAAGGCATAGGGTCGGCATACTGGTCGGCGGCGACTGCCTGACTGCCACCACCCACATATCGCTCCTCATCGACGCCAAGAAGAAGGGCATCCCGACACGGATCGTCCACGGCTCGTCCATCCTGACGGCGGTCGCCGAGACTGGGCTCTCCCTCTACAAGTTCGGGAGGACCGTGACCCTCCCCCTGCCCGAAAACGGGCCCGCGGACGCAGTGCTCCGGACCATCGACGAAAACAGGGAGCACGGCCTCCACACCCTCGTCCTACTGGACCTCGACGCCGAGGCGGGCCGATACCTAACCGTGAACAGGGCGATAGACCTCCTCGTCGACGCCGAACAGCCAGACACCTTCAACCTCGAGACAATCGTCGTAGGCGCGGCACGGCTGGGCTCCGATGACCCGACGATCAAGGGAGGTAGCGCGAAGACGATGACGGAAACCGACTTCGGAGCACCGCCGCACGTCCTGATCGTCCCCGGCGATCTCCACTTCCAGGAGGCCGAGGCCCTCAAGGTCATCGGCGGATGCCCCGAATCAGCGTTAGTAGGCAGGAAGACGCAGGGCGAGCTGGATAGGCTGATCGAGAAGTACGTGAAGAGCTGCCGGGGTGCCCTCGATGAGATGAAGTTGAGAAGTAAGCCCTCGGAATTAAACGAAGGCACGGTAAAGGATTTAATCGAACACGCGGAGAGGTACCTGAGGGACGCAATGCACTTCGCACCCGACAGGAAGCCCACCGCACTGGCATCCGTCTCGTACTGCGAGGGTATCCTCGACGCCCTGAAGCTTCTCGGCCTCGTCGACTTCGAGTGGTGATCCCATGACGACGGTCCTCGCCTCCGGCGTCTTCGACCTGCTCCACTATGGCCACATCCGGTTCCTCGAGGAGGCGAAGCGCGTCGGCGGCCCCGGCTCCAGGCTCGTGGTCATCGTCGCGCGCGACGAGACCGTTCGGAGGCTGAAGGGTAAAAAGCCCATCATGCCCGAGGACCAGCGCCGGGCCCTCGTCGAGGCCCTCAGGGTGGTGGACGAGGCCCTCCTGGGGTACGAGGACATGGACTTCGGCGCCGTCATCGAGAAGATCAGGCCGGACGTCATCGCGGTGGGCTACGATCAGGACGACGTCGAGCGGCAGACGCTGAGGACCCTGGAGGAGAAGAGGCTCAACCTGCGCGTCGTCAAGATCGGGCGGTTCGGCAGCGAGGACCTCAACAGCTCGTCGAAGATCAAGAGGAAGATCGTCGAGGACTGGAAGTGATCGAGAGAACATCAACTCAATTGGCCCATAAAAAAAAGAATTTCCGATGGGTGAAATGGATCGATTCTCAGGCGGGCTCGGGTGGCGGCGGCGCGATCAGTTTCTCCCTCATTAGCAGCTTCAGCAGGTCCTGGGTTCGCCTGATGATCGACTCGGCGGTCTCGTAAAGCTCCTTTCGGCTTGCCTTCCTCTGCGCGATCCCCTGGCTGATGGCCTTCAGCCCGGTGGCGACGGCCTGCCTCGGGTAGATCTCCCATTCGTCCATGGATGGTATGATGTACTCGTCGGACATCCCCTTGTCTTCGGCGTACTTGGCGAGCTCGTTGGCCGATGCGATGCACATCTCGTCCGTGATTGTCTTCGCCCTCACGTCCAGTGCCCCCCTGAATATGGCGGGGAAGACGAGGCTGTTGTTGATCTGGTTCGGGAAGTCGGAGCGTCCCGTCGCCACGATCCTCGCACCCGCCTCCTTCGCCTCCCACGGCCACATCTCAGGGATGGGGTTGGCGCACGCGAAGACGATGGAGTCGTCGGCCATTACGGAAACGTCGTCCTTTGTAATCACCCCTGGGCCGGGTGTGGAGGCGGCGATGACGATGTCGGCGCCGTCCAACGCCTCCCTGATCCCGCCTTCGATCCCGTCTGCGTTCGTTTGGACGGCGAGGTCCCACTTGTAGGTCCCCTTCAACTCTTCCCGGCTCTGGCTCAGGATGCCCTTGCTGTCGGTCATGAGGATGTTCTTTGGGTTCGCCCCCGCCTCCTTGAGAACGTAGAACGTCCTCGTGTTCGCCGCGCCGCTGCCGACGAAAACGACCTTCGCTGTTCCCATCTTCTTGCCTACGATCTTGAAAGCGTTGATGGCGCCTGCGAGGACGATGGCGGCCGTTCCCTGCTGGTCGTCGTGCCAGACGGGGATCGGCATCTCCTTGCGGAGGCGGTCGAGTATGTAGAAGCACTTGGGGCTCGAGAAGTCCTCAAGGTTGATTCCGCCGAAGCTGGGCTCGATCCACTTCACAGCCTGGATGATCTCTTCAGGATCCTTGGTCGACAGGCAGATGGGAAATGCGTCGACGCCGCCGAGGTATTTGAATATTAGGGCCTTCCCCTCCATGACGGGCATGCCGGCTAGTCCGCCGATGTCGCCGAGACCGAGGACGCGCGTCCCGTCGCTGACCACGGCGACGTAGTTCCACTTGCTCGTCTCCTCGAAGGCCTTCTCGCGGTTCTTCTCGACGTCGCGGCACACCTGGGCGACGCCCGGGGTGTACCAGATGTTGAAGTCCTGGAGGCTGCGGATCGCGCACTTCGGCATCACCTCCAGCTTGCCACGGTAGAACGTATGGTACGGTGGGGCGATCTTGCTCCACCTGGAGGCTTTGGCCAGGAGCTCCTCTTTCGTCACCTTCATTTCCATGATCCCTTCCGTCTCGTTACTTAGGAATCGAACAGTATTTAATAATTAATTGGTGATGGTTCTATTTTTCTTGATCAGATTCCCGTTCGTGTTGATCGGCTCTTGCCAATTCAGAAGACATGCTCGTCGAATGAAGAACAATGAAAATGAGACCGACAGTTCCTGTATTAGTTCGTTTATACGATATAAAGAGTTTTTAGCATTAAACGAGCGGATTTGCTATTTAATCTTCTTAAGCTGCGACCTGACTTCCTCGCTGAGCGGTCCTTCTCCCTCGATGAGGCTGTGGAAGGTCTTGAACACCTTCTCGAGCTTGCGCCAGTCGGGCACGTAGACGCGGCTGAACCACAGGCGGACGCTGTCGACGCCGTGGTCCTCAAGCTTCCACTTGTAGTCCTCGGCCCTCTCCTCGGAGACGACGTGCGCCCGTCCATAGGGCCCCTCGTGCTCCGGCGCCTCCAAGAGCATGACGCCATCGGCACCGCAAGCGAAAGCGTAGAGCAGGTGGTCGAGCTTGAGCCTGCTGAGCGACGGCAACGGTATAATCCTGACGCTGCTCGGGTAGCTGAGTCGCGATAGGCCGGCAAGGTCGACGGCCGTGTACGCCACCTCCCTCTCAACGAACGCGAGGATCTTCACGTCTGCCTCCGACGACTCGAGGGTACCCCTGATCTGAGCCTTCAGCTGGGCGTCTGTCAGCCCCTGCTGGTCGAGAGCGCCCTTCGGGCAGGCTGGGATACAGGCGCCGCAGCCGGTGCACAGTATCTCGCTGATCGATGCCTTCTCCTCCTTCAGCGCTATGGCCGACTCCGGGCAGGCTCCGACGCATTCGCCGCAGCCATCGCAGAGGCCAAGATCTGGAAGGAATGCCTTGTTGGGCTCTATTATCCGCTCTCCCGAGAGGAAGTTGACGACCTTCATTGCCGCCCCCTCGGCCTCGGCCGTCGTTGTCTGGATGTCCTTCGGCCCCATGACGACGCCGGCCGCGAAGATTCCGTCGCGCTTCGTCGACACTGGGTCGAGCTTCGGGTGGCGCTCCAGGACGAACTTGTCCTCGTCAACGGGCACGCGGAGCATCTCGGCGAGCTTCAGTGTTTCTTCGGAGGTGACGATGGGCGGGCAGAGGACGACGAGGTCGACGGTATTCTCGACCATCATGTTGATCATCATGTCCTCGCCTCGCACGAGGACTCGGTCCCCCTCAGGGATGATCTCGGCCACCTTCCCCTTCACGAACATCGCGCCCTTGTCCTGCGTCGTGCGGTAGAACTCCTCGTACCTGCGGCCCGATGCCCGCACGTCGATGTAGTGTACCCAGACGTCGACGCCGCGGTCCCTGAGCAGCTGCGCCTGCTTCAGCGCGTAGATGCAGCAGACTTTGCTGCAGTAGGGTTTGCCCGCCTCCGTGTCCCTCGACCCCGCGCAGAGGACGTACGCCACGCTTTTGACGTCCCTGCCCGTCTTGGGGATTGCGAGGAGACCCTTGGTAGGGCCGTTTACGTCGAGGATGCGCTCCATCTCGAGGCTCGTGACGACGTTCGGGTACCTGCCGTAGCCGTACTGGGCGAGGGGTGATAAGTCGTAGAGCTCGAAGCCTGTGGCCATCACAATGGCCCCGACATTGAGCTCGATGTCCTTGCCGTGGTCGTCGATGTCGATCGCCTGTCTCGCGCACACCTTGACACACTTTCCACATTTCGTGCAGCTCTCGAAGTCGATCGTGTAGACTGAGGGGACGCTCTGCGGGAACGGGATGTAGGCCGCCTTCCTAGCGCCGAGACCCTCATCGTACTCGCTCGGCGCCTCGGCGGGGCACACACGGCTGCAGGCACCGCATCCGATGCACTTGTTCACGTCGACGCCCCTCGGCTTCAGGTTCACCCTGACGTGGAAGTCGCCCGGCGCGCCCGAAACGTCGGCGACCTCGGCGTAGGTGATCAGGTCTATGTTCTTGTTCTGCGAGACGCTGGCCATCTTCGGCGTCAGGATGCACTGGCTGCAGTCGAGGGTGGGGAAGACCTTCGGGTATTGGATCATGTGGCCGCCGATGCTGGGCGACCTCTCCACGAGGTGGACCTTCAGCCCGAACTCGCCGAGTCTGAGGGATGAGGTTATGCCGGCGACTCCGCCGCCGATGACGAGGACCTCAGGGACGACCTCCTTTTTCTTGGCCTCGAGTGGGACCGACTCCGAAGCCCTCGCGATAGCCCCCCTTATGAGGTCTATAGCCTTGTGCGTCGCCCCTTCATGGTCATCCTTATGGACCCAGCTGCACTGCTCCCGGATGTTGACCATCTCGACGAGCGCCGGGTTCAGCCCGACCTCCCCGAGGTTGCCGGCGAATGTCTCCCGGTGCATCTTGGGCGTGCAGCACGCCAAGACGACGCGATTCAGCCTCTGGCTCACGACGGTGTTCCTGATTTGCTCGATGGATGGTTTCGAACAGAGGTAGCGCTCCCTCCTCGTATACGCAACCTCGGGCTTGATGGCGTCGACGACCTTCTGAACGTCGACCACGTCGCCGATGTTTCCGCCGCACTCGCACACCCAAACGCCGATTCTGAGGTCTTCGGCCATCCGCCCCACTGCCTACAGGAGTTTGATGAGGTGCTCGATCGTCTGCCTTCCCCTGTACTCGGGCAGGAATATCGGCGCCCTGCGGTCGGTCACGATGCCCGCGTCGGACAGCCACTTCTCGTAGCGGTCGAGATGGCCCAGGGTGAGCTTCCCGAGCTGGGTCTTCTTCGCGCGCTCCGCAGTGAACTTGCCGGCTCGCCTGCCGAAGACGTAGAGGTCGAGCTGGGAGTTGCCCATGAGGCGGTTCTTCCCGTGAACGCCGCCGCAGACCTCGCCGGCCGCGAACAGCCCGGGTACGCTGGACTCGCAATGCGTGTTGATCTCGACGCCGCCGTTCTGGTAGTGGAGGGTGGGGAAGACGAGCATGGGCTCCCTGCGGATGTCGATGTTGTACTTCCCCCACATCCTTATCATGGCCGAGAACTCCCGCTCCGTCGTTCCCTTCCCATGGATGATGTCGATGAGGGGCGTGTCGAGCCAGACGCTGCGCATCCCCGTGGGCGTCTCGACGCCGTTCCCCCGCTCGTAGCACTCTCGGATGAAGGCGGACGACTCCACGTCCCTCGTCTCCAGGGGGTTGACGAACAGCTCGCCGAGCCTGTTCACGGGCTGGGAGCCGCGCCCGCGCAGCGCCTCGGTGCAGAGCTGGCCGACGATCTGCTCGGGGTACGCCGCCCCGGTGGGGTGGAACTGGGTCGAGTCCAGATCGCGCAGGTAGGCGCCGACGTGGTATGCCAGCGCTACGCCGTCGGCTGTGGCGCCGTAGTGGTTCGTCGTGGCGTATCCTTGGATGTGGAGTCTGCCAAAGCCCCCCGTGGCCAGGATCGTGGACTTGGCCCTCGCGACGAGGTATTCGTCCGAGTCCATGTCCCAGAGGACGGCGCCGGCGACCTGGCCTTTGTCGTCCATGATCAGCTCCGCGGCGCATGTGAATTCGACGTAGGGGATCTCCCTGTTCAGGAACTCGTCGAGGAGCACCCTGGTGATCTCGAGGCCCGTGTAGTCCTTGCAGCTGTGCATGCGCTTGCGGGATGTGCCGCCACCCGACTCGACCTTCATCATCCCGTCCTGATTCTTATCGTACATGACGCCGAGGGATTCGTGCCACTTGATGACGTCGGGGCCTTCCTTCACCAGGATCTCGACGAGGTCGGGTTTGTTGGAGTAGTGACCGCCCCCGATGATGTCGAGGTAGTGGCGGGTCGGGCTGTCGTCGACGCCATCCGCTGCCTGGATCCCGCCCTGGCTCATCTTCGAGTTGGCGTCCCCCAGCCGAAGCTTCTGAACGATCAGGATCTTTTCCTCGTCCAAGCCGCTCTCCTGGGCGAGCAGCGCCGCGCTGAGGCCGGCGCCGCCGGCTCCGATGATGAGGACGTCGACGTCGTAGGCGATGTCAGTCAGGTCTATATCGCCGGGCTTGATCATGGGGTGGGCCTCGAGGATATCAGCAACCTCATGGGGCATGAGCTGGTCCTTACTAGGGCCGAAGCGGAGGGGGCGCTTTGTTCCCTCCTTGAAGTCGGGATGCCAATCCTTGAGGATTTTTGTCTTCTCGTCGGCCGTCATGAACGGGTGGGCCTTGCCGATGCGCTCGGGCCTCGTCTTCTCGACGAGCCTCAGCGACTCTTGCATGTACTCGGGGTATCCTGACATCCTTCTACACCTTCATGTCCCTTTTGTCATACAGCTTCTGGAGCCCAGCCTTGTCGAGTGTTTTGAGCTTCTGGATCTCCTCGTCGAACTTGCCAGTCTCAACTTCCTCAACGCGCCTGAGGACGTGCTCCGTAGGGCCGACGATGTACCTGCTGTAGAGCCTTCGGGCGAGCTGGGCGATGTTGTAGGGGACGATCTCGGCCGGGCACCTGACGGCGCAGAGGCCGCAGCTCAGGCAGTCGAAGGAGAGTTTGGCGGCCTGGGTGACGTCTCCCCGTAGCGCTGCCTGGACGTAGTCCATCACGAGGATGTCCTGCGGGCAGGCCTTGGAGCACGTGTTGCAGCTCAGGCATCGGGCGATCTCGGGGAAGTACTCCAGGAAGACGCCGGCCTCGGGCTTGAGCTCCGTGATGTCGTACGTCTTCTTCACGGACGGGGAGAACGGGATCTGGGCGATGACCATGCCGTCCTCGACCATCTTCTGGCACGCGAGCGCGCCCTGCAGCTTGTAGCTCCCCTTGGTCCGGTAGATCGTGGCGCACGCGCCGCAGAAACCGCCGCGGCATCCGGCGCCCCTCCTGAACTGGTGGCCCGCGTACTCCATCGCCTTCATTATCGTCAGGTTCGCGGGCACCTCGTGCCTCTTCCCCATCACGTGGATGGTGACCGTCTTCTCCTCTTCTGCGCCCATCATGAACACTCCTGAACAAGGCCCTTCTCCCTGAGGAGAGGCATCGGATCGGGTTCGTTTTCATCGAGGCCGATCACCTCCGCCGGCAGTCCGAAGGCGAGGGCCATGAGCTGTGTGAAATAGACTACTGGGATGGAGCCGAATCCCCGGAACATTTTCTTGACCTCAGCCTGACGGCTCCCGAGATTGTACTCGCACAGCGGGCACGCGAGCGTGACCAAGTCGGCTCCCCCGTCGACCGCTTGTTCCAGAATCCTGTGCGAGAGCTCCGAAACGACCCGCTTCATCTGCACCGTGTGGTAGGAACCGCAGCACTTCGACTTGAACGGGATGTCCACGGCCTCGGCGCCCAGGGACCCCACGAGACCCTCGAGGACACTCGGGGCGTTCACGTCGTCGATGCCAACGCCCTTGGGGCGGAGCAGCAGGCAGCCGTAGTAAGGAGCGACCCTGAGGCCCTTCAGTGGCCTTTCGACCCGTTCCCTGACCTTGTCCCAGCCTAGGTCCCGGACGACCTCGAGGTAGTGGACCACTTCGACACCGCCGCCGTACTGTGGATCCTTGTCCGCCATGATGTCCCTCACCTTCCGCATCCTCTCGGCGTCCTCCCCGACCCCCGTGTTGGCGCGCTTGAGCGTGTTGAAGCACATCTCGCAGAGGGTGACGAGCCGTTTGTCGTCGACGAGCCCCTGGTCCTTCATCTCCTCGACCCTAACGAGGTTGCGTATCGGGGCGATGTAGTGCATGACGTCGTCCTTGGCGAGCGCGTGGACCGTCCCGCAGCAGTTCCAGCGGGGGAGCTCGATCAGCTCGATCCCGAGGGCCTTCGCCGATGCGAGGGCGGACGACTCGAAGTTCTTGGCGGTCGTCTTGAGGGTGCATCCCGGGTAGTATGCCAGCCTCATGCTCCGACCTCACGGGGTGAGCTTGCGGAGGTTGCTGATGATGGCGATCTGGGGCAGCCCCCTGAGCTCCTTGGGGTCCATCGAGTCGAGGTCCACGCGGCTGTACTTCTTCCTGAGCATGAGTTGCCTCAGCGCCTCCATGACGTTGGCGATGTCGATGCCGCGGGGACATCGGATCTCGCAGTTGAAGCAGGTGCTACAGGTCCAGATCGTCTTCGAGTTGAGAACCTGCTCGTCGCCGAGCTGCACGAGCCTCACGACCTTCGACGGGAGCAGGTCCATCTCGCCGGTCAGCGGGCATCCCGAGCTGCAGGCGCCGCACTGGTAGCAGAGGTTGATGTTCTCGCCGCTCAGCTCCGAGACCTTCGCCTTGAAGGCGGCGTTCTCGGGCCCGAACCGGAACGGGGCGATCGACCGTTCGGCTGACATCTCAGTACCTTCCGCGGCTCTCTATATATACATTTACGAGTTCGCTTTCCTTATTGGTAGGCCAGCGCCCATTAGAACTTAAATTCTGATCGTTGGTTAGATCTGAGGAGTGTCCAATATGGAGTATCACCTGAAGACTCCGGTGCCGGAGAGGGAGGTCCGTCGACTCAAGATGGGGGATATCTTCTACGTCACGGGCACGATCATCACGGCGAGGGACGAGGCCCACAAGAAAGCCCTTGAGATGCACGAGAGAGGGGAGCGGTTACCCGTGGATTTCCGCGGCGTCGCCGTCTTCCACACCGGCCCCATCATGAAGAAGGTGGGGGACGAGTGGAGGGTCGTCGCCATCGGGCCCACGACCTCCGCCAGGATGGAGATCTTCGAGGACAGGTTCATCGAGGCCTTCAGACCAGCGGTCATCATCGGGAAGGGGGGCATGGGCGACAGGACGGCGAAGGCGTGCGCGGACTTCGGCTGCGTCTACGGCGCCTTCACGGGCGGAGCAGCCCTACTTGGGGCCAGGGGCATCAAAAATGTGAGAGATGTATTTTGGCTGGAGGAGCTCGGCATGCCCGAGTGCCTCTGGGTGTGCGAGGCCGAGGACTTCGGGCTCATGATCGTCGCCATCGACTCCCACGGCGACAACCTGACGAAGGACGTCGGGCGGAAGGTCTCGGCCAACAAGGAGAAGATAATCAAGTCGCTGGAGGGTTAGACGTGGTAAAGCTCGAGAAGATCGTTGAGGATACGGCGGTTGAACTCCTGAGGAGAGCCGCCAACGAGCTGCCTGACGAGTACGTCAAAGCGCTAGCGGAAGCAAATGAGAAGATCCAGGGAGAAGTCGGTAAGTCACAGCTCCGCAACATCCTGGAGGATGTGGAGCTGGCGAAGAAGCGCTCCGAGCCGATGTGTCAGGACACGGGCGTGGTCGCCTTCGTCGTCAGGCTCGGCGACGGGTTTCCCATCCGATCGGGGCTAAGGGAGATCCTCGAGAGGGCGACGAGGCGCGCCACGAGGGAGATCCCCCTGAGGCCGAACGCCGTCGATATGTTCAAGGGCAATACCGGCGACAACGTGGGTGCCTACGTGCCGATCTTGTACCTGGAGCTGGCGAAGGGAGACGACCTGGAGCTCACCGCCATGCCGAAGGGGGGCGGCAGCAGTAACGTCGCGGCCCATGCCATGGTGACGCCGGGGCTCGGCCTGAAGGGCGTGAAGCAGTTCGTCATCGAGTCGGTGGCGAAGGCGGGCTCCCTCGGGTGCCCGCCGTACTTCGTCGGCGTCGGCATCGGCGGCGGCGAGGACTACTGCATGTACCTGGCGAAGCGGGCGCTGCTGAAGCCGTTCAGGGTGAGGCATCCCGACCCGAAGGTCGCCGCCGTGGAGGAGGAGCTGCTGACGAAGGTCAACGAGCTCGGCATCGGCGTGATGGGGCTGGGCGAGGGCGTCACTGCCCTGGACCTCCACATCGAGGTGGCGGCGAGGCATCCCGCTTCTCTGCCCGTCGGCATCGTTTTCAGCTGCTGGGCTTGCCGACACGCGACGGCAACGATCACCGGCGGAGGAAAGGTCGTCCTTCACAAAACTGAATAGGTAGTCATCTACCACCAGCACGATATTTCCTTACCCAATGAAAAAGGGATCAGCCGCCCCCCACTGGCGGAAGCAGGGACAGGACGTCTCCGTCGTTCAGCTGCGTGTCGAAGCCGTTGAGGCTGTTGACGTTGACGCCGTTGAGCATGTAGGAGAGGTAGCTCCGCACCTGCTTCTCGCTGTCGTAGATGTACGATCTGAACTCGTCGCCGTATCGCGCCACGAGCAGGTCGACGAGGTCCCCGACGGACGACTTCGGCGGGAGCGAGACGCGCTCGACCTTCTTGTTCGCGATCTCCCTCAGCATGGCGTAGAGCCTGACCTCGACCTCCAACACCGACACCGTTTTCTACACCTCGAAGACGTAGATTTATACATTGCGAATGATGAGTCCAGATGAACGGAAACAGAGAGAGTCACGTGGCCACCGTCAGGATAAAGATGCTCGGAACGCTGAGGAGCGCCTCAAAGAAAAACGAGGAGAAGCTGACCGTGCCAGCCGACTCCAACGTGGGACAGGTGGTGGAAAGGCTCAGTAAATCAGTTGACGTTGCGCGGGCGACACTATTGACTGGTGTTTCTCCCACTGATCACGTGCAGAACGCGCTCATCCTTCTAAACGGCGTTGAAGTAAACAACCTCGACGGTCTCAGGACGCCTGTGGAAGACGGAGATACCCTCGTGTTCGTCTCCGTAACCCACGGCGGTTAGCCATAAGTCAATGGCCGATGATCAAAAGCCCTCAGCTCCTACGTTTGAGCCGAATCCCCCAATGTTTATTCCCAAGGTGACGAGCATGAGAATGGATATGGGTCCGCCACCGAAGCGCGGCAGGTCGCCGCAATCGTGCACGAAATGTAAGGCAAAGCCGTCGGTGTACTTCAGGCCCTACTCGGGTGAGAGGCTGTGCGCGGGCTGCTTCTCGGAATCGATCCGTGAGCGAGTGGAGCGGACCATCGCCCGCTTCGACATGGTAGACTTCGACAGCAGGATCGCCGTCGGCGTCTCCGGCGGCAAGGACAGCCTAAACCTGCTGCACATCCTAGCGGACATCGAGGGGCGGTACCCGAGGGCAGAACTCGTCGCCGTCACCATCGACGAGGGGATAAAGAGGTACCGGGACGAGGCCCTCGGATTCGTGAGGGAGGCGAGCGGGCGCCTCGGCGTCGAACTCCTCACCCTGTCCTTTAAAGAGCTCTTCGGCATCACCCTCGACGAGATCATGGAGAAGTCTAACGACCGCGAGCTGACGCCGTGCGCCTACTGCGGCGTCCTCCGTCGGCGGGCGCTCAACGAGGCGGCGAGGCGCGTCGATGCCGATCGGTTGGCAACCGCGCACAACCTCGACGACATGGCGCAGACCGCGCTCCTTAACATGCTGCGCGGTGACCTGAGGCGGTTTGCAGCGATGCATCCCGCCGGTGTCGGACTGCAGGGGTTCGTGCGGAGGATAAAGCCCTACTGCGAGGTCCCGGAGCGTGAGTCTGCGATGCTGGCGTACCTCAGGGGCCTGGAGTTTCAGAGCGTACCGTGCCCGTATGCCGGCGAGGCCATGAGGAACGACGCCCGCAACTTCCTCATCGAGATGGAGGCAAAGCGTCCCGGGACGCAGTTCATCGTCCTCAGGACTTCGTTAGACCTGATATCCAGCATTCCGGAGAAGTTCGTCGAGCCCGATGGCGTCTGCAAATCCTGCGGCGAACCCACGACGGGCGATCGATGCCGGGTATGCCAACTCCTTGAAGATTTAATCTAAAGTTCGTGGACAACAAAATCTATAGAGGACTCAGGACCTGCGGATATTATCCATTTCATCCTCACAACAATAAAAGGAGAGCGTGAACTCCCGCCGTTATCCTCACCGCTCCGACGATGAGGAGTAGAAGGAGGATCACCTTGGAAAGACCACGTCTGAGCAGGACCGAGCAGCCAGCGCATATCAGGTAGAGCACTAATAAATCGAAAATCATCCATGTGGGGAAGTGGTTAATCAAATAGACCGTGAAAGGATTGACTTCAACCAGCCTTTTGATTGTCAATCCAATCAAGGAAACGATGTGGTCCAGAGCAGCCCCCGTACCAATCACTGCGTAAGAGAAAATCTCCAGATTCATACCTTCCCCCTCCATTTCAAAGGTTACTTTGAAGTTGACGAAAATTCTCCATCCCAATGAAGTAAAAAACTGATAATTTCGAGAGGACCGATTCGTTTAGCCTCCGCTTGCATCAAGAGTCGAAAAGCCAAGTGACTGAGCATACGCCAATATTGTGTCGAAATCAAAGCCTTCGGATAATGATTGCCGATTTAGAAAATGTAGCTCTATCCCGTTGAGCCGATATGGATCCTTCATATCAGTTCTTAGCCCCGAAGAAGAGCCACTCGCCCTCCTTGGCTTTCTTGAGGCGGACGAGGCCGTACCTCGACAAATTCGACCCCGAACAAAACGTTTAGTTCCACATTTCTCTGTCTTGTTCTACAGCCCTCAGGAGAAAGAAAAACACTCAAGGTTCAATTGTTGAGTTCAAAGACCAATGTGCTCGGGTCAATCGATGAATGGAGACACATTAAATACCTCATTGCCTCCTCCATACTAAGGCATTCGAAAGGGGACCCTTCGAGTTGGGCAAGATTCGCGTGGCCATCGCCGGCCTCGGCAACTGCGCCTCGGCGCTCATCCAGGGCGTCGAGTACTATCGCGATCAGAAGGAGGGGGAGATCCCGGGCCTGATGCACGTGAACTTCGGCGGCTATCACATAGAAGACATCGAGTTCGTGGCGGCGTTCGAGGTCAACAGGCTCAAGATCGGGAGGGACATCTCCGAGGCCATATGGGCAGAGCCGAACTGCTGCGCAAAGTTCAGCGACGTTCCGCACACTGGAGTGAAGGTCCTTCCGGGCCCCATCTCCGACGGCGTTGCCCCCCACATGTACGAGTCGTTCAAGGTAGATAGGAGCATCGAGCCCGTGGACGTTACAGAAACACTGAGGGAGAGCGAGGCCGACATGCTCGTGAACTACCTGCCCGTCGGCAGCAATGAGGGGACCCAGCTGTACGCGCGGGCGGCCATCGATGCGGGCTGCGCCTTCGTCAACTGCATCCCGGAGTTCATCGCATCGGTCGGGGAGTGGGGCAAGAGGTTCGAGAGGGCGGGGCTTCCCGTCGCCGGCGACGACATCAAGAGCCAGGTCGGTGCCACAATCCTCCACAGGGTCCTGGCGGAGCTATTCTACGATAGGGGAGTGTACATCGACTCGACGTATCAGCTGAACATCGGCGGGAACACCGACTTCCTCAACATGACCGTCGAGGAGAGGCTCCATTCGAAGAGGATCAGCAAGACGGAGGCCGTCAAGAGCCTCATCCCCTATGACATGCCCACCCGCATAGGCCCCTCGGACTACGTCCCCTTTCTCGGCGACAAGAAGATCTGCTACCTGCGCATCAACGGAAAGGCGTTCGGCAGCCTCCCCCTGACGCTCGACGCGAAGCTGGCGGTCGAGGACTCCCCGAACAGCGGCGGGGTCGTCATCGACGTCATCAGGGCGGCGAAGCTCGCGCTCGACCGCGGCGTCTCCGGCCCGCTGACGAGCATCTCGTCCTACGCCTTCAAGCACCCGCCCGTGCAGAGGAGCGACAAGACCGCGAGGCGATGGGTGGAGGATTTCATAGAGGGCAAACGGAAACGTTGAAGACTCGACGGAAAACGAGAGATCGTGATCAACTCCCAGATGCATTCCCTTTCCATACGTACGTTCCTGTGAGATTTATTTCTCAATCCGTTGAATATGGTGTGAAACGATGATCGAGAGGCCCGACGAGGACGTGCGCGGCGGGCTTAGGGGCGTCGTCGCCTTGTGCGTCGCCATCTTCTTCGCCGACGCGAGCTGGAGCGCGGCCATCCCCACCTTCCCCTCGTTTGCGATGACCCTCGGCGCTTCCCTGACGATGGTCGGCATCCTCGCATCGACCTCGAGCATCTCGACGACGCTGTCGTCGATCCCCCTCGGCAGCCTCTCCGACCGCTTCGGGAGGCGGGGTGTCATGCTGCTCGGCATGTCGTGCTTCGCTGTCACGCCCCTCATGTACACGATTTCATCGAGTCCCGTTCATCTCCTCATACCTAGAACACTGCTCGGAATAGCAATGGGCTCCACCTTCTCCATCGGATTCGTAAACATAACAGAACTGGCTGCACCACGGTTTCGCAGCAAAGCTCAGGGCCTTTACATGACGTCGATGGGGATCGGCTTCACCCTCGGCCCGCTGATCGGAGGAATCACAGCGAAGGCCTACGGGTACTCGACGAGCTTCTATTTCGGCACTGGCTTCGGTTTGGCCGGCCTCCTCACGGTGCTGATCGCCATGAAATCCAAGGAAAATGCGGCCGATCCGAAGGTGGCAATTGAGGAAAGTAGCGCCGGAGGGTTCGGCGACGTTTTAGCCGATCCCAAGATCGTGGCGGCGGGCGCAGCCAACTTCTTCAACTCGATGCTATTCAGCGCCACGATGACCTTCTTCCCCCTGTACGGCGTTCAGGTCGGCTTCGACGAGTCCCAGGTCGGTGTCGGCTTGACGGCGCGTGGACTCTCATCGACGGCATCCAGGTTCCCAACGGGAGTGATCGCAAAGAGGGGCAACGTTCTGACGCTGATGATGGTGGGGCTGGGGATGACGGCGATGACTTTATTGTTTTTACCTCTATTCGCAGACATTCTGACAATCGGCTTAATCCTGGGGGTTCAGGGCGTGGCCTACGGGATCTATCTCACGGCCGGCAACGCCTACATCACCGAGGTGGCGCCCACGGGGAGGCGCGGCACGGCGATCGGCGTCTACTCGACGTTCTCGAACGTCAGCGGGGTCGTCAGCCCGATATTTTTAGGCGCTCTTGCCGAAGTGTGGGGCCTGAGGGGCGCCTTCCAATTCTCCGCGGCGTTGGCCATGGCCGGGACGATATTGACGCTCGTCCTCGCCTGGAAGGGTGAGAAATCAAAATCGAACAGTGATCCTGCTAAGAGGAAGTTCAGCTAGGTTCTGAAGAGATACACCTTAGCGATAACCGAAGAGATGACGAAGAGGCTCGAAGAGGAGCGAAAGAAGAGGCTTCTTGATTCGATACCTGAGACCGTGAGGATGATACTGAGCGAATACTTCTCAAAAAGATAATCCCCTTAACAGTAGCCTATAATGCTTGAATTTGATAATCATCCCATTTAGCTGTTACAAGGAAACGCCAAAATGTCTTAGTATAGCCCTGTGCCGTCAAAGTGACTTCGACCTCAAACTTTAATGGAGGTTTATCTTCGAGCGAAAGGCCAGCAGGAATCGAATTCATATCCGTGCATAAAAAAACAGATGGCAAACCCTTAATCATATAGAATAGAAGAAGGTCTTTTTCATCTCCCTGCTGAAGATTCTCGCTTATATTCTTAAGATACTTGTTGAAACCTAAACCTTTCTCTTTCTCGACATCCATGCTTAGTACCATATTCGCTCTTAGCGAGTTAGAATACCAATTCAGGTATCCACAAGAACTCCAATAACTACCTGATGGAGAGGAGCCAAACTGCTCTATTTGCCTACATCGAATCGAAGCCCTGCAATCAATCGCCTCGCCTGCGACGCAATGAACCCTAAGAACTCCAAATTTTGCGAAAAACGTTTGCAGGTTATCGATTTTCCCCCATTGCCACGAAAACCATTGCGACTTCGAGAGAAAAGCAAACTCAGGAGTGGTAGATGTGTCATCGGTAGTTATAGTGGTTCGCTTTCTTCCATCACCTAAATCCGTTGTAACAGGTTTGCTATAGACAAGTTCTCCTTTATAGTGCGGTAGTGAACGTATTTCAAGAATAGGTTTTTTCTCCTCTTTTCCGAAGATTTTATCCAATATTTTATCAGAGAGTCTAGGACTCAAAAGAGTAATCACAGTCGCAATAATGGGAGCAAGAAACGGGGAACCTACTGAGGAAATAATAGTAATTACAACTGCAAGTGTTATCCAAGTTGCTATTCCGATAATGATTTTCTGCCATCGTTTGAGGCGCATAGTAAAACGTTAATAGGAATGAAAATATATGTTTTACCCCGATAGTTATCACTAACATAATTCCGTAGTCATCTCCCGAAAAGTTATCAGAACCTAGATAGAACCTTTTATTAGCGCAAACACAAGTGTAACGCGGCATGGTCAAAAGGGCTTTGATAATGGGGGCGGCCGGCAGGGACTTCCATAACTTCAACGTCTTCTTCAGGAACAATCCGCACTACGAGGTCGTCGCCTTCACCGCCGCCCAGATCTCGGAGCTCGACCGCTCCGCGAACGTCGAGAACAGGGTCTACCCGCCCGAGCTGGCGGGGAAGAGGTATCCTAACGGGATACAGATCCACACGGAGCGGATGCTGGAGGAGCTCATCGAGGAGCTCGACGTGGACGAGGTCTTCTTCTCCTACAGCGACGTCTCACACACGTATGTGATGCACGAGGGATCGAGGGCACTGGCAGCGGGCGCCAGCTTCACCCTGCTCGGACCGAAGGAAACGATGATACGGTCGAAGAAGCCGGTCATCTCGGTCTGCGCCGCCAGGACCGGCAGCGGGAAGAGTCCGACATCACGGTGGATAGTCTCGAAACTCAAGAGTCATGGCCATAAGGTCGTGGTGATCCGCCATCCCATGCCCTACGGCGACCTCCTGAAGCAGCGCGTGCAGCGTTTCGAGACGCTGGCCGATCTCGACAGGTACGACTGCACGATCGAGGAGAGGGAGGACTACGAGCCTCACCTGGAGAGGGGGGCCGTGGTCTACGCCGGCGTCGACTACGGCGCGATCCTGAAGGAGGCGGAGAGGGAGGCGGAGATCATCCTGTGGGACGGCGGTAACAACGACATCCCCTTCTACTGGCCGACCCTGCACATCGTCATCGTCGACCCGCACCGACCCGGGCACGAGGTGAGTTACCACCCCGGCGAGACGAACGTGAGGATGGCGGACATCGTCGTCGTGAGCAAGGTGAACACCGCCTCCCCCGAGAACATCGCCAAGGTCGAGGAGAACGTCAGGGCCATCAACTCCCGAGCCAAGATCATCAGGGCGGCGATCTTCATCACGGCGGAGAAAGAGGACCAGATCAGGGGGAAGCGCGTCCTCGTGATCGAGGACGGCCCGACGGTGACCCACGGCGGGATGGGATACGGGGCCGCCACGATCAAGGCGAACGAGTTGAAGGCCGAGATCGTCGACCCCAGGCCCTACGCCCACGGCTCCATAAAGGAGATCTACAAGTTATATCCCCACTTGGAAAAGGTGCTGCCGGCCGTCGGGTACAGCGAGAAGCAGATGAAGGAGCTAGCGCGATGGCATGGGAAGCTCTAAGCCTGAGGAGCGCTCATGCCATGTTATGAGCGCTCTGTTCTGCGGGTTGGATGTGCATAAGGATTCCACCTATGCCACCCTGCTGGATTCAGG